>Ga0247741_1000044_pt1 | contig 105269 bp, 80 predicted proteins | sample UWRJL213509R2_FD_180945 | JGI IMG/M metagenome (GOLD analysis project Ga0247741, IMG submission 180945) | Plant litter microbial communities from Arlington Agricultural Research Station in Wisconsin, United States - UWRJ-L213-509R-2 | ecosystem: Environmental > Terrestrial > Plant litter >...
AACGTCTGTCGCTGTTGCGGGTGCAAAAGTAGCACCTTTATTTACATTTACAAGCCTTTTTTTTATATTTTTTCCATGTTTTTTATAAGTTGCTGGTATGGCGGTTTTTAAAACCAAAAGTTTTTTTAATCGAATTGGAATTTTGTGGTTTTGTACTGCTTTCCATGGGTACCGATGGTTTTGCCGCCAAGGCGCTAAGGCTCGAAGTTTTTTGTTTCTTTGTTTTATTGGGCTGAAAAAGTCACAAAGCCGGGTGTAGACTGTTTGAATTCTCTCAATGCTAAGATCTCTTTTACCATAAAAACTTCTTTTGAAAACTGCTGCCCTAGCCCCGATAGCAGCGAAAATCCTTTTGTGCCGGGGTTCGGCACAAAAGATTGAAGCGGATAGCGGGAAATAACTCCTTCTAAAAACTAAAATTCCAATTTATTAAATTCCAGATTCCAATTGTTGCGATGCTTCGACTTAGCTCAGCAGGACAAAATTAGCTGTACATTATATAGTATAAAAATAAACCCAACAGGTTTGAAAACCTGTCGGGTTAAAATAGAGAACTTGACTCTTAATATATAGTATGCAAAGCATACCTATATATAGGTACTATTTTATAATGATTTTTTGAACTGATGTTTTTCCATCTTGGTTTACTTGTAGTATATAAACTCCTGTTGAAACTCCAGAGATGTTTAGTTCCTTGCTTTCTGTTTTCAAGGAAAGGATATTTTTTCCGGACATATCAGATACTTTTATGTTTTTGGTAGTATTTGATGTTGTGTCTATATACAGTTTTCCATTGATAACCGGATTAGGGTAAACTACAAATCCTTCTATCTGATGTGTTGGCAGTCCTAATGTACATTCTGTGGTGGATACATTTATTGTTCTTGTTACAGCAGATTCATTTTGTAATGCGTCTTTTACTGTATAGGTCAATATGTATTGTCCTGGTATATTTACATCAACGCTTCCTGAAACTATCACAGAGGCTGTAATATCTACATCGAGATTGTCTTTTGCAGTGTATCCCTCTTCTGTATATACACATCCTTTATCAATTGAAACTACGTCACTGCCCAATAGTGTGATCGTTGGCTTAGCAATTTCGATTGTTACTGTCCAATTTTCTACAGATCCATTTTGAGCAGTAAGGTTATACACTACGGGTACGCTATAATTTATTACGGTAACTCCACTAGTTTGAGGATACGTACCTATGCGCAACGTGGCAAAATCTGATACCTGAAACGTTGGCACTAATGTACTTAAAGTGGCATTATTATTAACCAATACTTTTACTGTTTTGGTTGCCGGGTCTATTATACTTGTTCCAATTTGGTTGGCAACGGAATACGCAAGAATATTTGCTTCTGTATTTTTTGCATTTATAGTAATCGTATAATTAGTTTGAGAAAGTTTATTTTCTGAAACTACAGTAACTAATAAACTATTGGTATAATTTGACGGTGTTGTTTGTGAATTTATTTGCAGAACTCCGTCAATATAAAGCTGGGCTCCCGGAGAAACTGTAAAATCTGCAATCATGTTAGATATATCGTAACCAAACGGAACTGTTTTCGTAACATTATTACCTACTATATCAGTATTGATTTCCTGAGGTATTGCCGGGTTTGAAGCTGTTTTAAAATCATACGAAAGTAATTTACTCGCGTTGCTTAAACCTGTAATTACTTTAATTGTATAAGTTTCTACAATTCCTGCATTAAATCCAACACCTTCTACTGTTAATGTAGCCGGTATTGTATAATCATTTGGCGTTACACCGCTAGATTGGGCTGTTCCGTTTATTTTGGTAATACTATTCATTCCGACAGAAAAATTAGCCACCGCAGTTGTTATATCTGAACCATCGTTTAGCAGAATTGAGAATGTTTTTGTTGCGGCATCGTAAGATGATGATAACTGGTTTACAAACTCTATACTTTGCAGTAAAACAGGAACATTCCAAAACTTTCCTTCTCCAATACCGTTTGTATCGGCATTTGTTACTACTGCAGTATTATCGTTTACTGTGCTATCGAATACAAATTGCTTGTCGCCTTCGGAAAAAGAATAATACGCTAGCAGACCTGGTTCGTTTCCAACATATTTTGTCATTGCATTGGCAACGATCGTAGACTGATTACGAACTCCTGACCAAATACGAACTTCGTCTATGTTTCCGTTTAATCCTCGGGCTAAACCTGTATTATTACCAATATAAGCTGGCTGAGCAGCGTTTGTAGAGGCCGCGTTTGCTGTTCCTGTGCTTGTAAAAGGCACTACTACTCCATCAATATATACTGTGTAAACATTTGCCGCACTTACCGTATAAGCGATATGATGCCAGGTATTTTGTTTAATAGAATTTAAAGCTGTATTAATAACATACGATCCTGCAGCAGTTGTAATGGAAATGACCAAACTATTTTCTTTATAAAGAGATAAACTGCTGTTATTATGAATAAAGGCTAAAACTGTACTTTTATCTAAAAGTCGTCCAAAAATGCTTGTCTTTTTTTGATTAACCCAAGTTTCAAATGTATAATTGTTAGTCAGGTTTAAAGCTGGTGTAACATCTGTTTTTATAAAATCATTTACGCCATCAAAAGTTCCGGTTACGTTTGTAGCATAATTTGCCGCGTGCGAAAGTGTTAATGATTTCAGATCATTTGTACTGTCTGTATCACCAGCTAATTGTGTGTAAACATCGATTATATAATCTCCCGAAAGGCTTAAATTAGCTTTTGTTGTAAAAGTTACATTGGCTGTTCCTCCGGCTGCAACCGGGCCTGCGATGTTTTGAATTACTTCATTGGCTCCATTAATTTTATAAGCTATTGGAAAATTAGAAATTGGAGCATTAGAATAATTACGAACTACTGCCGCAACTGTAACTGGTGCATTACCCGGTTTAATTGGCGCTGCAATTCTTTCTACACTTGCATCTGCAGCTGTAAAGGGCAATACGTTAATCGTATATTCTTCTACTTCAAAATCATTTCTTGAAGTTGTTAATCCGTCAAACGTTGGTCCCAGAACAACATTAAAATATTCAGAAGGAGAACGGAACATGTGTACAATACGCATTAATTTTTCGCCGGCAGTTGTTCCTGTCGGAATAGTTAAACCTCCTGTCAATGTAAAGTTGTTTCTAAAATAATGTGTACTTGTTGTAGACGGAATTGCAGGCGATGCAGAAGTTGGAGTTGTATTAACCCAAAATGTACCTGCATAAAATTCATCTGTTAAGTTTCCGTCTCCGTTTAAATCAATTACCATCATAGTAAATACTCCAGTTGCTGTTGCTGACTGATCTCTGGTAATTGGTGTTTCCGGTTTTGCAATTGTAACCTCCGGCTGATAGGTAAATCCTGCATAAACCGGAATTTTTATATTTTTAAAATCAGAATATGCCGTAGTTCCTGAATTGTTTACAATATCATTCCATTTTAATCTTGAAACAGCGTATCCGTTTGTATTGGTGTGAACTGGCAACTCATTTTTATTGTATATAATTTTTTCACGAACGTCATTAGTTATATTATCATCTGCAATATCAACACCGCTTTTAATTGTGTAGGTTGCACCAATAACAGACAAATCTGCTTTTGTTGCAAACGTAAAACTTACCGTGGCACCTGCAGCAATTGCAGGAACAACATCAGTAACTTTTGCACCATCATTTACCTGATAAAATACAGGATAATTTGTAAGGGCATTTGGTCCTAAATTACTCACTCTGATAGTTATATCATGAGCAGCTGTTTTTAATCCCAAAACTTCTGGTGAAACTATAGAGGCTAACGCAGCATCATTTACTGTTGGTTTTGCAACACAGGTTATATTGGCAACCCATCCCGGCTCGTTTACTTCAACATCTGATGTGAATCGAAAAGTTAATTCACCGTTTGCCGCTGTAGAAGTTAATGATGGCGGTAAAGACGTTCCTGTATATGTTCCTAATAAAGGAGAAGAAGTATTTGGTCCGTTGTAAACATATAAATAATCATAATCCTGCTCGACGTCAAATGCCGTAAAGGTTACATTAATACTGTTTCCTACTGTAGCAGGTTTAAAAGTAGTGACCTGACCTGTTATCTGATCTGCGTAATTTGCATAACGCGTACCGGCATCAGTAAGTACTGCAGAACAAGTTGTAACACTTGCAACCGAACCTATTAAAACATCAGTTCCTGCATTGTAAACTGTTTTAGTAATTGTATTATTTGCTACTACAGCATCATCTGTATAATTAACATTTCCAACTACTGTGTAAACACCGGGAACAGAGAAATCTGCTTTTTGCGTAAAATCATAAGATGCTTCGCTCAAAGGTGCGATTGGTCCCGGAATCACTTCTGAAACTTCTGCCCCGCCATTAATTTTATAAGAAACAGGAATATTACTTACCGCTGCAGGCGAATGATTGTAAACTTTCACTTTTACTGTTTCAGTCGAAGTCAGTCCTGTATTAGTAGTAAATGAAGTCAATTGAAGATCTGTTGCAACAGGTTCGAAAATATTGACATTATCAATAGAAACAGAACTGTAAACATTTTCATTGCTTACCACTATTACATCATTATCAATTACAGATTCAAAAGCTATACTAAACGTTGTTCCTGCATAAGCCGATAAATCATATATTAATTCTGTATTTCCAGATAATACTGTTCCTCCATAAACGCTTACATTTCCGTTGCTGTTCATTGGTGTTCCGTTTACAGTAAGTCTGAAAAAGTTTTTATTTGCTGCTCCAACACTATTCCATAATAAATTAAATTTAAGACGAAGTGCTTTTCCTGAAAGACTTGTTGCATCAATATCGCAAAAAGAAACCTTTTTTACAAAATTCGGATTATTAGCAAAAGCGTTTGCTGTTGTGCTGGCTACCCATGGAGATGAAGATACATCGCCAGATCCTGCCATTTTCGCACCATCTAAAAACTCAGCATTAATATATTCGTATTTTACAAGTCCCGTTGTTCCTTTAGAAAAAACGTAATTTGTTGCTTTTCTCTCATTGAAGTTTTCAAGAAATGGTAAACTCACTGCATTTAAAACAGGCTGAGAAACCGGTTCTACATTTACAGCCCTCACTCTTTCAGAAATAATTCCGGTTGCGATATCTACAGTTCTCACAGAAAACCAGTTGTCAACGCCTGCGGTAACATTTGTAAAAGTATAAGTAGGATCTGTTACTGTTGTTACCACATCAAACTTATAGCCGTTCATTTTTAATACTTCATATTTTGCCCCGGGAATTGCATCCCAATCCATTTTGTATGAAGATGTTCCACACGCAGAAGGTGCAATTACTAAATTTTTAGGCTCTGTAATAATATTAAAATTTTCTTTTGATGTATCTACTTTTGAACCTGCAATAATTCTCACTTTAGCATTAGCTACAATTCCTGCAGGCACTTTCCATGCAAAATTTCTTGCTGCAGATGGAATATCTTTTGCAATGGTTTCGTACGTAATTCCGCCATCTACAGAATATTCTAATGTAAAAGGTTTTGCATCTCCTTCATAATCCCAACGAATATATTCTGTAGTTTCTGTGTTGAATTTTTCTCCTCCTATCGGATAGGTAAGAATCAATTCTGGCGTTACGTAATCGTATACAACCGAAAATTCCTGAGTATTAAGAGGCACTTTTGTACCTGTAACAATAATTTTATAAGTGCCGGCAGCAGGATTTTCTAAAGTTACCTGCTCAATATTATTCATATTATCGACTCCGCGTAACGCATTCGAGTTGGGAGAAGTTGGATTTAAAATCCACGGTAAAGTCGTTGTACCATCTTTTACTACTTTAATATCCAAATCATTCACCAAAATTGAAGATGCCCCAGGAGTACCAGGTAAATCTGAATAAGCAAGTAATACTTTTAATGAAGTTAATCCTGCCGGAACTGTTATTTCTTTTTCATAAGTTCCTTCATTTGCAACAGCTGCAGTATAAAACATTTTATTATCTAAAGCTTTAACAGCTCTGAGTCCGTTCAAATTTCCAAATCCGTATTTATAATCAGGACCTGGATTTCCGGCGTCTTTTGCTGTATTCGTAACCAAAGCTTTCATTAAAGACGCTAACGGTTTTGTGCCATACGTATTTTTATATCTTTCATAAAGTAAAGCTACAGTTCCTGTAGTTCCGGGCGTAGCCATAGAGGTTCCGCTCATTACCTGATACGAATTGCTATAATCTAAAGAATAAACATCAGTACCAACTGCAGCAATTTGAGGCACTAAACGACCATCGATCGTTGGCCCAAAACTGCTGTAACTACTAATTAAATCATCAGCATTATTTGCCGCAACGTGCAATGAATTTTTTGAATTTTTTGTCGAAGTATTAAAACCTCCCGGATAGGCTGTTTGTGCATTTCCGTTTGAATAAACCGTTAAAAGATAAGGAAACATTCCTGTAACATTATCATCACCACGATCTCCCGTATTGTATCTGCCGGTATTATAACCCGAAGTAAGATTTACACCGTATGAATTCGATGTTATTTCAATACCATCCTGATTGGCGGCTAAAACTCTTTCTGACTGAACTGTCAATCCGTTTGATTGTGTATTAAAATTCCAACCATACATTTGAACTTCCGGAGCCATCCCTCTTGCTTTTGGATCCAATAATCCAGCACCTCCAATAGTTCCTGAAACGTGATCTCCGTGAGAAGAATTTGACTCATATTCTCTATTGATAACTCTTCCTGTATGATCTTTATGCTGTTCAAGATTACCATCCCAAATCCCAATCTTTACTCCTTTTCCGGTTAATCCGTAGCCTAAGCCCGGAATTGAAGAACCTAAAACATTCGCTTTATGCGAAGTTAAACCTGGTTTGTTATCACTTTCTACAGGCGGCGGAACTAATTCTATATTCTGCACCCAGTTGAATTTTGCTATTTCTTCTAATTTTTCTTTAGTTGCTTGTACAAAAACCTGATTAAAAACGTCTTCTTTCTTGTTATTTTTTACAAATAACCCAGCCAAATTCTGGTCGATAACTTTGCTTTCAACACCTTCAAAATAAGTAATTACAACCTTGATGCCGTTTCCTTCGGCTGCATAATCCGGAATTGCATTATCAACAATCATCGGATCTAGTTTATAATGAGGATCAATATTAATTGCGGTTCTAATGTTATCCGAAACACTGCTTTTATTATAAAACTGCGAATCAACTGCAGCATAATAAGCATTATTAGATAAATAACTTAATAACGTTACGCCCTGTGCTTTTAGCTTTTGCTGTTCTTCTACAGAAGGAATTTTATTAAACTGTAGCAAAGTATATTCCTTTTGCGGAATTTGTTTGCTCGTGCTCTTTTTAGCTTTAAATTGTTGCTTAAAATTTGCTGTGGTTGAAATTGTATTACCGTTCAAAGAAATAGTAAAATCATTATCAGACCCTTTTTGCGACCATAAGGAAATAGTCAAAAACAGCATAGACAGACTAAGTAATTTTATTCTCATGTGCAATGTTATTTGGTTAAGAAAAGGTTATAAAAGATTAAACCTACAAATTAAACCTTAAAATACAAAGTGAATTTTTACAAAAATCGTTAAATAAACTAAGTAATTAAACTATTAATGCGAAAAATATAACAAATACATGCCTTTTAGCCGTTTTAGGAAGAAATATTTAAATAATTTTTAAATACGTAAATTCTTTCAAAAAATTATTTTAAAAATAAAAACCTACAATTTATTCATACAAAAAAAGACTTGTAAATAATTTTACAAGTCTTTTTAAAATATCTAAAGCAAATTTACTTTTTAATGTCTTTAGTCTGTTTGGCTTTTTCTTCCCAACGCTCCATCAAATCATTATAATTGACCGGGTTGGCCGCTTTTTGATTGGATAATCGTCCGGATTCGAAAGCTCTGACGAGAATGGTTTCTATTAAATAATCTTCGTTAACTTCGTAGGGTTTGTATTCGGTTTTTAAACTTATGTCGAATAAATTGGCAGTCGTATTGGATACAAAGGCTTTGAAACCGCTTTTAAGGGTTCGGATTAATTCGTAAGTTGTAATTCCGGTTTGACGATGAATTAGTTTTACCAAAATCTGACCTTGTCTGCGGGAAAGTTTTTTTAGTCTGTCTTCAAACTCATTATTAAGATAATCTTCAACAATTTTAAAATATTTCTTTTTTTCGCGATTGGTTTTTAAACGCGCCATTCCATTATTTAAAGCTGTTAATCTGTCTGCAGCCAATCTCGCATAAGGATAAACTTTGTAAACACGATTTTGAAGTATCAAAAATTGTTTTTGCGCCTCTGGATCAAGTTTTTCTTTAGAGATTATAATTTCGGGTAATTGTATAGTATCCCCTAAAATAGAATCCTGTTCGGTAAGAATATAACCCATTTCCTGGTTTTCTTTTGGAGTAACCTGAGCCTGACCTGCAACAGAAATCAATATAAAAAATAAAACAAAGCTGATAAATCTCATAGAGTCATAATTTAAATGTAAAATTATATATTTATATACAACTCTAATACCAAATTTATAAATTAGCGCAAAAATATTTTTATGAGCACGAAATCTATCTTAAAAGATACCTCTATTGCTTTCCTTGAAAGCTACCTAAATAACGCCTCTCCAACTGGTTACGAAAGTGAAGGCCAGAAACTTTGGATGAATTATTTAAAACCTTACGTTGATACTTTTATTACAGATACTTACGGAACGGCTGTGGGAGTAATTAATCCTGAAGCACCTTTTAAAGTCGTTATTGAAGGTCATGCCGATGAAATCTCCTGGTATGTAAACTATATTACCGATGATGGTTTATTATATGTAATTAGAAATGGTGGTTCTGATCATCAGATTGCACCTTCGAAAAGAGTTCTTATTCATACTAAAAAAGGAATCGTAAAAGGTGTTTTTGGCTGGCCGGCAATTCATACCCGTTTGCGTGACAAGGAAGAAACACCAAAGCTTAGCAATATTTTTATCGATTTAGGCTGTGAAAACAAAGAACAGGTCGAAGCTATGGGCGTTCACGTGGGTTGTGTGATTACATATCCTGATGAATTTATGATTTTGAACGAAAATAAATTTGTTTGCCGCGCTATCGATAACAGAATGGGCGGTTTTATGATTGCCGAAGTGGCAAGATTGTTACATGAAAATAAAAAAACACTTCCGTTTGGACTTTACATTGTGAATTCTGTTCAGGAAGAAATTGGTTTGCGTGGAGCAGAAATGATCGCACAAACGATTAAACCAAATGTTGCCATTATTACAGATGTTTGCCACGACACGACAACGCCTATGATTGATAAAAAAGTTGAAGGTGATCTAAAAATGGGCCGCGGTCCTGTAATTGCTTATGCGCCGGCGGTTCAAAATAAATTACGTGATTTAATTATAGATACAGCCGAAGAAAGTAAAATTCCGTTTCAGCGCAGTGCAATTTCAAGAGCTACAGGAACTGACACTGATGCTTTTGCTTATAGTAATGGCGGTGTAGCATCGGCATTGATTTCTTTGCCTTTACGTTATATGCACACGACTGTAGAAATGGTGCATAGAGAAGATGTAGAAAATGTGATTCAGTTGATTTACGAATCATTATTAAAGATTGAAAACAACGAAACTTTCTCTTATTTCAAATAAGAATAAATTACAAATGTCAGTTCGGTTATTAATTAACTGAACTGACTAATATATAAAGCATGAAAATATTACTACTCGAAGACGATTTTACTTTATCAAAAGAAATTTCCGCATTCTTTACTTCAAAAGAATTCGAGTGCGTACCTTATTATGATGGTTCTTTATTATTGAAGAAATATTTTCCGTACGATTACGATTTGATCATTCTGGATATCAACGTTCCGGGAACAAACGGAATCGATGTTTGCAAAGGCATTCGCGAAGTCGATAAAAAAACGCCAATTATAATGTTGACGGCTTTTAGTGAAATCGAAGATAAATTGGCTTCGTTTGATAATGGCGCCGACGATTATTTGGTAAAACCTTTTCATTTTGAAGAATTATATGCCCGAATTTCATCACTTTTAAGACGAAAAGAGATTCCGCAGCAAGTAGAAAAAAAGATTATTATCGAAGACTTAGAAATTCTCGAAGACGATATGAAAGTTTTTCGCTCTGGTGAAGAAATAAAACTTACCCCAAAAGAATTTAAATTGATTTTAATTTTGGCTCAGGCCAAAGGAAAAGTACTCTCTAAACAATTTATTGCAGAGAAACTTTGGGATTATCATATTGAAACGAATCAGAATACAATCGAAGTTTATATTAATTTTTTAAGAAAGAAAATTGATAAAGACCACGAAACCAAATTAATCCGAACCAAAATTGGGTACGGATATTATTTAAGCGATCAGGAATGACTTTAAAAAACCGGATATCACTTTTAGTAAGTTTGTTGTTTACAATCCTTTTTGGGTTGGCTTCTACTTTGATATTTGTTTTGTATTCAAATTTTAGAAAAGAAGAATTTCGCGATCGGTTAGAAATTAAGGCACTTTCGAACATCAAACTTTTGGTCAATGTAAAAGAAGTTGACGAACAGCTTTTAAAAATGATCGATCAAAATTCGATTAATAAATTATACGACGAAAAAACATTGGTTTTTGATTCTCATTACAAATTGATTTACAGCAGTATTGATGATGCTAAAATCAACTGGTCAATTGATGATTTAAAATATTTAAAGAAAAATAAAACCTTCTTTAAACAACAAGGCGATTATGAAGTTTATGGCGTTTTTTATGATACAAAAGATAAAGATTTTTATGCCCTGATATCTGCTACAGATGATTATGGCAAACGAAAACTGCTTTTTTTGAGATACACCTTAATTGTTTCTTATATCTTTTTTACCTGTATCTGCTGGGTTCTAACATCCTTTATGGTCAAAAAAGTAATGAGTCCTTTAAATACTTTTCATCAAAAAATTAAAAACATCAACGAGAATAATCTTGATACACGTGTAGAATCAAAAAGTACAAAAAACGAAATTGATTTGATTGCAAATGAATTCAATTTTATGATGGATCGAATCGAAATATCTTATCAAAAACAAAAAGAATTTACGGCACACGCATCTCACGAACTCAGAACTCCCCTATCGAGAATTACTTCTCAAATTGAAAACACTATTGAAGATTCTGCAACTTCTGATAAAGGCAAAAACTTCTTGAAAACAATTTTATCCGATGTAAATCAATTAACAGAACTTATTAATTCCTTATTGATTTTATCTAAAATGGATAATAAAAAGCATGAAAATATTGAAGTTCATCGCATGGATGAAATTCTATTTTCGGCGATTGAAAATCTAAACAAAAGCTTTCCCGAATTTGTTATTTTATTTGAAATAGAAGAAAATGAAAATCTGGATATTGCATTAGAAGTAAAGGGAAATAAAAATTTACTGGAAATTGCCTTAAGTAATGTTTTAAAAAATGCCTGCGTTTACTCTGATAATAAACAAGCTGTTGTCAAAATAAGTTCTGACAACAACAGTCTCATTATTTCTATTTCTAATACCGGAAAAACTTTAACTGAAAACGAACAAAAGAATCTTTTTCAGCCGTTTATGCGTGGCGAAAATGCCAAAGGAACTTCTGGTTTCGGGCTTGGATTACGTATTGTAAACCGCATTTTAACACTGCATAATGCCAAAATTACTTACAGCGTTCCTCAGGAAAACATCAACTTATTTCAGTTAATTTTTCATTCAGCTTAAGGAGCATAAAGGCAAATCTCAAAAAATAAATTCCAAACTTAGGAGAAATTCCAAAAGCAAATTCCAAATTCCAATTTGAACCAGCTTAAATTGGAATTTGGAATTTATTTAGTAATTTTTAAGGTCTTTTTAAGTTCCTTCTTAAGGTGTCTTAAAGTCTTGCGATAGCATCTTTGTATCAAATAAAACGGATACGATGAAAAAGTTATTTGCAATACTACTGTTGATTTTAATACATCAAACAGGTTCAGCACAAAAAACAGTCGCTTTAGAAGAGTGCGAAAGCCAGTTTCTAAAAAACAATCTTTTCTTATTGGCCTCTCAATACAATATTGATGCCTCAAAAGCGCTTACGATTCAGTCGCGTATTTGGGACAACCCAACTATTACTGCCGAACTAAATGCGTATAATCCTGAAAGAAATCAATATTTTGATATTGGAAAAGAAGGACAAAAAGCATTTGGTATCGAACAGCTGATTTATTTAGGCGGAAAAAAACGCAATGAAATTAAATTAGCGCAAACCAATGAAAAATTGGCCGAATTGCAATTCAATGATTTATTAAGGACATTAAAACTGCAATTGCGCAAAAGTTTCTACACCGTTTACTACAACACAAAAAGTCTTGAAACAACTGACGATCAGTTAACTCATATCGAGGATTTAATCAATTCATACTCTGTTCAGGTTCAAAAAGGAAATATTCCATTAAGAGATCTTGTTCGTTTGCAATCGTTATATCTGAATTTTAAAAACGAGCGTATGGAAGTTGTAAACGATAATATCGAAGAACAGGGAAACCTGAAATTATTATTAAACTCACAGGAAAATATCGTTCCCGATGTTTCGAAAGAAGAATTTAATAAATACCTAAAAGAAATTCCTTTTGATTTAAAATCATTTGAAGGTGAAGCCATCGCAAATCGTCCTGATTATTTATCCAAACAAAAAGATATTGAGGCAAACGAGCTCAATGTAAAATGGCAAAAATCACTTTCTATTCCGGATATTACCGTGGGTGCCACTTACGATCAGCGAAGCGGAGCTTTTAATAAAGAAGCCAATTTGACACTTGGAATTCCTTTACCACTTTGGAACAAAAACAAAGGAAACATCAAATATGCCCAAACGATTTTAGAACAATCAAAAGTTGAAAAACAAAATTTTGATCTGCAATTACAAACTGAAATTTCATCAGCCTGGAATAAATGGGATGAATCCCGCAAAAATTATGTTGTGATTAAACCAACTGTAAATGAAGATTTTCAAGCCGTTTACAATGGAATCTTAACCAATTTCCAGAAACGAAATATCAGCCTATTAGAATTTACTGATTTTATGGAAAGTTACAACCAGGCAGCCGTTCAGGTAAATGAATTAAAGAAAAAAGTTGCACTTTCTGCCGAAGAATTTAATAGTACAATCAACAAAGACTTATTTTAAAACTCAATAAAATGAAATATAAACTAATTATAGCAATTGCTCTTGTAAGCCTATCGATCGCAAGCTGCAAAAAGGAAGTCGAAAATCCTGAAACAAACACCTCTTTTGCCCTTAGTGATGAAATGCTTAAAACGACAACAACGGCTGTAGCCGAAACTCAGCCTGTAAAAAATGAATTGAGTTTTTACGGAAAAATCACCGCTGACAACAATAAGATGATTGACGTTTACCCGCTTGTGGGCGGAAACGTAATCAAAGTAAATGTTGAACTTGGAGATTATGTACATAAAGGTCAGGTTCTCGCAACTATTAAAAGTACAGATATTGCCGATTTTGAAAAACAATCTATCGACGCAAAAGGTGATTTATTAGTTGCAAAAAACAAACTAAAAGTGGCGCAGGAATTATTCGACGGAAAATTAAACTCTGAAAGTGATGTCTTTGAAGCAAAATCTGAAGTAAATAAAGCGCAGTCTCAATTAAGTAAAATTAATGAAACGTATAAAATTTACAACATCAAGGCAGGTTCTATTTACGAAGTTACGGCGCCAATTAGTGGTTTTATCATTCAAAAAAGCATCAATCAGGATATGCTTTTAAGAAACGACCGTTCTGAAAACATTTTTGATATTGCGGAAATCAGCGAAGTCTGGGCATTGGCGAATATTAATGAAATCGACATTAATAAAGTAAAACTAGGAATTGATGCCAGCGTAACAACATTAAGTTATCCGGATAAAGTTTTTAAAGGGAAAGTAGATAAAATTTTCAACGTAATCGATCCGGAAACAAAAGCAATGCAGGCCAGAATAAAACTTAAAAACCCTGATTTTATGCTAAAACCGGATATGAACGCCAATATCAAATTATCTTATAGCGAAGGTAAATCTATGATTGCAATTCCCAGCGAAGCGATTGTTTTTGATAAAAGTAAAAACTTCGTGATGATCTTTAAAGACCGTAACAATATCGAAACCAGACAGGTTGAAGTGTATCGCCAGGTTGGAGACGTAACTTATATTTCAAGTGGACTTAAAGAAAATGAAAAAGTCATTACCAACAATCAGTTATTTATTTACCGCGCTTTAAACGAATAAGACATGAACAAATTCATACGAAATATAATTGCTTTTTCGCTTAAGAATAAAGCATTTACCTTCTTTTGGGTAGGATTATTGGCGGTTGCCGGATTTATTTCCTTCAAAAATATGCCAATCGATGCGTTTCCGGATGTAACGAATACTCAGATTATTATCATTACACAATGGAACGGAAAAAGTGCTGAAGAAGTAGAACGTTTTGTTACTTCTCCTATAGAAATTTCCATGAACTCGGTACAAAAAAAGACCAGCGTTCGCAGTATTACCATGTTTGGATTATCAGTAATTAAAATCATTTTTGATGATGGTGTTGATGATACTTTCGCACGTCAGCAGGTCAATAATTTATTAAAAAATGTTTCACTGCCGGATGATGTCGAACCAGACGTTCAGCCGCCTTACGGACCAACCGGTGAAATTTTTAGATATATCGTAAAAAGCAATAGCCGAGACAGTAGAGAATTATTAACATACCAAAACTGGGTGATCGACAAACAGCTTCGTTCTGTTCCCGGAGTTGCAGATTTAAATGTTTTTGGAGGTCAGACTAAAACCTATGAAGTTGGAGTTGATCCAATTAAATTAGCAAAATACAACATTACACCGCTTCAGGTGTATAATGCGGTCAATGCCGGAAACTTAAATGTGGGTGGAGATATTATCGAGAAAAACGGTCAGGCTTTTGTAGTACGCGGTGTTGGGCTTTTAAAATCGATTCAGGATATTGAAAATATTATTGTTGATGATGCGAGCGGAAATCCGATTTTGGTAAAAAACCTGGCCTCTGTGTACGAAAGTTCAATGCCAAGAGTGGGTCAAACCGGTTTAGGCAATAATGATGACGCTGTTGAAGGAATCGTTGTGATGCGAAAAGGCGAAAACCCGCAGGAAACATTAGCCCTGATTAAAGCTAAAATTAAAGATTTGAATGATAATGTTCTTCCAAAGGACATTAAAATCGAAACGTTTTACGATCGTGATAATTTAATGAATTTCACGACAGAAACTGTAATGCATAATTTATTTGAAGGTATTATTCTGGTAACGTGTGTTGTATTTCTTTTCATGGCCGACTGGAGAACAACTTTTACAGTTTCTATAGTTATTCCGTTATCGTTATTGTTTGCCTTTTTGTGCCTTAAAATGATGGGGATGAGTGCCAATTTGCTGAGTTTGGGTGCAGTCGATTTCGGAATTATTATTGATGGTGCGGTGGTGATGGTAGAGGGATTATTTGTGGTTTTAGACCACCGCGCACATCAATTAGGAATGACGGCTTACAACAAAATTGCAAAAGGCAGTCTGATCAAAAAAACGGGAGCTGAGATGGGTAAAGCTATTTTCTTTTCTAAATTGATTATTATAACGGCTTTATTACCAATTTTCTCTTTTCAGAAAGTGGAAGGAAAAATGTTCTCTCCCCTCGCCTATACATTAGGTTTTGCTTTAATGGGAGCGCTACTTTTTACACTAACATTAGTTCCGGTTTTATCGCATTTACTTTTAAATAAAAATGTAAAAGAAAAAAACAATCCGTTTGTAAATTTCTGGGACCGAATTGTTAGCAAGAGTTTTGCCTGGACATTCAAACATAAAATAAAAACACTAATTGCTTCAACAGCAATTTTGGTAACGGTTTTCTTTTCGGCTACATTTTTAGGAACTGAATTTTTACCGCAATTGAATGAAGGAGCTTTGTGGGTAACCGCAGAATTGCCAATGAGTACTTCATTGCCGGAAAGTGTAAAAACAGCCGCAATGATTAGAAAAGATCTGGAAAGTTTTCCTGAAGTAAAAAATGTACTTTCTCAAACAGGAAGAAGTAATGACGGAACTGACCCGAATGGTTTTGGATTCATTCAGCTTCAGGTAGATTTAAAACCAAAATCTGAATGGAAACGAAAAATCACGATGGATGATCTGATCAATGAAATGGATCAGAAATTAAAAGTACATCAGGGAATTACCTATAATTATTCACAGCCCGTAATTGATAACGTTGCAGAATCTGTGGCAGGTTTTAAAGCTTCAAACGCGGTAAAAATTTATGGTGATGATCTTGACAAACTCGACGAATTGTCCAATGAAGTTTTAAAACAGATAAAAGATATTCCGGGAATAAAAGATGCCGGAATTTTAAGAAACGTTGGCCAGCCGGAAATTAGCGTAATTCTTGACAGGGATAAAATGGCTGCTTACGGTGTAACTTTAAGTGATGCACAAGCGGTTTTAGAATTGGCTTTTGGAGGAAAAACAGCCACTCAAAAATATGAAGATGAAAAGAAATTTGATGTTCGTGTTCGTTTTTCTAAAGAATACCGCAAAGATGAAAATGATATTGCCGAATTAAAAGTACCAACAATTAGCGGTATTAAAATTCCGTTGAAAGAAATTTGCGATTTAAAAACAGTGACCGGTCCTGCTTTTATTTACAGAGATAATACAAGACGTTTTATTGGGGTAAAATTCTCTGTTCGAGATCGTGATTTAGGAAGTACAATTGCCGAAGCTCAGGCAAAAGTGGCAAAAATGAAAATGCCACAGGGATATACAGTAGGTTGGACAGGAGAATTTGAGAATCAGGTTCGTGCCAGTGCGCGTCTGGCTCAGGTAGTTCCAATTAGTTTAATAGGAATATTTGTTTTGCTGTTTATTTTGTTCGGAAATATTAAAGATTCATTACTTGTTTTGGCGAATGTTCCGTTTGCAATTATTGGAGGAATTATGGCTTTGCATCTTACGGGAATGAATTTCGGAATCTCTGCCGGTGTTGGTTTTATTGCCTTGTTAGGAATTTGTATTCAAAATGGCGTGATTCTGATTTCTGAATTTCATCATAATTTAAAGGCTAAATTGTCTCTCGAAGAATCCATTTTCATGGGAGTAAAAGCAAGAACGAGAGCAGTTGTCATGACGGCGCTTATGGCATCTATAGGTCTAATGCCGGCTGCTATTTCAACAGGAATTGGTTCTGAATCTCAAAAACCTTTGGCAATCGTAATTATTGGAGGTTTAATTACAGCAACGGTTTTAACATTACTGGTTTTTCCAATTATATTTTGGGTGTTCAATCGTAAAAAACACGTTCCTATTGAATAGCGTGTTTTAAAAATAAAAGGAATTTTACCGCAAAGTTCGTAAAGATTTTTTTGTTGTAAGATTTATAAAAAACAAAGTTCGCAAAGCTAAATACAAAGTTTTGCGAACTTTGTGTTTTATGAAAGATGCTTTTGAGTAAAAAAATCTTTGCGACCTTCCAGTTAAATAATTAGAAGTAATAATCCATTTGGAATGGGCACAAAAAAAAGACCTTCTGCTCAAAGAAGATCTTTTTATATACTAACTCAAACTATTTTAAACTCTTATTTTAAATCTTTCAAAAGTGCAATTGCATCTGTTGCATTTGATAATTGTGCATATTTTAAAGCTGTATATCCTTTTTCGTTTTTATCAGAAGGACGTGCGCCGCTAGCCAATAAAAATTTGATGATTTCAACTTTGTTATAACGTGCAGCTGTCATTAAAGGAGACATATCGTCTGACTTTTCATTAACGTTAGCACCATATTCAATAAATTTTTTAACTACTTCGATATCACCTTTACTAACAGCAACATTTAGTGGAGTTGCATCCCAAGGCGAAACTTCAACTTGTGGTTTTACTACTAATTGTTGATTTGAAGCCATTGATACATTTGCAAATGCAACTAAAGCTAGTCCTAAATAAATAACTGAATTTTTCATAATGATTTTTTGTTAAATTGATTGATAATTTGATTGATAATGGGTTGTTGTTAAATTCTATACAAATGTAAATTAAAACTTGATACTTTGCATTACAAGGTACTATGTTTTAACTAATTCTTAACATTTAATTAATAAACTAATAATGACAAGAACGTTTCATTGTTGTTTCCCTATAATAGACGCAGCAAAAGTAGAAATGTTACACTTAATTGAATTTTTTATCAAAAATAAATCTTAGAATTTTGAGAAAATGGACAAGCAATTCTTTACCTTTTTAACTTTACTTTAAATGGAAGTGTAAAAAAACTCAGAGAAATAAATAAAAACTAAATAAATAGGCAAGAAAATATAAATTAACAATCTAAATAGGTCAATTTTAAAGAAAAGTATAAAAGAAAGAAAATACATCTGTTTCTGTGTGCGCTTTTTAACATTTGAAATAAATAAAACAATAAATGAAGATGTTTTATAATCGCGTTTAACAAAACAAAGTATTGTCTTAAAACTAAAAGGTGCAAAAATCAATGACTATAATAAGGAGAAAAGAATACCTTGAAGAAAACAGAAACCTATATCTATAAAAAAATGCCTTACTACTTTCATAGTAAGGCATTTTATATTTAAATCTTAAAGATTATTTTTTAGAACTAAGATATTCTAATACGTTTTTTTCAATACGCTGATCAATATTAGCAATATCAGCCTTAACGAATTTTTCTCCTAAAATGTTTTCGTATAATTCAATATATCTTTCAGAAACTGATTCGATATAAGCGTCTGTCATTTCCGGAATTTGTTGTCCTTCCTGACCCTGAAAACCATTCTCGATCAACCAGCGACGTACAAATTCTTTAGACAATTGTTTTTGCTCCTCTCCTTTTTCCTGTCTTTCCTGATAGCCCTCAGCATAAAAATAACGAGAAGAATCCGGAGTATGAATTTCATCAATTAAAACAATAACACCATCTTTAGTTTTTCCGAATTCGTATTTAGTATCAACTAAAATTAAACCACGGCTTGCAGCAATTTCAGTTCCTCTTTGAAATAAATCACGGGTAAATTTTTCTAAAACAATATAATCTTCTTCAGAAACAATTCCTTTTGCTAAAATATCTTCGCGAGAAATATCCTCGTCATGCGAGCCATTGTCTGCTTTTGTAGTTGGTGTAATAATTGGTTCCGGAAATTTATCGTTTTCTTTTAAACCTTCGGCCATTGTTACACCGCAAATTTGTCTTCTTCCTGCAGCATATTCGCGTGCAGCATGACCAGAAACATAACCACGAATTACCATTTCTACTTTAAAAGGCTCACATAAATGTCCCACAGCAACGTTAGGATCCGGAGTCGCAATCAACCAGTTTGGTACAATATCCTCTGTCAATTCCATGAATTTTGTCGCAATCTGATTTAGAATCTGACCTTTGTACGGAATACCTTTTGGTAAAACCACATCAAAAGCCGAAAGTCTGTCGGTTGCCACCATTACCAAAAGTTCGTCGTTTATGTTGTAAACTTCTCTCACTTTTCCGCGGTAAACTGATTTCTGATTCGGGAAATTAAAATTTGTAGTTGTGATTGTATTGCTCATTATTGTTAGTTGTGTTTTTTATGATTGCAAATTTAAAACTATTTCAGAGAGTTTCATAATGAAAAGAAAGAGATAAATTAAGAAATATTGCATTTTGCAGTTTTCAGATCTAAAATTTTACCGCAAAGTCCGCAAAGTTTATTTACTATTAGTTTTTTGTAAAAAAAGAAAAGTTCGCAAAGCTGTGTGTAGTAGCTTTGAGAACTTTGCGTAAATCTTTGTGAACTTTGCGGTAAAAAAATTATTTATATGATATTTGATATTGATAAACAAAAGTTTAAAAAGATTATGCCACAAACTCTTTATTCAAAATTTTAGACGAAATATATTTTGCAACACCATCTTCGGCATTAGTTTTTATCACTTCTAAATCAGGTAAAGTTTCTTTTAATAACGCAGGGGCATTTCCCATAATTAAACCTTTTCCCGATGATGATAACATTTGCACATCATTAAAACCATCACCAAAAGAAACCACCTGTTCTAATGTAAAACCTTCTTTTTCCAGAACAGTTTCAATTGCAACTGCTTTGTCTATAGCTTTATCCATAAATTCTAAACACGTTGGTAAACTAAAAGCATGATGCAAATGCTCAGAAGAATTCTCTAAAATAGCATCTTTTAATTTTACTAATTTTTCGTGATTATCGCAGGAGAAGAAAATTTTAATAGCACCAAAATCTTCCAGCTTTTTATAATCTACCAATTCAGGTCGGTAATTTAATTTTTCCTGAAAAGCATTTAATTTTTCACTTACTTTATTGGTTTGCCAAACGTTTTCTTTAAATAAAACAACGGTAATTTCAGGATCAATCTCAACGTTTAAAGCCGCTTTTACAACATCACTATCTAAATTGAATGAGAAAAGTTCTTCTTTTTCAGGTGAATGAATTCTGGCTCCGTTTGAACTTACCAAATAAACCGGCACTTCTAATTTTTCGATAATAGCCATTGCATCAAGATGATGACGTCCTGTGGCAACTACGATAAGATAATTTTGATTGTGAAGTTCCTGAAAAATTGATTTGGTGTAATCTGAAATTCTGTGTTCTGTATTGAGTAAAGTTCCGTCTAAATCGCTAACGACAACTTTTATATTTTTAAGTATTGAAGTCATATTATAATCAAGTCTTTATGATAGGCAAATTTACGGTTTTATGCTCAGCCAAACAAAGATTACAAACCCTAAAACCCCGAAACAGGCTAAGTTTATTATTTATTTAACTATTTCGTTAAATAATGTTTTTTAGATAATTTAAACTTTTATAATTCCAGATTTATATAAATTTAATGCTTTTTCCAAAACACTTTCAATCTGTTCCATAGGCAAATCTTCATCAGAATTAAACGGCATAATTTTCATTCTCGAACGATCTTCCTGAATTAAAAAAGCTTCATCAAAGTGTTTTCCCTCCACAATCCCGATATAAGGCTGTTTCGTTTTTTTATGAACCCACAAATAGCAAAACATTTTCCCTTTATAGCAAAAAAATGGCATTCCGTATTTTAAAACATTTGTAATGTCTTTGTCTTGTTTTAAGATAATTTGTTTTAATGCCAAAAGTGTCCCTTTTATAGGTTCTTGTTGGTTGAAGTAAAAATCATCTAATTGTTTCATTTTCTAATCTTTTGAGTTCTTGCATAAGCTATTCTTAAAGTGTCAGGACAATTAGAACTGGCTTTTAATTTATAAACTAAAGAATCATTTTTAATGTAAAATATTTCTTTTTTAAAAATTGCAAAAGAAGCATCGTCTTTAGGATTACAATTTGGAATTGTCGATAAATCTCTCCCATTATATTTTCCAAAAGGAATACATTCAACAAAAGGAAACATTTTGTAACAAGTATCACTTGTTGTGCTGTTTAGCTCTATTGAATCTCCAATTATCTTCCAATTTCCTTTTGATAGTACTCTCCAATCACAGCCACGACTTCTATAAGAAAAAGAACTGTCCTTATTTATCTTTATAATTGAATTGTTAGGAATAATATATTCTGTGTCATACCAGGTTCCTGAAAATTTATTTGGCAAAATTTCTGGTTTCTTGCACGAAATCAAACAAACAAATATTAAAAAACTAAATATTCTAATTCTCATTGATTATCTATTTAATATGATTTGAAATTTAAATAAAAAATAATTCGTTTTACACATTTCTACAAAAGAATATGCATAAAACGAATATTGTTTAAAGTTTTCTTGCCACAGATTAAAAGATTAATGTGATTCTTAAATCTTTATTATTCTGCCACGAATTTCACAAATTTCCACGAATTAATTTGTGTTAATTCGCGAAATTCGTGGCAAAAAAATCTTTTCAAATAATTTAATCTGTGGCAAAAAACACAAAATTAATCATGATTTTCTATTTGTTTATAAGCATCAATTACCTTTTTCACTAATCTGTGACGTACGATATCTTTATCATCAAGATAAATAATTCCAATTCCGTCAACGTCTTTTAGCACCAAAATAGCTTCTTTCAGACCAGAAATAGTTCTGCGTGGTAAATCGACCTGTCCGGGATCGCCCGTAATCATAAATTTGGCGTTTTTTCCCATACGGGTCAAAAACATTTTCATTTGTGAGTGGGTTGTGTTTTGTGCCTCGTCAAGAATTACAAAAGCATTATCAAGGGTGCGCCCACGCATAAATGCCAGTGGCGCAATCTGAATAATTCCTTTTAAAATATAATCTTCGAGTTTTTCGTTTGGCAGCATATCGCGCAAAGCATCATAAAGCGGCTGCATGTACGGATCTAGTTTTTCTTTCATATCGCCGGGTAAAAAACCAAGATTTTCTCCTGCTTCTACCGCCGGACGAGTTAGTATGATCCTTTTTACCTCTTTGTCTTTAAGCGCTTTAACCGCCATTGCCACACCTGTATACGTTTTTCCTGTTCCGGCCGGGCCTACTGCAAATACCATATCATTTTTTTTGATAGTATCTACCAATAGCTGCTGGTTAGGCGTCATGGCTTTAATTATTTTACCGCCTACACCGTGAACTAATATTTTGTCATGATCGTATGATTTTCTTTCATCCTGACCATCACTCATAATTACACGTTCGATTACATTATCATCAATGTTGTTGTATCTGGTAAAATGAAGCATTAGTCTCTGAAACCTTTTTTCGAATTCATCTAAAACTTCTTTTTCGCCAAATGCCTTCAAAGTGGTACCTCTCGCTACGATTTTAAGCTTTGGGTAATACTTTTTAATTATTTCAAGATGAGTGTCCTGAGCGCCCCAAAAGTCTTTTGGAGCGATGTCTATGAGCTCGATAATTCTTTCGTTCAAATGAAGTAGTTTTAAATTAAAATTAAATCAGTTTTATAAATCTGTGGTTGTCGGGTGTTTTTTCTTAGTAACAGTTTTTAGTCGCAGTTTTCGGTGTCAGTTTTCAGTTACTGCTACTGAGACTGGAAACTGACACATTTTTATAAATTGTCTTTTCTTTCTTGCTTTTATGCATTTACTATTATTAGCTTTGCATATCTCAAATTTAATGAAAATTAGATTTAAAAACTACCAATAGTTATAAACAAAATTATGTCAATAATTACTCTTACTACTGATTACGGCTTAAAAGACCACTTTGTTGGTTCGCTAAAGGGTAAGATTTTATCTGAATATTCAGAGGCTCAAATAATTGACATTTCTCATGATATCGATCCGTTTAATACCGCCGAAGCAAGTTACATTGTGGGAGCCTCCTATTTAAGTTTTCCAAAAGGAACCGTACACCTTATTGGTGTTGACATTGAGCGCAATAAAGAGAACCAGCATATCGCCATGCAATGGAACGATCACTACTTTATTTGTGCCGATAACGGAATTTTAAGTATGCTTACGCAGAAAATCGTTCCCGAGAAAATTGTTGCCATCAACATTCACGATCGTTTTCCGGCAGAATCAACCGATTTGGATATTTTTATTCAGGTCGCCTGCCATATTGCAAAAGGCGGATTATTGAATGTTATCGGAAAAGAAATTACAGCAATAAAAGAAATAACCGAATTACAGGCAGTAGTTTCGAATGACGGCAATTCATTAAAAGGATACGTTATTTATATTGATCATTTTGGGAATATTATAACCAATATTTCCAGACAGCAATTTCTCGAAGTCGCAAAAGGCCGTCCGTATGAAATTGTAATGAAACCGAAAAGTATCAAAACGATTCTGCCAAATTACTCTGCAATTGCTACTTCAGATAAATATCCAATCAAAACCTACGAAGGTGAAAAACTGGCCATTTTTAATGAAGCTGGTTTTCTCGAAATTGCTATTTTTAGAAGTAATCCTTCAAAAGTGGGTTCTGCAAATAGTTTATTGGGGTTGAATTATCGTGACGTGATTACGATTCAGTTCCTTTAACAATTTTAGATTTTAGATTAAATGAACCAAAGATTTTGTGGATTGAGTAGATTTACACTGATATTTACTCTCATTTCATCATACTAATGAGATTTTCATTGAATTATAAACATAGCCCACGGTTGAAACCGCGGGCTATGTTGAAATACTATGCAGACATTAGAATTCGAAAAAATATGTATTTATAATATTTTATTTTTTCATAAAAAGACAATCTATTTTGGTATTTTTGCGCGCTTGTAAGAGGATTGTTCAATCTATCCCGAAGTGTCGGGACTACATTCTAAAATCTAAAATTATAATATGTTCGTTCGAATAGTAAAAATGAGTTTTCATGAAGAAAAAATCCCGGATTTTCTGAAGAATTTCGAAACCGTGAAACACAAAATACGAAATGCAGAAGGAAATCATTTTTTAGAATTGTATCAGGACAAAAATGACAAATGCATATTTTTCACATATAGTTATTGGGAAACCGAAGCTGATTTAGAAAATTACAGACAATCTGAACTTTTTAATACCGTTTGGAGTTTTACAAAGCAATTATTTAATGCAAAACCAGAAGCTTGGAGTGTGGATAAGTTGGTTAGTTTAATTTAAAAAACAAATGAGATCTGAAATTGTATATGTTGAAACTAAAAATGGAGTAAATCACGATGAAAAAGCGTGGATTGGGAAATGTTTCTTTTCGAAAACGCGACAAACAATCTACTTCAATGGAAGCATATATAAAAAAGGAAAAGGAACTTCAAGTAATTATTTTGATTTTGAAACAGGAAATAGTTATTGGATTTCCGGTGTTAAGAAAAATGGGAATGACAGGCATAAGTTTGGAAAAGGAATAATTGAAATTGATGAAATTATCATTGGAGAATATTTAAATATAATAGATAAAGAAGAACTTCCGAAGAATAAATTCAAATTAGTGACACTCAATAATATTCCTGCAAAAGAAAGGGCAACTGAAATACTAAATGAAAAATATACCGTTGTAGATTTTGATGAATCAACCAGATTCAAAAAAATAAATGATTTAACTGAAAGTGAACTTAAAAACTTGATTGATTATTATCAAGAAATGGATTTTACAGAAATGTACAAGAAAAATCGAAAGTCATATATTGAACATTTACAAGAATTAGAAACGGAACATATAAAACGATTTAAACAAATCAACGATTAAACAAAAAATAAATGAAATCAATCATTTTAAGAGAAATAAAATCCTTTTTTGGCTCACCTATTGGGTATTTGGTTATTGCTATTTTCCTGATTAGCAATGGACTATTTTTATGGGTTTTTGAAGGAGATTACAATATACTAAATACCGGTTTTGCCGATTTGACTCCGTTTTTTACTTTAACACCGTGGATTTTGATTTTCCTGATTCCCGCTGTAACGATGAGAAGTTTCTCTGACGAAAGAAAACAGGGAACACTTGAATTGCTTTTAACAAAACCATTATCGATTTGGGAAATTGTAAACGGCAAATTTTTAGGTTCTTTATTCCTGATTGTTTTAGCCATTATTCCAACGTTTATTTACGTTAAAGTAATTTCAAGTTTGGGTTCTCCCGAAGGAAATATCGATATGGGAAGCACGATTGGTTCTTATTTCGGATTATTGTTTTTGATTGCGGCTTATTCTGCAATCGGAATTTTCACTTCTACCCTATCGGAAAATCAAATTGTTGCCTTTATTATTGCGGTATTTTTATGTTTCTTTTTTTACTTTGGTTTTGAAGGATTATCGACTTTAATTCCGGGTTTCAGCAATATTATTCCCGTTTTTGGCATGCAGGATCATTTTAAAAGTATGAGTCGGGGTGTAATTGATACACGCGATGTTATTTATTTTTTAAGCATCACCGTATTATTTCTGTCTTTTACAGTTTATCAATTAAAATCTTTTAAAGCCTAATGAAAGCATCTAATCAACAAAATATCAAAATATTAGGTATTACCGTTTTCGTTTTAATTGTTTTAAATGTATTGGGAAGTTTATTTTTCCACCGATTCGATTTAACGAAAGACAAACGTTATACTTTATCTCAAACTTCATTGAATATTGTAAAACAAGTTCAGAATCCGTTATCGATCAAGATTTACATGCAAGGCGATTTGCCGGCAGATTTTAGACGTTTACAACAGGAAACTAAGCAATTATTAGAAGAATTTCAGGCTTATAACAGCAATATCGTTTTTGAATTCGTAAACCCAATGGAAAACGAAGACGAAAGCATGGAAGTTATAAAATCGCTGTATCAAAAAGGTCTTACACCAATAAATATCACGGTCGACGATAAAGGAAAGCAATCTCAGGCTATGGTTTTTCCGTGGGCAATTGCGGTTTATAATAATAAGGAAGTTAATATTCCTTTGTTGAAAAATATTATGGGCGCTACAACAACACAAAAAGTTGTGGGTTCGATTCAGCATTTAGAATATTCAATTGCCGATGCCATCAATAAAATTACGAAAGCCAAACAAAAAAAGGTGGCGATTATAAAAGGAAATGGTGAAATAAACGAGATTCATGTTGCTAAAATGTTGAGACAAATCAAAGAAAGCTATTACATTGGCCCTTTTACTTTAGATTCGGTTGCAAAAGACCCTACAGGAACTTTGGAGGCTCTTAAAAAATATGACTTAGCTATTATCTCAAAACCAACCGAAACTTTCTCTGATGAAGAAAAACAAGTTTTAGATCAGTTTATCATGAATGGTGGAAAAACGTTGTGGTTAATCGATCAGGTTGCTGCCGACATGGACAGTTTGTACAATCAATCGGGCGCGACATTGGCTTATCCGAGAGATTTGAATCTGAACGATATGTTCTTTAAATACGGTTTCAGAATTAATCCTGATTTAGTAAAAGACGAACAAGGAAGTCCTATAAAATTAGCAACCGGAGAACAAGGAAGCGCAACTCAATATCAGGATTTTACATGGAAATTTGCTCCGCAGGTTTATCCAACAAGCAAGCATCCAATTGTGAAAAATTTGGGCGGAATCAGATTTGATTTTGCGAGTCCGATTGATACTTTGAAAAACGGAATCAAAAAAACGGTTTTATTACAATCGTCTCAATATTCGAAAATAATCGGAACTCCGGCAGAAATTAATCTGAATATTGTAACAGAGAAAACGTCTCCGCAGGATTATGTAGATAAAGGAAATTTACCTCTTTCGGTTTTATTAGAAGGCAATTTCCATTCGGCTTTTGAGAATCGTGTTTTGCCATTTAAAGAAAATGGTTTTGTTGCCAAAGGAAAACCAAACAAAATGATTGTTATTTCTGACGGAGATCTGGCCAGAAATCAATTAGATAAAAATATGATGCCGGTTGAGTTGGGTTACGATCAGCGTACCGGTAACTTATACGACAATAAAGATTTTATAATGAATTGTATCAATTATTTGCTGGATGATACAGGACTTATTAACATTAGAAGCAAAGATGTTGAGCTGCCATTACTAGACAAAGAAAAAGTTTACGAAAATTACAGCTTAACGCAATTCATAACTATCGGACTTCCAATTGCAATTTTATTGGTTTTCGGACTTGTATTTACTTATCTTAGAAAAAGAAAATACAGCAAATAGATGTTGATAAAAAAATTGCGAAACTAAGATTGTTTACGATATATTTGTAAAACCTATCTTAGTTGATGAAAAACTAAAGAAAAGAGCAAAAAAATAAAACAAAAGACATGAAATTTATAGTATCGAGTTCGTACTTATTAAAACAATTACAAGTTTTAGGTAGTGTAATTAACAGTAACAATACGTTGCCTATTTTAGATAACTTTTTATTTGAACTAGACAATGATGCGTTGACAGTTTCAGCTTCAGATCTTGAAACTACAATGTCGGCTACATTATCAATCGATTCTAAAAGTAAAGGAAGCGTGGCCGTGCCTGCTAAACTTTTGCTTGAAATTTTAAAAACGTTCCCGGAACAGCCTTTAACTTTTACAGTTGAAGATAATAATACGGTTGAAATTAGCTCTAACTCAGGAAAATATGCTTTAGCGTATGCAGCCGGAGAAGAATTTCCTAAATCAGTAAATCTTGAAGATCCATCTGTAACATTGGTTCCTGCTGATGTATTGGCAACTGCAGTAAGCAAAACTATTTTTGCTGCCGGAAACGATGATTTGCGTCCGGTAATGTCTGGGGTTTTCTTCCAGTTTTCGCCAGAAGGATTAACTTTTGTAGCAACAGATGCTCATAAATTGGTAAAATATGCCCGTACAGATGTAAAAGCATCTCAGGTAGCTGATTTTATTATGCCAAAGAAACCTTTAAATATCTTAAAAAGTATTTTAGGATCTTCTGATGCCGAAGTAAAAATTGAATACAACGATTCAAATGCGACTTTCTCATTTGACAATTATATTTTAATGTGTCGTTTAATTGATGGAAAATACCCAAATTACGAAGCGGTAATTCCAAAAGAAAATCCAAACAAATTAATGATCGATCGTTCTTTATTTTTAAGTTCTGTTCGTCGTGTTGCGATTTTCTCTAACAAAACTACACACCAAATTCGTTTGAAAATCGCCGGAGCGGAATTAAATGTTTCTGCCGAAGATATTGATTACTCAAACAAAGCAGAAGAAAGATTGACTTGTGATTACCAGGGAGATGACTTACAAATTGGTTTCAACTCTCGTTTCTTAACAGAAATGCTGACCAACTTACAATCAGATATGATTATGCTGGAGATGTCATTGCCTAACAGAGCCGGAATTCTTACGCCAGTTGATGGTTTAGAAGAAGGTGAAACTGTTACAATGTTGGTAATGCCTGTAATGTTAAATAGTTAACATCAAAACTTCTTTTTGTTACAGGGATTTTTTTTAGTTTCAAATTAAAGACATATCATTGTAAAAAAAAACATCGCTATTAACCAACCATTTTTTATACCTAGAAACCGCAATTCCCATAAAGAGTTGCGGTTTTTTATTTTGGCTTCTGTTTTTAATATTTAATACAAAAAATAAGATGGTGGATAAAAATATTTTTCTGAAATTTATATGTGAAAAATTTAGAGACAATCAATTATATATAGATAAATTCAAGTCTGAACTATGGTTTGTAGATATTGATTGTTTTCCAAATAAGCCATATAAACTTTCTATCTCAATGTCTGACGAAGATATCCGATTCTCTACAATTGATAAAGAACCCGTTATAGATTTCTCTTTATATGATTATATATTTGAAGAAAATAAAGACGCAGAAGTATTTATTGAAAAGGTATTAAAGAAAGGTAGTTTTTTCTAATTGATAACTAAAACTTTGACAAAGATCTCAAAACCCGAAACCTATTAAACTGCATATTATAAATTCAAATAAAATATATTCTTCTACTTTATCTTTTCGAATAATTGTTTTCCTCCGCAATTAAATAGAAATGAACTTGAGAATAAATTTAAACTCCGGATATTTTTAATGATTTTCTTTTTATTCTCCGGAAAAATACATGTATTCATACTAATTAAAACTATTTGATATTTATGAGGGACTGTGGCAACAATTAAACCTCTTCCTGTAAATTCTAAATAACTTTTATATCCATCTTCATTATCGTTCTCAAAAACCTTATAGCCTTTTTCTACTAATAAGTTTAGTTTATCAACTATTTCTGAATAATCATTTTTCTTAAAATTTAAAAACAAACAATTCCCAGCCTCTTTATCTATAACCCAAATTTCTGGATCTTTTAAAGTTTTATATGCATTAACAGAATCACTCTGTTTTGAAATGAAATGTTTTTGAGAAAAATTATTATAATATAAATCCTTACTTAAAAGCTGACTTCTAGTATATTCCTTTGTTAGTAGTAATTGATCAATCGATAAATTTTGAGATTGTAAAAAAATCGGAAAAAACAGAATTAAAGAATTTAAAAATGGCTTCATTATTAAAATAGTTTTTCATAAATCTACTAAATAAAACCTTATTAGATAACAAAAATATTTTATGCTTTTTATACTATAAACTAAAAAGTAAACCCGACAGGTTTTAAAAAACTGTCGGGTTACTAGTTCAGAGTAAACATGAAACCTGAAACGATAAAAACCTGAAACTTTTTTTTCTAACTTTGTATTTATGAAAATAGAAATTTGGTCGGACATCATGTGTCCGTTTTGTTATATCGGAAAAAGACAATTGGAAACCGCTTTAAAAGAGTTTCCTGATAACGATTTTGAAATTGAATGGAAAAGTTTCCAGCTTGATCCCACTATTACGCCACAATCCGGGAAAGACGTTTATACGTTTCTTGCTGAACGAAAAGGTATTTCAGTTGAACAATCAATAGAAATGCACAAAGGTGTCGTAGAACGCGCAAAAAGCGTTGGTTTGGATTATCATTTTGACAAAGCTGTCATTTCAAATTCTTTAACTGCACATCGCATTATTCATTTGGCGAAAGCAAAAAAATTAGGCGATGAAATGGAAGAAATTTTCTTTAAAGCTTATTTTACAGAAGGAAGGGATTTGAACGATGGTCCAACCTTGGTAGAATTGGCTGTAAAAGCGGGTTTAGATCAAAATTTGGTTTTACAAGTTCTGCAAGACGAAAATTTATTTTTAGAGGACGTTCAGCACGACATTACCGAAGCACAGGAAATTGGTGTACAAGGAGTTCCGTTTTTTGTTTTTGATCGAAAATATGCGGTTTCCGGAGCGCAGCCAGTTGAGGCTTTTGTGAATACGATTAAGGAAGTGATAAAGTAATTTTAGATTTTAGAGGAAAGAGAATAGAGTAAAGATTATAGATTATAGATTATAGATTATAGATTTTATATTAATACACAATCTTGTCATTTCGAGGAACGAGAAATCTCCACAAGTAACTCCGCATTGAGAATCCAATCTTTGTTGAGCTTCTTGCGGAGATTCTCGTTCCTCGAAATGACAAAACTACATGGATAAACTGTGTGCTCTTCGACTCCGCTCAAAGTAACAAGCAAAGTGTCAAAATCTATTCTCTTTCCTCTATTCTCTTTTCTCTATTCTCTTTCCTCTATTCTCTTTCCTCTATTCTCTTTCCTCTATTCTCTTTCCTCTATAATCTAAAATTCTAAATAACTCCCATTTTCTGCATCAAAAAAGTAGCGCTTTTGTTTTTACAAATTCCGGATCGGAGTTTATAATCAAAATGGAGTTCGTTGTTTTGAATTTCTACTTCAAAACATTGATTCGTTAAAATATCCGGATATTGGTTTGTTGTTAAGCAAACTTCAATATCATGTGTAGCAATTGCACCAATTGCTTTTTTAGCGATAATCTTTTTAACCACTTCAATCGTTCCGTTGCGTTTATCATCAGAGTTTGTCCCTCTTAAAATTTCATCTAATAAAACAAAAGCAGGCTTATCTTCTAAGGCGTCCATAATTTGTTTTAAACGCTTTATTTCAGCAAAGAAATAAGATTCGCTATCTGCTAAAGAATCAGATAATCGCATTGAAACTAAAACTGGAAGTGGATGAATATTAGCTTTTGAAGCACAAACTACTGAACCGATTCCGCCAAGAACCATATTAATCCCCAAACTTCTCAAAAAAGTACTTTTTCCGGACATATTCGAACCCGTTAAAATCATAAACGATTCCGGGTAGAAATGTGTGTCATTCCCTACTCTCGTTGCTGGATTTAATAGTGGGTGACTAAAATTTGAAAATCCAATTTTATAATCTGAATTGATTTCAGGAAAAACAAAATCAGGATTGTTGTAGGCCAAATTTGCCAGACTATTTAAGGCTTCAAACTCACCAATAATTTCAATCCATTTTTCAAGTTCCGTCGAATAATTCTCTTTCCATTTTAAAAGTGCTTTTAAAACGTGAAGATTAAATAAAAATGTTCCGTTAAACACAATCGCTGTTACCAAATTGCTAATGGTATCCATTCTGGAAAACAATTCAGACAAATGTTTTAAATGTGCGCTTGCCGTTGCGTTCCTAAAAATGAGCTGTTGCTGTAAAGCAATTAATTTTTTGGATTGAAAAGTTTCTTTTTCAATTTTCTCTACCAATAAACTATACTGTTTGATGATTTTATCTACGTTATCCGCTTTTGCAATTTCTGACTGAATTCGTTTAAAGGATTTTCCCAAAACAATTAAATTTCCAATAAAAATATAGGTAAGATAGGATAATAATATTGTTTTTGAAGTGATAAAATAAGCTGCTAAAATCCCGAAAAACAAAGTTGGCAGAATAACCGATAGTGCAACTAAAACTTTAGGTAATGTATTATTCTTAAATGAATTCCAATAAATTAGCGAATCATAAGAATTTTTAGAATCATTACTAATCATTGCCAGAGCCAGGAAATCCTGACGCCAGTCTATTTTAGTTTTAAGTTCGTTAACTGCTCCCTGATTTTCAAGAATAGTTTCATTAGCCAGCAAATTTGATAATTGATTTGCCAATGTTTTTTTTCCGATGAAAGTCGCGGTTCTGTTTAAATTTTGAAACAAGGAATGTGCTCCAAAAATATCCAAATCGTAAGCATAAGGATGATGAAAATCATTGAATTCAATTCCGTTTTCAAAAGGAAGTTTTTCTCTTTTTAAAAAGGAAATTTCATTTCTATTTATATTTAAAAGTGCCGTTGTAAGCTGTTTTTGAAAAGATAAACGCGAATGAATTCTCATTAAAAAAATAAAACCAACAAAAAACAGAAAAGCAAAAATTACGTAAAGAGTTTCATTTGTTTTGATGTAATAAAACAACATAAATAAACAAAGAAAAACAGTTAAAAGACGTAAAATACTAATGCTATTGTATCTTTTATTGATTTTATTAAAAAGTTCTGAATACTGCGTAATTTTATTTTGATAGGAATCCATTTTATTGATTTGATGAAGTACAAATATAACTTTTACATCATAAAATCAATATTAAAAAAAGACTGAATTTAGTTTTCATGCATGATTAAAACAGGTATGGAAACCTCTTTTGTTATTTTTTTTGTAAAACTGGATTCGAACAGGCTTTCAAAAAAAGATCTTTTGTGCTTTATAGTCGTTAGTATATCAATGTCTTTAAAAAGTATAAAATCAAGAATCGTTTCTTTAACTTCATCACTTGGCAAAACCAGGAATTCTATATTTTCATTGGCAAATTCTTTTTCCCATTCCTTTATAGTTACATCAGAAACATCTGAATTTGAAGTTTTAACGTACAAACTCTTTACTTTAGCATTTGTTTTTTGGGCTATTTTGAGTACTTTTTTAAGCTCTTTTTTATCTTTTTCACGGTAACGCGTTGTAAAACCAATTATTTTTATTTTCTTGAATTTTGCATCAGCAGGAACACATAAAACCGGCACGTCAACTCCCGCAATTACTGAACTTGTATTGGAACCCAGGAAAAATTTTGTCCAGTCAGAAACTCCCGTAGTTCCCATAATTACAAAATCAACATTATCCTCTTCAACAGCATTTTTTAGATTATATAATAAATCACCATCCATTAAACGGTGTTTAATAACGATATCTTCTAACTTTCGTTCCATTGCAATTGTTCTTAGTTTTGGAATTTCGTCCTTAAACATTTCAAATTTAGCTAATTCTATAGAACTGTAAATCGATGCATAATTTTCAGGAAAAAATTGACTGTCATAAACCGGAATTTCAAAAGTATGCAACAAAATAAGTTCGGCATTTACAATTTTTGCAAATTCCAAAGCATGAACAAACGCGTTTGTTGCTGCTTCAGAAAAATCTGTGGGGAATAATATTTTTTTCATTTTGGTTCAATTATAAAGTTATTCTCTCAAATTTAATCATTCTAAAAACAAAACACTCTGATAATTATCAGTATTTTAACATTTAATAATTTCTTAAAATATTGATTTTGGTATCCTATCCTTCTTCGGAAATTTGTGCCTTTTTTTATACCTTTGCCACATGATAAATCAAGATTCTATAGTTGCATTGGCAACGCCATCCGGAGCTGGAGCTATTGCTATAATTCGAATTTCAGGAGCTGAAGCAATCACTATTGGGAATTCTGTTTTTAAATCCATCAAAAACAAAGACTTAACAAAGCAAAAAACGCATACCTTGCATTTGGGGCATATTGTTGATGATTCCAAAACGCTTGATGAGGTTTTAGTTTCTGTTTTTAAAGGACCAAACTCATATACAGGCGAAAATACTATCGAAATTTCATGCCACGGATCTACTTATATTCAGCAGCAAATTATTCAGTTATTATTGAGAAAAGGCTGCAGAATGGCTGATGCGGGAGAATTTACGTTAAGAGCTTTCCTGAACGGAAAACTGGATTTATCTCAGGCAGAAGCTGTTGCCGATTTGATTTCATCAGATAATGAAGCTTCTCACCAAATTGCAATGCAGCAAATGCGTGGCGGTTTTAGTAATGAAATTGCCAAATTGCGCGAAGAACTTTTGAACTTCGCCTCTTTAATTGAACTGGAATTGGATTTTGCAGAAGAAGATGTAGAATTTGCCGACAGGACCCAGTTTCATGAATTATTAAACAGAATTGAATTTGTTCTAAAACGTTTAATTGATTCATTTGCTGTTGGAAATGTGATCAAAAACGGGATTCCGGTTGCTATAGTTGGTGAACCAAATGTTGGTAAATCTACTTTGTTAAATGCTTTATTGAATGAAGAACGTGCCATAGTTTCTGACATTGCAGGAACAACCAGAGATACTATTGAAGATGAATTGGTTATTGGCGGAATTGGTTTTAGATTTATAGATACAGCGGGAATTCGAGAAACAAAAGATGTTGTAGAAAGCATTGGAATCAAGAAAACTTTCGAAAAAATAGAACAGGCTCAGTTGGTTATTTACTTAATGGATAGTTTAAAATTTCAGGTTTCAAGTTCTTCGTTTATTGTTGAAATTGAAAAAATAAAGAACAAATATCCTTTAAAAGAAATTTTAATTGTCTGCAACAAAATCGATCAGTTAAGTGCTACTGAACTCCAACAAATACGCAATGAACTTGAAACTTTAAAACTGAAACAAATATTTTTAAGTGCTAAAGAAAATGTTGGGGTCGAAGAATTAAAGAATCAACTGCTTTCATTTGTAAACACCGGAGCATTACGAAATAATGAAACTATAGTAACAAATACAAGACATTACGATTCATTACTTAAAGCTTTAGATGAGATTACAAAAGTGAAATTTGGTCTTGAAACTAATCTTTCAAGCGATCTTATTGCACTTGATATACGCGAAGCTTTATATCAATTCGGACTAATTACAGGACAGGTTTCTAATGATGAATTATTGGGGAATATTTTTGCTAATTTTTGCATCGGGAAGTAGGCTTCACAAAACATCACAAAATAAAACAAAGAATCCCAGTTAAAATGTCATAAAACGGCATTTTAACTGGGATTCTTCTTTCTGTTTATATAGTTTTATTTGCAGTTAGTTTGTTCTTATTTGTACCATTATTGTACCACGAAAATATTTTTCCATATATGGACTTTTTTTTGGCCAAATCATGACACAATGAGACACACATAGAGACAATAGTGTTTTTCTTCAAATTTCTACAACAGCACCAAAAATCTGAATAATAAATTTTATCTTTCCTAAATTTGCTCCCGTAACTATAATGTTTTAATTTCTAACTTCTAACAAAAATGGATTTTCAGAATAATGAATTTTCAAAAATAGAATCATTAAAATCAAAAAAAATAACTTTTATAGCAAAGGCTCTAGGAGTATTCCTTTTTGTGAGTACAATTTTAGGAATAATTTATTTAGAGATAATTATTATTGAATCTACAAAATTATCTGCTGAATTTAAAATTTATTCTGTAGTACTATCCGTAGTTCTTTTTTGTTTTTTAGTATATTTTGTATTAAAGGATGTAATTATTACCCGAAAAAACAAAATTACCAAAGTAATAGTAGATCAAAATGGTTTGCATCATTATAAAAATGAAACAATCATTGAATCCCTAACTTTTGCGTCCTTATATCCAAATCCCGATGGGAAAAATTATGATATAGTTTTATCAGTTGGTGAAGATGTAGGTTATGATATTTGTGTATATTATTTCGATAATTCTACTAACACAATAATTTATAAAGCCATTATATTTAATACTCCATTTTCAATACTTAATGGAAAAGAATTAAAAAGACATTTCATAAAGGGTATTTTAAAGTTCCGATCTGATTTGAAAGTTTCACCAAAAGTTTTAGATTTATTAAATTTAAAGAATTCACAAAATTAAAAAAACTTAGATTGTCTCATTAAGATTTAAGTGAAATTGATTATTTTGGAATATACTTGCCCTTTAAAGCAAGTTTAACAGATCCAATTATGACAATTACAATTAAAATATTAGTAAAACAAAAAACAAGTAAGGCAAGCCCGGTAACAACTGAATCATTTGCTTTTAAAGCAAATAGGGATAACCCCTGAGATAAAGTGGCGATTCCAAAAGTATACGCCCAATAACCCAGAGCAAATGACTGTTCTTTAAGCCATTTTAAGGCAAAAGTTATCGAAACAAAAATAAATAAAGCATATCCCATTAATGCACAAGTCATAGGTATGCTTGAAGTTGTACCGGTCAAAACCTGATAGGCTACAAATAAAATAACAGCTGGCGCCATGTAAATTCCCATAAAATTTCTTGTTTTTACACCAAGTCCACCCACAGTTAATTGTTGTGTAATTACAGAATCCATAATCAACCAGGAAATGGTACCAATACCCAAGAGCATAAAGCCATAATTAGTATAACCCAATAATCCGGCGGCAAGAGCATTTACCAGTATACTAGCTGTAAAAGTTAGAAATAAAGAAGGTGTCGTTTGTTCGCTTTGACGTTCTTGGGTCCACAATTTTGAAAGTCGATAGGCACCATAAATAAGATTGAAAATTGAACCAATCCAAAATAATGAGATAGTGATATTTTGATTGTAGGGATGGAATGCCAATGCCATTAAAATAAAAGACTCTGGAATCAGCGCTACGAAAGAAGATTGCACAGGATCATTGAATTCAAGTAATGCCGCTTTTCTGTGCTGAATCCATTTATTACAATAAAGCATTAACCACCATAAAAAAGAAAGTACTGCCAATCCTTCCAGAACTTCACCAAAATAGGCTGGCAAATTCCATAAAGCAGCTGCGTTTCTCCATGCATTTCCTGTTTCTGCTAATCCTAAGGTCATTGCAAAAAAAGATGCAGGTGCTATTGGCAATGTAAACTTCTGTTTTTGAAAACTTTGATCGTAATCTTTGTGAATAATTTTGTCCATCATTAAAATATTTAAATTAACTTTGAGCAAAATTATACTGATTTTATAAACTTACAATTGTAATATTATACACTAATTTTGTAATAAAATGCGATGGCAAAAAATAATCTATATCTTCCGTACGAAGTTATTTTTAAGGAAATTGATGATTCCCTAGCAACAGAAGTGGGTAATAATTTCTTTGAATTATTATATATAATATCCGGAACCGGAATACAAACTATCAATGAAAATAGGTTATCGTATCAGCCTGGTCATTTATTTTTGATAACGCCTGATGATATTCATAATTTAAAAATTGAAACCCCTACTTCAGTTTTCATTTTGCGTTTTACAGACATTTACATCAAAAATGGACCCTTTACATCGAATAATCTCTATAAGCTGGAATATATATTGCAACACGCCAATCACCAGCCGGGCTGTATTTTAAAAAGATTGACAGACAAAAATTTGGTGCATCCGATTATTGATGCAATTCGACATGAACATCACAATCCTACGCTTTATAACACTGAACTTATTCAGCTATTGATTAATACATTAATAGTAATTATCGCCCGAAATATTTCAGAATATTTACCTGAAAATATCACTAAACAATCCGATGCAAAATCACATACCATATTGCAATACATTCAGTCCAACATCTACGAGCCTGAAAAACTAAGCGTGGCTGTAATGAGTGAAAAGTTTGGCATTTCAGAAACCTATCTGGGAAGGTATTTTAAAAAACAAGCCAACGAAACACTGCAGGATTATATTTCAAAATACAGAATAAAGCTTGTAGAAAACAGATTGATGTATAGTGATTTGCGAGTAGGCGAAATCGCCAATGAACTAGGTTTTAATGATGAAAGTCATCTGAATAAAATCTTTAAAAAGCACAAAGGTATTACTCCATCCTTGTTTAGAAAAAGTCCGCAGAAGTTTTAAACTTAATCAAATATTTAATTTTGATTTTTTATCTTGATGTTTTTCAAAATTACCGCAATTATTATAAGAAATACTCCCAGCCATTGAATAACAGAAACATACTCATTAAGTAGTAGATGGGCAAATAAGATCGCGACCGGAATTTCCAGAGATGTAAAAATTGCTCCCAATCCCATTCCGGTTAAAGGCATTCCTTTAGTAAATAATATGGGAAGAAGAATAGTACCGAAAAGTGACACTACTATCCCCAAATTTAAGAGAATACTAAAAGAAAAACCTTGTAATAGAGAAGAACTGAATACCAGTAAAACTGTAATAAATCCACCGCTTACCATTAAAAAACTTCTTTTAATCGGCGGAAAACCCAATTCGATATTGTTTGATGAATAAATTGTGGCTGTGTAAGACAATGCTGCCAGAAGGCCCAAGCAACGCCTGTCCAATTAATTTGATTGTACTGATGCCAAACATCAGTTGCTATCAGGGTTCCAAAAATTATTATTACAACAGTAGCTATCTTAGAAAATTCCGGTTGTTTTTGTTTTTGTAACATCTCTACAATAAGGCTCATCCAAACAGCCTGAACTAAAAGAACTATACAAATACTGACGGGTATATACTTTACTGCCATATAATAAAAAATGCTTGTAAATCCCAATGAAGTGCCGGCGACAATGAGTTTAACGCAGCTCTTTAGATTTTCTTGAGGTGCTTTTACACCAGCCACTGACTTACGGGAAATAATGGTAAGTATAAACAGCGCAATAAATCCTATAAAAAACTGAGAAATAGTTACTTCAGCAGTATTATAACCGTCCTTATAGGCCAGCTTTACAAAGGTTCCCAGCATTGTATATCTAAAATTGGGTCCAAGTCCATGGTATCTCCAATCCATAATTCCCAGACTCATCTTCTTTGAAAATTCACAGAACATATTGACTTTATATAAATAATTATCGGAACCACCTCCCTTCTCACCCAATGCCAGAAAAGTAACGCTACCATTCTTTAACCAAATACTCGAAGAATACCGTGGCGAATGATGCCCTTGCTCAATACCGGCACTTGCCTAAATACGACTCTTTCTATTGGTGAATAACAACCCGATTAAAGCCTGTCCCCATTTCTCCCGAGTAAGTCCAAAAAAGGTCAATGCAAACTGATCGTTTATTTTTTTACTTCCAAAATAGTCTATTATAGGTTCAATTGATCCATCGCTGTTAACTTTAGAATATAACTCAAGTTGCGCCTGAGCCAACGTTGGAAAGGCAATTACAAAAAGAAAAGCAAGCCATTTTTTATTTCTATTTCTAAAATTTATACTTCTTTGACAGAAGCTGGAAATCCCTGTTTTTATATCTTCTAAAATTAATACTAATGCATCTGAATTTTTCATTTTATGGTATATCGTTGATCAGAAAGCAAAAGTAATGGACCGTTCCGGCTACTGCCGACCCCAGCTGCAAGAAAGCGGGTAACCCAGTTCTATTTGAAGATGATATACTGCAGATGAGTTGAAATTCATTTTGTATATTTACGAAAATACCCTGCGTCGAAATGCTTAGTAACTTACAGGAATATCTTGCTGACAAAATCGTACTCTCTGAAAAAGAATTGCTTTTGATTGATTCGGTATCAAGGTAAGACTTGGGTATAAGATAAGAGCTTGTAGAATGGAAAGATGTAGAAAGTGGCTTTTTAGGTTTATCAAAAAAAATAGTAGAACAAAGTGCTTTTTATGTCTCTGAAAACAAAAAAATGGAAACAATTATAATAAAACGGGATAAAAGGTTAAGAAATTATAACGGGATAATATCATTGCTGGGGGTACTAATTTTTTTACTAAGTGCAATTGCCGTTATAGACTTATCTGTTTTCATGGCTGTCTTTTTGGGTATAATCGGACTCTTATACCTTTTTTCTTTTATACGAAATAGTCGTGTTAAAGAAGAACGCACTGAAATTATTTGTAATGATACAGAAGTTTTTTTTAATTCAATAGGGACTTTTTCATGGGATGATATAAATGCACTTGAAGTCGATAGGAGAAGTAGCTATAATGAGTACAATGAGAAGAGCATATCTACTTATTTACATGTTTTTTTGAAAAATAGAAAATCGTTTTATTTCTCCATAGACTTGCTCGAAAAAAATGAAAATGAAATTGTAACTCTTTTTACAAAATATAAACCAATTCTTCGAAAATCTCATTTATAATAATGCTTAACTCATCTCAATGTTTATATTATGAATGAAGCAATTTTAATTCCGAAGGCTTTGTCCGTACCGTAAGCGTTGTAGGGTTTGAGTTCGAAATTTTATATGTTAAGCTTAGAACACATAGCTACTTACTCAAATTCAAAAGCAATCTTGTCCATAAAGTTCTGGGACTAAAGCGGATTTGGGACTAAGTTAAATTCTATTTTCGAATTTGCTAAATCGTCTCAAATACAAAACCAACACCCATTAAGCCTATTGCCCAAATCCGTTGTAGTAGCTAGCGGCCGCCAATCTTATTCAACGAATTCAGCAAGTTTTTCAAGTGAAGATTCTGTTCCCTCTTCATTGTCTTTTAAGCCAATACCTATTGGAAGGTTATCAAATCTAATTGTGACTTTTGTAGCATTTTCAACTGATTCGAAATAAATTGACATTTTCATTTCACCCTTCATTTTTGAATTTTCGGTATCAAAAATTATTGTTTGCACAATCTTTTCGAAAGGTTTTAGTATCACAAACTTGGCCTTGTATCTGTCTTCTTTTCCTTGTGTCTTTCCTTTTGTTTCTTTGTCAGAATCTGGATAAAACAAAGACATTTCATATCCGCCGCCAATGCTCAAATCGAAACTATGGATTTTTCCTGTCATTTCTCCGGGAACAAGCCAGGTTTCCAATGCGTTTGGTTCTGTGAAAGCACTGTAAAGTTTTTCCTTTGTTGCTTTTATGACTTTTGAATTTTCAGTTTTCCGTTCCATGCTTTTCTTTTTTAGGGCAAAACTTGAATTTGGTTGGCGCTAACGTCTCGGTACTACAGTGGGTTTGGGACTAAATTAAGCCCATTATTCGTATTTGCCAAGCACTCCAAATACAAAACCAACTTTCCATTAATCCAATTGTCCTAATGCGTTGGTGGCTGCTTTTATAGTCCATCAATCAAATTTTTTATCACCTTCGTTATGTCCGTTGTAGATTGGATTAGGCAATCTGGATAGCAAAGATTTGCTGTCCTGGTAATTTTACATAAGAAAAAATAAAGGATAAAAAAAAAGCATCCACTTTGAGCAAGATGCTTTTTTTTATTCCTAATTGTAAGTTAAGCCACAACAACGTTTACAGCATTAGGACCTTTTTTGCCTTCTGCTATGTCATAACGTACTTCATCGTTCTCGCGAATAGTTTCTGTCAGGCCTGAAGCATGGACAAAAACTTCACTCCCTCCGTTTTTTGGTGTTATAAATCCAAAACCTTTCTCTTCATTATAGAATTTAACTGTACCTTCTTGCATATCGATATATTATTTATGAAGTATAAATGTAAGGTATTAATAGGTACATAACGTTGTAAAAATAAATTAATTATACTAATGCATCAAAGTGATATTTATACAAGGATTAATTTATTGATTTATCATTTTTTTAATTGTCTCATTTTTCCAATACAATGATTATATTTATGTCATTTCGTATTCAACAAATTTTAATGAGTTAATCATAGAATACTAATAGCATATAATTAGCCAGAAGATTTAAAGAGGCAGGTGTTTGCTTAACATATTTATAGGAATTAGACCTCAAAGTATTGATTATAAACAAACAACATAAGACAGGAATTAGTATTTCGAAATCCGTTCATTGTCTTTGTAGTGGGATCATAACTAAAAAACCATATAAAATACAAATTGAACAATAGAAAGGATTAACAAGTTAACTTTAGCCTGTCCAAGTTTTATCAATTTAAAATAACCCATTATGTTGCAGTTAATTTTTAATAAAAAAGGTGTTCGATTATTATCAGGATTTGTGTTTTTCATTATAAATTATAGTTTTAGTCAAAGCAATATTGGGCAACGCACGTTTGACTTTATGGATACCAGCCGTAACCGGCAGATTATTACAGAAATTTGGTATCCTACAGATGATGTTTTAATTGCATCCGATAAAGCAAATTCTCCTTTTGTACGCGATTTTACAGTCAGAAACGGTCATTTACCTACAATTAAATATCCGCTGATAATAATGTCACACGGAACAGGCGGAAGCAGATTTACTCTGGAATGGCTTGCACAGGCTTTAGTAAAAAAAGGATTTATTGTCGCAGCAGTTGATCATTGGGGAAATACATTCGATAATAAAATCCCTGTTGAATTTGTTAAACCTTGGGAAAGACCATTGGATATTAGTTTTGCATTAACTAGTTTGTTAAATAATGCTGAACTAAAACCAATAATTGATACATCAAAAATAGGTGCCGCCGGATTTTCATTTGGAGGGTATACTGTTATTGCATTGGCTGGTGGAATAATAGATTACGATGCGCTCATTAATTATTATAAAACAATAGGTAAGAAGGAAATTGAAACTCCTGAAATGCCCGGAACAGGTAAATTTTTATATGATGTTAAACTTTTAAATCAGATGAAAAATGTACCCGCATTAAAAGATAAAAGAATTAAAGCGTTTTTTGCCATTTCTCCAGCATTGGGTTCTGGTTTTTTAAAAAGAAAACAAGTGAATGCAATTGACAAGCCTGTTTATATTATTTGGTACAAAGAGTGATAGTTTAGCACCTGTTAAAACAAATGCCAGACATTATCATCATTTGTTAACAGGTTCTACATATTTTGAATTCCCGGGTAAAACCGGGCATTATGTAATGCTACCAGAAGCAAATCATTTCGTTCAAAAAGAAGATCCATTATATTTTACAGATGCAGAAGATGTAAACAGGCACGAGGTACATAGTGAAGTAGAAAAGATGGCTATAAATTTTTTTAAAGAAAAACTATAATTCATTATTATGGATAAGCACGTATTATTTATTCAAGGCGCTGGCGATGTTGGTTATCAAGGAGATTTAGAGTTAGTTGCTTCTTTGCGAATTGCATTGGGAACTGATTACAAAGTACATTATCCGGAAATGCCTACCGATGAAGTGCCATTTTTCGGAGCGGGATGGCCAAAGCAAATAGGAAAAGAGATTTCTTTTGTAAAAGGTGAAGTTATTTTGGCAGGCCACTCTCTTGGTGCTTCAATGCTGTTAAAATATCTTTCTGAAAATAAAATCAAAAACAATATTTCAGGAATTTTTCTCGTCGCACCACCATTTTGGAGCGGTAATGAAGATTGGGTGAAGCCTCTTAAGCTGCAGGAAAATTTTTCTGATAATCTGCCGAAAGATATCCCGATTTTTTTCTATCAATGCAAGGATGATGATGTCGTTCCATTTCAACAATTCACATTATATAAGCAAAATATTCCCTGGGCAGTTTTTCGTGAAATATCCCATGGTGGTCATCAACTTAATAACGATCTAACGGTAGTTGCTAACGATATTAAATCATTATGAATCAAACTTCGCAATTAAAAAGAAAGTTGCATTCTGGCAAAATTTCAGGTGGTTCAGATCTTTTTAATGTGGTCGATTCCATTTCTATATTAATCGAAATTTTTTGCGGTTTTCTGTCATTTGAGAGTCAAGCTGGAGAACATCTTTTACAAAAGATTTCAGTACATCAAAACGGTTTGGCTTTACAGCATAAAAAGTGGCGCCGAGTTCCAATGCCTTTTCAATGTCTTGAGGATCATTGCTAGTGGAAAGTATAATTATATTGATTTCTTTGACCCTTCCCTCCTGTTTTCTTATTTCTTCCAGACATTCAAAGCCGTTCTTCCCGGGCATATTAATGTCCAAAAAAAGAATTTCCGGAATGGGATCTTTTATACTATTTAGTATTTCCATCAGCTGGAGCCCGTCTTCTGCCTGTGTTAAGATTACAGAAGGGTCCACTTCTCGCAGCGCATCAACAAACAGTTCGCGATCATCCTCGTCGTCATCTGCTAAATAAATATATCTCTGGGAAATTTGTCTTTCTAGGCTCATAGCTGAAATTTTTGTTCAAAACATAAAACAAAATTTAGAAATCAACAAATGTTTATATAAATATAAGCTCCTGTTAATCGGTAAACGATCGAATTATATCCGTGGAAACGGTTCATATTACTTTAAAGATAAACATTTTAATTAAGAAAAATTGTATAAAACTTAAATTATAATCGTTTTTTTAATTGCTTTTTCTTTTGCATTTTATCTGATGTTTTTTATTAAATGCAGATTTTTTCATTATTTTTCAGGTAATATTAATAATCATACAAATTGAGTATAATTAAAATACTATTAGATGAAAAAAAATATAATAATGGTACTATTTCTTGTATCGTGCTGCACTGTTACTGTTTTATCGCAAAATAAAAAACCAAATATTATATTAATACTGGCTGATGATCTGGGCTATGGAGATGTTGGTTTTAATGGACAGAATTTGATTAAAACGCCAAATCTGAACCGATTGGCAAAAGATGGAATTACACTAAAACAATTTTATGCCGGCAATGCAGTATGTGCTCCATCAAGATCCTCGTTAATGACTGGTAAACATACAGGCCATACTTTTATTCGTGGTAATTTAGGTGTTGAACCCGAAGGACAGTATCCAATACCAGATACAATTGTAACGCTGGCTGAAGTATTAAAGAAAAGCGGATATAAAACAGGTGCTTATGGTAAATGGGGACTTGGACCTGTTGGATCACAGGGAGATCCAAACAAACAGGGATTTGATCATTTCTTTGGCTATAACTGCCAGTCCCTTTCACATCGATACTACCCTGAGCATTTATGGGACGATCAGGAGAAAGTAATACTCAAAGAAAATGGTAAATTAGAATCCCTTAAACAATATGCCCCTGACTTAATCCAGCAGAAGGCATTAGCATTTATAGACAAAAATAAGGAAGAGTCCTTTTTTCTTTTTTTACCTTATATATTACCGCACGCCGAACTTATTGTGCCCAACGATAGTATTTTTCGTTATTATAAAGGAAAGTTTGCTGAAAAACCTTTTAAAGGTTTTGACTACGGAACAAACGCAAAACCTACAGGATATGTTTCTCAACAATACCCGCACGCCACATTTGCAGCAATGGTAGCCCGTTTAGATCTCTATGTTGGTCAGGTTATAAATAAATTAAAGGAATTAGGATTAGAAGAAAATACACTAATTATATTTACCAGTGATAATGGCCCTCACAAAGAAGGCGGAGCAGATCCTGAATTTTTCAACAGCGCTGCAGGTTTCCGGGGCATTAAACGTGATTTGTATGAAGGAGGTATCAGGGTTCCTTTCGTTGCCAAATGGCCAAAAGTTATTAAGGCTGGTCAAAGCAGTGATTTTACAGGTGCCTTTTGGGATATCATGCCTACCCTATCAGAAATTACAGGCGGTACAATTCCGCAACACATTGATGGAATTTCTTTTACCAATACACTTACGGGCAGTAAAAATCAAAACAATCATGAATATCTTTACTGGGAGTTTCATGAAGGAGGAGGCAAACAAGCGGTCCGTTATGGAAATTGGAAGGGAATCCGACTGAACGTTATAAAAGATAAAAATGCTTCAATTGAATTGTATGACCTAAGTTCTGATCCTCAGGAAAAATATGATATTGCACTAAAACATCTTGATATAGTTAAAAAAATTGCCTTCTTTATGAATGAAGCTCACACAGAAAGTCAAGTATTCCCGTGGTAGGGACTTTATAATCACCTACCTTGCCCTGGTTTATAATTTTATTAGTGACTCTATTTATGATTATCAGACGATAAAATAGCGATCATCAATGCTTCAAAAGCATCCTCAATAGTTATAGCCAATTTGTGTTCTCTATTTTCTATCTTTTGAATCATGTCCAGAAGAATTGATTGTACACATTTACCATATACTTCGCCTTTAGTTGCCGGAAGTTCAAAAGTTGCTGATAACATTTCGTCAACATCATAAGCGATACCGCCACAGTAAGTCAACTTTTTAGCAGGCATAATCGACGGGTCTGAAGCTCCCCAGCCTTCTGGCCTTGAATTATCATTGATATTATCAATTGTCTGCGCATCGGTTATTGTCCAGCCAGGAATATCTTTTAATTGTTCCTTGATTGTTTCATTTACCATTGCTGTTACCGTTCCTTTCAGCGGCATCCAGCCTTCTATTTCTACTCTGGCCAAATCATAAGCTAAGGTAATAGTAGTTCGTTCAAAAAAACCCGGACCAGAAAAAGCATGATAATAATTTGCAATCAATCCTTCATTGTACAACACAAGCGCTGAGACACGATCCCGCTGTAATTCATTACGAAGGTTGGAAACTCCATACACTTCACTATATTTCTGACCACTTAGGGCATTAACAATATCAAAAAAATGTACTCCGTGCTCTATAAGAATTCCCCCGGACATATCTTCTTTCCAAAACCAGTGATCGGAAGGTAAAGACGAATCCTGGGCATAATTATTTACAACCACATGTCTAAGCTTGCCTAGTGTACCGTTTTGCCCAAATTGAATGAAATTTTGAATAATGGGATTGTAACGTATCATATGGTTAACTGTAATGATCGTCCCGGTTTCTTTTTGTGTTTCTAATATTTGTCGGGCATCATGTTCATTTATTGCTGCCGGTTTTTCAAGCAGTACATGTTTTCCGGCTTTCATGGCTTTACAAGCCATTTCAGCATGCAGGCTGGGCGGAGTAACGATACTTACAATATCTATTTCCGTATCGTTGATCAGGTCATTCCAATCGTGATACATTTTGACATTCTCAATATTGGGTTGAGAATGCTTTCCTGAATCGGAAATAGCCACAACTTGTACATTGTCAAGCTTGGCCCACCAATGATGAAGAAACTTACCAAAGCCTCCATAACCAATTATTCCTATTTTATATTTTTTCATATTATTTTTATTGATAAAACCTGATACTGAATTAACTGAATTTAGATAACAGACGGCTATTACAAAAAAGCTCTGTTTTTTGAACAACAACAATGGTATTCTAATATATTCAAACTTAAAAACGAATAACCATTTGATCTTTACATATTTACAATTTATTCTTACATTTTATCAATTTGAGTATTCAATTTTTAAATCTTAGGTGGTTTGAAGTTAATGGTGGAAATTATATAAAAAATACTTGGAATTACGCAAACTACTCTTACAAACCCATCCTATTTTTGAAGATATTGATCTTTAGAAAGAAAAAAATTAAGATTAAAAGACATTAATCTGTGGTAAATAAAAAGAACTTTATGAAAAAAAGTGAATCATTTTTAATCATATCAAAACACTTTGTTTTGATCAATAAACTACTTTTTATTGGGCTGATGCTGTTCACTTCTAATGGATATTGCTGCATCAACTGTAACAAAGAACTCCAACACGCCATAAGTGAAAGCTTTTATACCAATATTTTTGTAATGTTCTCGGCTTTCATAGTTTTGTCTCTTATTATTACAGCCTTAATTTATCTCTCTGTTAGAAATTATAATGTGAATTCTAATCCGGATTTTATAGTTGCCTCTGAAAAAACGGCTTCAATCCCGCTTTTTGCTGCTGCTATGGTATTGGGAATTGGAATTGGAGGATTTGCAGACGGAATTATCCTTCACCAGATTCTGCAATGGCACGAGATGCTTTCCAATAAATTTCCTCCCAATACGGTACTCCAAAAAAGCGTGAATATGTTTTGGGATGGAATTTTTCATCTCTTCACTTTACTCTCCACTATAGTTGGAATTTACCTGCTTTGGAAAGTACTCAGAAAAAGCAATGTCAATTCCTCGGGAAATCTTCTTGTAGGAGGAATGTTGGCAGGCTGGGGAGTTTTTAATCTAGTCGAAGGAATTATTAATCATCAAATACTTGAAATGCATAATGTTAGAGAAATCTCGACCAACAAAGAACTCTGGAATTATGGTTTTCTTCTTTTTGGAATTTTATTGCTTCTATTCGGATGGCTACTGGTGCGAAAGACGTTCCCTATTTTTAAAAAATGGCAATTAGTAAATTAATTTCAATAAAGTTTTAAAGAGTGTTTGTTCAAATCATCCCATATAAATAGAGAATGAAAAAACTTGTATTATTTATATATTGTGTATTTCCTGCGCTATTCTATGCGCAAATACCGAAATATAGTCCGAAAGTTAATTTCGCAATTGAAATATATGCCTTTCTTAAAGGTCAAAATTCTGCACTTCAAAAGGTTGCCAGTCAATTTCCTGAACTTCAGTTAAATGTTGCAGCAGCAGAAAAGAATTCAAACGTTTTGTTTGGAAGGGCCAAGCAAAATATAGAGCATTTTTTGCAAGATGAACTAGGCAATTCAGAATACAATAAATTACAAAGTGGTCTCGATTCTCTGCTCAATAAACAATTAAAAAATCCTATAGAAAACGAAAAACATGCACTCGATTTCCTGGCAAAATTCAAAGAAAGGTCATTTTCTATTACAGATACATTGCTATTAAAAGGAATAATTTCGTTTGCCTATCATGATGCTCCGCATGAGGAAATTATCGACAGTCATAGTGAAATTTTCACCACACAAGATCATCCAAAAGCTGAACAAAGTATTCTAAAATTTCCAATACCCAAAAGCTGGTTGGCTGAAGAAGCCGAAATGCCCGAAACAGTTCAGCAGTTTACCAGCTATTATGGAAAAGGCAATGAGAAAATACTAATTGTAATATATGATTTACCGGCAGAATATGATGACGTTGCTCTTAGCCAAAATTCGATTTCAAAAATGATAGCTCCAGACGCCAATCTCATTCGTACCGATGCCGTTACAATTGACGGAAGGCCGGCTATAATGATTGAAGTAGAGGAAATCATAAATTCAGCCGATCCTGAAATGAAAGTGCGGATGCTGCAATTTATGTTTATCCACGAAGGTAAATTATACTGTCTTCAAGGAAGTATCGGACCAGTTGAAGTTAACAAAAATCTCGAATTTCAAATAAAAAAATATGAACCGCTTTTCAGGCTTATTGCTGCTAATACTCAAATTGGCAGTTGATTTTTAACATCTTAAAATGATTGCGGATATTATAATACCTATAGAAATTATATAATGAAAGGCAAGTTAGTTGTAAGATAAAAATTGTTTGCGGCTGTAAATTTACTTATATATAAACCGTTATAATCAACTTTAAAATTTAAGATTATGAATATAGAGAATAGAGAAAATTATGGACAGGAAGGTCTGAATTTTCAAAATAATGACAAAAAAGAAGCTGTCGACCATTCTTTTACAGATAATGCCGAACCAGATTATGGTGAGGATTTGGCAAACGATGAATCAGACAATAAAGAGTTTGACGGTAATAACCTTTCTAACAAGGAATTCGATCGGAAGAATCTGGAAAATGATGAGATCGATAATGACCAGTTCGCAACAGAGGATTTTAATAACCAGAAACTGGACAATGAAAAACTTAGCAATGAAGACCTTGACAACGAAGATCTTGGAAATAAAAGCGATGAAAATGAGCCTTTTATTACCGGTTAATTGAAAATACTAAAGGTAAGCTTTACTATATTTTCATTATTTCATTCTTTAATTAAAAAACCAAAAAAAGCCTGCAAAATATTTATTTTGCAGGCTTTTTAACTTTCGTATCAAACATACGGCGATTCAATCCTCAAATCGTTATTGCTTAATAAATGATTTATTTACAATAGTATTTCCTGTTTGAATACGCAACAGATAAACACCTTTAATCAAGTGGCTGCAATTGAACGGAATTTCAATTCTGCCAACTTCATAGGTTTGATTTGTAATAACATTTAACTTACGTCCACTCATATCAAATAATGAAATGGTAACTTTCTGCTGCTCGGTTTGCATAAAGGTTATATTGATATTTCCTGATGTCGGATTTGGATAAACACTTAAATCTTCTTCTGAATCGATTGTCTTACTGGCAGCAAGCGTTGTTACCGTACAGTTTGGTGTAGTACTAAAAGCCATTTGTGCGGCCGTAAAATTGGTGAAGCTCGCATTTATATCAATATTAGAAGTATCACTGGCTCCTTTGCCATCGCAATCTGTTCTGCCATTTCTCCAGTAAGGAAATTGCAAATAAACACCCGGAGTTGAGCAGCTTCCTATTTCTGCATCTCCACCCACTACAACTGAACTGCCAAAATTACCGGCAAACAGCATCGCGTTTCCTTTAATATTGGCTGTATTGGCTACAGAACCGCCTTCCATCCAGGCATTACCTTCAACAATTGCACTATTGGATAAAGTTGCATTGTAAACACATGCATTTCCTCTTACAATTGCATTACCATTTATCGTTCCTCCATCTACCATTGCATAATCTTCTATACGGGCATTTCCAGAAATACTACCGGCTCTGACAACCGCATAAGGACCAACATAAACGGTTGAAGCAACAGTCGCATTATTGGATACCCATCCTCCTCCATTAGTATGTAAGTGTCCATTTGTTTTAAGAAAACTTCTAAAATTGGCAGCAGGCTGAAATCCTTCGGGAGTTGCATTTGCAATTTTTAGTTCATAAGGATATCTTCTCTGCTTAGGATAACCCACATCCATATTGTAATTAACATGAACTTTCGGTGCTGAGAAAACTACCAGAAAAATATTTGCTTCTGTAGCTGTATTAAGAGTAAAAGAAGCCTCACCATCCGTTTTATACATTGGGCTGTAACGAGATACTGTACCGTCTGCCTTTGTGGTAACAAAACCATATCTCCAGCCGGCCTGAGTTGGATTAACCTCTGTATGTCCTTTGAACTTAATTGTAACTTTCTTTTGAGTTCCTGCACATGTTGGGTATAGTGGAATTACATTCATTCCGTAATCCTGTGGAGCCCAGTCACTATTGGTATAATATTGATCTGTGGTACCTGTAACTTTAGTTAACAACGTGTATTGCCTGCTGGTATAACGCGGCATATTGGTCTTTATGCTATTGTAAACGTTTCTTATTGTTTTTCCAAAATTACTGGTCGTATTTATTTGGGAATTCCATTGAATAGGATAATCGAATGCAGGCTGTCGTTGGGCATAACCCCAAAGATAATCATCAAGCTGATCCTGTGTAAAGCCTTTTAACCTCTTAATTGTTTGAAGCGGATGTTCTTCATTTATAGATTCTGCCCACATACGTCTTGTAAAATCAAATCCCTCTTTTTCCTGAACATAATACATTAAATGAAAATTGGTGTAGTGATGTCGATTAGAGGACCACATAAAATGTTTGGTCTGTATCCAGCGCGTTAAAGTGCCATCGATTTCTGACCATTGAGAATACGCCTGAGCCCTCATAAAATTAGCATGTCCTTCAAAAAACGGGCCCGCCCAATCATAGCCTGAGAATGCAGTTCCATTACCCGGATTTTCCTGAATATGCATCATCATCTGCAGTGTGTGTGCAAACTCATGCGATAATGCGCCGCCGTCTCTGGTAGCTTCAGGATGTACAAACATAGCACCAATGGTATTACTAAATGAGCTAGCCTGTGCAAAAGCCTCTAACCGGGGATCTGTAGAATTCCAGGTGTTCATCATCATAATAATGATTTTGTACTTGCCGAAATTTGTTGTTGGAGCATTATTAATAAAATGCAAATCGGTTATATAGCGCTTAAAACTTGTTTCAAGCGTATCTGCAACTGATTTTGGTGTAAACCGTAATGCAGCATCAGAATAAGCCGCAGGATTTGTACCTACTTTATCACCCCAATAGAGTACAAAGTTCGTAGACTCATACTTTCTGGAGCTGGATACTTTATTATAAAACTCATTATTTGGATCACTCCATTCCGTGGGAGTAAAAAGCGTTTTCTGCGCAATTGCAAAATGACTGGCCAGAAATACCACAACTAGTAGTAAAAGTTTTTTCATAGTATTGTTAATTAATAGGTTAAGAAATAATATTATTTTGTAAATATAATTCTGAAATTATAGTCTTTATAAGACAATATTACCTTCAATTAATACTATTTTACCTATTTACTAAATATACGAATCTGTTACACAAATAGTTACAAAACCGTAATCTATTAAATTGCAAATTTTATACCTAGTTGGCTTAATTTTTCAGTTCTGCATCTATGATTTCTAAGACAACACTGCTTTCCTGTTTATAAGAAGAAACTTTAATTCCAATTTTCATTAAGAAATCGCCTGAAAATACATTGCCTGATTCTTCAAAAGTATTTCTGCTTTCAGGCATTATATTAATTTCTTTTACTATATACTTTTTTGAAGGGTCAAGTCCTTCCAGTCGCACCAAACTGTAATTAGGGTCAGTGAGCGGATGCAGGGTATATGAAAAAACTACCGATTTTGTTTTATCCTTATTTACATACATTAAAACCGCTCTGGTATCGTCATAAGGCGAAATTAATCGGTACAATTCTCCTTGCCAAATTACAGGGTTTAATCGTTTATAATTCGAAACAGCTTCCTGGCAAAATTTTAATTCGTTTGGCTTTAATCCTCCAACATGAATATCAAAACCTAATTTTCCCATCATAGCAACATCAGTCTTAAATTTTATAGATTGATTTCCCATCGAAGTCACATGATTACATGTCGCCAATGCAGGATAAAAATTAGAATATCCCCATTGAATAAATACACGATCAAAAGGGTCTGTATTGTCACTTGCCCAAAATTCGGTAAAATAGTTCAGCATTCCATAGTCCACTCTACCGCCTCCACCAGCACAAAGCATCATGGGAAGATTTGGATATTTCGTTTTAATTCGGTCTAAAACTTTGTATAAACCTTTGGTATAATCGATAAACAAATGTGATTGCTGATTTTTTAAATAAGTGGAATAAGCACTGGTCATCATTCGATTGCAATCCCACTTAAAAAAAGCCACACCCGATTTCGTCTGCATAATATCATCTACAACCTTGAAAACAAAATCCTGAACTTTCGGGTTGCATAAATCCAAAACCAGTTGAGTACGGTAAATACTTTTTTCTCTGTTTGGAAGACTTAAAACCCAATCCGGATGTTTTTCGAATAATTCACTTTTTTCATTAATCATTTCCGGCTCGATCCAAATACCAAATTTGACATCTGTTTTTTGAGCTTGTTCTATCAAAAAACCAATCCCATTGGGTAATTTCGATTTTGTAGCTTCCCAATCACCTAAACCTGATGTCGAACCGCTTCTTGGATATTTATTGCCAAACCAGCCGTCATCCAGCAAAAACATATCGACGCCTAATGTTTTGGCATCTGTAAACATATTAGTCAATTTCTTTTCATCAAAATCAAAAAAAGTAGTTTCCCAATTATTCAATAAAGTAAGGCGGTTTTTTTCTCCGTCTTTAAGCCCATATTTTCTTGCCCAGGCGTGTAAATTTCTACTCGCCTGCCCTTTTCCGTGATTCGAAAATGTATAAATAAAAGCTGGTGTTTTGAATACTTTTCCGGGTTCTAGATTGTATTCTGATGCAAATTCATTAATTCCCGAAATAATTCTAAGTTCGTTATTATTGTCTATTTCAAATGTGTATTTAAAATTTCCCGACCAAGCAATTGAACCCGCAATGACTTCACCGTTATTTTCTCCTGATTTCGTATTTAAGGAAAGAAAAAAACTGGGTGCCGCAAACATATTGGTTCGAACTCCTAATTTTGAATCGATGACTTTACTTCCTCTTGTTAGTTGGCTTTCTTCTATTCTCATTTCTTCGACAACATCACTGTAAAATTGTGTAAGCCAATATTGATCAGCATCTAAATGTAAGGCTGATGAAGCATAATTATAAAGCGTCACTGCTTTTTTTTCCTGATGCTGAATTTCTGTCCACGATTCAATCACATCTTCCTTATAAAATATTTTGTAATGAAGATTGATAAAAACCGGATATTGAGGATCTTTTAATTTAATAATGGTTTCTGTAGCATTAGCATCTATTTTTTGAGAAATATGACTTTGATACTCTAATTCTAAAGAAGGATTACCATCATTGTGCGTGATACGAATAGCGGGCTCAAATAAATTATCGGTACCAAAAGTCGGATATGCCGAATGACGCAAATCAATTAAAGGATTACCATCATTTACAACAAACTTCTTTGTGTTTTCTTTCGAAATAAATTCATATTCTAAACTGTTATTCAACTTGTTTCCAAAGTAGGTTTGATACAATTTTTTATTCTTCCCTACTTTTAAAACCAAAGCCGAATTTTCAGTTTCAATAGAAATCAATGCGCTTTCCTGTGCCTGAAAAGAATATACAATCGTTAGGAATAACAGTAAAAATAGCTTCATCTTTTATTTTTTTTTAAAATTAATCTTTCTAGATGTATTTATTTTTCTCGCAGATATTAGCAGATTCTTTTTTAACTTTTAAGATTAATCCAATACAATTTATTCAATTTTAGGTTTGGTCTGTTTCATGAGCTGAAGTAAATCTTCCTGATTCAGTGCGTAATCGTACATGCGTAATGAAGCTATGAATCCGGAGAAATTTTCACCAATATCCGAAGCTCCTATTATAATTTTAGCTTTATCAATAGCCGAAGATAACAGCATATTTTGAGAATTATCTAAAATACCGTCTACATAAATTTTCTCCACAACACCATCAAAAGTCAAAACGATATAATGCCATTTATTCGCTTCGGGAATCTTGTTGAATTTCATATCAAAATGACCGTCTAAATGTACTCCTGCACCATAACTCCCGCTATTGTAAGCCAGCGCATTATAAGAGTTTGCCAAACCAAATTCGGTTCTGTCACACCATGATGCTATAATCTCTCCTTCTTTTGGGATTTCAGGGTTTTTAACCCAGGCTGCAACTGTGTAAGAACCGTTCCATGCCAGACTTTTGGGTACTGATTTATCTAAAGTAAAAGCTCCGTTTTTAAAATGAAAAGCCTTAATTTCTTCTGATTTTTCTAAAGATATGTCTCCGCTTTTTGTGAAAATTCCACCAATAGAACCTTTATTTGAAATAGCATTCAGATCAGATATTTTTCCAGCATCAAGATCTACCAATAATTTTTTAGTGCTTTTAACGGCAGGAACTATTTTTGATGCTGCATTTTTTAATTTTAAAGGAAGATCAAATAATGAACTGTATATTTTGATGTTCCAGACTGCAGCGTAAAGTCCTGTTTTTTCTGTCGCTAAAACCGTTAACTTTATATAACGCGCCGTTACGTCGTTGTCATCAATCATTGGGCTTCCGGCTGTACGATTCTTGGATTTATCGGAATATAGATTCCAATTTTTTCCATTTAAAGAATACTCCAATTTATATTGATAGTAATAACTGGCAAATTCAAATTGGGTCATTATTCTTTTAATCTTTTTTTCAGAACCCAAATCAACGATCAAATCTTGTGGAGTGGTATTATCTGCAGCTTTCCACATTGTGGCATTATTATCATCTGTTGCATACGAAGGCTGATATTGATAATCGTACTGAGTTGATTTTAAATGATAAAAAGAAGAAGTTGTTGTTTTTGCCTTAAAAGCAATATTTTCAGGAACCTCAGACTTTACCAAATCTTCAATTCCTTTATTTGAAGGCACAACTGTTTTTATTGTCGAATCGTTTTCAAAAATCATTTTATCGATACAAACTTGTCTGGCAAGTCCGCCTCTTGTTATAGGATAATCGTGTTTGTGATACACAATGTAGTAATCATCATTTTCCTGTAAAACGGAATGATGACCAGGCCCATGAACCGTCTGATTTTCATTGGTACTCAAAATGGGATTGTTTTTTCCGGGAGTAAAAGGTCCGTATGGCGAATCGGAATAGGAATAACGAACGTTATAGGTTTCATCATGACAAGACGCTCCGGAATACATTAGAATGTACTTAGAACCTTTTTTCATCATATAAGCAGCTTCAAATGGAGCCGGAGTTTGCGCTAAGGGAATGTTAGTTGAATGAACCATTTCACTCATTTTGTTTTTATTTAATTCGCCAACAGCATATCCGCCATTATAATGTACCCATGTCCCCCAATATCCATAGATTTTTCCATCGGTATCTTTAAAAAACTGTGCATCGAGCGAAGGGAAATTTTCTCTGGGATACCCATTTGAAATTACCGGAACATCTTGTTCACTTAATTTTTTCCACGGCCCAACAGGCGTATCTGAAACATAGCCATAAATATTACAGCCTATTTCACAGTTTCCAAAATACAAATAATATTTACCAGCGTCGCCTTCAATAATATCGGGAGCCCAAAAATTAGTTATTGCTTTTGCTGAAAAAGAAGGGATTTCCATGATATAATTATACCAATTTTTAAAGTCTTTACTATACCAAACGGTTGGCGCTCCAGATGCCAGCATTTCATTATCTGTAGTGGCATAGATATAATAAATATTTCCAAACTTTTTAATCGTAGGGTCTGCAAACCAGCCCGGTAAAATAGGGTTTCCGGCACCGGGAGTATTTACATCAACGTCTTTTTGGGCAAAAATGGTTGCCGTAAAAACAAGTAAAATGAGACTGTAAAATAGGTTCTTTTTCAACATTGCAGATTACAGATTAATTTGAATCGCTTTATTTTTCAAGGCAATTTTATAAGCACCCCTAACTTTTTCATAAGATAATTTCACATCCTGATCTACTCTTAAATAAGCATTTGGCGTATAGGTTGTTTTAGGATCTAAAGTAATAGTGACTTTTCCTGTTTTAGTATTATAACTTACCTTTTTAAAAGTTCCCGCATCTAATGTTAACCACATTTTTTTTGGTGCAATGAAGATTTTTGATTTTGCTGCTGTCGTAATTTCTACTTCAATTTCATCTCCTTTTTCTGTTACATTTCCTCCAAAAGCCAACCAGCCGAATTCTTTTTCATTGGTAATAAAAGTAGCTGTATTAACCGCATAACCAAAGAAACCAGAACCATAATCTCCTGATAAATAATCGATTCTAAGTGTTTCAGGATAAGAGTGAAAAGCCGCTGAGCCAAAACCATCTTCGGTAATATTTGAAATTCCGCCTAATAGTCCGCCGTAACCTACTTTTAGTAAATGAAAATCATCAGGTGTTTTTCTGAATTGCTCCAAAACCGGAATCGCATTTAAAGCTGAACCATAATGATGAATCTGACGTTCTACTCTGGACAATTTTCCTCCGTATAAAAAATCCCAATACCTGCGGGCATTCCCGTTATAAGCCCAGTGCGGCATTGTAGGCATGTATGCTAAAATGGCATCTAGTGTAATCTTTGCTTTATCATTATATCCAAAATAATCTGACCACATATACACTTCTTCCTGACCTGTAGAATCCCACGGCATTTCACTTCCAAAAGGATAATTAAGCGTTCTCCAGTGATCTGCTCTCACTTTCATTTTCGCCTCCAGATTATTGGCCATTTCTGTATATCCTTCGGTTTTTAAATCTTTCAAAATCAATAAAAATACCGTTCCTTCCATTTGTCCAAACTGAGCATAATACGGAGCTAAAGTGGTCATGGCAATACTGGTTTCGTAAGCACTTTTTAAATACCAGTCCCAGTCGTGATTGGTAACCAAACCGTCATGGTATCTTGCCAAACGGTACATTGTCCAATAAGCGGCTGCAACGTGCGGATAATTATAAGATCTTCCCGGATCATCAGATCCTTTTTTGTCCCATGCAGCCCAGGTTTTGTAATTAACATCTTTGCTGTAAGTTCCCTCTGGCATTAATTTGGGTTCGTAATAAAAAACACTTTTTTTAACGCCATATTTCAATGTATCAGCGGTATTGTACTGAATTCCGCCCCACAACGTTTTATCCACAAACTGCTGTAGTTTTTCTATTTCTTCTTTATTGGGTTCTACCAATTGTTTCATGACAGCGCCAAGCCAGCCTCCTGCTCCGCCTTCGTCGCTTAAACCCGAAATCCAGACACGACTGTCCTGAACAACTTGTTTTTTGGTTTCATAATCATACGAGATTACCGAAGGATTTCTGTGAAAAGGATCATTTTTTTCATCAAACCATTGTGCTGTTGTCAAAAAATGTCCAAAATCAGCGACTACATTGGTTTCTGATTTTATTACTTTATAATTGATTGTCTGCTCTAAACCATCTTCATAAACAACTGTTAATCTGGCTCTTCCCCATTTTTTCCCGTGTACGGAATATTGAAAATAGCCATTTTTGTTTTTTGATTTTTCTGCTACTGTTAAAGCGCCTTCGGGCTCTATCTTAAAAGATTTTACTGCTTTTTTATATTTCAAAAAAAGCTGACCGTCAACATCCTGAGGTAATACATAACCCGGAACACCAACTGCTACCGGACGTTCGTTTTGAATTAAACCAGCCTGAATATTTTCAATTTGATCGACCAAAACAAACTTCAATGAAAAACTTTTTGTTTCTCCCGGTTGCAGTATTAATGAAGTTGGCGTATTCCATTGTTCGGCAGTTTTCCATTCGTTATCTGCATAAGCTTTACTGATTGGCATCCACTCATGAAAACCTTCAAAAACAATACTTCTTGGTGTTTCATCATCCAATAACGGACGATACGCTTCAAAAGGCATATTCGTTTCCGGAAGCACTAACAAGGCTGGTCCGTGACCGCTTAATCTTTTTACTTCAAGATAACCGGCGTCTTTACCAATATAAGGATCAAAAAATACATTGTGAAGATGGGTTTCATCTAATGTTTTCCCTTCCAAAATATTATTAAAAACCATCGGAACGCCTAATGCTCCTATTTCCTGAGCCGTAGCCGATTTATTTAAAATTTCAAAACGCAAGATTAAATTCCCGTCTTTTTGCTCATAAAAACGTTTTATGGTTAAAGGAATATCGGCTGGCAATGTATTCGAAAGATCAGCTGCTGCCAAAACATTTTCCGAAACATTTAGAGCAGTAACTGAAGCTCTTTTTGCTGCTGTTGAATAACTTTTCCAGCTTCCATCTACTGCTTTAATTCTCAGATTAATATCTCCTAATTGATAAAGTCCGTCTTTATCACGAATCGAGAGTCGTTCTCCGGGTGTAAAATCGAAAGTTTTATCTGTAACCGGAGACAAAGTGGCAACTGTTTGAGAAGCTTTTACTAATTTAAGTTCAAAAGATTTTGTACTCAAATTAAGAAATCCTTTGTCGATTTCAAGGGTTGGTTTTTTAGCTTTTATTTTATCCCAATATTCTTGCGCCTGCAAGTTATTTACAGCAAAGGTGCAGCCAATAATTAAAGCAAATAATTTTATTTTCTTCATAATTCCTATTATTTTTAAAGAGCTGAACAGACTTAATTCAGCTTCTTTGTTATACTTTTTACAGATAAATTTCAGCGTATTCTAATTATTTAAAATCAGTCGAAAACTTCCAATTGGTTTTATAATCTTCAGAAACAGGCAGCTCTTCGAGTAAAATTCGCAGCATTTCTACAGGCATAATATTTTCTTTTAAAACACAATCGTGAAATTGCTTTTCTGTCCATCCTTTGGCTAACAATTCATTTCTTAAGGCATAAAACTGCAAACCTCCTGTCATATACGAAACCTGATACAAAGGCGCATCTCCGCTGGCAAACGAACGTCTGACTTCGGCTTCTGCATTTGCTCTTTCGTGTCCTACTTCATTCACTAATAAATCGATACATTGCTGCGGTGTCATTTCGCCCAAATGATATTTTAATGAAAATATTATTCTGGCACAACGATGAATTCTCCAAAATAGCATGCCCAATTTTTGTTCCGGTGTCTGTGGAAATTGCTTGTTCCAAAGATTAATTTCCCAATACAAAGCCCAGCCTTCCATCCAGAACGGCGTATCAAAAGGCTGACGATACGATTTGTAACGGCTGTTCATGAAAAACTGTAAGTTGTGTCCTGGATGTAATTCGTGCTGTACGGTTGCAAAAGAAAAATTCGGATTATTACCGCGCATGCTCATCAATTTGTCTTTCTGATCCATGTCTTCGGTTGGATAGGATATGCTGATTTCCCAGCCACCTGTAAAAAACGGATTTATTTTTTGACGTTCCGGAGTCATCATAATCATCTGCCAGGTTTCTTTTGTCAAATCCGGCAACGTTATTAAATCTCTATCTTCTATAAATTTTATCGATTGATTGTATAAATTGGTAATTGCCTGTGGCTGTTCGCCTGCCGGAACATAAGTATCTTTAACATGTTCGAGTGCTTTTTTCCAATCGTTTCCATAACCCAATTCTGTTGATGCTTTGATCATTTCTTTTTTGCACCATTCAAATTGATTTTGTGCCGTTGTTATCAATTCTTCCGGAGAATACGGTATATATTCAAATTCAAGACTTTTAATGATCGCATCTCTTCCAATTGGTTTTCCAATAATTCCGCTTCCATCATCTTTTACACTTGTTTTTGGATAATTGGTTTTTAGAAATTCCTCATAAACTTTAAGTTTCTCAGACAGGTTTTTATACGGTTTTTCCATCCACCAGGTAAAATCAGGATCGTAACTAAAGTAAAACTCGTAGGCTTCTTTTAAGGATCGTTGAAAAGCAGCTACTGATTTTGCGGCTTTATCGGCTGCAAACCAATCTTTAAATGGTTTTGTTTTTAATAATTCTGTTTTTTTATCGATGCTGTTTCCGGCACTATCAAATCCTTTTGCCAATTGACTGGAAGCCGGTTTTTTACCTCTTCTTCTTTCCTGAATAAACAGCGAAATATCAGTTGAAAAATCCAATACCGAAGCCACTTCTTTATAGGCTTTATATTCTATCTGCAAGAAATAATCTTCTTTGCTGATCAGGTTTTTCAATAATAAATAATCGACTTTTCCATCTTTGGATAAATTTTTAAAATCAATATTTTTTACTGTTTTTGACCAATCGGCATAAAATTTAGAAAAGCGCACATAATATTCTTCCGATTCATTGTTCGAATAAAAATTTTGCAGCGCAGTTTTATCTGCCTGAAAGGTATTTACAACATCTATTAGTTCGCTGGAAAAAGAGGCCGTTACCATAAATAAAAATAAAATAAGGCTTAGAATTGTTTTTTTCATGCTCGTGGTTTGATGGTTCTGAATGTTTTTTTTGCCACGAATTACACTAATTCACACTAATTTTTGTGAATTTAATTTGTGGAATTCGTGGCGAACTTTTTTAGCTATTTTAATCTATTATCTTAATGTAACATCAAGATAAACAGAATGGCGTCCATACGTTTCATAAAACGGTTTATACGAAACTCCGTCTATAGTAAACTCTAATTTTTTAGCATCTCCGGTTATTGATTTGCTGATATCTTTTGCATCAAAAGTTACTTTACGCCAGTCTTTTCGTGGTTCTGTTTCCTGTGCTGCCAATAAAATTGGTCCATAAAACAAACTGGCTATATTTTGCTGATCCATAACAGGTTCTAAATGAAACTGAAAAGGCATACGCAATTCAATTACATCACCGTCTTTCCACTTTTTATTCAATGTAAGATAACTTCCCGGCTGTGCTTTTACTTTTTCCTCTTTTCCGTTTATCTTTACAAAAAATCCTTTGGTCGCCCAATGTGGTACACGAACCTTAAAATCAAATTTACCATTTCCTTTGATTGTTAATTTGGTAAAATCTTCATTAGGAAAATCTGTTGTTTGCTCGATTGTTATGTTTTTTTCTGTCCATTTTAATGTTGAAGGCACAAAAAGATTTACATAAAGTGCATTGTTATCGGCACTTTTAAAATAAATTGAATTTTGGAATTTGGTATTACTTTCAATCGCTGTTCCATTACAGCAAGTAAATCCTGTCATGTGCGCATTTCCAAATTGTTTTACTGAACCTGGTCTCAACGGTACATGATACGTATTTGCAGGACTATTTTCTGCTACCGAAGAAAGAATGTGGTTGTAAAGGCCACGCTCGTAATAATCCATTAACTCTGCACGCTGATCGTATAGAAATAAATCTCCGGTTAGTTTAAGCATGTTGTAAGTGGCACAAGTTTCATTTTGACCTCCCGATGAAAAACCGTTTTCATAAATCGTAGCAGGCTGACTGATAAAACATTCTGCATTAGCCGGATTTCTCGCTCCCGCTACTCCACCAATACTATACATATAATCGTTTACGGTTTTGTACCAAAAATTATCAGCTACACGATAATAATCAGGTGTATTTGAATCGCGATACATTTCCAGCGCTCCCATAATTTGCGGAATGTGCTGATTGGCGTGCAAACCTCTAAAAGTATCTACATTTTTAGCGAGTCCGTGTGTATGGTTGGCATCGCCGTAAAAGACTTTAATGTTGTCGAATAATTGTGCTACTTCTAAATAATGAGGATCTTTTGTAATTCTGTATAACCTTGCCATGGCTTCGTTCATTCCGCCAAATTCTCCTGCGATGTATCGGTTCCACATACTGATTAGCGTTTCGGTTGGTAATTTTTTCATACGGGCGTATACCCAATTTCCCATACCTTTTGCGGTTTCAAGCGCTTTTTCGTTACCGCTCACTTCGTAAACATCCATTAATCCGGCCATAATTTTATGTAAGGTGTAATAAGGAGCCCAAATTTGAGTTTTTTGTCCGCCGTAAGTTGCTCCATTTTCGAGCATAATAAATTGATCCGGAGGATAAGCACTAATAAAACCTTCTCCCCAATTCCAGTAATCTGTGCGAATGCCTTCCGTACTCAAATCTGAATCATAGTTTGTTTTTCCAGGACCAAAAGGAACTGCCGTCGGATCTGACACAAATTTACCTCCGGATTCCTTTGGTTTTCCTGAAAGCTGTTCTAATGCGTACAATGTATTAACCATGTACTCCATTTTATCTTTAAAATTAGCCTGAAGCGTTTTATCATAACCTGTACTGGCATATGCCTGAGCAATCGCAGTGAGGTAATGTCCTGTAGCATGACCGCGTAATTTGGTTTCCTGAGTATCCCAAACACCAAGCGGCTCTGCTTCTTTGGGCTGTTGCTGTCCAAAAGCATTGCGAAACATATACAGAAAAGAATCCGGATCTGTCGTAGCGAGGGTTGTCAGGAATTTATCGCGATTTTCTATAAATTTCGTTTGATGTCCGTCAAGATCAGCGTTTAAGACAATCTGATCTAATTTGAAAACTTCGAGTTTGCGTTCCGGCGTTGCTATTGCTTTGGCTTCTTTAACAATTACTGTTGCTTTGGGCTTTAAATCTGTTCCCGAAATGCTTCCAGTTACGGTATATTGTCCGCTTTTAAGCACTTCGCTATTATCTTTCGGCGAAGGCCAAATTACTCTTACTTCGGGTCCTTCAATTCCATTGGTATAAACACCTTTTATATAACTTGGTAATCTTGGAAGTGTACCTACTACTGTTTCTACTTTTACATCTGAAACGCTTGTTAGGAACTGGTTATAAAGCTGCGGAGTTGTTGCTGCAAACTTTGGCAAATCTGCGGTTTGTTCTTCTCCAGATTCTTCTTCCTGATTTTCTTTGAGGGCATTATTGTAAATTCTGGTAATTTGTTTGTCTGTTAATGGAACTCTGTAAATCCTGAAATCGTGCAGTTTTGCATTGAGATAAATAGTGCTGTCTGCCAGCGATTTTCCGATGTAAAGTTTGTTTTTTTCTGCTGTATTATAATCGAATAATTTTGCTAAGTCCAGTTCCGCATTTTTTGTTTCGCTTACCAATAATCCATTCACGTAAGTGCTAATGGATTTGGAAGGAATATTAATAACAACTGCAACATAATTCCATTTTCCTGTTTCTAAAGCTGCTGATTTTGTTGTGTATTTTGTTCCTGTTTCAGTAATAACCTGCGTTTGAGTTCCGGCTTCGTTTTCTGTTCCGGCTGGTGCAAAAAATAAATGCGAATTGGTGTTTTTTCCAAAATCAAAAAATCGCTGCTCTTTTTGTGGAGATCTTAAGAAAATCCATCCTGAAATACTCAATGATTCTTCTCCCAACAATCCGTCGGCGGGAATAGAAACAAAAGCTTTACTGTCTGCGGGTAAAGAAAGTACGGTTCCAAATTGTTCGTCATTTACAAATTTAGCTTTTGTATCGGAAATTTTACCATGCAAATTATTTCGTGACCAGTCTTTTGCATCGCCATCAAAAACATAGCGGGCAATTAATCCGGTTTCTCCAATTCCGTCTAAAATCTGGTCGCCGTTTTGCGCGTTCATCGTTGTTGTACTTAATGCACAAAAACTCAAAATCGCACTAATAAATAACTGATATTTTTTCATCACTGCTTCTTTTTCTTATGATTACAAAATCTCTTTTCTTTTTCTTTTAGAAATTCCTATTTCGTGTAAATTTCTTCCCATGTTGGCGGAATAACTCCTAACAAATGCTGTACAAAATAGTCTCTTCGTTTTCGTTCTCCAAAATCTCCTCCGGCAGAATGTCCCATTCCGGGAACGGTTACCAATTCAAAATTTTTATTGGCTTTTATCAAAGCATTTGCAAATTGCATGGTTGAGGATGGATCGACATTATCATCTAATTCTCCCAGAATCAGCATCAGGTTTCCTTTTACTTGTGCTGCATGCGTTGTATTGGAACAGGCTTCGTATTCCGGCCCAACGGGATATCCCATCCATTGTTCGTTCCACCACATTTTATCCATTCGGTTATCATGACAACCGCAAGATGATACGGCCACATCATAAAAATCTGAGTTAAAGACCAAAGCGGCTCCTGCATTTTGTCCGCCTGCCGATGTGCCGTGAATTCCCACTTTATCAATATTCATATAAGGATATTTTGCTGCAGCAGCTTTCATCCAAAGTTTTCTGTCAGGAAAACCGGCATCTTTTAAATTTTTCCAGCAAACATCCTGAAAAGCTTTTGAACGATTTGAAGTTCCCATTCCGTCAATCTGAACCACAATAAATCCTAATTCTGCCAAAGAAGACATGGCCCAATAATAAGGCTGGAAATTTTTTGGAACAAATGAATCATGAGGCCCAGCGTATATGTATTCGATAATTGGATATTTACGATTGGGATCAAAAGTAGTCGGGCGCACAATCATTCCCCAAATATCTGTTTTGCCGTCTCTGCCTTTTGCTATAAAAACTTCAGGTGCGGTCCATCCCGTTTTCTCTAATGCCGAAATATCGGCTTTTTGCATTTCGACAATTGTTTTTTGAGAATCTACACTTTTCAGAACCGTAATTGGCGGGGCATCTACTCGCGAATACTGATCTACATAAAATTTGTAATCTGGCGAAAAAGTTACTTTGTGATTGCCGTTTTCAGTGGTTAATCTGGTGAAGTTTTTTCCGTTAAAATCAATTCGGCAAAACTGAAACAAATACGGATCCTGATTGCTGTCTAATCCGCTGGCCGTAAAGTAGATTTGTTTTTTCTCTTCATCGACTTTTATTACTTCTCTTACCGGCCAGTTTCCTTTTGTAATCTGATTTTTAACTTTCCCCGTAAGGGCATCATACAAATACAAGTGATTCCAGCCGTCGCGTTCTGAAGCCCAAACTATTTCGTTGCTTTTTTTGCTGTTGTAACGAAATCTTTTACCACTGTAATCTATAAAGGTTGGACTTTTTTCTTCTATAATAACTTTTACATTTCCGGTAGCTGCATTTAGTTCAAGAACACGATACAATTGATGTCCTCTTTGATTGTATTCAAAAGTAAGGCCGCTGTTGTCGTCTTTCCATTCTATTTCTGTGAGTTCATATTGCTCAGGAAATAAATCTGTGGCAACGGGAATATGTTTTTTTGAAGCCACTACAAACAACTGCGGACTTTTAAATGGTAATTGATCGCCTGGTTTTAAATAATCTCTGTTTTGCAGTTTTGGCTGAAACTGATCTGCGGGACTTGATTCTACAAAATAAATTTTATGCTCTTCTCCCGGTCTTACTTTGTAGGCCATAATCATTTTACTGTCTGGCGACCATTGCATATAGGAGGAATAATAAAACCCTTTTGAGCCATCATAACTTAATTGGGTTTCTGCCTTTGTTTTTTTGTTCTGTATATATAAATTATAATTTTTAATGAATGCAATATGCAGGGAATCCGGAGATCCTAAGGGTTTATTTCCGAACTCATCAAAATTTCCGCCCCAGTATTCATTTTTGTTTAATGGCAGTTTATAACCGCTTACTTTTGTTAGTTCGTATGTTTGTAAATTACAAGAAAGTTTAAGTGTATCTGTTGTAAAAACCAGTTTTTCAAGCGTTTTATCAAATTCTAAATTTTCAATTGGAAGATCTTTTGCAGTAACTTCTTTACCTGAAAATTTAGACAATGCTTGTGCTAATTGTTTGTGGTCAAACGCCTGAGATTGCTTTTGCTGTTTGGTGTTTACCAAAAGAAATTCTTTCCCTTTTTGCAGGTTGTTGCTATACCATACATAATCATTTCCAATCCAATGAAATTCTTTGGGTGTATTAACCACTTTATTCTTAAATAAAGAATCTACGGCATTTGCTTTCTTGTACTCTTTTAAAGTTCCCTGAGCGTGAGCAAACAAACACCACGAAAGTGTTAAAAATACACTTATTTTTTTGTTAGTTGTCTTCATAATTTAAATATTAATAAAAATATATATTATTTATTGACGGATATGGGTTAATATTAACAGATAGTAATATTATATTACCCATCAGAAGAAAGATATAAGCAAAATCAGTTATTAAATGCATATTACAAGTATTCAATATTGCAGAGACGTACAGTAAGTCTCTACGAAAGGTTGTCGATATGCAAGGTACAAGACGCACTGCTGTGCGTCTCTACATTATCTGGAATTCGATAGACCTAACAGGTTTTAATTAGAGGTTTTTTCTTTAATTGAATAATAAATTGGAATTCCCAGCAGCATTATAAAAACGCCCCAACCACAAGTGGAGAATTTTGTAAACAGCAATGAAATGCAAACTGCTGAAGCAACTATAATATAGAATATTGGCAAAAAAGGATATCCTATTGCTTTGTAAGGACGAACGGCATTGGGCATTTTTTTACGAAGGCGTATGATTCCGTAAATGGTCAGAATGTAGAAAATCAACACGATGATAATTACAAAATCCAGCAAATCACCATATTTACCTGTAAGACATAATACTGAAGCCCAAATACATTGTGCCCATAATGCCCAGGCAGGAACACTTGAATGATTTAATATGGCTGCTTTTTTAAAGAACAAACCATCATTGGCCATTGTATAATAAACTCTGGCTCCGGCCATAATCAATCCGTTATTGCAGGCAAAAGTCGAGATCATAATCATTAATGCGATAATAAGGGTTCCGATATCTCCAAAAATATAATCACAGGCTACTACTGCTACCCGATCTGATTTTGCGCCGGCGATTTCGTTTAACGGAATTACGGCTACATACATCAAATTGGTCAATACATAAATTATGGTTACAATTAAAGTTCCCAGAAACATGCTTAATCCCACATTTCTTTTCGGATTTTTAATTTCTCCTGCAATGAAGGTTACCCCTGTCCAGGAATCACTAGAAAATAAAGTGCCAACCATTGCAGCCGAAATCCCCGAAATTAAAGCTGTTGTACCAATTGGCATCCAGGATCCATTTTCAGTATTGAAAGAATGTGGTGTCCAGGCATCTGTCCAGTTTGCATTCCAGATAGAAGATTTAGCCGCTAAGGTGAATCCGAAAATAATCAATCCTGAAATGGATACAATTTTTATAATGGTTAAAATGGTTTGCAGAATCTTGCTGTTTTTTACACCACGTGTGTTTAGATAGGTAAGAAAAACAATGGTTATAATAGAAACAATTTGTGCTACATTTAGTTTAAAACTACCCATTTCATACAGGATATTTTCGTCACTGACAGCAGGAATTAGATAGGCCGCAAATTTTGAAAATGCTACTCCAACTGCTGCAATTGTTCCGGTTTGGATAACGGCAAAAAAACTCCAGCCGTACAAAAAGGCAATCAATTTATTATAAGCTTCTTTTAGATAAACATATTGTCCGCCTGCATTAGGAAACATGGCGCTTAATTCTCCGTAACTTACTGCAGCAATCATGGTTATGATTCCTGAAATAAGCCATATCAAAATAAGCCATCCTGTTGATCCTACTTGTCGGGCAATATCGGCACTTACAATAAATATTCCGGAACCTATCATCGAACCTACCACAAGCATGGTTCCGTCGAGAAGTCCGAGTTCTTTTTTAAATTCTTCCTGATTATTATCTGTCATTTTGGGTTTGTTTTTTGGTTGTTTTTTGTTAGGTATGCGAAAAGGTTGTATTGAATCTAAATTGAGTTAGGATTTAGATTTTCAGATGATCAGTCTGAATGTTTATGCTATAATATTTCAATTTTAAAGTCCCGGATTTTATTTCTGGTAACTTTAGAGACAAATGAAAATCCCTGTTTAATGAAAAAATTCAGCTTCAATTTTGATTAGGAATTGAAGCTGAATTTTTAGAGTTGAAACATTTGAGTATCTACAGAAGTTTTCTTTTCAGAAATAATCTCTGCAACTATTTTTCCCGTTGCAGGTGCCAGGCTTAATCCCATCATGGCGTGTCCGGTAACCAAAGTTAAATTTTTAAGTTTTTTATCTCGAGCAATTATCGGCATTCCGGAAGGTGTGCAAGGTCTGAATCCAAACCAGGTTTCTTCTTCTTTCGGCATTTCGATTTTTAAATCGGGATAAAAATCATTGATCGAATTGACGATTCCCTGCAATCTGTTTTCATTAATTTTGGTGTCATTGGTATGGGTAATTTCCATTGTTCCTCCAAAACGTATATCATTGTTCATAGGGGTTACGGCTACTTTTCCTTCGCATAAAATACTTGGGATAGATGGTTTATGATTTTGATCTTTTAGTGTAAAACTGTACCCTTTTCCCGGTAAAATCGAAATATTGATATTTAATTTTTTAGCGATATGCGGGCTCCATGATCCGGTGGCCAAAACTACTTCGTCTGTTGTAAAATTGCCTTTGTCGGTTATGATTTCGGCAATGGTATTGTTCTTTAACACAAAATCACTAACTGTTGTCGAAGGGTGAATCTGTACATTGAGCTGTTTTAATTCGTCTTTTATAAACTGCATGAATTTTTGCGGATAAACATGTGCATCGCTTTTATAATGTACACCGCCAATTACATTTGTGGCTGTTCCTTTCTCTAGTTTTGTAACTTCTTCTTTGGAAAGAAAATCAACTTCTAATCCTAATGCTTCTGCCAATTTTCCTTCATGATGAATTTCTTCTGCTGTTTTTTCTGTTTTATAAAGCATTAAAAGCCCTTTTTCTTCATAAAAAAAAGAGTTGTTTTGCCTCGCAAGATCCTGATATAATTCTTTGCTTAAAAATGATAAATCGCAAAGTGCCGGCATCGCTCTCTCTACATGATTTAAATTGGCATGTTTGTAAAATTGCAATCCCCATTTCATTAAATCTCTGTTTAATCTGGGTTTTACGTAAAACGGACTATGACTGTCAAACATCCATTTTATTCCCTGAGCAATCATACCGGGTTGTGCGAGTGGAATAATATGCGAAGGGACGATCATTCCGGCATTTCCGTAAGAACAGCCATCATTCATATCAGATTTATCAAAAACAACTACTTCATAACCTTCTTTGGCTAAATAATAAGCTGAACACAAGCCTATTATCCCTCCACCAATTATACTTACTTTTTTCATTAGTCTTATAAATTTAAAAATTCATTGGCCTCGAAAGTGATCTGCAAACCAATGAATTTTTTATATTATTATTTTCTTTTAAATCACCTGAAAACCAAATGCGTACGGATCATCGTCTTCATCAATAATGATATTGTTATAACCGTAAACCTTTGCCCAGCCCTGAATACTTGGGACTATGGCTTTGATATCTCCTATCGAAGTTTCTTCTTCTACGCGGCCAATAAATTTGCTTCCAATAAAACTTTCATGAATATAATCTTCTCCTTTTTTAAGTTTTCCTTTTGCATGCAGCTGCGCAATTCTGGCCGAAGTTCCGGTTCCGCAAGGAGAACGGTCTATTGCTTTATCTCCATAAAAAACGGCATTTCTGCCTGATGAAGCTGGGTCGATAGGATCGCCTGTCCACAGCATATGACTTACATCGCGAATTGTATCGTTTTCCGGATGAATGAAAAGATTTGGATATTTCTCATTTATTCTTTTACGAACTTCCTGACTGTACTGCACAATTTTTCCTGCTGTAAAATCCTGAACTCCTGAAAAGTTTTTTTGCGGGTCTACAATGGCGTAATAATTTCCGCCGTAAGCAACATCAAAAACAATTTCTCCCAATTCGGGACAATCAACCGTAAGTCCTTCGGCGGCCAGGTATGATTTTACATTGGTTAAACGTACCCAATCTACCTTTTTACCGGTTTGCTGGTATTCAATCTGAACCAAACCTGCAGGTGCTTCCATTTTAATTTTTCCCGGAATTTTAGGAATTACCAAACCTTCTTCAATGGCAATAGTGATCGTTCCGATAGTTCCGTGGCCACACATGGGCAGACAACCTGAAGTTTCAATAAATAAGATTCCAAAATCATTTTCGGGATTACTTGGCGGATACAATATACTGCCGCTCATCATGTCATGACCACGGGGTTCAAACATAAGTCCTTTACGAATCCAGTCAAATTCTTTTAGAAAATGCTGGCGTTTTTCACTCATATTCGCTCCAATCAAATTTGGACCACCACCAGCAACAACTCTTACTGGATTTCCACAAGTATGTGCATCTACACAAAAAAAGGTTTTTCTAGGCATATATTAAATAGGATTGTGGGTTACTATGTCGTTTACTATTCTATTAATTCCTAACGGATTGCTATCCTGCAGCGCGACTGGCAATAGCTGATTTGGCCAATCCTGAAAAGTTACCGGACGTACCCATCTTTTAACCGCTGTTAATCCAACTGATGTAAATTTGGAGTCTGAGCTTGCCGGAAAAGGTCCTCCGTGTGTCATTGCCGAACAAACCTCAACACCCGTAGGAACATTATTAAAAATTAATCGGCCTACTTTGTTTTTAAGATTTTCAATTACTTCTTTGAAATCTTCCCATTCGTTTAAATCTCCATTTAAAACTGTGCCGGTTAGCTGCCCTTCTAAATCAAGAATAATTTCATTAAGCTGCTCAATATCATCACATTTAACTACAACAGAAAATGGCCCGAAAACTTCCTTATGAAATGTTTTGTTTTTTAAGAAGATATCGCCATTAACCGTAATAACATTTTGCAATGCATAATTTGGTTTTACACTTCTCTCTAAATTGGTTTGCTGTGTATACCCTTCTTCTCCAAGTACTTCTGATTTTAGACGCTCATATTGTGCTTTTATATTAGGATGCAGCATGCAAGTTGGCTCTAATTTATCGATCTCTAAAGCTAAAATAGTAATAAAATAGTCCAATTCGTTGCTTTTTATTCCTAAAATAAGCCCCGGATTTGTGCAAAACTGACCCGTTCCTGCCACAATCGATGCAGCATAATTTTGAGCCCATTTTTCGGCATCGGTTTTCAATGCAGAGGGTAAAATGAGTACCGGATTGATACTTCCCATTTCTGCATAAACAGGAATTGGAACAGGTCTGTTGGCAGCAATTTTACAAAGTGCCGTACCTGCTTTTATACTTCCTGTAAATCCTACTGCTTTTATAGAAGGATGTTCTACCAAAGCTGTTCCGACTTCTATACCGCTGCTATTAAGATTGGAGAAAACACCATTGGGCATTCCGGTTCTTTGGGCGGCTTTAATAACTGCAGAGGCTACTAATTCTCCTGTTCCAGCATGAAGCGGATGCGATTTGACCACTACAGGGCAACCAGCTGCCAAAGCGCTTGCAGTATCGCCTCCTGCAGTAGAAAAAGCAAGTGGAAAATTACTGGCTCCAAAAATAGCGACAGGCCCTAGCGGAATCTGCAATCTTCTAATGTCTGGTTTTCCTTCGGTTTTGTTGATAATCGCTTCTACCCAGGAACCTTCTCTCAACATCGTCGCAAATGCTCTTAGCTGTCCGGTGGTTCTGGCTCGTTCGCCGTTGGCTCTTCCGGCCGGAAGACCGGATTCCTGAATATAAGTGGTTAATAAATCCTCACCAAGTGCTTCAATTTCTTCCGCGATAGCTTCCAGAAAATTGGCTTTTTTTGCATCTTCAATTACGCCGTATGTTTTAAAGGCTTCTTCGGCTAATGCTACAGCTTTGGAAATTTCATCTGCAGCAGCTTCATAGAAAACAGTGTTGTTTTCAGAATTTAATTCCGGATTTACGGTTTTGTATGTCGTTTTACCTTTTGCGGAAAGCACGTCTCCAATATAATTTTTTCCTGTAGTCATCGCTTTCTATTAAAATTAAATTAAATGTTTTTGTAGGCTGGCAAAACCGGTCTGTTTTTCATGGCAACATCAATGATCGCCAAGACACGTTCTCTTTCTGCTCCTTGTAACGGCAATCTTGGTGCTCTTACGTTTTCGGTTCCCAGTCCTGTGGCTACTTCTGCCAGTTTGATATTTTGTACCAATTGCGGCGAAATATCCAGTTCAAGCAATGGCATAAACCATCTGTAAATTGCTAAAGCTTCTTCTACTTTTCCGGCTTTTACCAATTTATAAATGGCAACGGTTTCTGCCGGATATGCCACTACTAAACCGGCAACCCATCCATCGGCTCCTGCCACTAAACTCTCAAGTGCCAAAGTATCTACACCGCAAAGCACTTTTAAGCGATTTCCAAAACGGTTTCTGATTCTCGTTACATTACTAATATCACGAGTGGACTCTTTTACGGCCTGAATATTATCTAATTTTAAAAGTTCTTCAAACATATCCAGTGTTACCTCAATTTTATAATCGACAGGATTATTGTAAATCATGATAGGCAATGATGTGCTTTTTGCAATTTCTTTAAAATAAACTACCGTTTCGTAATCTGTTGCTTTATATCGCATTGGTGGCAATAACATTAAACCGTTTACCCCAAGTTCTTCTGCACGTTTTGCCAAAGTTATTGCCTCACTTGTAGTTTGCTCGGCGATGTTTACGATAACCGGAATTTTTCCGTCGGCGAATTTTAAAGTAGCAGTTATTAAAACCTCCTTTTCTTCCTTAGTCAATGTACTGGCTTCTCCAAGAGTACCTCCTAGTATAATTCCATTAACACCGGCTTCAATTTGTGCTCTAATATTCTTTTCGAACATTACCAGGTCTAACTCTCCTTGCGCTGTAAACTTTGTTGTTACAGCTGGCATTACGCCTTCCCATTTTATTTTCATATTCTTAATTTTTATCAAAAATAAAGCTTAAACAAAATAGCTCCTTTGTCATTATTAGCCTTTATCAATACTATATTACCATATCTGTTGGATAATCTGTTTTTTTTGTTAATATTTACATATCTAAAAACATTACGTTGAAAATCTTACCTTTTAAAATACCTAAAACCGAACGGGAAGCGCTGATATATCAGGAAGATATTGAACGTGTTTTCTATGACCAGCTGCATCAGCATGAAGAAATTCAGATCAGTTATATTATGAAAGGTTCCGGTTCACTAATTGTTGCAGATTCTATTAACGATTATAAGGAAGAGGATATTTTGGTTATTGGCGAGAATGTACCGCATGTTTTTAGAAGTAATGTTGAAGCCAGTCCGGAGTCTGTAATGCTCACCTTGTTTTTTACCAAAACTTCCTTTGGAAAAGATTTTTTCAGCCTGAATGATATGAGTGGTCTCGACGATTTTTTTAAGGAATCTGAATATGGGATGAAAATCTTATCGAACCAAAAGAAAATAATTCATCATTTTACCAAACTTAAAAAGCAGAATAAAATACAGCGAATTGCTTCTTTTCTTAAAATTATTAACATCATTATCGGTTCAGAAAAAACACCACTTTCTTCTTTTGTTTACAAGAAAAAATATACTGATGATGAAGGGAGAAGAATGAGCGCCGTTTTTGAATATGCGATTGAATTTTACCATCAAAATATTACTCTTGATGAAGTGGCAGAAAAAGCCAATATGAGTAAAAATGCTTTTTGCCGTTATTTTAAAAAGCGCACCAATAAAACTTTTTTTCAGTTTTTGATTGAAATCAGAATTGAAAACGCCTGTAAGTTACTGCATCATAAAAAAGACCTTTCGATTGCCTCGATATCTGAGCTTTGCGGTTTTCAGGATATTGCCAATTTCAACAGAAAATTTAAGGAGCTAAAAGGAATTTCGCCTTCGCATTATCGTGCTCATTTTTGATTGTTTTTTTTGATTGTTTTTTTGCAATTGATTTAATGTAGAGAAAATGTTATCATGTAATAAAATATAAAAATTATCATGATTCGTTTCCCACGGTTGAAACCGTGGGCAATGTTTGAACATTTTTGTCGCCCTATTTCTATTCTCCCGAAAGGTTTTGGAAATCTTTCAGGTTTGATTATGCTTAAAAACCTTTGTCAAAGGTTTAAACTTTGACAAAGGTTGACACAGAATTATCTCCGTTTTTAGGCAAAAACAATTTATATGATTTTATTTTTCATATCAACATCATTTAAAATGAAAAGCCATTCCTGGGGAGGAATAGCTTTTCACACACTTATAAATTACAAGTAACCAACCTGCAAATTTTTTATATTTATCTAGTATCCCGGATTTTGCTTTAAATTGCCATTCTTAGCCATTTCTGACTGTGGTATTGGAAAAATAGCTCTAAAATCTTCACTCTCATCTCCTTTTTTCGAAAGCCATGATTTTTTTGAATATACTCCAAATCGTATTAAATCCTGTCTTCTATGTGCTTCGCCAACAAATTCCCAGGCTAATTCATCAAGGAAACCACCATACAGAATATCTGCGCCTCCTTCATAATTTGTAATCACTCCAGCCTCATAAGTCCCGTATTTATAAACACTGCCTCCTAAAAGTTTTTCTCCTGTTACTGTTGCTTTGGCTGGATTGGTATTTTTAAAATTTCTTTGTCGAACTTCAGTAACAATAGCTGCGGCTCCTCCGGCATCTCCTTTTCTTAATAAACACTCAGCTTTAATCATCATAGCATCTGCTAATCTGTAAAAAGGAACATCATTACTTGCTTGTCCTACAACACCAGGGCCAATTTCATATTTAACCATTCTAAAACATTCATTAGGCTCAGCACCATCAACATTCGTTATATAATTAATATATTCAAATTGGGTTACTTTGTCATCCAACATTATTGGATCTCCTTGACTGGTAAATTGTTTACCTCCTAACCAACAGTCTTTTAATCTTTGGTCATCCGGATCATACGTATCTATAAATTGCGGTATTCCACCAGTTCCATTCCAAGGACCTCCCGCCAAATCAAAAGTTGCCTGACTTGCCGCAGCCAATGTTCTGTATGGCCAGCTTGTTCCAGGCGCTTTCACCTGATCAAAAGGGATCGATAATATTTGTTCTTTAGAAAGTTCATTTTTTATTATGAAATTGTCCCGATAATTAGGTGTTAATTGAAACCCTCCATTATTTATAACATCATTAACCTGTTCCAAAGCTTCATCCCATTTTGGTGTACCTAAATAAACGCCGGAATTCAAATACAATTTTGCCAAAGTCATTTTAACCGCCCACTGATTAATTTTACCATAAGTCTCAGAATTATTCTTATTGCTCAAATAAGGTAAAGCTGTTTTTAATTCGCTTTCTACAAAATCATATACTTCTTTTCCTGTATTTTGCACAGGTAAATAGCCCGGAGGATTGATATATGAAGTTACAATAGGTACATTTCTAAAATTATCTAATAGTAAATAATAATAAATGGCTCTTAACGCTTTTAATTCCTGAATGATATTTTCTTTGTTTTCAATACCTTCTAATTCCTCTATTTGGTATATCGCTCTATTGACTTTATTTACTCCGGTATACATATAATACCAATTACCCTCTGCCATTGGAAGTGCAGTTCCCCAGGTATGTTTGTGCATTGTAATGTAATAATCGCCCCAGCCAATACCGTTTCTTTGAGGCGTTACCATTAGATCTGACGAATCTTCATACAAGTTATAAATAGCATCCCAATCTGCATAAATTTGTCTAAATGAGTTGTAGGCCGGCGCAATAATACTCGTTAAATCTTCTGCAGTTAATTTAGTATCCTCTGCACTTACCTGATCATAAACGGTCTCATCCAGATTTGTACATCCTGCTCCTGAAAGAAGCAAGCCTGAAATAAGAATTTTATATACTATATTTTTCATTTTGATTTAATTTAAAAAGTTACATTTAAACCTAGGGTTAAGCCTGTAGTACTTGGATATTTATCTCTATTGTCCATTCCTTGCGACAAAGGATCATCTCTCTTTATCTCAGGATCCAATCCTTTGTATTTGGTAATTGTTGCTAAATTATTTCCGGATACATATAATCGCATTGCGTTTATAACTTTAAATGGTTTAACATCAAAATTATAAGACAAGGTTACGTTATCTACTTTTACATAATCTCCTTGTTCAACATAATAACTCACATAGGTTTGATTGTAACTTAATACTGATTTATCATATACTTTATCATATGCTGTATCTAACGTATTGTAAGCAATTGTTGGATTTTCGTAAAACATACGCTGTGTATTTAATATTTGAAAATCGAAAGCTCCTGTTAGTACAACACTCAGATCAAACTTTTTGTAGGTAAAAGTATTCGTCCATCCGGCATAATATTGTGGAATACCATTTCCCAAATATTGCTTATAATCATCGTTGTACATTTCTGTGGTAAGTGTTTCTCTTGTGTCGTCTGGCAATTCAACAATCCATTTCCCATCTGTCGTAATATCTACCGATTTTAATCCCCAAAAATTACCTATTGGCTGTCCGACTTCTAATCGGTGTGTTTCAAATGAAATTGGATCTCCTGTGTTTCCGGTATTCAAAAAATTTCCTTCAATTTTATATAAATCATTAGAAAGACTCGTCAGTTTATTTTGATTGTGCGAAAATGTCATTGAAGAGTTCCAAAGAAAATTTTCTGTTTTCACAGGAATTGTATTAAGAAGAATTTCAAATCCTTTATTCTCCATTTTTCCAACATTTGCAGTAATCAGGCGGAACAAATAAGGAGGAGTTGGTACTTTATAATCCCATAACATGTCACTTGTTTTTTTATTATAGACATCAAAGCTTCCGCTAATTCTATTTTCAAAAAATCCAAAATCAAGACCAATATTTATCTCCGTAGTTTTCTCCCAGCGCAAATCAGGATTCGGATTACTTACCGGCTCTAAACCTTTAACCCATTTTCCATTACTAAAGAAATACCCCTCATAATCATACAAGGTCATTGACATATAAGGGTCATTGGGTATTACTCCTGTTTCTCCATAACCTGCTCTTAATTTTAAAGTATTTACAGCAGAAACGTCTTTTAAGAAAGACTCTTTATTTATACTCCATCCCGCAGAAGCTGCCGGAAAATTACCCCATTTGTGATTATCTCCAAACTTAGAAGAACCTTCACGTCTGATACTGAATAACAAATCGTATTTGTTATTATAATTATAGTTGAGCCTGCCAAAGAATCCAATTAATTTACTGTCATTTTTATAACTATCCATAAATGCGATACCATCTGACAAACCATTTCCAACTTCTAAGTTATTATAAGAAAAAGCATCTGTCGGAAAATCAGAATTACGGGCCTCAAATCCCTCATTAAGGGTATATTGATAACTATAACCACCTAATACTGTGAACTCATGCTTATCAAAAATTTTATGGTATTTAGATGTTATTTCCACATAATCATTATCTGTAGCTCCTGTACTTCTTGAGGCAACTCCATTTCTTCTGTTTATGGTATTTGAATAATGCTTTTTACTTTCAACATATCCATTTAAACCTGTATTTTTATTTTTTGAAAGCTGTGTACTTATATCCCATCCCGGTAACAAATCCAGAGTCAGATTAGCGGTAAACCTTTGCCATGTGCTATTTCTATCCTGTGTGGTTTCATTCATGATTGCCACAGGGTTGTAATACTGAAGTTTATTTGGATCTTCATTATATGTACCATTTGGGTTATATACAGGAGCGGTAGGATTTCTTATCATTGCCTGTCTGTAAGCATATGCAGCGATGGGCTCTTCAATTCCCATATCGCTTGTCCCGTTTAGCAAGCTTAAGTTAATCTTTAACTTATCATTGAACATGGTATGATTAACATCAAATGAAAATCGGTACTCTTTATTAAACGTATTAACAAAAACTCCTGTTTGATTAACATAATTAAGGTTTACTACATAATTTGTTTTAGCACTTCCACCTTTTAAAGCTAAATTATGATTTTGAGAAAATCCGGTTCCTGATATTTCATCTAACCAATCTGTACTGGCACCGCCATCGGTAAAAGGTAAAGCAACCCCTTGTGAACGCAAACTTCTTTGTTGACCGGCATCTAAAAATTTAGCCTTATTAGCAAAATTAGATGTTGTAGCAAATGTGGAGTAAGTTATCGTTGGTGCTGTTTCTTTATTTACTGTCTTTGTTGTAATAAGAATTACTCCATTAGCTCCTCTGGTTCCGTAAATTGCAGCTGCCGAAGCATCTTTTAAAACATCTATCGACGCAATTTCATTTGGAGCTACCGTATCAATACCTCCGGGTACACCATTAATTAAGACCAAAGGACCAGTTCCTCCTTTTAAAGTGGAGAATCCACGCAATGTAATATCTGGTCTGGATCCCGGATCTCCTGAACCGTTATTAATTGTTAAACCCGCAACTTTGCCTTTTATAAGATCAGAAGCATCATTAATGGCTCCTCTTGTAAAATCTTTTTCTTTTATACTGGCTATAGCACTGGTAATTCTTGATTTTTTCTGAGTTCCGTATCCTACAACAACTACTTCATTTAATTCTTCTTTACTTTCCTTAAGAACCAGATTTACTTTATTCTTATTCAAAACAGAAATTTCCTGAGTTAAAAAACCTAAATAACTGATAATTAATTTTGAATCTTTATTTTTAAGCGTAATCTCAAAATTTCCATCGAAATCACTTACAACGCCATTAGAGGTGTTTTTTTCTAAAACTGATACTCCAGGCAGAGGAAGATTATTTGCATCTGTAATTTTACCGCTGATTTTCTGCTGCGAAAAAGAGCTAAAAACGACAAACAAAAATAAAATCGTGTACTGCATTTTATCTCTGTAACAGGATGTTGCAGTACTTTTTAAAGCTTGTGTGGCTGATTTCATAATTTAACAATATTGGTTAGTGTATTTTTGACACTTGTAAAATTATGTTAAATTAGAGTTAACGAAAATGTTTATATTACCACATGCTAATACTATATTATCCGTTTTTTGCACTATATACTGCTTAATAACGAAATTACATACAATTTGATAATAAATTATAATTATAAATTACACATTTATAATTTTAAACCCAATACGTAATTATTTCAATAAGTATAATTGCCTCCATTCAGAAAATTCAATACATAATAATGTTAAGCAATCCTGATACAAAATACAGTTTACAGGATTTCGATTAATAAATACTAATCTCTTAATTCCTATATTAAAAAATAGCAGACAGAAGAAAAAAACTTATATTTTGTTTTTTCTTCTGTCTGCAGATTTAGAAATTTTGCTATAAATTACCCGAAATGAAGGTTGTGAATTTGTTTGAATTTTAACTATTTGAAAATCGTTCTGTTTATTGCCAACTGTTTTATTTAAAGCCCTGCTGTTTTATTTATAAACTTTTGCTTTCTAAACTGATAAATTGATCCAATAATTAAGAGTACCAATAAAACGAGAAGCGTGTTCCCTATTACAGGATCACTTATGTCTTTTGCCAGCGGATGACTTAGCGGAACTCTGGTAAAAGTTTCATTAACAGTGGGAACAAGAGACAAGAAAAAACTAAAAGACAACGACAAGTTTTCAAAATATCGCGCCCTTCCGCTATTTTTCTTTTTTGAATTCAGAAAATAGGCTGCTAATACAAGAAAGACTATAAAAATTGAAAAAACATGTCCCGGATTAAACCCGCCATGTTTTGAGATACCCAATGAGGTTAGTGAGGTTACGATTGTTCCGTAAAAATATATTTTACCGGATAATGTGTTTAAATTGATTTTGCCATATTTGATAAAATCTACTACTGCAGCAACAATTGCAGCAACACCTATAACTGTGTGAAAAATTCCTAAACCTGATAGTCCCATTTTATATTAAATTAAGTTGTTTGAAAATACATCGCAAATTTCAAACAGATCAAAGGGAATAGCTTTGTCAATTAGTCCAATTATTTGGCAATTTAGTTCACAAAAAAGCATCCTTTAGATAAATCTTAAGGATGCTTAAAACTTTTAAATGCTTTATAATTATAAATTATTATTCAGTTTCTGACGGTAATTTGTTGGACTGACGCTGTATTTACTGGTAAAACTTTTGGTGAAATTTGCCAGGTCATTAAAACCACAATCAAACGCTATTTCAGTAATACGCTGTTCAGAAATCTGTAGTAATTCGGCAGCTTTTTCAAGCTTTTTAGCTTTAATATAATTGGCAGGTGTATCGTGGTATATTTTTGCAAATTCACGCTTAAATGATGATACGCTTAAATTGTTCTGTTGTGCCAGTTCTTCAATTGTTAGTTGTGAAAACAAATTGGCTTCAATTATTTGTTTGAAAGTATAAGTTGTGGGAGAAAAAAGCTGCGATAATATCAGTTGTACTGATTCTGAATTTTGTGTCTGAGATAGCAGAAGTATAATCTCTTTTAATTTCAGAATCAGGATATCCTCATTGATTAGGGAAGGATTCTCAAAATAAAACAATAATCCTTCAATATACTTCTGAATAAGAAAATCGTTGTTTATTTTTTCACTTGATTTATTGGATATTACGTTCCTGGGCGTTTGGAGCAATAATGGAAGTTCTCTGTCGTATATTTTTTTCAATATCTCTGGATAGAAAGTAACAATCACAATTTCACAATTACTTTTTGATTTTGAATTCTGCATCTGTTTTCCAGAATTTATACAATTCAGTAATAACGAATAATTGGCAGGGATGTTTATCTGTTCATTATCGATCTGATAATCGACGTCACCACCTTTTACATATAAAAAACAAGCCTGTTCAGTAACCGGAAAATCAAACTTAAATGGCGGTGCTAATTCAATTTTTTGAATCAATGTCTTACCATATAAATCATGTTTTCTATAGTCGTTTATCATAATAGTTTTATTTATATCTTCTTTACATCAATAATAAATAGGGGTAAATTTCAACAATAATTCTCATTAAATGATAATTTATCTAAGAACGAATTAACTTTTTTGGAATATAATTGTTTTTGAGCCGGGTAATTAATTTATAAAACTAATTACGCTGCCAAATACATCTATCATCAAAACAGAAACCCTAACAGATTTAAAATCTGTTAGGGTTTTCTTTAAAAATCTTATTTTATTTATTGATTCAAATAGTTATAGTGAACTATTGCGCATCCCAGGCTGCACTGGCATAATAAATAGAACTTGTTACCGGAGCTTTCCAGTATTCCTGGCTACCACCACGGAAAGTGTGCAGACTTACTGCATTAACATTTCGCTTAGAATCGTTAGTTACCCAGCGAATTGTCTGATTCAGTATTTCTGTACCATTTACATAATATTTGACATATCCATTAGTATTTGACCCCGTATTTAACTTAACCGATATCTGGCAGTTATATGTTACTCCTTCCTGTATGTAGTACTTTTTTCCAAAATCGTTACCAAATTGTCCAGGCTGATCTTTGTAGTACACGTAAGGCTGGAGATAAGCGCCGCTTCCTTTGGCAGAGTTTGATCCATTTGGGCAATACCACATAAATCTGGCACTTCCGCCATTGCCATCCCAGCCAGGGTCGCCACCGGTATTCTGGTCACCAATTAGGATACCATATCCGCATTTACCGCCTCTGCTCCAATAAAATCCGGAGTTAAATTTCATCTGGAACCAAACGGTGTAAACGCCTTCTGACCAAACGCCATACGATGTACACAAACCGCCGGGACATGATAATGTATTGGTTTGCAATGTAATCGTTCTGGCTCCGGCACCACCACCAGCTGCGGCAGCTAAGGCGGCATCTTTGTTAGCCATTTGAGACTCATCTTTGTTAACGCTTTGTTGTACTTCTTTGTTAGTGCTTTGCGGCACATCTAAATCTTGTTCCTTTTCACAGGAATTAAACACTAATGCTGTAATAAATAGCAAACTTGTTAATCTTAATAGTTTTTTCATTTTTTAAAGGTTAAAGGGTTAGTAAATAATTAATAAATAGTAGATAGTGATTGCATCATTTACAAATCACCATTAAGTAATTAGTAATTGATGTTGCAAAGTTGATTAATAATAATTGCCACAGGGAGTAATAAAGTACGTTTTTACGTACACAGAAATCCAGATTAGTATTTTGTCTCTATTTTTAAGATTTTAAAAATATTATTATTATTAAAATACCGAGTACTTAAACAATTAAGAGTTTAACATAGTATATCTTTAAAACTCATCTATTAGCTTTGTCGAGGTTTGTCTTTAAGGAATATTTGCAAACATTTTAAACACAAAAAAACTCCATTATTTCTAATGGAGTTTTTAAATATCTGATATACAATATTTAAATAATTTATTTTGGTAGTGTTGCCATGAACTTTAAGATATCATTACCTATTTCATTTGCATTAGTTTCCAAAGCAAAATGACCTGTGTTATAAAATTTGACTGTTGCATTGGGTATATCTTTTTTATAGGCCTCTGCTCCTGCTGGTAGAAAGAAAGGATCTTTATTGCCCCAAACAGCTAAAAGTTTTGGCTTATGAGTTCTGAAATATTCCTGAAACTTTGGATATAACGCAACATTACTTTTATAATCCTTTAAAAGATCAAGCTGAATATCAGTAGATTCCGGACGATCCAGAAAATGCTGATCTAGTGTATACGCTTCCGGAGCGACTAATGTTATGTCAGATACGCCCGTTAAATACTGAAATTTTGTTCCCTCTATAGTAAGAAATGACTTTAATGCATTCCTGTTTTCCTGCGTATCATTTTCCCAATATTTTTTTATCGGATTCCAGGCCGTACTTAAACCTTCTGTATAAGCATTACCGTTTTGCGAAATTATACCTGTAATTTTTTCAGGATTTATCATTGCAAGACGAAATCCTGTAGGTGCGCCATAATCAAACACATAAATTGCAAATCTTTTCATGCCTAATTCATCGATAAATGACTGCATTGTTTTTGCCATGTTTTCAAAAGTATATGCAAACTGTGCTCGATCTGGCGCATCAGAATAACCAAAACCAGGAAGATCTGGCGCAATAACGTGGTATTTTGTCATTAAAATTGGAATTAGATTACGAAACATATTCGATGACGTAGGATAACCATGCAGCAATAATATAGTAGGTGCTCCCGCAGGTCCGGCTTCTCGATAAAAAATATTCTGACCGTTTGCCTTAACCTGACGATAATGAATGTGAGCAGCAGAATTATCGGTTGATTTTTTTGAAGCTGAGTTTGACTGTGCCATTCCAATTGAATTTGATAACAAAAAAGCTATCAAAATTTTAAAGGCAGATTTAATTTTTTTCATTTTTCATTTTTTTCGTTTATATTTTCTTTTGTCAAAAGTATGCATTACATTTGATCATTAAAAATGATTTATTATGATTACATCTATCTTAAAAAGTGATTTATGAATACAAATGATCTTAGTTTATTTGAAGCAGTTGCGCATCACGGTAATTTTACCAAAGCTGCCGAAGCCATGTTTACGGTACAATCTAATGTAACTGCACGAATAAAAAATTTAGAAGAAGAATTTGGAACACCGCTTTTTTTTAGGTCATCACGAAAAGTGGAATTAACTCCTGCAGGAGAAATATTGATACAGTACAGTAAACAGATTAATTATTTAATTAATGATGCAAAACGTTCTATAGGTAAAAGTGATGTAATAAAAGGGCAAATTAAAATTGGTTTTCTTGAAACCATGATGACTCTGAAAGGCCCGGGACTTGTGGATGAACTGGCACTTAAATTTCCTTTTGTTGACTTAGAATTCAAATCTGCAATGCGCGACACTCTTATTAACGATGTTATAAATTTCAGGCTGGATGCGGCATTTGTTCCAGCGCCTCTTCAAATACCTGAATTAGAATATATCGAAATTGGAAATGAAAAAATAGTTGTCGTTGCCCCGGCGAATTGTGAAAGTCTGGATGATCTTTTAAAGAAAAATCCGTTGAAAGCAATAGTTTTTGATCAGGGATGTGTTTTTAGAGCAAGATTAGAAGCATGGTTGGTTACTAAAGGCATCTTTCAATGTCATAAAACGGTAATGAATTCTATCGAGGGTGTTGTGAATTTTATTGAATCAGGAATAGGATTTAGCTTTTTGCCCGAAGAAATTGTAACTACATTCTACGGCAGCAGAAATATTAAAACATTTCCGCTTCCAAAGGAAATTGGTCTCATAAAAACGCTTTTAATATTTAGAAAAGATATTCCGGCCTCTCCTGCATTAAAAGCTTTTATAAGCCTGTATGACAGCCGAAATAATACAAAATAATTTTATCTAATGAAGAAGATCTGCAGACTATTTATAGGATTTAAAAAACTCATAGGCTCTTGTTTCTGCATAAGAATAAGTTGAATTACGCAGCGGAAAAGCACAGTGACCTCCGTACTTTGGCGTTTCAAGATAAACATAGGCACTTTCTTTTGCTATAGCTTTGGGATAACACCTTTCGCCTAAAAATGGATCATCCAGAGAATTAATAATTAGAACCGGAGTAGTAATATCTTTAAGGGAAAATTCAGGAGAAACACGCTGATAATAATCGTCCCGGCTGGCAAAACCATGTAGTGGTGCTGTGAAATAGTGATCTACTTCATCAAAAGAAGTAATACTGTCAATTTGATCACGGTTTATAAAATCAGGAAACTGAGCCGCTTTGTGTTTCAGTTTTCTTTTAATATCAATTGTAAAATTCTTTAAATAAACCCTGTTAAAACCCTGTTTAAGTACTTCGGCGCTTGTTGCAATATGAGTTGGCACTGAAATAGTAACTCCCGCCTTTATGCGTTTATCAATTTTTGTCCAGCCAAAATAATTTAAAAGCTGCACACCTCCCATTGAATAACCTATCAAATAAACATCTTCGAATCCTTTTTGTAGAACATACTGCACCACTTCATCAAGATCATCGACTGCACCATGATGATAAAGTCTCGGCAAACGGTTCATTTCTCCTCCGCAGGTACGATTGTTCCATGCAAAAACTGAAAAACCTTTTTGCTGAAAATAAGCCGCACAGCTATTATTGTACGTTCTGCGGGAATCTCCTTCTAAACCATGACATAAAATCACTGCTTTTTTAGGATCATTTATAATAAAATCAATATTAATAAAGTCTCCGTCACTTAGCTCGCGTTTTTCTCTGGTGTATTCCGGAGCGTCAAAGCTTTTAATCAAAGCAGCATAAATGGTTGAAATGTGCCTGTTCCGATGAATAATCGGTGGAAAATTATATTCTGATTGTTCAATTACAGGCATGATAGGAAATTTTATTCGTGGTTTTACAAAGCTAAGAAATCAATCCATATGTAATTAAAAACTTTCTTTTTTTATTTCATTTAGGAATTAGATATATTTTGCAGAGAATTGATTTCAGAGACAATATATATTTTAAAAATCCAAAAGCCCTCACAATTGTGAAGGCTTTTGTAAAAAACACAAACATAAAAAACATAAATAAACTTTTATAACTTTTTCAAAACCCTTTCCGGGTAATCTGTAATAATTCCATCAACCTTTAACTCCAGCATTCGGTCAATATCTTTCTCTTCATTAACGGTCCATGGAATAATTTTTATTTTCATAAATCGAAGTGAATCTACTTCTTCTCTATTAAGCAATTTAAAATTTGAACTGTAAATTTCAGGAGTAAAATCAAGCTTTGACAGGTTTTTAATTAAATTTCCCTCTCCCGTCAAAAAAGCAATTACCGTTTTGGGATAACTTTTATTCATTACATTTAAAATAACCGGATCAAAAGACTGAATGTTTATTTTTTTCTCCACGCCTTTATCTTTAATAACTTTCATAACCATTGCACAAAACTGTTCAGGCTGTGGCTGTCTTTTACCATAATCTTCTTTTTCTGATTTGATTTCAATATTATATCTCACTGGTTTGAGCTTATTTCTGGCGATATAATTTTCAACACTGTCTATCATTTCAGACAATAATGGTTTGTAGGTTTTCATTTTTTGCTGTGCCGGAAAACCGGCATTTCCTCTCGAACCGCTGTCAAATTTTTTAATACTGTCATACGTCATTTCAAAAAGATTATAGCTTCTTTCTTTCTCTTTGGTAATTGGGTTCCCTTCAATATCCGACATATATTGTGCAGACATAAAAGTCTCGTGCGAAACCACCACTTTTTGATCCTTTGAAATCACAACATCAAGTTCTATTACAGCAGCACCTTTTTTTACTGCACTTAGAAAAGCCGGAATTGTATTCTCAGGAAAATTGCCGCGATCGCCACGGTGTCCCTGTACTTCAATAGCAGTTTTTTGTGAGTTCTGACTTTTTGTAGCGCAGTTAAAAGCGGTCAATACTACGGTTAAGAGAAATAAACTCTTTATTATTCTAATCATTTTAACTCGGATTATTTTACTTTATCGATTCTGTAACTTGCATTTGAAGTATGGGTCTTGCCAAACATATCCGTAGCTTTTACTTCAATTGTATGTTGTCCCAAAGCAAGATCCGATGGAATATTTCCTCTCCAGACATGCGTACTTTTTTCAGGATCTGAAGAACGTTTTCCCGGCATCAGCACTTCTGAAAGTTCCCATTCGTAAACCAATTCTACATACGACGGATCTTCTGCCTGCACATAATCCATCTCTTTCCATTCTCCCTGATCCACTCTGTACATTACTTTATCTTTTTTACTTCCCATGAAAAAATTCACAAACACGCCTGATTTGGTACGTTTTCCTTTTGCCACAACCTTCGGAGTAAAAACTTTCATTTGATAATCCTGTGGTTTTCCGGCTGTTTTATAATCTACTGTATATTGGTTTCCTGTAAAATGAATAAATGCGTATCCTTTTGGCGTTCCGTCTCGCATTACTGAAATCGGAATTCCTTTCTCATCCAGTTTTCCCGAATACCAATCACCCGAAGTTGTTCCGATATTATAATGGTGATGTGGTTTTTCCTGCAGCCATCCATCTTTCTGATCGAAAAAATCCTGACGCTGCATGTGTGTATGTGCAGAAAGTGACAATGTATTTGGAAAATCTTTCAACAATTCAAATAATTTTTGACGGTCACTGTCTCTAAAAGAATCGTCTTTAGGATCAGGTTCACTAATCGGAATATGAAAAGCCATTACAATTAAATTGTCTTTTGGCACTACTTTAAGATCATTTTCGATGAACTGCATTTGTTCCTCTGTAAAACCTCCCCAATATCCCTCATTATCTCTTGGATCCGGATATAAAACATCATCCAAAATTATAAAGTGAACTTTGCCATAATTGAATGCATAATTGGCTGGGCCAAAATGAGCTTCGTAAGTTTCATCTGCCTGATTATCTGCTTTGGCGTCAAAATTAAGATCATGATTTCCTAAAAGATTATACCACGGAATACCTATTTTTTTTACTGCCTGAATATAAGGATTGAACAAACTAAGGTCATTTCCAACCAAATCTCCCATACTTAATCCAAAAGGAATATTTTTGATTCCTTCTACTTCAGAAACAATTCCTCTGGTAAAAAAATCTACTTCCTCAAGATTATACGGTTGTGGATCTCCAAAAATAAGTGCTGTAAAATCAGCTGTTTCCTTCTGCGGAAGCAATCCAAAATCAACTGATTCGGGAAGTTTTCCTGTTGGAGAAACTCCCTCAAACTTACTTTTAGGTGAACCTTCTGGTTTGTAATTATAAAAAAACTGCGGAATATTATCTCCATTGGATTGTATCTTGTATCCAGATGGTTTAATAACGGCAATGATAGCGTCACTTTGCAGCGGAAGTTCGTAGTTACCTTTTTTATCGGTAAGTACAACTTCCCTCCCATTGGTTATTGCAATCCCGGCAATACCTTTTTCTTTTTTCTCTTTTTTTCCGTTTTGATTTAAATCTTCAAATACGTTTCCTTTTACGGTATTTTGCGCCGTTAAAACAGCGCAAAATAATAATGCAGTTACTATAATTGTCTTTTTCATTTTTATATTTTTATTTGTCCCACCAAACTTTAGAATTGATATTATCTCCTCCAATCATTTCAATTGCTTCCTGATAATTGGCTGTGTTTTTAATTTGCTGATTATCCGGATAAGTAAATCTTGAAGGCATAATTCCGCCGTTAAGCATTGCACTTGTGGTTGGCAAAACAGGAAGTCCTGTTCTGCGGTACTCAAACCATTGCTGGTAATCGGTAAAATACAAAGCATAATATTTTTGAAGCATGATTCTATCTAATGTACCATCATACTGCGCCAAAACATTATCAAAATAAGTAGTGGGTACAACAGCTTTAACCTGTTCTATTGCTGATTTAACTCCTTTTATATAATGCCCCGCTGCATCTGCAACATAACCGCGCTGCGCCATTTCGGCCTTAATGAATTCAACCTCAGCATAAGTCAAAATAAAAATCTGCATCGGGTTTGTTGCCTGAGTATTCAAAAGTGTCGACGCATTGTATTTAAACTGCGAATCTGCACCTGCATAACCGCTTGTAATTCCTTTAAATCCAATTGGTGCATTGGTTACAAGTGCTGTAGCTCCTGTTGCAATTGTCGCTCTTCTCGGATCTTCAAGTGCATTTAGATTATCAATAAAAAAAGAAGACATTTTGATATTCAGGTTAAAATCCTGAGGTCTTCCCCACGGAGACATATTAGGTGAAACTCCGGTTACTTTTAAAATTGCCCCTTCGGAAGTTGCAGCAAAAACAGGATAAATTTCAGGATGCTCGATCATATAAGTCAGTTTTTCAAAAGCTTTGGTTTCGCTTCTGTTTGAAATTCTTAACAATAATCTCATTTGTAATGAATTGGTAAATTTCTTCCAGCTGGCTACTTTGTTCTGAAACAAAATATCTTCGGCATAAATCATCGCTTTACTTGTATTATAAAGTGCATTGGCTCTTTCAAGATCTGCCAGGATTGTTTCGTAAATGAATTCTTGTTTGTCATACTTTGGATACAGAATTCCATCTTCACCACGAACTGCTTCCGTCATCGGAACTGGTCCAAAAAGATCTGTAAGATTAGCGTATACCAGCGCATTAAGCGTAAGTGCAACAGCTTCATAATTTACGTCTCCGGCTTTTACCGAAGCCATACGCATCTCTTTGATATTGTTAAGCCACTTATAAGAATTATTCCATGCCGAATTACCAATATTATTACTGACATCATAACGATGCAATCCGCCCGTTATACTCGGAAACGGCAGTGAAACCTGCATCAGATTAAAAGTAACATCAACACTTTGCAATGCATTTTGAGAAGCAATTCCGTAAATTATTGGGTTTAGCAATGTTCCCGGACTTACCTCGGTGATCAAATTAGGGTTCTCATTAAGTTCTTCAAAACCTTGTGTACAGGAAATTGTCATTCCGGTAAGCAAAAGAATAATTAGTGTATATTTTATTTTTTTCATTGTTTTATTATAAAGTCAAACTTAAATTAAAACCGTAAGTAGCAGGCGAAGGCATTTGTCCTGTCTCTACACCCGGAAGAATTGTATCGCCATTTAACACGGCAGTTTCAGGATCATAAATTGGGAAATCTGAAACAACAGCCAGGTCTCTTCCAAAAACAGAAAACTGAACCGACTGAAGCCCGGTATTCTTCAACCATCTTTTTGGCATGTTATACTGAAGACTTACTTCTCTAAGTTTTGCATAAGAAGCATCAAATGAATTTGATTCAATATTCGCTCTTCGGTAATAACGAACGTACCAATCTGCAGTTGCCACTTTTTTGGTATTTGGAGAATAAGTTCCGTCAGTATTTAAAATCACACCATCTCCAATGATATAGCCATCTGCCCTGCCCATTTCGTTAGAATTTAATTTACCCTGTTCTGCAAGTTTGTGGTGCGTCATCGAATAAATCATACCGCCGTACTGACCGTCGATTGTTACATTCATGGTAAAATTTCCGATGCTAAAAGTGTTTGTAAGACCCGCTTTCCAGTCTGGGCTTGCATCGCCAATATGCTGAATTACATCAGGATAAGCCGGAAGACCCGCGTTGTCATAAACAATTTGCCCGTCCGGAGATCTTACAAAACCAAAACCATAAATAGCACTTGTTGTTCCGCCTACTTTTGCAATGATAGAAGCAGTTCCGCCTGTACCAATAATCTGTTGACCATCAATACCTTCAGGAAGTTCCATTACTTTATTCCAATTGCGTGACCAGTTCAGGTTTGCATTCCATTTGAAATTTTTATGATCGATGAATTTCCCGCCAAGGGCAAGTTCAAGACCGCGATTTCGTACTTTTCCTCCATTTAAAACCGCACCGCTGTAACCTGTTGAAAAATCCATTGGAATATCAATAATTTGATTTTTTGTACTGCTTTCATAAAAAGTTGCATCGGCCGTTAAGCGGTTATGAAGCATTCTGATTTCAAAACCAGTTTCAAAACTTGTCGTGATTTCGGGTTTAAAATGATCATTGTACAAAACAGTCAGCGTTTGGGCTGAACTTGGAAAAGCACTTTGCCCGTAATACTTTTGCGTTTTATAAGGTTCTGTATCATTTCCTACCTGAGCAAATGAAAGTCTGTATTTTAAATAATCAATTGTTTTTGGCAAAGAAGCCATTTCAGAAATAATTAAACTTGTATTTACTGACGGATAAAAGAAAGAATTATTTTTTACCGGCAAAGTACTCGTCCAGTCGTTTCTTCCTGTAACATCAACAAAAAGCATTTCGCCGTATGACATGGAAACCAATCCATAAAGACTGTTCATCTTTTTATAAGCATCGCCCAAAGTTAAAATTGGAGCGCTTGATCCGTTTGAAAGTTTATAAACTCCGGGCACAACAAGTCCGGTAACTTCGGCTTCAGTTCTTCTGTATTTATAACTCATGGCATTTCCTCCGGCCGATGCTGCAAGGGAGAATTTGTTTCCAAAATCTTTTTTATAAGAAAGTAAAAAATCTGAATTAATTTCCTGTTTGTAAACATCCTGTCTTTCATAGAAACCTTTTGCATATCTATTGATGCTGTAAGGTCTTTTTTGCTCTCTTGTCTGATTGTAAGTATTAAGAGCCGAACGAACCATTAAATCCAGATTCGATGATAATTTAATATTGGCAAAAATATTACCTACAATCTGATCACTGTCTAAAGTATTCGTCGCTTCATAAGCAATCAAATAAGGATTATCTATAAAAGAGCTAAACGGATGCAATTGCTGAATTTGCTCTTTTCCTTTCTCCCAAACAGGGCGATACCATTCCAGATCGATGTTTGGCTGCTGAAAAATCATGAAATAAGCAATAGAACCATTATTGTACCCACTTGAAGGAAGATTTTCGCTGTCTCTGGTATTATAGTTCACTGTTGTGCCCAGTTTGATTTTTTCGGATATCTGATAATTAGCATTTATCGCCGCAGTTACCCTGTCGAAACCAGTGTTCGGCATGATCCATTCATTTTTTTGATTTCCAAGAGAAAGACGCATCGATCCTTTGTCATCGCCTCCCTGAATAGAAATATTATTGTTTAGCGTTATTCCGGTTCTCCAGAAATCCTTACGGTTATCTCTGTAAGAGGTCCACGGAACTCTGCTTGCTGATTGCCCCTGAAGAGCCGGATCATATTGGTAAAAATTCTGTCCTGTAAAAGCTGGTCCCCAGGCGCTGCTCGTTCCGCTTGTACTGGTTCCGTCAACAGAGTTTCCATAAGAATAATATTGATTTCCCTGAGCGTCAGGAGAATTTCCTGTTCCCTGTCCGTATTTATATTGATAATCTGGCCATCTCTGGATTTTGTCAAAAGCTGCACTCGTACTATAAGTGATTCCCAAGCCTTTATTTTTTTTGCCCGACTTTGTGGTAAGAATCAATGCACCATTTGCAGCACGGCTTCCATAAAGAGCAGTAGCCCCCGCACCTTTTAATACCGTTACACTTTCAATATCATCAATATTAAGATCAGAAATTCCGTTACCGTAATCAATAGGCGAATCTTCTCCCATGTATGCACTTGTTGAACCAGAAGTTGTCATCTCAGCATTTACCGGAACTCCATCTACCACGATAAGCGCATAATTTCCTTTAGGGCTTAGCGATCTGTTTCCACGAAGTGTAATCTGTTGTGAGTTAATTGGTCCTGAACCTGCAGAAGTTATGCTCAATCCGGCAACTTTTCCTTTTAAAGCAGAAGACCAGTTATTGGATCTCGCCTGAGATAAACTTTCTGATTTTATAGTTTGCTGTGCAAAACCAAGACGTTTTTCTTCTCTTTTAATTCCTAAAGCAGTTACTACAACTTCATTAAGTTCACTGGTACTTAATTTCATGATTACCGTAATTGGAGAATTTCCTGCAGCAATTTCCTGAGAAACATACCCCAGATAAGAAACTACCAGAACAGCCGAAGAGTTTGAAACCCCAAAACTAAAGTTACCCTCCATATCTGTCAAAGTACTGGTTTGTGTTCCTTTTTCCTGTATGGTAACTCCCGGCATTGGCATATTGCTTTCATCCAAAATCCTGCCGCGTACTGTCATTTGCGCGCGCAGATTTTTTGTAACAGTAATAGTGTTATTCAATTTCCTAAAAGACAATCCCGTTTTATCTGCAATTTTTGAAAGTACCACATCGAGACTTTCTTTGTCAGCATAAATCGAAATGCGCTGAGAAGTTCCTGATATCTTTTCGTCAAAAACAAAAGTAAAATTGGTTTTCTGCTCGATAACTTTAAAAAAGTCCGTGATGGTTGCGTCTTTCAGATTAAGACTGATTTGAACATCCTTACCCGATTGTCCGATGGCAAATCCGTGGAAGGAAAAAAATAATATAATCATTAAGTAAAGATTTTTCATCTTCATATACTTATTGAAAAAAAATTGTAGTTTCGTATTCATTACTATTGGGCTATAAATTTAATTTGTAGTCTGTTTTTAATTGCCCGTTTCCGTTGCACCGGAAGCGGGTTTGTTGTTAAAATCTTATGGAGTCTTTCTTCTTATAACAATTTGTTTTTTGGTTATATAATCGATTTTTAATTGTTTCAAAAAGGCAATACTTTCCAGCACATTTTCGAGTTTTTCATCTTTAAATTTTCCTGAAATAGTTAGTTTATGAAGTGTTTCATCTTCAAATGAAATATCGACATCATACCAGTTCTCAATAATTTTTGCGGTTTCTGCCAGTGTTGTGTTTTTAAGAATAATTGTATTGCTGGTCCAGGCAATTCCTTCATTGCTGTCTTCTTTTGTAATCTGAAAATCAGAATTGCTTCTCAGGTCAGCCTGCTGGTTTTTAATAATATGGACTTTTTTTCCCGTTGGAGAAGTAACTTCGACTTTTCCGGTAAGAACACTTACTTTGGTCTGTCTGTGATTGTATGAATTGATATCAAATGAAGTTCCCAGCACTCTTACTTTTACATCGTGTGTCTGCACAATAAAAGGTCTTTTTTCATCGCGAAACACTTTAAAATAAGCCTCTCCGTTAAGTTTGATTTTTCGGTCTTTATCAAATTCCTCCGAATACGTAATACTGCTGTTGGAGTTTAACACAACAATACTCCCATCGCTAAGTAAGATTTCTTTTTTTTCTCCCTTGGATGCAATCTGCGTTATTTCTTTTGGAGTAAGTACAAATTTTGCCACAGAAAAGGAAACGGCAAGTGCCAGAACTAATATTGCGGCAATTCTTAAGGCTTTTTGGAATCTGAATTTTCGCGGCTTCACAGTTTGTAATTCCTGCAATATTTTTCCAAGAATGATTTCGCCTTTTTCCTCAGGAACTGAATTCAGATTAATTGTTGAATTATCCTGCATCTTATCGAAAAAGGCTTCAACGGCCATTTTCTCTTCAGGTGTGCAAGTACCTTCTGTGTATTTTTTTGCCAGTAGCAAAAGGGTTTCTTTTTTCAAAATAAGTGCTTTTATAAGTAAGTCACCAATTTTGAAGCAAACAAGTAGTCGAAAAAGCAGTCTTAACGTTTTCTTAAAACAGTACTTTTTTAATTAACATATAAGGAAGGCTGCCCAATAAAAAATCAAAGAATTATAATGCCCGTTGAAACGAAGTTGTTTTATGGCATTGCTAATATGTTTTTCGACAGTATGGATGGAAAGACTGAGTTTTTCTGCAATTTCAGCATTAGAAAAGTGATCCATACGGCTCAGTAAAAAAACCTCACGACATTTGGGCGTCAACTGACTGATTTGGTTCATAATACTTTTCTCGAATTCTACATATTCGATATTATCTATAGTATGGTTTGGCGCAGGAATGCTCTCCAGAACTTCAAGATGTTCCCGATCAAATTTGAGGCTTCTGATCTGGTTGGCAATTCTGTATTTTACAGCTCTAAAAAGATAAGCTTCAAGATTGAGAATCACTGTTTTTGATGCATTTTTCCAAAGACTGATGAAAATTTCCTGAACAATATCTTCGCAAATTTCTTCTTCTTTATAGATCTTAAAAGCATACGCGTACAGCTTTTTCCAGTATCTGTTGAAGATAATTGCAAACGCATCATGGTTTTCCTGAAAAATCAATTTCTGGAGTTCCTCGTCAGACATTTGCAAAAGATAGTTTTTCATGATAGATTTAAAATCACAAATGAAAACTAACAGATAAAAAATACCTAAAAACTTAATTTATCTTTTCGTTAAATTAAAGTTTGCATAATCTAATTTTCTAATTCTTATTTAATTTTTGAATACAGAATCCAGAATGTGCTGACAAACAAAGTTGCTTTCTATTTTCTCAGATAATTTATTTTTACTAATCAATACGGGCTTATCCTGCTCTTTTTCAGGAATACAGCCATGCGATCCGTTTACTAAGGAAGCATCTAGCGGAATAACATTCATAAGGGTACGAAAGCCAAGTTTTTTCCTCATTAATTTAAAAATAATACGAGGTAAAATAAATTTCTTTTTCGGATCTAAAAATAATTCTACAGGATCATAGCCTGTTTTTTTATGAATTTCTACCGTACGGGCAAAATCAGGTGCTTTGTTATCATTGAGCCAATAATAATACGTAAACCAGCTATTTTGGTCTGAAACAAGTACAAGATCACCCGAACGTTCGTGGTTAAGATGATGTGCTGCTTTTCCACCTTCATCCATTACTTTTGCAATTCCCGGTATGTTTTCGAGCTGTTTTTTAAGTTCCGGAATATCTTTTTTATCTTTTACGTATACGTGTGCTATCTGGTGATCTGCCAAAGCAAAAGCGCGACACTCGCCTGTATCTAATAATTCTAAACCTCGTTCTTCTCTTATTTGTAAATATCCTTCTGTACGCAAAAATCGATTGATATGAATTGGGTTTGTCACTTTGGTAATACCATATTCAGATAAAACAATAACTTCTACTTCATTACTTTCATAAAATTCAATCAAATCCTGACATACTTTGTCTATGGCTTTTACTTCCTTATCAATTTCGGGTGATTTTGGTTCGAATTTTTGACTGCAATAATCTAAATGGGGCAAATAAATTAAGCTAAGCGTAGGATTATGCCATTCGTAAACGAGTTTTGCGGCATTGGCAATCCATTCGCTGGAGCGAATTGTTGTTTTAGGTCCCCAAAAATCAAAGAGCGGAAATATTCCCAGTTTTTCCTGTAAACGATCTCGTAAGTTCGCAGGTTTAGAATAAGAATCCGGTTTTTTCTGTCCGTCTGCCCAATACTGCGGACGAGGCGTTACGGTAAAATCAGCATCAGAATACATATTGTACCACCAAAACAAATTAGCACACGTAAAAGCGGGATCTATTTCTCTGGCTAAATCCCATATTCTTGGCGATTGTATGAGTTTGTTAGATTGTTTCCACATTTTTACTTCGGCATCATTTCTGTCGTACCATCCATTGCCTACAATTCCGTGTTCAGATGGCCATTTACCTGTAAGATAAGTTGTTTGGGCAGAACAGGTAAGCGCAGGCAAAACAGGCTCTATAATACTTAAATGTTTCTCTTTTTTTTGCCATTGGTGCAAAAAAAGATTCGGATTTTCAAGTAAGCTGCTGGTAAGTCCTACGACATTTATAACGACAGTTTGTTGCATTTTTGGTGTTTTATAGCGTCTTTAAATCTAAAGCGGGTTCTTTTACCTCATTGGTTACTTTTTCAATTACCCATTTTAGTTCTCTTTCAATAGATTGCGTCAAATCGGTTTGCAAATGAGCGGGCAAAACTTCCCAGGTATATGTTTCAATTTCTAAATGTTGGGTAAATTCTTTTTTACGCCATATTTGCAAAATATCTGTAATATCATTTTGGGTCGATTGCAATAATTGGTAATTCTCAACAAATATCGGTACATGAAAATGAGTACGAAGTTCCATAAAATCAGTGCGTGTCATGGCTTCTATTCCGCTTTTCAAATCATTAAATTTAAGCAAACCGTTATCTTTGGTTTTAATTACCGCTTGGTGTAAATAAGTAGGTTCATCAAAATTCAGCAGACATTTCTGTAGTTCTTCAATTGTAGTTTTTGATGAGGTTTTACATTTAAGCGCAGCACTAATTTGTAATTTTCCAATCTTTAAACCGTGATTTTCCATTTTTTGAATTACGTCTTCGCTTTCTTCAAATCCAATAGCAAAATGGCAAACATCATAGCAAAGCTGTACATGTCTGCGTATATATTCTTGTGCTTTTGAGACCGTGCAGGAAAGACCAGAAGCCAGTAAAGAAGCTCCTTCGGCTAGTAAATAATCTTTAAAAAAGGCAATGTATTCATCGCTATTTTCAATTACACCATCAGGTTCCGGTTCAATATCTAGATGCATCATAATGCCTTTATTTTCATAAAATTCAACCAACTGCGCCACAACGGCAACTAATTGTCTGGTAGCCGTTTTTTTTACCTGAATTAAATCGGCTTCGTTTTTATGCCAGTGTTTATACGAAAGTGGTGAGGTTGAAATTCCTCCTTCAATACCAAAAGGCAAAAGCTGCGATAAAATTCTAAAAAGCAATTGGGTATAATTGAGTCTTTCGTGACTTGTCCAGTCCGGCAAATGAACTTTATCTTTTACAGGTTCATTGTGAAAATTCCCATACGGAAATCCGTTCATGGTAAACACATACATTTCATTTTGTGAAAGCCAATCTTTAAACCTCAATAAATTATTACCTGAAGCCAGTTCAACCGCAGCCTGATAAGAAAGACGCAAACCAATTCCGAAAATTTGATTTGGTGCCACATTTTTCTTTAGTGGAGTACAATATGTTTCAAGACTTTTAAAAACAGAATCCCACGATTCACCTGCATGAATATTAGTACAGTAACTTAAATGACCCTTTTTACCTGTTAGCATAATTCGGTATTTAATTGACAAAAAGAATAGAGATATTGAATCGATTCGGCGATTACCTCACTATCAAGAACATGCACTTCTTCTCCGGTACCAATAGCATTTAATAACATAATAGTAAGCTGACCGCCAAGATGTTCCCTAAACTCATCCAAACCTTTTATGATTTCTTCAAAATGTGTATCTAAAATAGCATGTGTTATAGCAAAACCGAGATTTAAAAAACATTTTAGAACTCGTTCCAGACTTTCTTTCTCAATTTTATGAATTAAAAAGGAATAAGTAACATCCAGCGCGATTCCTATTGCCACAGCTTCTCCGTGTGTAATTTCATAGTTCGTAAGCTGCTCCATTTTATGCGCTGCCCAATGTCCAAAATCTAAAGGACGCGAAGAACCTTTCTCAAATGGATCTCCTTTTTTAGAAATATGATCAGTGTGTAAAGCCGCACAGCGAATAATTAGGGTTTCCATAACAGAAACATCTCTGTTATTCAATCCTTGTGCATTGTTTTCTATCCAGTCAAAAAAGGCGGTATCTTTAATAAGTGCCACTTTTATAGCCTCGGATATACCGGAACGCCAATTCCGATCACTTAAAGTATTTAGAAAATCAGAATCATTAAGTACGGCGTACGGCGGAGCAAATGTGCCCAGAAAGTTTTTTTTGCCGAAATAATTTAGGCTGTTCTTAACGCCCACACCTGAATCATTTTGAGATAAAACCGTTGTTGGTATTCGGATCAATCGCACGCCGCGATGTGCAATTGCGGCAGCAAAACCCACGGCATCAAGTACCGCGCCTCCTCCTATTGCTATAAGAAAAGAATGTCTGTCAATTTTATTATTATTTATGGTTTGCAATACGGCTTCGATATCGTCGAAACTGTTTTTTACAGCTTCACCACCCTGAACCACAAGTATATTATTTTGGTTCATTTCAAATTGATGGTGATTAAAATAATGCATCACCTTCGAAATAAAACGATAAGTAGAATCGACAACTCCTTTATCAATTACAATTGTTACTTTGGGCTGTTGAAAACCGGGTTCTTTTTTAATCACATCTATAAGTGATGCATTATCAACATCAAATAAAGAACGGCTAAAAATAATATCATAGTTAAATGTAACCTGAAAATTTTGCTGAAGTATGTATTGTTGTTTCATTTTTGTGAGATATAATCAAGTAACTGCGAATTTTTTGGATAACAAAATCGACAAAGGCAACAAAGCCAGAACAAGTAAGGCAAATACCAAACCTGAGGAACCTGCAACGTAACTCGCATTAAGCGGAATTAAAGACAAAACCCCTGTTTTTACGGCTTTTTGAATAAAGGCGGGCTGATTGTAAGTGAATGCTTTGTATTTTGCGAAGAAATTAATTCCGTACCAAAAAAGAAGGAAAGGCAATAAAATCCAAAATTTAAAACTTAGTAAATAGCCCATGTAGACAAATAGCAATACTACTATGGCGTCTAAAACCAGGGCAACAAGTATAGCCGACTTATTATTTCCCGATGCTTCTTTTTTGGCAGTAAGCGTAATGGCGGCGATAAACAAAATAGGGATTATACCAATATACCAATAATTAAAAACTGTATCGTTGCTAATACTCATTCCTAAAAGCAGATTTCCGCCACGGCAAAGTCCCATATTTAAAGGACCGGCAACAGGGTAATGTTTGCTTATTTTATCATAACTAAGTGCTAAAAGACTAATTACAAAAGCTAAAATACCACTGAGAAAAGAGACAAAAAAAGCCAATAAAACACCGGAAGCCAATAATAAAACGCCCAGTAAAATTGCTTCTTTTTTGCTGACCAAACCTCTTGGAAGTACTCTTTCAGGACGGTTTATAGTGTCTGATTTTAAATCAAAAATATCATTAAAAACAATTCCCCCGCCATATAAACCAATGGTCGAAAACAGCAGCAATAACACATTAGTAATTAAATGATTACTGTTACCGTTAAAAACCAAAACTCCCGAAATCGCAATACCCGCCAGAATATCTGTCATTGCAGTAACAATGTTTGCAGGACGCATTAAGGTTAGTAAATAAAAAGGTTTGCCTGACATTAGTTTTCTATAATAATATTAGGATATACAATTTCTTTAGACTCCTGTCCTCTTAGTACACTGCTTCCTTCAAACAAGGAATCCTGTTTAATGACCATTTCATTTTTCCAGTCTTCTTCGTTCATTTGTCCGCTTTGCGAATAAGCTGTTAAGGCATTTTTATAACAAGTTAAATGAACATCTTCTTTAGAAATTCCTTTTTCCAGCATTAACGCCGCCGTTTTAGGAACAGATAAAGGATCACTCACTCCCCAATCTGCAGAACTGTCTACAATAATACGCTCAGAACCATATTGTTTTACCACTTCAACCATACGTTCATTGCCCATTTTGGTATTGGGATAAATTGTAAAAGCGGCCCAATATCCTCTATCCAAAACCTGTTTGGCTGTTTCTTCGTTATTGTGATCGATAACGACCATGTGAGGAGCAATTCCGTGTTCTTCCAAAACATCCATGCTTCTAAGCGTTCCGTTCTTTTTATCCCGATGAGGTGTATGAACCATAACAGGCAAATTAAATTGCAACGCCAGCTCAATTTGCAGTCTGAAATATTTATCTTCTGCCGGAGTCTGATCGTCATAACCAATTTCGCCAATAGCCACAACACCTTCTTTTCCTGCGAATAAAGGCAGTAAATCCATTACTTTTTCTGCCAAAGCTTCGTTGTTTGCTTCTTTTGAATTTAAGCCAATGGTACAAAAATGCTTAATCCCGAATTGCGAAGCCCTGAATCTTTCCCATCCTACCAAAGTGCTGAAATAATCTTTAAAAGAAGAAGCCTCTGTTCTTGCCTGTCCAAGCCAAAAAGCAGGTTCAATAACTGCTACAATGCCTGCAGCGCGCATAGCCTGGTAATCATCAGTTGTTCTGGATACCATGTGAATATGTGGATCAATGTAATACATATACTAAGATTTTAATTGTAAATAATATTGTTCTCCTATTTCTTCCCATCCCAAAATACTTATAGGCAGTACTTCGTTGTTAATTTCTTTCTCGTTATAAAACGAACTTTCCTGTAATACGTTCAAAGCGGCTTGTTTTGTTAAGCTATCTCCGATATTTATGGCTCTTACTAAATCAGCTGCAATTTCTTGATTGATAAAACCTGCAACTAATCGCCATATTTCTGGCGATACTAATCTGCCTGCCGACCAGCGTTCGTGAATATAATCATGAACTATTAAGGCTAATTTCTCGTTTTTTCGTAAGTCTAAATCAATAATTTGATACAACGGACGCCCCATAAAAACGGCTTTCAAAACCAATTGATTCCAGGGATCAACAGGCAAATATTTTGAAGCAAAAGGATTCGCCAATGCTATGGAATCGAAAACAGCAACCATATTAGTTCTGATTCCTTCCTGAACCAATGAAACAAAATCGGGAGCATTTTTTAAAAAATAAAATCCTTTATACAAACAGACAAGCTCTTTAATGGCAGCCATTTCGGCTAAGTTTTTTATAATTTCAATATTTTGATCTACCGGAAGCTGCGTCATTAATAAAGCACGGCAAAGCTGTTGTAAATCCCAATTAGCAGAAGCGAAACCAGGATATAATCCTTCAAGCGCTGTTTTTTCTTCATTTGTCCATTGTGGAATCGTGCCTGAAATTTTTCTGGAAATCAATCCAAAAGTTTGAAAAAACTGTGTACTGCTTTTAAAGGTGTTATTACTTTCGAACCAGTCTAATTCTGATACCGAAAGCTTTCGCCGAATCATAGCTTCTATTGTGGCATCAGAATCTGTTTTAATTGATGTCGCTATCATTTCTCTTAATTTTAGAAATTATTGTATCATAACCTGCTTCAAATATTCTCCCGAATGACCAGCGAATTATTATCCGGATCACGGAAAAAGAAAAACCGGTCAACATATCCTTTGTCAGATTTATTCGAATTGATAATCACACCGTCTGTTTCATCAATGGTTACTTTCATTGTTTGAAAATATTCAAGCGTCGCCTGAATATTTTCTACAATAAAACTTGGCACCGTTCCGGTTTCGGGATATGGATTAAAAGGCGCATTAATGTCTTTGAATAATCCCAGCCTAAAACCACTTTTATCTCTTTCATCCAGATACAATTGTATATAAGATTCCGTACCAAAATTCCCATCAGAATTGAGTGTATACCGATCATCAATAGTAAATCCCAAAACTTCCTGATAAAATTTTATCGACTGATGAATATCACTAACCGATAATTTGATGACTATTTCTTTTGATTTGAATTTCATAGGATTTAAATTATTACAGATTCAGATGCCTTTACAAACTCATATGATGGTCCAATAGTATACCCTTCTTTTCCGGGAAATGGCATTTCAGCTAATTTTTGACATGTTAATCTCAAGTCAAACATGACACCAATTGTATTGTTAAGATAAGCAGGTTCCCCATTAAAAGTACGGTGTAAGCCATACAATAAATCACTATATGACTTATTAAATAAATCGACTTGTCTTCTTTCCTCTGAGCCTTCAGGCAACATATAAGATTTTGTATTAGGAAAAATAGGCTGCACATTATTTTTATCAAATGGTATAACCGATCCGCTAAATGAATAACCATGTGGCGCTGTTGGATCTTTAACTAATTCCTTACCCACATACAATTCCTGAAATCTATAGTAATGGGCTATTTCTCCATCCTGATCAATTGGTGAAGTTGTAGTTCCTTCTCCTTGCTCAATAATTATATTAATAGCGTTTATAGCATCTTCTTTTGTCAAAATAGGATATAATAAATCTGAAGCAAAAAAATCAGAAGTAACTTGTCTTGCCGGATCACCAGGTAGCTTTTCAGGAGCTATTTCATTTATTTTTTCCTGTAAAGCCAAATAAAATTCGCCGATAGTTTTGAATGATAATAAAGCAGCAGCTTTTAAATTTTGATTAAGAACTAGTGGATCTTCAGGTTCTTCAATTTCCATAAAAACATTCTTTACCAATTCAGGAGAATATTTCTCTATGCCAACAATTAAGCCTTCACCAATACCCATAGGTAAATGTGTTGGGTAATTAGGCACAAAATTAGGATTTGATATATCAGGTTTTCCTCCCAATGCGTTTAGTATGTTTGCCGCAATGGTCATGTGCAGCATTTCTTCAATTACAATAGAATGAATAACCGTTCTAATTGCTGTTTCTGTATTGGGTTTAAACGAAAACAATGCTGTTAAATAAGGAGGAATGGTAGCATGTTCTAATTCTATTGCATTCTGCAATAATGGAAACAACTCTTCTAAACGTTCAGCAGTAACTATAGCATTTACAAATTGTGGGCTTATCTTTAGCATAATATTTTATGTTTTTAAAATTCAAACAGATTAGTAATTTCCGGGATATTGAAGTCTGCCCCATTTTTTGCTCTTACAGCATCTCTAAGTCGCAGTTGATTATTAGTTAAAGGAATAGTCTCCGTTAATGTATCTTCTTGAATTATATTTATTTCTCCCTTCTCTTTTTGTTGTGTCGAAACGACACCCACTCCATCTATAATTGGGTTCCTAAGCCATTTAAGAATTGTCAGTCTCTTACTTTCAGATAAATCACGAGTAACAGGCATATAGATAGGATCATTAATATCCCTGTCAAATGCAAAAATCAGAAGTTCTTTTTTGGCAATAAGTGCGTTCGGATCACTAAAATCGATAAAGAACTTACTCATAATCGGATACAGATTTGCAAACTGCACCATTGTAGGTTGGATATCGGACCAGACCGGTGTTTCCGGAATTTCAAAATAGTCCCTTAAGTGTATTGCAATAAAATTCTGCGGCATTACAGAACCAGATGCAGAATCTATATTAACACCAGCCAAATCATAATCCAAAGTATATATCTGGCCGTCGAGATAGCCTCTGGGACTATCAATACTGTTTCCTGTTAATTTTAACACCCCTACACCATTTACATCGGTAGTAATTTGAGCATCAAAAGTCAAACCGCCTGCTGGATAATTATTCCCTGGCACGTCACAAATTGGAGGTGTATTTTCGTGTTTAGGAGTCATCGGAGTAGGTGGTTCCAAAGTAATGCATATAGCATGATTTGACAACGGCAATCCATACTGAGAAGCATACAAATTAATTTCATTGGTTTGATTCGTGTCGAGACGCTGCACAAATTCGTCTGCACGAACGACGATACCATCAACAGCTTCTCTGGCGATAACGACAAACTGACCTGCTTTTGAAGAAGCTCCAAGCAACAATAACTGGTTGTCTTTTAATGCTGAAAGAACTTCATCTGACAAATTATTAAAATCAACAATACCACTCGTACTGTTAATCCAACCTGTCCCGTTTTGATATTCTATTTTTCCAATAAATATTGTGTCATCAGCAGAAACCATGTAAGGTGTTGCGTTAGGAGCAGCTCCTATTGCATTTTTGCTAACAGCAAGGAATAATTCAGTATTAAGAGAAATAGTACCTATTGAATCCGATACCGGAAATGAACTTCCAAAGTCAATAGAAAGTCTTGTATTTTTTTTGTCAAATATAAAATTAGAAGCTGCAAAAAAAACACTATTGTTATTCGAAAGAATGCCATACAGTCTTCTTGCTGGTGGGAAAAGTTTTGGTTCACCCGAAAACCAAGGCCCCAGACTTCCTAGTATACGTCCCAGCGAAAATCGGCCATCTGTGGCATGAGCATAATAATACCCAAAACCATTTAAATTAATACTAAGTCTGTTTTCCTGTGTTTTGCTTTTTAAGCTCATCAAAAACGGCGATTGAGCTGCAAGATCACCCCAAACTACATCTTCAAGAACTGAAGCCCAGGTGCCTCCTAAAGGCTGCCCGTTAACTCTCGCTCCTGTTTGCTGGCGCATTTGCAAATCTCTAAAACCAGTAGGTTCAATTTTTCCTTCAAGTAAGAATTCATTCTTGACAGTAAGAATTCTGAAGGTTACGCCCCAAAGCTGTGAAACCATCTGCTGCTGTGGATCTAAATCCACCATCTTTCCTGAATTTCTTCCTTCAGCACCACATACAATCTGACCTATAATACCATCCAGTAAAGGGTCTGAAATGCTATTTCCATCTTCTCCTATAATTTGCTGTACATAACAATCCTGAAAACCAAAGGTAGCACCACCCTCAGGATTCCACCATCCATTGTTTGATCCTGTGCCAAATTCCTGGAATGATTTTTTAAAAGTGTTGTTGTTATAATGTTGCGGGTCATTGTTGACAGTGGAGACATCTGAAATGAAATCTCCTGAAAAAGTAAGACGAGGGACGTTTAAATAAGACATGGTTTTTGTTTTTGATTATTTTTA
>Ga0247741_1000045_pt1 | contig 104002 bp, 106 predicted proteins | sample UWRJL213509R2_FD_180945 | JGI IMG/M metagenome (GOLD analysis project Ga0247741, IMG submission 180945) | Plant litter microbial communities from Arlington Agricultural Research Station in Wisconsin, United States - UWRJ-L213-509R-2 | ecosystem: Environmental > Terrestrial > Plant litter >...
TTCACACAACGGGAGAGTGATTTCATCGGGAATACCACGGCATCCCAATCGTCGCGTCCGCCAAGCGTCTCCACCTGAGCGGCCGTGAGGTAGTCGCCGTTGTTGCTTTCAGGGACCTTGTCGACCACCGCAACGATACGACGTCCCAGACGCTCCGCCACGGAAATTGCATGCTCCTTTACCAGCCGCACCTGATCGTAGCTGTTCACAACGATGGCGACTTTCCGACCGCGCGAGAACCGATCGGCTATCAATCCGGGGAGGGCCGGGGCGTCTCCTCGTATAAAATGGTCCGTCATGGCGCGCAGGATACGCTCGCGATCTTCGAAGGGTGCTCCTGAAAACCTAAGCGGGCGGCCCGGGTTCAGTGGGTCGGGGATCGGACGCAGAAGGTAGCGCGTATCGCGCCAACTATCATCTGACTGGGCGCGTCGGAGCACGTAGTCGGGGCCTACTGGCACATGGAAAGCGGGACTGTCTGCGAGATATGACGTTGCGCTCGTGAGGAGGACGTTCGGCCCGCGCTTCACACCCTCGTGTCTCAGTATTTCGTGCAACCGATACAGAAGAAGCCTGGGTGCTCCACCAAAGGTCACATAGTGTAGAATGAGGCTGTTGCGTTTGTTTCTAACCTGAAACATGAACCTCACACCAGCGAGCGTACCAATGACGGCGTCCGGGACCATCCGCGAGAAATCCGCGCTCAAGCCGTCACGAAAAATCGGTGATCGATGCACGCCTTCAGCCATCATCACGTGCTGGGCCGGGAGCAGCGATAGGAACTGCATAACCACAGAGGACACATTCACGAGAAAGGCGAATAGCGCGTGAGACCTGGGAACACTTAATTCGGCGTTGGGCCCGGCAAAGCCGAACATCAAGGTCTGGAGTTTTTCTACCGCCTCTGACTTTTGAAGACTTGAAGAATACGAAATCCAGTCAAGCAGATGCTCGACGCACTGCCTGAAGGTGTCCTGAACCACCTCTTCCGTTCTGGAAAGCGCAATTGACGTCCGACGTACATCAAAGTCGCGTTCGTCCGTAGGCGCATCGCCGGATCGAAAGAGCGCCTGTCGGACACAGGCGTCCCAGAAAGACATCAAGGCACCTAGTCGCTCATCCTCCACAGCTCGCTGGCCATCGCTCATCGTACGCCGGCCCGCATCACCGAAAAGATCAGCCATGACGCGGTTACCCGTGACGAATGCATCATCATATTCGGCCAGAAAACGTGATCCGCTAGTGGCGCGATCGTTCTGAAGCTGCCGTATCAGCGATCTGTTGAGTTCTATGAACCGCGTGGCTTTGTTCGCGTAGTCACTGATATTGCTACCGGTCTTATCGTTCTCGCCCAAGGCAAAAGGCCTAAGCAAATCGTCCAGCAATCGGCTTTCGTAGGATGACTTCGCGCCAGTGATGCTGATCTCTGAAACCGCCTGTCTGTCCAGAACGGCTTGTATGCCGTCGACCTCGTCGGCAATAACGACATCCGCTGTCCTGGCCACCGCTTCCACATGCCTGATGTGCTCATCGGCAAAGTGGGGCGGAACCCGAGTATCGAGAGACATTACGTGCCCAAGCCAGACGTGGCGTTCAGCGAGCTGACGCGCTGCTTTCATGCGCCCGCACCAGCCCGCCGCCGGGCATAGGCTAGTGCTTTCAGTCGCCTTTTCTTCGCCATTCGCTTTCCTGGGCCGCTGAAGCACAGACGTGCAAGGCGGGGTCAGATGAGGAAAGGGCTGTTCATCGTCGTGCGCGTCGTCGAACCCCGCCAAGGCGCAGTTAACGGATAAAAGATCCGCGAATTCGACAGACCTGCCGAGGCCGCGGGTGTCATCGGCAGCGCCGATCCTCTCGGCGAGCTTTCTGGCGTGACGTAAGCGAGTCTCGGGCGCTTGCCCCATAAGAAGACCGATTTCGACCCCATATGCCGAAAGCTCGGACATGAGATTGAAGCAGACCTCGATTGAAGGGAGCAAAACTATGGTCTTTAGGCCACGCTCGTGCAGCCAAACCACCAAGAGCGTCACAAGTGTGGTTTTACCCGTTCCGGGTAGCCCGATGAGGTGTTTGAGCCCATCCAGATGTATTGCGTCGACGCTCTCAAGACGAGACCGATCTGACGTTGGGGCGAGGACGTCGACCTTACGATTGCCTAAGTTGTCGATGAAGCGCCGTGACCATCCCTTCGAAGCTCGATTGGCGTCAGCGGCGTCAATCGCGTCAAAGCGTTCGGCGATTGCTTGAAGCTCCTGGAGTGGTACGATGACCGGTCGGCGCTCGACAGTGTCACCTGCGTGCTGCGGCCTTTCGAATATCTCAGTCGGTACCTGTGAAAGATCGAGACCTATTTTTCGACCGTTGACGTCTTGTCCAAAAGCCGAAAATGGCCGTTCCGGGTCTGCGACCTTGAGACCATGCTTCTTCAAGGGAAGCCGGGATGATAAGGCCTTGGCCCATCGAGAGATTCGAGTGTCATCGCCCGCGGCTCGCGTGAACGAAATGCGACGCGATCTTGGATCAATTACGAATGGCTGGTCGACATAATGGTCGTCCTCGTTACGCCTGCTTTCCTCCCAGGTCAGGAAATCGTAGACGGCTTGCCGCAGATCACTTTCGGATGTGTAGTTTACGCCAAGCTGGCGCAGCGACTGGGCCGCCTGCGCAAAGTCAGAGATTCCCGGATGATCGTGGATCGAAGCGAAACCTGTCAACAAAGACGGCACGTCTGCGAGGTCAGCTAAGCCCAAAAACTGGTCGACCGCCGCACAAAGCCATTGGACCGCAAGTACGGTAGAGAACTCGTCAGGCTTCTCCCTCATGCGGCAAACTCTCGGATCACGTTACTCACCGGAAGGAATTCGATCCCGTCCGGCGCGCCAGATACTTTGGATGCCGTTCGTAAGTAGTCGCGGTCTATCGCTATCCAGAAGTCTGGTATCGCGACAATCCTACGCCGAAAGGCTCTCAGTCCTCCAATGTCGCGGGCGAAACGTTGCCCCAGAACAGCCGCGCTCGAGTACGATTTCAGATCGATTCCTACATCGAGACCTCCAATCCCAATATCCGCCATGTCGCACATCGGGTATAGCTCGACGTCCTTTCGCTTCTCGCGAAGTGCGTCGTATAGGTTAATTTCGGGAAGGCCCGGACCGACCCAATACGTCATTATCGCCGCGTCGGCGAGACGCCACTCGCCAGCAACCAGGACTTCGTGTGTGGAACCAACCTTTGGCCCAGGGTTAGCCAACCGACATTCACGTACCGCGCACCTTCCAATTGGGTAGGCTCGACGTTCCCGCGTAGGGAAAAGCGGCGAACGGCAAAAAGCGCATACTCGAAGCAGGTGACCGTCTAACGCGGACGCCGGTAAGGGGCGATAGAAGCCGGGCAGGTCCGACGACATCTCAGGAAACTCCTGTGCAAAGCGCAGGAGTTCGGCGCGCGTTCGAACCGGGTTCCGGATAATGCTTTCGCGGATTTGTCGGTAGAGGGTGGCTGCGTCGTTAGCACTCAGGCTCGACAGGCCTGAGCGCAGCCGATCATGAAACAAGTCTTCGGCGATATCAGCTTCGGAGGCATATCCCGCCAGTTCGAAGCAATCTGCCGTTGGAACGCCATATCCGAGGTCCAACAGTACCGCGTCACGCTCGTCGCAGACCGTAAACGACCTCGGGCCCCAGGACTTGATAGGCGAGCCGGTCAGGACTGTGAAGGTGTTGACCTGTGAAGCGATGTCGGACGGAAATCCATCGCGCATCGCAACCGCGGAAACGAGGGCCATGCCACGCCTAAGCGTGGCCGCCATCTCCGGACCCTGCGACAGTACATCCCGCGTCAGCTGCAGATTGCGATATGTTTCGACTAATCCCCTGGCGGTAAGCCTTACCGCAATACTCGCTCGATGCATGCCGGCTCCCCCACAGCCAGAAGTTATCTCGATGAATTTCAACTCCCTGTTAGGTTTATACAGCGTGTTGGCACTAAAACAAAAAGAATCGGTGATTACATATCGATATCCACAACGTCTAATAGTACCGCCCGACGCGTGCTTACACCCTGCATAATGCGGCCTAGAAGACACCGGGCGCACGTATAGCCTAACGTCTGCCACCATCCGCTCACCACTTTCGGTATAACTATGAGTTCGTCTGACGGTGCGTACGGCGCTAGGATTCGTGTTGACTGACTGATTGTTTGGTTTCCTGAAGCATCACCCGGACTTGCAGGTGGAGTTGATCTTGAAAGACACAGAGTCCAACATGATCGCCGAAGGCATCCGCGTAGAAGTGAGGCTCGGCGCATCCGCAGACAGCACCCTTTCGAGCCGTCGCATCGGATGGACCGCGGCACACCTTGTTGCAGCTCCCCAGCGCGCCCGCGCTAGTTCTCACTCAGCGTCTGTGTCTTCAAAACTGCCGAATTGCATAGTCTACGGCAACTGTATCCGTAATCCGAAGAATACCCTTATGGGGCAGTCATAAGCCTGGCTCACAGCACATTGTCGTTCCATGGACATCAGCACATCGAGCCCTTAGGGCACGTCGGGGTCCGGGCGGCGATAGCCGATTCTCGCCGCTTTGGTTGGCCGATGGACATCCTGCCACGACGTCGACTGGTAATGTCAGGGGTATGTTCGCCCTTCTCAACATTTGACGTACGGTGATATTGATTGCGGGGAAGTTAAACGGCACTCGGAGGGAGACCCCCATTAGCACGGAACTCCCTGAACGCGGCAAGCGATCGGATCGACCTACCGTCGTCGATCGCCGCCAGGTCGAGAATGACTGCGTTTGCTACCGTCATCGGCACAACGAGCGACTGTGACTCTCCGGGCGGCCCGCGCGAAACAACGATCTGATGATGTGCAGCGGCCTCCAACCTCGCGCCCTGCAAATCTGTCAGCGCCAAGATCTTCACACCACGCTTGGCTGCCGCCTTTCGGATGTCTTCAACGATGCTTGGCACCTTGCGGAATGCCAACAGCCATAGGACGTCGCCCTTGTCGATCGACGCCATAGCTTCGGCTAAATGGTGCATTTGTGCGCCGAGATCGACAGCATCATATCCGGACCGCGCCAGCCTTAGTGCGATCAACGCGCTAAGAGAGGACGCATGACCGCGTCCGAACACCAAGATCCGTCGTGCGTCCCTGAGCGTTTCAGAAAATTGCCGGATGTCCAGATCAGACGCGCTGCTCCGGAGGCTGTTCAGGGCAGCTATCTCACTATCGATGAGCGAAGAAAGAGCGCCGCCGCTTTCCGCCTTCATCAGCCTCGCCGCCATCCGCGCGGCTGAGCTCTCGAAGTCGTTGCCGCCTTCGGTCAGGCTAGCACGAAGGAAACCTCGGAACTCGGGATATCCCTTGAAGCCCAGGCGGCGCGCGAGGCGAACCGCAGATGCCGGATGAACCCCAGCCCTCGACGACACATCCTTACCGTTCTCCAGCGCACCTCTAAGAGGATCGCGTACCAGGACGTCGAGAAGCCGCGTATCGGCCTCGGTGAGCTGGCTGGAGTACTTGTTGATGAGGTCGCTCAGGGCGAGCGGTGTCGTCTCTGTGTGGTCCGTCAATGTGAAACCTTCGACTTCGTCAAGATGCGGTCACCTGCGACATCGACACGCTCTCCGGTGTTGTCATCGAAGACAAGCGCTCTTTCGGCGTCAACGCCTATCCAACAATCGCCGCCCGGCAAACGACCGCTGCTGCGTGGCACGATGACCGTCACCCTGCCGACCGGTGTATCGCAATGGGCAATCAAGTCTGATCCGGTCAGCTCGGCCATCTTGACCGTGGCGGGGAGGGCGACGCCGTCGGGCTTTTCACTGTGCAGTGAAAGCGTTTCCGGGCGGAGACCAAGTGTTATTCGCTCGCCGGGTAGGCCGAGTGCTGACGCGGGCATGAAATTGATCGGTGGTACTCCAAGGAAGCTGGCGACGAAGCGGTTTGCTGGCTTATCGTAAATCACTTCGGGCTTGTCGAACTGCTGCAAATGGCCATCTTTCAAGACCGCAACCCGGTCAGCCAAGGACAATGCCTCTGTTTGATCGTGCGTCACATAGACGGTCGTCGCACCAAGCTGGCGATGAAGCTCCTTGATCTCTGTCCGCATTGTTATCCTAAGGGCATTGTCGAGATTTGACAGCGGCTCGTCCATCAGAAAGATTGACGTATCGCGTGCCATTGCCCGACCCATGGCTACGCGCTGTCGCTGGCCACCTGACAGTGCTCCTGGCTTTCTTTCCAGAAACTGATCGAGCTGCAGCGTTTTGGCGACCGCTTCTGCGCGTGCATTCCGCTCGGCCTTCTTGATCCCGCGCAGTTCTAGCCCGAATGCAATATTCTCCCGGACAGTCATATGCGGATAGAGCGCATAGTTCTGGAAAATCATCGCGATATCGCGGTCTTGAGGGGCGAGATTGTTGGCGACCTGTCCACGAATTCTGATCTCGCCGTCGTCACACCGATCAAGACCCGCGATCAGTCTCAGCAAGGTTGACTTCCCGCAACCGGAAGGACCGACGATGACCACAAATTCGCCGGGCTGAATGTCGAGCGAGACACCGTGCAGAACCGTGGGCCCTGACGGATATGATTTGCGTACATCGCGAAGGGATATACCAGTCATGCCGAGACCCCGAGTTTTTCACGGATCGCCATCGCGAGCGTGGGACGGTCGGTCGTGAACACCTTTACGCCCAACTCGAACGCCTTTTCGATTTGGCAAGCCGAATGCGCCGCCCAGCAACCGAGGTCCAGGCCCGCTGCGGTGACGCAGGATTGCAACGTTGCGTCGGCCGTGTCGATATGAACACCGATTTCCTGGATGCCGTGGGTCACCGCAAGCTCTACGATCGCGTCCTGACCAAGCTGCCGGAGAACCGGGGGGCTGACCAACCAAAGCGAAGGACGGTTGGTTGCCTGCAAGAGCGTGTCCATCGAGGGAATGAGGAAGGATGAGAAGGTCGTTCGCTCCAGCATGTTATGTTGCCGAAGCAGCGCGACGACCCGGTCTACAAAATGCTCATAGGGAAGGACGTCGACACCTGGCTTGATCTCGCAGCGAAAGTCCACTTTGCTGTCCGCGTAAATCGAGCAGAGTTCAGCCAACGTGAGGGGGTGACCACCCGCGCTGTAGCGTATCGTGGCCGCGCGGATTTCTGCCAATGTCATCTGCGCGATCGTTCCGGAAGTGTCGGTTGTAGCGTCCAGGGTGGCGTCATGGTGCACGACAATTGCACCGTCTGATGTCGGGTGAACGTCGAATTCGACTTCGTCAACATTCATTCGTGCCGTCGCGGAAAACCCTTGAGGAGTGCTGTCGCCAAACTCAAGCGTCCCACCTCTATGCGATGCGATACGTGTCATTCTTCAAATATTCCTTTACTTCACAGCGCCAAGGGTGATGCCCCGCACGAGATGCCGCTCGACCAAGAAGAAGCCGATGAGCACCGGGAGAATGGTGACGGTGGAGGCAGCCATGACCAATGGCCAGTCGACGAGGCCCTCGCCGGGATTGATGCGGTAGAGGCGGGCGAGTCCGATCTGGAGCGTGTAAAGATCCTCCTTGCCGACGGCGACGAGTGGCCAGATGTAGCTGTTCCACTCGGTCATGAAGATGTAGAGCGCCATGGATGCGATCGCGGGTCGAGAAAGCGGCACGATGATGCGCCACAGCACTTTTAGCGGTGTCGCTCCGTCCATGTATGCCGCCTCGTCCAACGATTTCGGGATGCCTCGGATGTATTGCCTCAGAAAGAAGGCCGCGAACCCATTCGAAACCGCTGGCAGGATCAGGCCAGCGTAGCTGTCGAGCAATCCGACCTTGGCGAGCGTCAGATAGTTCGGAATGAGGCTGATGTGGCTGGGGATCATCAGCGTGGCGACGGTTGCGCCAAAGAGGAAGTTGCCGCCAGGGAAGGTGAAGCGAGCGAACGCAAAGGCTGCCAGTGTTGCAAGCGATATACCGAGCAATGTCACCAGACCTGACACGATCAAGCTATTGAGCAGGTAGCGCCCGAAGTTGAACTCAGTTACCGCGCGCGTGTAGTTCGCAAGGGTGAAACTGGCCTGTCCCGCATAATAAGCATCCACTGTCTGGAATGACATCCAGATCGAATAAAGCACGGGCGACAGAAACAGCAGTCCGGCCAGAAGCGCTGCTGTCGTAAGGACTGGATTCTCAGGCTTCATAATGCACCTTTCGCCCGATGATCCTAGACTTCAAAAACGCCAACACGACCAGCAGGATGAACAGCAGGACGGCGAGCGCCGATCCGCGTCCGATGTCGAACAAGGCAAATCCGATCTCGAACAGCAGGTTGACCAACATATCTGTCGCGCCTGCCGGGCCTCCCTTCGTCATGACATTGACGATCGTGAACACCTGGAAGGCTTCGATGACCGAGATGACAAGCAAGAAGTAGGTTGTAGGCATCACAAGTGGCAGTGTCACGCGCCGGAACACATGCGCGCGCTTGCCTCCGTCAATGGCGGCGGCGTCGTACAGGTCCTGTGGGATCGCTTGGAGTCCAGCTATGTAGATGACGACGTCGTAACCGAGCTGTTTCCAGGTATTGACGAAGATCAAAACCCATAGCGCCAGATGAGGGTCCTGCAACCACTGGATCTTGCCGAGGCCGAGGTGGCCAAGCAGTGCGTTGACCATCCCGTAGTCGGTAGAGAACACCCAGGAAAAAACGACGCCGATCGAAACCGTCGAGGTGACCGCTGGAAGAAACAGCGCTCCACGTAAGATACGAGAAGGGGCGCTCTCGCGTACCAGATAGCTTGCTGCGAACACAGCAAGTGCAAGCCGCAGCGGCACGGAAAGAACGGTAAACAGCACTGTGACCCTCAGAGAATTCCAGAGGTCGCTTGATGACAGAAGCTGCTGGTAATTGCGAAACCCGACGAAAGGCATGTCGGGCGACAGGAAGTTCCATTGCCTGAAGCTAAGGTTCAGGCTCATGAAAATCGGAATGTAGGTAAACACCGCAATGAAGATCATCAACGGTGCAACCAGTAAATAGGGCGTTAGGGAACGGCGCATCAGGTACAAGCGTCGACGCCCGGGGGCAGGCGTCGACCTCCTATGTTATCAGTTGCTTGCTCGCTTTTCTTCATCTCGCGTCTGCTGCGCGAAATCCTTCATTGTCTCCGCGACGTCGCGCTGGCCGAGCGCCATGGCTTCCCACATCTTGTATTCCGTCGAACGCATCCAGGTGACGACGGTTGTTCTCGCGCGGCCGTGGGCGACTGGAAGCGAATTGATCGCGACGTCGATGCCAGGCTGCGTCGCAAGAGCTTCCTTGGCCGCCGGCATGTCAGCGCTTTTCTTGTTGATCGGCAGATACCCGGTTGCGGCGAACCAGGTAGCGTTTGCTTCGGGTGACGCTGCATAGCTGATGAACTTGTAAGCTGCGTCCTGAACGTCCTTGGGCGAGGACGCGAGGATGCCGATACCCGCGCCACCGATCGGCACGGAGCACGTCTTGTTGCAAGGCATAGGACGAACGGCGAGGGCGTCACCAAGCGCCTTCTTGGAGCCACCGTAATTCCCGGTGGAGTTCATCATGATACCGACTTTCTTCGCAAGGAACGCATCGCGGCCCTTGTCCTCATCGGTGACGCCATCCGGCGAAGCTACCTTGTCCTTGGCAACAAGCGAAGCCATCCACTGGTAGGCTTCGATCGTGTTCGGCTTGTCGAGAAGGATCTCGCCAGACGCAGGGTCAACGAGCTCGCTGTCATTGGCCATGACCACACCCCAGCGCGCGAACTGACCGGGAGCCGCAATGCCGCTTACACCCTCGGAGCCGAGTTTCTCCGAAATAGTCTTGGCGGCTGCCGAAATGTCATCGAACGTCTTGAGTGGCGTTTCTTCGGAAAGGCCGGCGCGCTTGAAGATGTCCTTGTTGAAGTACACGACGGGCGTCGAGGAGTTGAACGGCACGATAAAGTTCTTCCCACCGATGACGCCGACTTCACGGGCGTAGTCGTAAAGGTCAGCCTTGAGTGGGTCCGCATCGAAGTAGGGGGTGAGGTCAGTCAGAATGCTGTTGTTAGCAAACAGGCCATAGCGCGTGACCTCAAGGATGACCGCATCAGGTGCGCGCCGAGCCGGAATCGCGGCCTGCAGCTTGGCCACGATATCGTTGTAGTCGCCGACGAACTCGGCCTCGACGTCGATATCCGGATTGGCCTTCTCGAAGTTTGCTATGATCTTGTTGAGGGCCTCGCCCTGCGACTTGCTGAACGTATGCCAGAACTTGACCATAGTGGCCGCGTCGGCGGCGCTGACCGCACCGAGGAAGCAAGCGACACCAGCCGCTAGTGCGAGTTGCAATTTCCGTGACATTGATCGCTCCTTCTGCAAATGTGATTGCAATGGGTGCGATGTAGGCTGAGTTCACGACAGTTCGTTGAAGCCGCTGTGAAGTTTTTGTGTCACTGAGAGACCGCGCTAGGCTTCCTCACCGGATTAGATCGACGCGGATAAAGTTGACCTCTCTAACTGGTCTATGCCCGAGCGCAGGCGAGTGATCTTCTTCAAGATCCATCGAGAAGTTCCGCGCCATTTCCACTCCCATTGATGCTGACTATCGATTTATATTGCTCATCGAGAGATGGATAGCAGGCGAACTCGAAATGAACGAGGTCGCGCGGCTATTGGGAAACGAGCCACTGAAATTGACAGCGGTGCAAAGAAGTAAGGGTGCGGCGACTGGTGAGAGTGGCCTCGGCTCGCCCAGGCCCGCCAAGCTACCGCTCGATGCTGATACCTCGATTAATGATGACCCTGAGCAGGTTGAATCCGTCTTCTCGAAGATGTCCTAAGAGGAGCTGATGAGCGCAATAGACGAGACTACGTCTTATTTAGACAGACCCGCCCCAAATGAATTAAACTCGGGCATCGAGGAGAGGAGCTAGCGCCGGGTTGCGGTGTGGAATAAACCCGGCTGATGCTAGAGCTGCCGCTCTATCTCACAGTAAACAATGCTCGGATTTGAGCCAAACCAAACCTCCACGTTTACATCAGTCCCGACCGTGCTCTGATTTGCAATCATGCGCATGTCACGTTCCGACCTAAGTAGGAGAGACCAGTCCATAAATGTTTCCATGTACCCGTCGACATCCATTTCGGGGGAAAAGTTCACTACCTCTCACACCTCCGCCATTTGGCGTCGGGTATGTTAATCGGCGGCAGCGTGCCGACCCGAGGTGGCAGGAGCGCGACCACCAGCTATCTCTGACGCGGCGCGCGCATCTGCCAACGCTCGATTTCCCTTCGAGCGCTCCGCTGCCGAATTGATCCACCGAATGAGGTAGTTAAGTCGAGTTGGACAGAGGTTGCAATTGTGAGATATTTGGTACCGTTTCGGTTGCAAAGGAGATCGCCATGACGGATGTTCAGACCCTGATGGTTCCCCCATCTTTCACCTCTGATCAGGCAAAATATGATGAGCGGGAAAACGAGTTGTTGGAAGCCATCTCGCAATCCCTGGATTACTATCGCGACGAGATCGCGGTCGCTGGCGATTGGCATCGAAAGCTCTCCGTCGCGACAATGGTGTTATCGGTTCTCGCTCCGGTCTTCGTTGCAGGGTCGGCGTCTACAAGCGTGGCAGGGCCCGTTTCCGCCAGCATCTTGGGAATTCCCAGCACTGTGTTAGCTTCCATTGGGATCTTATTGACACTCGCGATCGCACTCGTTGAAGGAGTTAAGCGCATATACAAGTACAGTGACCGTTGGGCATCGGCGTACACCGCCAAACTGGCTGTCAAAAGAGCTCGGGAAACATACAAATTCAATCGGATTGGGCTGATCCCTGGCTCGGAAGACTGGAAGCAAAATTTTCGCACGCTCGAAGCCGCTTTTGAAGGTGCCACCAATGCACAAACTCGCGACTTCTTCACGACAGTGCAACCTTCAAAGGCCGAGCAGTGATAGCTGTCGTCGGGGCTGTCGAATTCAATCGGGGCGCTGAAGAGTTTCCCGGAGCTTCCGTCAGAAATTATTGTCTCGAACCCTCAGGCCGCCCTCTGTTCTTGATGACCGGGCACAGCACGTGTTCGGCTCGTCTGCCGCAACAAATCATCCATTGTCGGTGCCAACGCGACTATGTCTGAGACAGGTCGTCGGACGGGCGGCTTTCTGCCGACAAGACGTTCGCGAATGATGTCGACGTATCCCGGAGCTTGCTTGCGCAGAACGTTGTACCTTGGATCAAAGACGCCACGGGCAGCACCATCGCTCCTATGTTCTTCCTTGCGGCGTGTTTGGCGATTGCAGCCGTTCTGGTTCTTTTCGTTGGACGCATGATCCCACGGGAGGAGGAAGCGGGTGGAGCTGGCGTCAACGCGACGTCTATCGCCAAGGGCCAAGCGGTTTAGTTTTTTGAATATCCTTGCCTTGCGGGACTTCCTCCTTCGCCACCTGGGAATTGCCCGCGATAGGGCGGAGAGGGCACAGCTTCTCGTCAGGCAAGCGTTGGCGCTCGACCCCGCCCTCTGGGCGATCTACATCACGATCGGCTGAGCGCTCTTTAAAGCGGATAATGGCCGAATACTGTTAGGAGAGCATTTCCTGGCGGCCACCTCTCAGCCTGTCAACCAGCGCGGTTTCCGTTTTTCACGCCAAGCGCCGCCGTTCAACAATTACCCGTTCCTCGGTGATCCAGGCCGGCAGAAACGGATCAAGAATCCCTGCACGCTAATAGGGCGACAGCACGCTCCGCCTCCCCGGGATACACGTAATATGCGATGCGTAGAGCGCCGCCACCTTTCCGGACAACTCAATCACCAAAGGAAACGCGACCAGATATATGGCCGCGAAATCACTATTGAGCTTCGGCACGCGAGTGCAATCTCGGACCCAAAGCCCGAAAAGAATATACTTCCGTGTCCGTCCTGCGCGTCCCCCGACGCACGGCGTGAAAGCTATCCTCCTGTAGATCGCATAGCACCCGACACTGCCACGCCCGAACGTCCGCATGGCGGCCCGTCCAGCTATCAAGGCTCAGATGGAAGTTGTTCCCGCTGACGTCATGGTTTATCTAAATAACGCAAAGGTTGAATTATAGACGTCACCCGCTTGGCTGTCGTGTGGGGTCTAGCGTTTCAACTCCGATGGCAGATGGAATCAAATGACGTCACCAAATAATCAAAGACTTCAGTATGTTAAGAAAATTATCCTAATTGAAGGTACCGAAATCTTCTGTCATTTTTCCGCTTGCCTGGTCCAAAAAAATCTGCTCCGTTAGTTAGCCAGATGGTGAACGAACCAAAAATAGGTAAACGCTAAGATTGTATTGGATGGTGCCGTGAAGATCTACCCCTCACTAAATGACGTTAAGCGCCTGTCCAAGAAGGTGACACGGGAAGTGAGAACATGGGGAGACGAAATCTATCTAGGGACAGCACAAACGATTGTCGCGAGGATGTTCGGGCATGACAGCTATCACGCACTTTACGCCGAGAGCGCTTACGCAGACACGTCACCGCCTGACTGGGCTGTGGGCGCGGAAGATCGAGAGAGACGCCGCGCTCAATATATAAGCGAGATGTCTCAGAACGATTTCTCGGCGGAGGAGGCCGAGGGTGTAATTTGCACCATTTCACAGGGAAATTGGTGGGGCTTCGCCCGAGCGCCGGCCCTGATCTTCGATGAAGCTCCTACAGAAGATAGTGTCGCTGCCTCTCCGATACAGCTTCAAATGCGCGATCCGTCTGTACCGCTGATATTTGCCGGAAAGCTCATGCGCGCGATGAAGCAGATCGGGATTGACCCTGTGGTTGGTCCAAGGAAATTGGCTGCAAAGCTCTTCGGCTACGACACCTTCGCGGAATTTAGTATCGCGTCCGGTCACGGTGTGCCGAACGCATCCGATAGGTTTGTCTCACCCGAAGAGCTCGACCGTAGAGTCACTGCCTACCTGAACGTTCTCTCGGACGTCGGGATCGATGCGGAGAAATCGACGCTGCTGCTTCACATAGTGGAAGAGGGCGGATGGTGGGGAATCGAAGTGGATGAATGGCAGCAAACACCGCGACAAGCGCGCCACGCATATACCATCCAGGCGATAGGGCACGCGAAATGGCGGATCAAAAGACCGCCGTCACCTGACTTTAGAGATGTTGTCACGCAACGACGCAAGGTCAACGAAGATAAGGCGGCAATTGCAGCGGACGGCGACGAACAGTTCGGCGCGAACCACCGCGCGACAGCTCGCCTCTGGCCTTACGGAAACTGATGGCCATCCAGTGGCATCATTGGGAAAACGCCTTCGAGGCAACGCAAGACGGGCAGTGAGGCTCAACAGGAGACAGGGAATGAATGAAGAGGGAAGGACCTACTGGCACACGGACCTGCACATGACCACTGGGTATGTGGGCACGGGAGGCGTCGTTGCCAGGCCTCAGCCGACGATTGAGGAGATAGACAAGGTAATCCACGCTTTACCGCGCGAGTACAAAGCTCTTGCCGCCTTTATCAGACTCTCTGGCATTGATCCGGATACCGCCATCTCGCTTACTATCGATCACGCCCTCCTTGGCGATGTAGCCTCCCGGGATTGGAGCGACGGTCGTTTCGTGTTGAAGATCTACATGTTCCACATTAGGGCTAACACCTTAAAGCGCAACCAGGTGCCACCCGAACAACATCATCGACAGGTGTTTTTAAACAGCAAAGCGCGGCCAATAACGCGGGCGAGGGCTGAGACGGTCCTCGCCAGGGCGAGCGAACGGATGAAGCTACCGAGTGCGGTTACTCTAAACAGCCTTCGGCACGCTTATACACGATCTAGGTTAGCCGAATTCATTGAGAGAGAGCAGAAGAAGCTTTTTGACTCGCACGCTTTCATCACCAAGGGTTCTGCCTGACGCGATATTGGATCGCTCGAGAAATTGCCGGAAGAAAGTTGGCGAACGCGCTTTATCCGGATCAGCGTTTCGCGAAGCGCCTGACATTCCACATGAGCCCAGGAAAAAACTCGGCTACACGCCGAGTGCAAGGAAGACCATTATGCGATCGGTGCCGTCTGTTCGAGCTCCAGCTATACAAATCTACGATCACCCAGTCATCCAGAAGCGCCCGAAAGGTGGTGACGTAGTATTAGACAAGTTCGGAAGAATCATCCCCGAAAGCAGTATGTTTCTGATCGACCTCTATGAGTCAGCCGAATCGGACAAAACTTACGTTCAGTACAGATCTCAAGTGTTGTTGTTTGAAAGATTCCGGTCCGCATACGCGAAGGGCGCAGGGCTTCCCTATGATCAGCTCGGCGACGCTTTCCTCAAGGACTTGAGGAGCTACCGGATTAAAATCATTTTGGTTAGCACATTTCTAGGCGCGGCATCTCTATGGTTTCGAATGTTTCAGTTCATCCAGGATAATGGCTGGACGAAACATCTCATTGGGCCAGCATCCGCGTTGATCCCATACCGCATCAGAATTCCTTCGAAGGGTAAGCACTTTTTTCTAAAGGGCAAACGCGTCATCACGATTCCCAAACTTCCGACGCATGAAGATTTGGACCTGATCGATGAACAAGTGATGGCGTTGGCGAAGGACGAGAACATCAAAGAGCGATGGGCGTTAATCCTGAAGACCCTAAGACGCATACCTCTGCGTGGCTCAGAGGTTTTCGGCATAACGGTCGACCAAATCCCAACGCGCGCCCAGTTAAAGAGATTGAGATCAAGACTTACTCGGTTAAGCAAACCGCTGGGACTAAATGTGCCCGTGACTCGGGCGAAAAAAGGCGGTGTTCGTGATGCGTTTTTTCCCCTCTCCCTGCTTGATGAGTACCGCGAGTACATCGATCTCATTCGTCCTAAGCTGGTGAGAGATGGTGGCGAGCCTAAGGAAGTTTTCTTATCCGCCAAAACCGGCAACGTGCTCAAGCGTCAATCACTTACCAACATTTACAAAATTGCGGCAGGACTTGTCAGTGACGTGACTCCCCGAGCGGTCGGCGAGTATCTACTCGCTAAGGCCAGACCGCACATTATGAGGCACCGCGCTATCACCGACTACGTCAGAAACTATTTGGTTGAGGGGATGGGAGCCGATCGTGCGCTGATGACCGTAATGGAAGTCGCCGGGATCAAAAACATCGAGGTCGCCGCACACTATGTCCATATCGCTGAGGACGAACTAGCACATGCTGCTCCTGAGTTCGTCAATGCAACGAATAAAATCGAGCGGGCGGCGGCATCCCGCCTCGTGAATTCCTACCGGACCGGAAACCGCAAACGTTATCGAACGTCAAGGTCCTGACTGTGGATACGCTAGATGTAGGAGACGAGAGCGCCACCGTCGCTCAAAAGAAAAATATCCGACGCGTGCGTTCAGCAGCTGTTGATGTGAGCGGCTCGTGGAACGTCGTTGGGACGATCAAGCCAGAACTTGGGCTCCCCTTACGAATTCATCTTCCTGGGCTTGGAGGAGCCAAGGCAGAGCGCTACCTCAATTTCACCTCACTGGCCGGCTGGGGCGTTGCTGCTAACGAGATGGTGTCGTCGTTCATGACTTTTGCGCATGGGCACGAAGTAAAAGTCATCGATAGCTACCATCACATCATAAGAGAATTCCTGAATTTCCTGTACGACATGTCGGGAGGCCGTCCGCCGGGCGAGTGGACCACGGCTGAATGGAGTCGATTTACAAATTCTTTCATCCTTAGTGTGAAGCGGGATGTTAAACGGGCGGCGTCGACCAAGAACAGGATAAGAAACCTGGTCGTATCCTTTCTCTCGCAGCTGCGTGATGAGGGAGTGGCCCCGCCTTTTCCCGTCGTTGAAGGTGTCGACGTCATCACTGTCGGGAAAAAGCTTGCCATTGGCCACGTCCAAAGGCTTGATCTATCCTTGGATGAGCTCAGCATCAGCGATCAGGCCCTGTTAGCCGAGTTGGACAGTCTTAATGATTCAGCGAAACCTGAGCTTCTTGAGCGTCGTAATGCAATCCTGACTAAAAGACTACGAATGCACGCTGAAAGGCATGCTAGACTACATTGGGAAAAATTCCTAGAAGCGGAGAAGATTGTCGCCGACGCGGGCGGGTTTGATGCCGAATCCTTCTTGGACCAATTTGCGATAAGCGTTGAGCCGCTCATCCTTCGAGACGGTTGGATGTCTGAGGTTGGAACTCCGGAGGCCGCCTTGAAATTAGCAGCGCGTCTCGGGCCGCGAATTCTCGCACGCGCCGACCTCGAATCTCCACTTTACCGCAGTCTATCTAGGAAGATGAAGGTTCGCGACCTTCGTAATATGCTTTTCCCAGGACCGGAAACCCTTCTTCCTTTTGCGATCCTAATTTTATTAGACCTGGATAACGAACCTTCTTCAGTCTTGCGTATGAAAGTTGGCTGCTCGCAATTGACCGACGACGGCACGGCAGTTGCAATCGACTGGAAGAAGCGCCGTGCGGGCATTTATGAAAATCAAGAAGCTATAAGGTCGGTCGGAAGCGAAACCTGCTTCGACATAAATAGTACGGAGGATATTGGAGCCTATCAATGCGTAAAGCGCCTGGTGCAGATGCGGGAGCGGATGAAATTCCATGTACTAGATGTGAATTCAGACGATCTTTTTATTACTTACATGCGGTTGGACAAACCTCGCGCCTCCTCCAGAATGTACGACCAGACCGCTACGAGGCATTTCAGAGCATTTCGCGATGCCGATCCCATTTTGAGGCTGTTTCCCTTCACGATGGACGAACTTCGTTCGACAGCCATGGAACAGACCTACGTTCAAACCGGAGGTGATATTTTCAAGGTGCAGCGACGAGCGCGGCACAAAAACCTCCGTACAACGCAGATTTACGTTCAAGGAAAAGCTGGAGATATCCTCGATTCCAGGAAAGTTCGCGATCTTCATGATCTGATGGTGGTAACGGCCACCCGCGAGCGAAAGGATTTACAGGACAAACTCAACATCGATCAGGATCGCGCTACTGAGTTAGCAAAAGCGGCTGCGAACGCGGGAATGTTTGGATGGAAGCTTTCGGATAGCGTAGCGGAGCCTGAGGACCGTCTCTCGGATTTCGTGCGGTGGATGATAGGTCGAGAGCACGTGTTGTTTGAAACCCCTGAAACCGCAGCGGAGATCATTGCGTTCGAGTCCCATTTACGCTCCGAGGCCGAAACGCTCAGGGAGAATCCAACGTGGGAGACCACGTGGGTGTATCTGCTTCTATATCTCAACGCAGCGATTGCGGAAATGCGCCCGGATATTCGGCGTGCGGGACAAGAGCTGGCGGATCAATATCAGATAACTTACGCGGAGGTATCTTAGTGGCTAGAGCAAGGGTAAGGCGCAATACGACCTTCGACGGTTCATATTTGCCGGCAGAGCGCAAAGGTGACGTCCGCGCCGAGGAAAGACCCATTGGATTGGATGGTGAACTGATGTCAGACACCTGGTCGTTTAATGCAACGATTGGGCCAAGAGACGCATTTCAGCCGTGGACTAGGAGAATGGCGAACGGCAAAATGTTGACCGATCCGGCCAACGCCAGCCATTGGGAATTGTGCAGGAGGTTCTTTACCGCGGTACGGAACCGTCAGTTCGAGAACGCGCCACATGCTTCTTTGTCGACCTTGAATGGTATGGTGGGCGTGATCTGCAATCTGATAGACCAAGCTATCTCGTTTGGAAAAATGTCACTCTCGGAACTTAGTGCTGACGAGTGGGAAATCATCAAAAAGCGATCGGGAATTTCCTTTAATCCGTGGGACTTGGGACGAAAGAATACATACGGCAGGGTATTGTTCATATACAACGTCATTGTGGATCTCACGAGGTTGTACCTACACCAAGCCGAAGATAGTTTATATATACTCAACGATGGCCCTTCCTTCCCCGTTTTCACATCACCACGTGAAGTTGAGAAGCTCGCACGACTTTTGGGAAGAGCCAAAGGCAAAACGCCGGATATACCCGAAGCAATAGCGTTCCCGTTGCTCAACGCGGCGATTGAATATGTTGTGATATTTTCTGATGACGTTTTTCGCTTGCAGGACACCAGGATACGTCTCCTTGAACAGTTTCCTACGCCTCGTGACAAATCCTTCGACTCCAGGCAACGTCGCGTGGCGATCGCTCGCGGGCTACTCGAGTCCTATGACAACGGCGATTATAGCCTTTTTCCCAAATTAAAAATCAGTACTACCGCTCTATCGCGGGCTTACGGCCTCGATCCAAAGACACTTTACCACAAGCTCTATCGCCCAATTGTTCAGGACTTCGATGGATTTCTGGCGAATCCGACGGTTGAGGCGAGGTTACTATTGGAGAGCGGAATCGACAAGCTTGCTAGGCAGAAACAACATCGCCAGAAAAAGCCCAATCATCGCCTCCATCGCAAGCTTATTGGACTTCCGTTCTCAGGCGCAGCGGGCCGGCATTCACCTTGGCCAGTGAGGACGGTTAAAGATATCCAAGACATGGAGAAAGACCTGTGGACGGCAGCATACATCGTTGTTGCCAATTTTATGGCAGATCGGTCGAGTGAAATTCTAGGGTTAAATACCGAATGTGTGGTGCGCCGACTTGACGGCTATTACCTCCGCATTCCGATATACAAAGAAGGTAACCCCGAGGGGGGCACGATAGAAGAGCGACCGTGCCCAGAGATCGTCGTAAAAGCAATAGAGGTTGTGCGGCGTCTTGGCCACCCCAGTCGGACGGCTCACAACAAAGATCTTCTGTTTATGCTTGAGCGAAGTCGAAAGCGAGGCAAGATCGCCGACCCGATCACTTTAAACAAAGCTATAAGACGCTTCGCAAAAGTCGTCGGGGCACACAGCATAAATGGCAAGGTCTGGCGGTTCAATTCCCATCAGTTCCGAAGACTCTTCGTGACAATTTGGACCAGCTATTACGAGTTTGGCGGAAATATCGAAGCCTTGCGAAAATACCTCGGTCACGGTGATATCCGGACGACGGTGCGATATGCAACAGGGCTTACGCAGGGGAATGCACTTTCCGAAAAAGCGCGTGAGATGACCTTAAAGATCATAAACTCTATTGCGTTTGAAGGACGTGAAGTTCAAGGCGGTGCGGCCGTGCGCTATACAAAGGTCCTCTCGCGACTGAGGATCCGGTTAGTTCCCGAAACCCGTATTGCCGACTGGGTTACCCATCACGTCGACAAGCTCAAGACTGTTTTGAACCCGATGCCTTGGGGGTATTGTGTCTGGTCGCGGATCGCCGGTAAGCGTGCCAAGTGTATCGCAGAGGATCAGCGCAAGGTCGGGAAAGACCGACCTAATCACAAGGAGATCTGCAGCAATTGCGCAGGATGTGCAAACTTCCTGAAAACAGATGTCTTCGATGGTTTTTGGGCAGCAGCCTACGACCGCCACGACCGGATCGCAAACAACCCTGCTGCTCCAGACACATTACGTTCAGCGGCTAAGATCGGCCGCCAAATCGCGCGCACTTATGCCCGTCTCGAGGAACAAGATGCCTAAGCTACAATTTACCGTCAAGCGCGTTGGCTCTCCTACCATAGTGAAGAAGGACGACGAAGAAGCTGCTCGCGAACGATTTGAGAAGGGTTTGAAGGAACTTCAGACGATCGACTCTAAAGAAAAGTATCGAGCTTACGTCGGTGAGGGGAAAGATTTCTCGATCAAAAGCTTCAGGATACGAAATGGCATCGGCAACACGTCTATGCGAAAAACTAATAGCGACCTATTTACCCTGTTGTTGGCAAAAAAAGCGCGTCTGATAGCATCATATTCGGACAAGCCAGGCGGGAAACCCGGTCGTCCAAAAGGAAGCAAGCGCGCTGATGAAGTTGAGCGGTACAAGGCACGCATAGCCGAGCTGGAACAGCTTCTTGAAGCTAGAACCGCCGATGTTGTCCGGTATCTTTCGATGTTGCAGAAACCGTCTACGATCCAATCAAAATGAAGGTATATAAGCTGTCTGAGAATTTTGAACCGCGCTGGGTTTTCTGGGGCGCTTACATTTAAGTCATGCGGCGAAAGCTGACCGGTCGAACCTGGCGTGATACTGCTTCTCGGCTTCGGCTGGTGGCATGTCGTCGACGGGCTCCAGAATGCGACGGTTATGAACCAGTCGACCCATTCCAGCCTGGCGAACTCCAATGCTTCGAAGTTCCGCCACGGTGCTCGCCGACGTACGACCTTGGCAGTGCCTGGTCAAGGCAACGCGCAAAGGCCGCATGAGCAGTCCGGCTTGCCCGCCAGGCGACAATACGGTGAGCGAAAGCATCAGTGGCAAGCGACGTGGGCGAAACCCTGCCAGGTCGCCACGTCGGTGAAACCTGAAAGCCACAGTATGTTTGGCGCTGGGGCACAGAAGTGTCGGTTCACCCGGTCAAGTGGGCATAGGTTCCTCGAATGACGCCCTGCAGCCCACCATTACCCTCATAAGCCGAGCGACCGTGCAGCGGGCGATGTCGAAGTCCCCGCTGCGACTGTCACCAGACCTTGCGCGCGCCATAGACCTGGAAACTCTCACTGGAAACCCGGCGTATCTCGATCTAGGCCGATATTGCTGCGGGCGCGGATCGACAGGTGGTCCACGTACAGGCGCTTGGCGGCGTTCTCGTAGTGGGTTGATGTGGCAATCGGAAAAAGCCTGCAGATCCGCTCGACCCCGAACACCCTACGGTATTCGTAAGTTAACGGGACCATCGTTTGAAGAGGCGGTCGAGTTCCGCTATCGAGAATAGACAGAATCCTTGCGCAAAATGTCGTTGTGCGAAGCTCGCGGGTTTCCCGCTCAAGAGCCTTCATCTTCTCGGCCGCATCGCTTGGCAGGCCCGCTTGCCGCTGTCGCTCTCTGTCTTCTTCACCCATTCGTGCAGCGTGGCAGGCGAGCAATCAATCTTGGCCGCGATAGATGACACAGTCGCCCTTCGCGACGGGTGTTCTCCCTCGTCATCCAGCACCATACGTATGGCGCGTTGGCGGACTTCAGGTGAAAACTTGTTCGTTGTCTTGCTCATTGGGACCAACGGCAAATCCGGCGCGGTTCAAAGGCCGCCCGAAGGGAGACCAGGAATACCGCCCTTCAAACAACACACCGGTACGGATACCGCTCAAAATTTCTGGATTACCCAGCGTTTTTAAGATGGTACAGCTTTTGCAATGTGTGAAAATCGGCCGTGTCGATGAAATTGCCGCCCCAGGCGAAATAGTCATCGAGTATCGTGTGTGATGCGGCCTCGTCGGCTTCGGCGCCAAAGGTCATGGTGCCGAGGCAAAAGGGAGTAACGATCGTCCCGCTCGGTCCGAGCTTGCAATAATCCATGTGAACATCCTCCGTGTCGTTATGGGTTTCTCCCGGATCGCTGGCCCTCAGGTTGTCCGGCGACATAGGGTTTGACACCTTTTGACGCCGAACACCGCTGTGTACGGGCCGTGAGCGACAGCTTTCTGACACTAACGACAAATAGCATGACACCAGCGTGGTTCAACGGGCTTATCGATCGTACTTGAACGTGCGCGAAGAATGTCGCTGCCGCGCTTAACGAAGGCAGCGATTCCTGGTATTTGAACCCAGTTCTACGTCCCTGCCCGCGCTTTCATCGCGAAGCGCTTCACAGCGAAGCGTCGCACGGGCCGGCTGATGGACCGCTCCACCGTCTTCCGACCTCAACGTCGCGCGGGGATCAAAGCAAACCGCTAACGACTTTCGTGCCCTGGACTCGCGTATGAAATGTAAAGTGATATGCCAACCATATTGCTCAACGCGAGCGAACTGCTTGCGTGAAGACTCGGGATTAAACCGATAGAGCGGCTGGTTCCTCGTCGACGGAAGCAGGTGCTCGTGCGGCGCCTGTTACATGGCGCCGAAATCACGGTGCTTTTATTGCCTGCCGAAAAAGCAAGCCGCCCGATCTCTGGCCAAGTCCGTCAGACACGACTAGGCCGCCTCTCGCTCGTCCGCTAGCTTCGACGTAGCGGTGTTGGAGCAACTTTGCTTCAGTTCCGAATTTCTCTTTGATGCTCTGATACCTCGGCCTCACATGCACGCTTTGAATATGGCCGGTGCAGTAGGTTTGGATAGCCATAGGCATTACGATCGCCGAACAGAGGGTATCGCAAATCTGAAGGCCGGCATGATTCTCGCTGTGTGAAAAGGCGGGTAGCTCGATAATTCGATCATAGGCGTCTCCGGTGCCCTTGAATTTCTGGGTGAAGATCGAGTGAGCGACCTGAGTGTTGAGATGCTTCAAACAACTGTCTAGCACAACGAAACCCAAATCGTTCTCGGCAGCGAGGTAGTTCTGGAAGTCGTTGTAGATGGACTGGATCGAATAGTTGTATATCGATACACCGTTGATCGGCGCGCCTATGGCTTTTATCCAAATGCGCCCAGTGATACGAATATCGCAGGACTGACAGATAGCCATAATTTCCTGCAGATAGCCTAGTGCGTGGCGACGTTCGTTACGGTTGTCGCTGCAGACGGACTTCCTCAAGTCCGACCCCTTGATCTCGTGCAAGATCCAAGCCATATGTTTTGTCACGGCGGGGAGCGCTTTAGGGAAGAAGCGCTGCTTAAGCGCTAGTATGCGCTCCGTCACCTCGTGAAGCTTGCTGTAGTCAACGATGATGCCGGCAAAGACCAGCGCGGGCTGTATTGGTGAGGATGCAGTCGGTAGATGACCAGTGCAACCTGCTTCGTCGACATAACAGACTTTCATGGAACTCCTCGCGGTGGAGAGAGTTCTAAACATGGGTTGACGCGTTCGCGCAAGCGCAATATAGTCAATCCGTAGCAAAGAGCTAATCGCCGAACCGCGCGAGCGGGCGGCAGGTCCTATAGCCACCGAAAGGTGGCTATAGTTGTTTTTAGGCTAGGTCTATTGACCCTGTCCACGCAATGTCCTACATCATGGTTGTAGAGTACGGAGAAAGCGACCCGCGAAAGCGGTCTTCGGAAAAACGCTGACTATGTCAGCCTCAGCATTGCTGGGTGGCGGTAGGATATCTGAAAAAGCTGCGTGTATCACGCAGCTTTTTTAGTTTCCGGGTATGCCATATCGACTAGTAATGATGGTTGTGATCTTAGGATTGCGTCAGGCGGGCAGGTTTCCCTGATCGCTCCCGCCTGACTCCACTACGAGCGTCGTTGACGCTTCAGGTGGCGGTAGGGGAGGGATTCGAACCCTCGGAAGAAGCGACCCTTCGTCGAAGTATCAATTCGATGCCTTCAACCACTCAGCCACCCCACCGTGCAGGCCCAGTACCAGTGGTTGAAATTCTTTGCAAGCACATTTGCGGGAAATGCCCATAAAAACGAACGTTTTATGTCAGTTGATCCTTACGCCTTTAAGCCTTCTTTTGGCCATTGCTTCTTCCGCTTCGTGCCGCAGGTAGATCGCCCGGTTTTGCTCGACTGCAATCGATTTGACACCGGCTTTGGTCAAGGCGGCTGTTACCGTGCTAAAATGCAGACTGTCGGCCCGAGCCAACTGTGACAGTGTCGTATACGTCTTATGGAATTCGTCGACATCAGCGGGAAGAAACCACCATCCCCCTCTCTTATATCCTTGTTTGAGAGGCTTGAGAAAGCCGGCATGCACCAAGTGCGTGACGAAGATACCATCTGTGCCAATGCGAGCGGCGACGTCTTTGGTGTCGATCACATGTGCTGGCTTTGCCAAGGCCCTGATTTCCTCGACTGAAACTTGAATTTGGCAAAGGCCGATCTTGGTTTCGTCGTAGAAGACATCTCTAAGTTGGCCGCCTTGCAACAATATGACCAGTTCTGCGAACGGCTGAGCAGATCGCTGCGCCGCCTTTAGAAGGGGCGTAAGGCCCTCGGCGGAGTTTTTCGGCTCAGCAATTCGCCGGATCGTCCGTCGTTGCGAGCGTGCTATTGCTTCCGCCTCCGTCAAGTTCGCAAAACGCTTGCTGATCGCTCCAAAGTCGGAGATGTCAAAGCGCGCACCCGACGAGATTCGCGCCAACGCTTCGTTGCGGACATCTTCGCTCGCGGTAACAAGGCGCTTGATGACAGGAAAGGGGACACGATGCTTTTGCAATATCTCCTCCCGGCCTTTGAGGGTGTGTGAAAACTTTACCAGCGTAGAGATGTCGGAAGAAGCGAGACCGCATCGCAGCTTGAGAAATTCTTTGCTTTCTTTGACTGATAGAACCGCGTCCAGCTTTTCGATCTCATTGGCGAGTTTTATCGCGCGGGCCGTCATCTCACCTTGAAGTTCGGTGATCTGCTTGCGGGCATTATGCAGTGCTGCGGCTTGAGAATTCATCTTCGAAATTTCGCCTTAAAAATTTGAAGAGGTGGTACACGACGCGTTCTTACCGACCGGATAAAGAGTGAGGTAAAAGCACCATTAAATTGTTGCAGTTGCGACAATCCAAGCCAGTAGCGCCGAAGGCTGGCGTTGATCAGCCAAGGGAAAAAATAGACTTTGGTTGGGTTAAAGACCCGGTTCCCCTCGTATACTGTGACTTCTGTGATACGACCATGAGAGGTGGCATGACCCACAGCAGATCCGAAAACAACCCAGCACTTGCAGTAGACGGCGACTTTTTCCACCTCCTCGCGTCCAGCTATTCTCGTTTCGTCGGCGAGAGCTTGACGGCGCCGGGATACGGTCCCCGCTGGCTGTACGAGGAAGCGCCTTTCGTCGTCGTTGCCCATAACACTGCCGAAGACCCAAGGTTCGTTTATGCAAACCGAACGGCCCAAAGGCTGTTCGAATACCCGTGGGACGAGTTCACGACCTTGCCATCACGTCTGTCCGCGGAGGCGCCCGAACGAGCGGAAAGACAGCGGCTACTCAATGCCGTCGCGGCCAATGGCTACGTCGCCAACTACCGGGGGCTTCGTGTTCGGAAGTCCGGAACCAGATTTTGGATGCAGGATGGCCTCGTGTGGCAGCTCGTTGACAACCACGGAGTACATCAAGGGCAGGCAGCACGGTTTTCGATATGGACCGAAGAGGGTCAAGCCCTCACATCGTAGCCATCGGATCCAGGCGGGGCAGGTCATTTCTGCCGCCTAGACAGCACGTATAGTTACGACCGCTCTCATTCCAGTTTAGTTAGACGTCTCCGATCGTGCGTCATCCGAGCACCAAGCAGGAGATCATCATGGAATTCATCAGAAAACGCCTGCTCGCCGGCGTGGCAGTTCCAGACAGCGATCTGGTCCGGCACGCATTGGAATTCGCCGAGGCAAAATGCGAACCTTACTTGTTCAATCACGTGGTTCGATCGTGGCTTTTCGCCGCTAGCATTGCGTCCATCAGGAATGTCGAACATGACATGGAGGTCCTGGCGATTGGCACAATTCTCCACGATGTCACGCTGAACACTGAATTCCGTGGCCCACGGCGTTTCGAAGTTGAGGCCGCCGACATGGCCCGTAGGTTCGCGATAGACGCCGGAATGAACGCTCGACGAACGCAGCTCGTCTGGGACTGCGTCGCTTTGAATTCGACGCCATCGATCGGCCTTTACAAGGAACCTGAAGTCTCACTTTGCACCGCCGGCATCTGCCTGGACGTGGTAGGTCTTGGCTATGAGAAAATTTGCGCCGCCGAACGGAAGGCTATCATCGCGGCCTACCCAAGGCTCGACCTCAAGAAGAAGATGACGAAGTGCTTTTGCCAAATGATCGAAGTGGCGCCGGCGACGACATACGACAATTTCATGCGCGACTTCGGTGTACGCTACGTCGAGGGCTACTCGCCTCCATCTGCTGCTGACTCCGTGCTTAATGCTCCATTCGAGAGCTGAACCACGCAAATGCAAAATCCGTCGGCCGACGCCACTCACGCCCAAGCCGTGCTACTTGCGTGGGTAGGATCGGCCTCTAACCCAAACCTAAGTTTGGATTACCTCCATCGAGGGGCGGCGATAGGTTTGCGGCGAGCCGTCACCACAAAACGCTCGACCCGGTAACTTCCGGGACGCAAGTTGAGCCTTTAGCCGTGATGTCACGCGTCAGCGTATCGCAGCACGGAGAGTGACCGGCTGGCATCCAATAGACAAAGGAGCGAGTCATGTCGCAGTCAGAAGCAAAAACTCATACCCCCGGCCCTCCGCAGAACAAGATCCCCGCTGAAGGGGCCTTTCATCCAGGCAAGACGGGCAAGGCCGAACTTGTTCCGTCGCGCTATGCGTTGAAGATTGGTGAAATCGACGTCATGGTCGTCAGCGATGGCGTCCTGCCTCTTCCGACCCAGATGATGGGCCATAACGCCGATCCGACTATCCGCGCAAACTGGATGGCGGACATGTTCTTGCCGCCGGATTCGTTTGACTGGCCTCTGAACGCGGTGGTCGTCCGCAGTGGCGATCAGACGATCTTGCTCGACGCCGGCCTTGGTCTCGATCCAGATCTCCATCTGCCGCGGGCCGGTCAGCTCGTCCAGCGTCTCGCTGCGGCCGACATTGATCTCGGTTCGGTGACCGACATTGTGCTGACCCATTTGCACATGGACCACATCGGCGGGCTACTTGTCGACGGCGTTAAAGAACGGCTCCGTCCTGATCTCAAAATCCATGCTGCAGCATCCGAGGTCGAGTTCTGGAAAAATCCAGATTTCACGCAGACCAAGATGCCGGAAGGATTCCCTGCTGCGCTTCGAGCCACCGCCAAGAGGTTTCTGGAAGGGTACGGAAGCCATATCAGGACGTTCGACGAGCAACATGAGGTTGCTCCAGGCGTCATCGTCCGCCGTACCGGGGGCCACACGCCGGGGCACGCAGTTATCCGCGTTTCTTCCGGGAATGAGGCGCTGACATTCGCCGGCGACGCCGTCTTCGCAGTAGGCTTCGAGCAGCCCGACTGGCACAACGGTTTCGAGCACGACCCGGAAGAAGCGGCCCGTGTCCGGATCGATCTGCTGCGCCAGCTTGCGGATACACGCGAGCTCTTGGTGGCGACCCATCTTCCATTTCCGTCTCTCGGACGAGTGGCCGTAGCCGGCGACGCCTTCCGTTGGGTTCCTGTGTTCTGGGACTATTGAGATCCTTGGCTCGAAGGGACTAGGCCACCTTGTTCCTTCGGCCGCCGTTGTACGTAGGATGCATCCCAACGAACTGGTGAGGCCCGACGATTGTCGGGCCTTAGCCCAACCGGTGATCTTCTCCTCGCGTGCCAGGATTGTGCCCGATCTCAGATCCGTCGGCATGCACGGATGTGGACCATCGCCTACAGGAGGCCTCATTGTCTCAGATAAAATTACGGAGTTTACCGCAAGCAGGCGACTTGATCGTCGGCATTCGAGAGGCCGTGGCCCCGGCCACCGCTGACTTTGGACGTCGTGCGTTGGTTATGGGCGCCGTAGCTTCGGCAATCGCGGTTGCAGCGCCCTTGCCCGTGAATGCTGGCACTTACGGAGATGTAACCGTGATCTCAGGTAAGCCAAGGCAGATTGAGGCCGGAGTGCTGAATGTCGGCTACTACGATGCAGGCCCGTCGACTGCACCGGCCGTCTTTCTCCTGCATGGCTTCCCTTATGACGTGCACAGCTACATCGACGTCGCTCCGGCCCTGATACGCAAAGGCTACCGCGTAATCGTGCCGCATCTTCGCGGCCACGGCACGACGACTTTCCTAGAGAACTCGACCGGACGGTCAGGCGAGCAGGCGGCAATCGGCAGAGATTTAATCGACCTGATGGACGCCCTCAAGATCGATCAGGCAATTTTTGCCGGATACGATTGGGGCGGCCGCGCTGCATGCGTGGCGGCCGCTCTCTGGCCGGAGAGGTGCAGGGGACTGATCTCCGTGAATAGCTACCTTATTCAGAATATCGCGACGGCGGTTCAACCCGCGCCAGCGAAAGTCGAGCGGGGCTTTTGGTACCAGTTCTACCTGCAGACCCAAAGGGGTCGGCTAGGGCTCGAACGCAATCGAGCAGAGATCGCGCGGATCATGTGGCGGGATAATTCTCCGACGTGGAATTTTGACGAGGAGACGTTTCAGCGCAGTGCGCGATCCTTCGACAATCCAGACTACGTTGACGTTGTAGTGCATTCCTATCGCCACCGGCTTGGCGGAGCCCCAGGGTTCGCCGACTATGCAAAGCTTGAAGCGATGCTGGCATTACAGCCCCGGATCATTGTTCCTGCGGTGACCTTGGACGGAGACTCGGACGGCGTCGTCGCGGCGACGGACGGGGCGGCGACTGATTCAAAATTTGCAAAGCGGGTTCATCATATCGTCCGCGGAGTGGGGCACAATGTACCTCAGGAAGCGCCTGACGCCTTCGTAGAGGCCATCGTTCAAGTCGGAGCGATGTAAGGAGCGCCGCCGGCCACCCAAACCTACGTTTAGTGATACGAAAAGACGCAATGAGTTAGTATCTAAAGGTCGATATCGCGACCCCCTCCGAGCGATACGACTTGACTAAGTCCTCGGTTCTCCTCCCCCACTCCGAGGATTAGCGGACGCCACGTCCGCCAGTGGGCCGTCTTCCCGCCGAAGACGGCCCCTTTTTCGGAGGACGTCCGGACGTAGGGTAACTGCTCCTGTGATTGGAATGCGCACAAACATGTAAGACACTTAAAGTCCAACTCGCAAGCGTTCCTTGGCTTTGCACGCGGCATCGTGATCGCCGATGCTAGCATTGATAGAGCAAATTCACGCGTGCGGTTTTGATGTACGGAGGCCGGTATAGCTTACCGACACGGTCGCCAGCCTTCATCTGAAACACGACGAAGCAATTCGCAGATAGTCTAATGTTGGTAGGCACTATTGTTACCGAGCTTTGTCGATGGGTGACGTCGATGGTCCATCCCGATTTTGTTTCCGAATCCATTAGCAGGATACGCACCTCGGTATGGCCCAGCCATTCTCCCAGCTTCTCTTGAGACCATGCGCACTCAAGAGCGCGCACCTGGCTCCCCAAGCTGATCTGGTACAACGGCGCTAAAACAACTCCATTCACCCACTCGCCACCAGTCAAGGCAACAGGGCCGGGACCCTCGGCTGCCCATCTTGCACGCAGCCCGAGGGACGCCGTTTTTTCGACCGCGGCGGGGATAGCTTCAAGAGCTTCGACAAAGCGCGGGTCTTCTACTGAAAGATTATGTTGTATAAACATGCTGGCGTTCCGCATTCTGCACGTGCCTGAATAGTAGAGAAAAGAGCTTAACAATTATAAGCCGGCCAACCCGACCGAACGACCGGGTTGCCTTCGTAATGGAGGTGGAGACCGCGCTAGCTCTCAGCAGTCGCGGTCCGTTCATTCATCGCTTAAGATTGACTAAGACTTCCAAGATGTCGGAGCCGGTTTGAAAGACCTTCGAGTTCGCCGTGTAACTGCGCTGGGCTTCGACCATGGTAGTCAGTTGGTCGGCAAGGTCGACGTTCGAAGTTTCGAGAGAGCCCGAGTTGATGACGCCGAGGCCATTTGTCTGTGGGAAGCCTGTGACAGTCACACCGGAGTCGCCGTTTGCCGCGTAGACGTTGCCATTGAGCGGCGTAAGCAGATCTGGACTCGGAACCGTTGCCAACGGAATTCGGTAGATTGGCTTCGGGTCACCTGACTTGTACGTAGCGTACACCGTGCCGTCCTTGTCGATCTTGATATCGGTCACCGCGCTGGGTGCCTGCCCATCGAGTCTGCCGTTACCGGAAAAATCAGATGCCACCTGGGTCATCTTGCTGAAGTCCATCGAGATGGTGTTTCCAGTTTTCGGATCATCAATCGTCACTGCGCCAGTGCTTGTCTGCTTTCCGTTCTTGTCAAACGTCAAGGTTTGAACGGCGACGGGGCCGGTCGAATAAGGAAAGGGAGTATTCCCGGCAGTCGCGTCGGCATTACGAAACATCGCGACTTCCCAAGTGGAATCGACAGGAGGGGTCGCTGTTGGATCTCCAACCGACGTCTTTGTGAAATAGAGGTCGTACATAACCGTATTGCCAAGGTTGTCATAACCAACGACAGACATTTTCTTGGTATCAGCGCTGGTGCTTGATGGATCGTTGTCGCTTGGAAGCGTGTCGGTACCAGTTGGTGCGACTTTGGCACTGGAGTTCAAGTTGCCGTCAAACGTCCCCGTCGCGGAGGGCTTGGCTACCAAGCCGCCGAGATCCTTGATGTTGATGGGAACAAGCCCGTCGAAGCCGTTGACGACCACTGCCGGTGAACCGGAGGTGTAAGGATAGCCCATCAGCGTGAACCCGGCGGAATTCTTGAGGTTTCCAGTGCCATCGGGAAGAAAGTCGCCGGCACGTGTCAACACTGTTGTTCCATCGCCCGCCTGGACGATGAAGAAGCCATCGCCCTTTACGGAGAGGTCGCTGCCAGACGTGGTCGAAACGTAGTTTCCCTCCTCAGAAATCGAGTAGCGAGTTGTGCTCTCGACGCCACCAGAATTGTAGTTACCCGACGAACCGGGCATCACGAGCGAAGAGAATGCCACTGAGGCGCTCTTATAACCTACTGTGTTCACGTTCGCGATGTTGTCTGCTACGGTGCTCAGCCGGTTTGCCTGGGCGTTCATCCCTGAAATCGCGGTCTTCATGCTGCCGAAAATGCTCATTGTAATTCTCCAATTTTTAGCGAGTAAAGTGAGGCTGGCTTCAAGCCCGTGGGTCGCGCAGACGCTCAGCGTAGGCGGGGTCGAAGTGCCCGACCTTCACAGGAAATGTTTTCTGCAAGCCGCTGCTGAGGTCGTCTTCGTTGACCCAGCCTTTTTGGTCGACATCAATAGCGTTCCACTTGGCTTCGTCGGCGACTGGGTCGCACGGCTTCTCGTTCAATTCAGCAAGGCGCGCCTGGCCGTCCATGAATTCCTGTTTCGTGACCTGTCGGTCTTTGTCAGCGTCGGCCCATTCGAGGGCTTGCTTGGCCATATGCGCGTGAAAGTCAGCGACCATCTCCTGATCGTTGCGGATGGCTAGGGGAGGTTTCGCGGTCGGCGTCGAGGAAAGGCTTATGTTTTCGTCGTTGATCGACGGCGTCCTGTTGTGCGGCCTTGGAGTGAAAAGGCTGTAGATCGAATTGTCAGGTCCAACTTTCATGAGGCGCCGTTTCCTTTAATGTGAAGGGTATGTGCGCGCAGGCTGGGCAGGATGGCTTGCTTCAAACTTGCCAAAAACGAGTGTTGAGGCCTAATGTTGCAACCGCAACCATATACTTGGTGACTCAGGCCCGGACGGGTTCGAATGGCGCGTAAAACGTCATTGCCGCTACCGTGTGGAACGGCGTGGCACTCTCTGAAGGACAAACTTGCGTATAGCTGTACGGCTGATGAGTCGGGTGGCTTACTGCCCTGGATCGATATCCAGTGGCAGGACCATGACCCATAGAAGACTGACCACCGCGGGCGCCCCCGTACCTGATAACTTCAACATCGAAATTTTAGGTCCGCGTGGTCCCGCACTGCTTCAAGACATCTAGCTCACTGAAAAGCTGGCGCACTTCGAGCCCGAGGTGATCCCCGAGCGGCGCATGTATGCCAAAGGCGCCGGCGCGTACGGAGCCTTCACAGTGACGGGAGACATTATCCTATACGAAGGCGGCCTTCGTTTCGGCGACGGGAAAGGAAATATCGATCTTCCTACGCTTCGACCCGGCGTATGAGGATCGCCTGGCATCGGCTCTCGGTTTGAGCGCTTAGTCTATCACGGGAATCTATTCGAGATTGACGGGTAGTTTCGTCGCGAGACCAGGGGTTCGAGAGCCGCCCAGACAGGGAAATTGACGATGACGTACAAGCTTTCACGTGAACTTCAGGCCACCCGAACGGTGCTTTTGGCGGACTCTGCCGTAAACGACGATAGCCAGTTGGCCTTCGAGCTCCGCAATCGAGGCTATCAGGTCAAAGTCGCTCAGTCACTAAGCGGCTCTGTCGCGGCCCTGTCTCACGAGCCCCAGTTCGTCCTACTCGAACTTCGATTCGGCGCCACGGATAGTCTGGATCTTATTGCCACCATCAGACAGAGGAATCCCGGATGCAGGATAATCGTTCATACGTGGTTTGCAGATGTGAAAGCGGCGGTGGCCGTGGTTAAGGCGGGGGCTGATGATCTCCTTCCAAAACCTATGGACGCTGACTTCGTCGCCGACATCCTCATTGGTGAACGCTCGGCCGAGGCCCAAGGGAAAGCAGCGCTACCGGAGCTATCACGTATCGCTCGAACCCATATCGAGGAGGTATTGCGAGCGTCGAACGGCAATGTCTCGCTCGCCTCAAAGCGGCTGTTTCTCGATCGTCGATCACTTCAGCGTATCATGCACCGCTATCGGAACACACGCGATCTTGGCACGACTTAGGAGACGAGGTCATGGAGCTGTAGCGGTCGGCAAGGTAAAGGAGAATGTAGCCCCTGTTGGTGTCACTGGTTCAACCCAGAGCCGGCCGCCGTGCGACTCGACGATCGATCTGCAAATCGCCAGCCCCATCCCCATGCCATGATGGCCTTTTGTCGTAAAAAAGGGTTCGAAAATGCGTTCGGGATTTTCCACGCCTGGTCCGACGTCGGTAACATCTACTCGTACCTCTTGATCGACGCAGTCCGCACGAATTATTAGTCGTTTGTCGCCCTCCATCGCGTCCATTGCCTCAAGGCTGTTTCGAATGAGGTTTGTAAGGACCTGTTGGATTTGTACCTTGTCAATCGATACGAGCGGGAGCCTGGCCGACGCATCAAATGATACGGATATATCCCTCTTCGAAGCTTCTTCGGCTAATAGGCCGCTCGCTTCGAGTATAACGTCTTCCAACGAGGTAGGATCACGGGTCGTCTCTGTGCGTCTAAAAAGGGCGCGCACCCGTTTGACTGTTTCCACCGCGGTTGCAGCGCTCCGTGTTACGCGCTCCAAAGCGGTTTTCGCCCGTTCCAGGTTTGGTGGATCGGCTCTAAGCCAACGCTCGCATGCGTCGGAACTGGATACCAGGGTTGCAAGTGGCTGGCCAACCTCATGAGCTATGGACGCCGAAAGCTCAGCGAGGCTCGCGGCCTGGCTGGCTCGCGCATATTTTTCATGGGCTCTGCGCAGTTCCTCCTGAGAGCGAACCTGGTCCTCCACGTCGAAACAGACGCCATTCCACTGGACTATTGTACCATCTTCTTTTCGCATCGCTGCCACACGCATTTCAACCCAACGGAATTCGCCATCGAACCGTCTCATCCGATGTTTGAACGCGAACGCCACCCCTGTCTTCAATGCCTCCAGGAACTTCTCCGTAAGCACAGCTCGATCGTTTGGATGAACGATTGACTCAAGCACCGCAGCTAGCCTTGTCATTCCCTCAACGTCCCTTGCCTGCACATCGAAGCCGAGAAAGTCGCGGAACTGCTGACTAAAGTAGATAGGCTCGCCATCGGCGGACGTGCACCATATAAGCGCAGGCACCGTTTCGATGAGCTGACGAAGCGCGCGCTCGCTTTCTCGAAGCGCAGCTTCGGTGCGCTTGTAGACGTCGATGTCGATCGACGCGCCATACCAGCCTGTAATGCGGCCTGAGGCGTCAATAGTTGGACATGCCGCAATCCTATGCCAAACGTAAAGGCCGGTAGTTCTTAGCATCCGGTATTCGATTTGCCAGTGCTCGCCAGTTCTCAGCGAGTGCCGAAACGAGTCCGCTGCACGTTGGTAGTCATCGGCATGGACGCCCAGGCTCCAACCATTGTTCCCGCCGTCAACGAAGCGCTTTCCGTCAAGCGGCCTGTTAAGATCCTCGAGCGCCATACCAATCGCGATCTGTCCAGACGGAGTTACATACGTGAATTGGCCCTCGGCGTTTAGCGCCCATGCCTTGCCATACAAGCTCTCGATTACCTTGGCAGCGCTAATAGCCTCTGCCGTCTCACCGGCCGGTACCATTTTGAGCCACCGCTCGTCGTGATCGGATATCATTGGGTCAACACTCACGCTGACCCCGTAGCCGGGTTCAGCGCGCATCTCCGCCCATCTGTACTGCCCATCGGATTGGCGCTGCCTATACTTGATAACCTGTGGGACGCCGGTCCAGAATGCATAGGCGGCAGCGTGAGATGCCGAGGCGCGATCCTCGGGGTGGACGACGCTAAGTGAAGCTGGAACGTCTTGGTCCTCTCCCACTCCAGACTGAGTGGAGGCGGTAGTGTCGCGCGAACTTTCAATTCTGGACGGACTTGCGCGTATTACTTCGCAGATCAAGAACGACAAGCCAAACAAGGCTGCTGCAGACCATGCCGTCGAAGGCGTCACATCGCTTTGCTTCAAAGCGACTGCTACCGCGACCAGGAATCCTAAACCGAAGACTGACTGAACAAGGGTCTTGAAGCGACCGGCAGTGACTAGGAATGCTGCGGTGAAAGGACATAAAAAACCGATATAAGTCCCAGTTATCCAAGTCGCAGCGGCGCCCGCACCTACCGTTGCAAGAACGAGAACTATCGGACTACGAGCCTTGGACGCTATCCTGCCGACAGCACCGGCAGTACTGTGGGAGGCTTGTGGGTCTCTGTTGAAATGAATTTCTGACATGGGTCGCTTTCCCCAACGGTCCCTCGCTTTGGGAAAAATATCGCATTTCCGGGGTGACAAACCAACCAGACATTTCGTTCGCCGGGGCGCAGGTGGTGGTGAAGGAACTACGAGGCACTCTGATCCGAATTGATATCGCGGTGGCTGCTTGAGAGACAATGGTCCGGTCTCAATGAAATCAGGAAGTGCCGTAGATTTGGCGACGGCCGGCGTGCGGGTGGTTGTATCAAGTTTTCGCAAGCAGACTTGGGGTGCGAGCTGCATTGCTCACTCATTGCTAGCATGATGAGGCCCGTTAAATTTTGCCGGGCTTTGAGAACGCGATATCCGTTGTGGCCATACAACTGCCTGTTATGGACGCCGCTGTTAGGTCATCCATTTTCGATGTGCGGCGAAGCGTTCTGCTAGGAGATCCAAGAACAATCGAACCTTGGTAGGCAGATGGCTGCGGTTCGGATAGAGCGCGTTGATTGCAAATTCGACGCCGCTGTGGCTTGGGAGCAGGCGAACTAGGTTTCCCGCGGCGAGATCTTCAGAAACCACGAAGCTCGGAGCGAGCCACAAAGCTTTGCCGCTCACCGCTAGGTATCTTAGCGTCTCCGCATTGTTCGAAAGCACCGAACCCTTGACCCTTACCTGGGAACGCTCTCCGTCTTCAGATTCGAACCGCCACTCGTCTCCGTGGGGATAGTATGCATACTTGAGACAAGAGTGTGCAACCAGATCGCTGGGATGCTTTGGCTCAGGATGGTTTTCCAGATACGATGGAGCGCAAACAAGAACATGCCGCCAAGGCGTTAACTTCCTTGAGATGAGGCCCGAATCTGGCAGAGGGATGGTCCGGATGGCAAGATCGTAGCCCTCCTCCACAATGTCGACCATCCGCTCGCCGCTGTTCAGGTCGAGCGAGACCTCTGGATATAGCTCCAGAAACTCCTCGACCACCGGCAACAGGAAGCGAACGACTGCCACATGAGAATAGACTTTCAACACCCCGCGCGGTGTGGACGAAAGAGCGCCCGCAATGCGATCGGCGTCGTCCAGGTCGCTCAAAATTTGTGCGGACCTCTCGTAGTAGTACTTACCCGTTTCAGTCAGTGTCACCTTTCGAGTTGTACGGTTAAGCAGCCTTACTCCTAGGCTTTCCTCCAGTGACTGCACGTGGGTCGCAACCATCGTTACCGACATGTTCAAACGACGCGCGGCGGCGGAAAACCCTCCGTTCTCCACGACCTTTCCGAATACCGACAGGCTGGTGAACCGATCCAAATTTTCGTCCTTGTTATACGCCTAAGCTAAAGGTCCACGCTTATACGCAGATTGTCCCACAGGGAAGTCTACCGTTGGTATGTGGACGCCGCTGGGTGCATTACAAGCCACTTCGGCGCTGCCTTAGATCGATTAGGACGAACCAGGAAAACCTGATGTGCCGCAGTGCGGGCTAGTGTTTCCCCCGGCCGGACCATACCTCTCCAATATCAAAATAGGAGATCACCATGCATTCACTCAAAGGTAAGGTAGCTGTCATCACAGGTGGCAACAGCGGCATAGGAAAGGCGACCGCCAGGCTCTTTGCAGCGGAGGGCGCTCAAGTTGTCATTACCGGTCGTCGGCAAGAGGTGCTCGATGCAGCCGCAAAAGAGATAGGCCACGGAACTATCACTGTCTGCGGCGACGTGGCGCTAAATGATTTTCACATGCAGCTCGCCGACAGTATCCAGACTTGGTTCGGCGGGCTCGATATTTACGTGGCTAATGCCGGCATCATCAACCTTCAAGGCTCGGCCGCAGTCTCGGAGAGCGAATATGACAAGCACTTCGCGGTCAATACTCGCGGCGTCTTCTTCGGTGTACAAGCAGTCTCGCCTCTGATACGCGACGGGGGCAACATCATCGTCACCAGTTCCCTGGCGGCCACGAAGGTTTTGCCTCAGCATACCCTGTACTCCGGATCGAAGGCTGCCATGGCAGCATTCGCACGCAACTGGGCGATCGAGTTCAAGGAACGTCGCATCCGCGTCAACATCCTGAGCCCAGGCCCGGTTAATACGGAGATTCTTGGGAAACTCGGAGTCTCCGAAGCGGATATTCCAGGGCTCGAGGCGCACCTGGCCGACGCCATACCTGCTGGAAGAATGGGACAGCCGCACGAGCTGGCGGAGGCGGCACTCTTCCTTGCTTCCAAGGGTACGTTCGTTAATGGCGTGGAGCTGATTGTCGATGGTGGCATGTCCCTGACTTGACGCTGAAGGCTGAGAAGACGGACGCAGAGGTCGGCGTCGGTCTTGACGTCAAACGGCCCGGTCAGTTTACGCGACCGGCCCGACTTTACAGTGGGCCCTCGATTATGAGGACGGCCCTGACGGCCGAGCGGAATTTCATCTGTTCCCTGAAGCAAATAAGACGTGCCGGAACGTCAATTTTGAAACGTTCCGCCCACAATAGAACGACGAAAAGATAGCAGTCCGCGGCCGAAGGCTCGTCGCCGAAAAGGTATTCTCCCTTGAGACATTCGGACATGAATTCCAGGTGCCAGCGGATCGCTCTCTTAGCACCGACGGTCCCCTGATCATCGCGAGCGTGCAACAGCGCCTTGAAGGCCGGGTGTAACTCCGTTGAGATATAGGCAAGCGCCTCGATGAGGCGCGTTCTACCGAGATCGCCGCTTACGCCCAGCTTCGGGAAGCGAGTGGCGATCCAATCCAGAATGGCGACGTTCTCGGTAAGCACATCACCGTCATCGAGTTGCAGCACGGGCACGTGGCCCTTGACCGAGACGCTGGCTATGGGCAAGCCGGCGGCAGTTTGTTTCGTCGCAAGGTTTACGAGTTCGCGTTCGAAATCGACGCCCGCTTCTTCGAGTGCGATATGCCCCGCCAAGCTGCAGGTCATCGGGCTGTAGTACAGCTTCATCGCGCTCTCCTATAAAGAATTTTCGCGCTTGGGATCTGTGGGTAGCGTGCAGATAGCCTACTGACGGACCGGGTTCCTTGGGAATCAAACTTCAGTTCAGATTGACCGCGCTTCCGGGTGGCGGACCCGCATTGGACGCAAAGCAACTTCCGGCAGCGCTTTGCCGAGGTTGGCGGCATGTTGACGGGTTGAGGTGTCGGTTCCTTGAGGTCTACAAATCTGACCTTCAAAAGTAGAAATGGGCACGGTCTGTTCGCAAGTACCGAAGGCGAACTCGCGGGTCCGCTCAGTCCTCAAGTTTTAAGGGGCTTGCTAAGCGGCGTACGCCGCCGTTTATCGTGTAAATCAACAACAAAGCTGCAAGTCATATCAACCAGCCCTTCGCGCTCTGAACGACACGCTATTTTATACGCAGTCTCCACTCCCGCGACTATCGCGACCGGCATACTTACGTTTGGGTTGAATGGACACCTTCTCCGGAAGCAGAGTGGCTAGCCGCTTCTCGTAAGCGCTCTCTTCAAAAAGTCGGCCTTTCCTCCTCAATGACACTGTTCGCAGCGGCGAGGAAAGTTCGCTTTCACGTAAACAAAAGGAATGCCAATGCGTAAGATCGCCAGACTAATCGTTGCTTCAGCGCTATGCTCAATGTCGCCGTTGACCGGCCATGCGGACAGCGGAAAGCCAACCATAGTGCTCGTCCATGGAGCCTTTTCCGACTCGTCGAGTTGGAACCTAGTTGTCTCCCGCCTTAAGAAGCATGGCTACCCCGTCGTGGCGGTGGCCAATCCACTTCGTGGGGTCAGGAGCGATGGCGAGTATGTTGCTGGTGTCGTTAGGAACATAAAGAGCGCGGTGGTTTTGGTAGGGCACTCTTACGGCGGTTCGGTCATTAGCGAAGCCGCCGCCGACGCGAGTAACGTAAAATCACTGGTTTTCGTCGCCGCTTTTGCACCGGCAGCGGGCGAGTCCGCCGTTGAGCTGTCTGGCAAGAATCCGGGTAGCACGCTTGGGCCTGCCCTTGCTGAGCCGGTCGCTCTCCCTGATGGCGTCAAGGATCTGTATATTGACCAGCAGAAGTTTCCGGAACAGTTCGCAGCCGACGTGCCACTGGCGTCCGCCCGTCTCATGGCAGTCGCTCAACGTCCTATCACCGACGCTGCACTAGCAGAACCTGCGTCCAAAGCGGCATGGCAGACAACACCGTCCTGGTTCGTTTATGGGGGGGCCGACAGGAATATTCCGGCTGTCACCCTGCAGTGGATGGCGGAGCGCGCCAAGTCAAAGAGAACTGTAGTCGTCAAGGGGGCCTCGCACGTCGTTATGATTTCGCACCCCGGCGAAGTTTCCAAGCTCATCGAAGCCGCGGCGTCAGCAAAGTAAGTCGAGGTGGTCGGGGGCACTCGTCAATCCCCGGCCACGTCCCAACGCAGCGTCGTGATGCACAGCGAGCGCTGGACTATAAAACCTTCGTATAGGTAGGGGTTCATCCGGGTGATGTTATGATTGTGTAAGCCTGCACATACTCGTTTAAGAAGCAGATGGGAGCGAGTAGTGCAACCGACAAGTGGACATATAGATGCCGACCTTCCAACGATATCAATCGTTGATGACGACGCATCCGTTCGGCTATCGCTGATGGATCTATTCGATTCACTAGATATGTCCGCAGCTTCATATGAAAGCGGTGATGACTTCCTTTCGCGCGGCGATCTTGGGAGGGCAGGGTGCATCCTTCTTGACATCCACATGCCTGGGATGAACGGCCTTAATCTTCAAAGAAAACTTATGGAAGTGGAATGCTTGCTTCCCATCGTCTTCATGACCGGCGACGCCACGGTCCCGATGAGCGTCCAAGCCATGAAGCGCGGCGCGAGCGATTTTCTCTTAAAGCCGCTGGATCGATCTGCGCTGGTTGGCGCTACAGCGCGTGCGATCAGGCTGAATTCAGAAAAGCGAGCGGCTTCGTTTGACCGGAAGGTTACAATGGCGGCGGTTCAAACGTTGACTCGTCGCGAGCGTGAAGTGATGCAGCATGTTGCGAATGGATACTTGAACAAAGAGATCGCGAATGAGTTGTCTGTCAGCGAAATGATGATCAAGATTCACCGCAGTCGGATGATGAAGAAAATGCAGGTCGGTTCTCTCGCCGAGCTGATCAAGAAGCTGGATCTGGCCTCCAAGGAATTCGACGTATATCTGTAGGACGATGCCAACGCTGACGGGGACAGCCTAGGTTTCCAGAAAAGAGCTAGCTCAAGCCCATGCCAGCAAGGAACACCATCGTAGCAATCGTCGACGACGACCGGCATCTTCGGGAGTCGTTGCAGGACCTATTGGAAACGGAAGGCATCGAGAGCCGCCTTTACGCGTCGGCGGAAGACCTTCTTTTCCAAAGCGGCCATGAGGGCGTCGACTGTGTGCTTGCCGACGTCAGGATGACCGGAATGTCAGGCATCGAGATGCTGCGAATTTTACGGGCGATCGTAGGATGTCCCCCCGTACTGATAATGACTTCCTACGCTGACGACGGAATGAGAGCTAACGCTCTTCGCTGCGGGGCCGAAGCCTTTTTAGCGAAGCCCGTGGACAGCCGGGAACTGATCGACTCGATCAGGACTGCCATTAGGTGACGGCCGTCGTTCGTCGGATGGACTGATAGCCCAAACCATGGTTTGGGAGGTGTGAGCCCCACGACAATGTTAATTTTCATGCCTGATTAACCGCAGGAGATGAAAATGCAAGCAACTAAATACTCTGTGTACGCTATGGTTTGGTTCAACGTCCTTCTCGCCGGATGGCTGTCGATACATATGCTGTACGATCCCGAGGGCTGGTATAATTTTGTTCCTGGCGTTACCGACACCGGGTTCTTCAATCAGCATTTCATTCGCGACATCGGGATCATTCAGGGCTTTATTGCTGCGTCATTTGCTATCGGTGTCTTCAGGCCAGAGAGGCGAGTCGAACTTTGGGCGGCGGCGACGCTTTGGCTAATCGCTCATGCGGCATTCCATCTATGGGAAGTCGCCGTGGGGATTTGCTCGGCGTCGGTTCTCGTGCGAGATTTTCCGGCTGTTAGCCTTCCGGCACTCTTTGGAATATCGGCGACGATCTGGGCGTGCTCGCGCATGCGGCTTCATGGGTCAAGTCGAAGCGCCTCGTCGATATGAATTTGCTACTTGAACTTGAGACCGGGCGCATTTGGCGCCCGGCTTTAGTTTTGCGTGCCTATGCGTAGACGGTAAGTGACAGCCAGTCATGAAAGGTCAGTTTGCCTGACACCATTTTCGACTTTGGCAGAAGGCCGTCCTGAATGATTGAAACCCCAAAATACAGAGCATCTGGATCAACGGACGCCGGTCGGCTGTCTTCTGTGATGGTAAGAAACTCGCGTGCGAGATCAACTAGCTCAGCAGGCTCTGGCCCGCCGATCTCGACAATTGAGTTGCACGGTTTTTCCGCCGCGAGCTTCGCCACCCAGCGCGCCGCCTCCTCTGCGGCGACTGGCTGAAGTCGCAGGGCGGGGACCCGCAAGGCTCCTTCCAAGGCGGAGGCATTAACAATGCCACCGAAAAATTCGAAGAACTGGGTCGAGCGCACGATGGTGTGCCTGAGGCCCGACGCGCGTATCAGGTTTTCCTGGACAAGCTTCGCGCGGAAATAATCGTTTTCAACGAGGCTATCGGCGCCGACCACGGAAAGGCTGAGGTAATGTTGCACCCCGGCACTCTTGGCGGCCGATAGCATGTTCTTCCCGGCCAGCTTGAAAAAGGCGAGTGCATTACCATCCCCAAACGACCCAGAATTCGTGACGTCGATGACCGCGTCGGCGCCTTGAAAAGCGGCGTCGAGCCCTTCGCCGGTCAAGGCGTTAACTCCCAACTTGCTTGACGCTTCGACCACTACCTGGCCATCTCGCTCAAGGCTCCGAACAATTTTCGAGCCCATCATTCCGCTTGCGCCGACTACTACGACCTTCATGACCATGCTCCATGGAATACAAAGCGAACACAGTAGGCGGCTCGCTGAGCCAGTCGATTAAACAAAGGCTTGGGTTGACCGATGATCGCGCGCTGGCTCTACCCTAAACGAAGGTTTATGCTCTTTCAGGGCAAACCATGGTATAAGGTCCCGGATATCTGGTTGTAACAAAACTGCGGGCTCCCATCCTCGGGCTCGCATGATCAAAGGTGCCGACAGTGCGACATCAATTTTCGCACCATTGTCGTGCAGTATGGGGGAAGCGTCATGCGAAGCGTGCAAGTGAAAGCAGAGGTAGCACATGCCGAACCTATCGTATATGTCGTCGATGATGACGAAGAGATGCGAGGAGCGTTGCTTGATCTCTTCATGGTTACGAAGAAAAGAGCTAGTGCCTTCTCAAACGGCTTGGAGTTTCTACAACTGGCCGACACCAGTGCTCCGGGCTGCGTAGTTGTAGACTTGCGGATGCCGGGGGTGACTGGCTTGGACCTGCAGAGCGAGTTGATTTCAATCGGTAGCAGGCTTCCCATCATATTCCTCACGGCGTACGCAGATATCCCGACTAGCGTGAGGGCAATGAAGGCTGGGGCAACAGATTTTATCACCAAGCCCTTTGTAAATCAGGATCTATTGGAGGCGGTGGAACACGCAATAAATCTGGACACCGAACGCCGTAAGACGGACGCCGAGACAGACCGCATCAGGGCCTTGGCAGATACGCTCACGCCGCGCGAGAAGGATGTCATGTGGCAGGTGGTCAGCGGGCTCATGAATAAACAAGTGGCCTACGAGCTCGGTATAAGCGAGATGACCGTCAAGATTCACAGGATGAGCGTGATGCGGAAGATGGAAAGTCGCTCACTTGCAGATCTGGTTCGCAAGGCCGAGCAGCTTCAGCGGAACTGATCTCCGCTATTTGCTCGATATGGTGGATTGCAAGAGCGATACTGTCGCATTGCACGCAATCTCCGATCTCCCAAGTTTGCGACCATGTCGCGTTCAGGCAAGTTCCAGCGGCTTTCCCCAAACCTACGTTTATCTATGCCCGGTGGGATATTCGCTTAGGTTCGCAATAGGCCGAAGACGCAAAGGTGTCTCGGTTTGATCCTTCCACGATCAACTAGGAGCGAACATGAAAATCGTTGTTATTGGCGGAACCGGCCTGATCGGTTCAAAACTTGTGAAGCGCCTTGAAGCGAAAGGTCACGATGTGATCGCGGCATCGCCGGCATCCGGCGTCAACACCATCACTGGCGAAGGCCTGAGCGAGGTGCTCGCTGGCGCGGATATCGTCGTCGACGTCGCCAACTCGCCGTCCTTCGAAGATAAGGCCGTCATGGATTTCTTCCAGACGTCTGGACGCAACCTGGTTGCGGCCGAAGCCGCTGCCGGCATTAAGCACCACGTCGCCTTGTCGGTCGTCGGCACCGAAAAGCTACAGGCCAGTGGGTATTTTCGGGCCAAGCTGGCTCAGGAAGAGATTATCAAGAAATCAGGGATTCCTTACACGCTGGTTCACTCGACGCAGTTTTTTGAGTTTATGTTCGGCATCGCTCAGTCCGGTACTCAGGGCGATAAGATTCACCTCTCTCCTGCTATGATGCAGCCGATATATTCTGATGACGTCGCCGACCTACTCGTGGCCCTTGTACTCTCCGAACCTCTAAATGGAATCGCGGAGATTGCTGGCCCGGAATCGATCCGAATTTCAGACGCAGTGACAAGCTATCTCCGACAGATCGGAGACAGCCGAGAAGTCGTCGTTGACGACAAGACACCTTACTTCGGCGCACTTCTGGACGACCAGACGCTTATGCCTTCGGCCGGCGTGCGGGTAGGGAAGACTGGGTTCTCGGAATGGGTGAAGACGGCGACGCCGCCTCCCGGACACTAACGCCCATGTTATCGACGTTGAAGGCCGCGTTGAACGCGGCCTTTTTTATTGCCAAGCATCTGCTCCGAAAGGCATCCCAGCGGCCGATTGGAATGAGCAGAAGGGCGTGCCGGACACGCCCTTGAATTCCATTACGCTTTGATGAAACTCAGAATGTCAGCGTTGATGACGTCCGGGTTTGTCGTCGCCATTCCATGGGGAAGGCCCTTGTAGATTTTCAACGTTGCATTTTTCAGCAGCTTGGCAGAAAGCACAGCCGAATCCGCAACCGGCACGACCTGATCGTCGTCGCCATGTAGAACCAACGTCGGCACATCTATCATCTTGAGATCCTCAGTGAAGTCCGTCTCCGAAAAGGCTTTGATTCCAAGATAGTGAGCGTTCGCGGCGCCGGTCATGCCTTGCCGCCACCAGTTCTTAATCATCGCTTCCGACGCTTTAACGCCATCGCGATTGAAACCATAGAATGGGCCGCTAGCCACGTCGAAGTAGAACTGCGATCGGTTTGCTGCGAGGGCGGTTCGAAAGCCATCGAAGACTTCGATGGGAAGGCCCCCCGGATTGGACGCAGATTTGACCATGATGGGCGGGACGGCGCCGATGAGAACGAGCTTTGCAACACGATCCTTTCCGTGACGAGCAGTGTACTTTGCGGCCTCGCCGCCACCAGTCGAGTGGCCGACATGAATCGCATTCCGAAGGTCGAGATGTTTCACGACGGACGCGACGTCGGCGGCATAGTGGTCCATATCATGACCGTCGCTGACCTGGTCGGATCGCCCATGCCCGCGTCGGTCATGGGCGATCACCCTGTATCCCTTTGATAAGAAGAACAGCATCTGGTTGTCCCAGTCATCACTGCTCAGAGGCCAGCCATGATGGAAGACGATCGGCTGAGCGTTGCGGGGACCCCAATCCTTGTAGAAGATCCTTGTCTTATCCCTCGACACCACGAAGCCGTTGGCAACCTCATTGGTGCTATCCGAAGACTTGGGCTTCGCCTCGGCATGCTTAACTCCCGCCACGGCCGCGGCCGCGGCAAGCGTTAGGGTCCCTGCCATTACATTTCGCCGCGTCGCGGCAATAGAGCGTTCTTGCACTATGAATCTCCTGACATGATTTGGAATTTTCTTGCTACAGGATGTCCTTGTATATTTGGCCATCGTAACAATAGAGGATTAGCAAGCAGGAGATTTTTGATAAGCTATACAATGGTTTCGTCTGATGGAGAAAGTATCTGAATTCATGTTGAGACGTTATGGTTGAGGCCAGCGAATTGGTAGCTCTTCCTTGGAATTTCTGGGAAATGCAGGGTGTGGAAGGGCTCTATTGCTGCGTCACCGGCGACCTCGCTCCAAACTTTGGATCGATCGAACCAAAAGATGGATTATCGTTTCAGGCGCGGCTTCTCTACATAGTCGACTTCGCTTTCAAATCGATAACCGGCCCCCCGCACAGTTTTGATCAACTCCGGCTTTGCCGGGACACGTTCGATCCTTCTGCGCAGACGAAGTACAAGCGCGTCCAGACTGCGATCAGTGATTTCTCCAGTATGCATTCGACTTGCCGAGAGCAGTCGTTCCCGCGACAGCACCTCTCGCGGCGTCGAGAGGAAGGCGGATAGCAGGTTGAATTCCGCCCTCGTCAGCTTGGCGTCCTCATAGCCAGGACGTTTTAACAGCCTTTGATTTACCACGAGTTCGTTTCCGCTGAACGTATAGGAGCGGCGCTCCCGGTCCAACTTAGGAGAGGTCCTGTTTCGCATCGCTGCGCGGATCCGGGCAAGCAGTTCCTGATGTCCGTATGGCTTTGCTATGTAGTCGCTGGCGCCCGCCTCTAGGCCCTCGACCTTGTCTTGCTCTGTCGTTCGCTCGCCGCTCACAATTAGAATGGGCGCATCGCTCAGCGCCGCAAGACTCCGCACGACGTCGACGCCATCGCCGGTAATGACCTCGATTAGCATTGCATCAACAATCTCTTGAGAGAGTATCTTTCGAAGCTGCTTCCATTCGATGGTTATCGTGGCGCGAAAAGCGTGTTGCTCCAAGAACTCAGCGATCGCCACCGTCCCGGATTCATCGCTGCCAAGCACAACGACGTGTTTCATGAGCTCATAACTCCGTAAATCGCAGCGCCAGAGCGTTGGTCGCTGTCCTTGAGACAGCTAGACCAGCGGCAGCGATCGATCCCCGTCCGCATCGTCAGGGTCTGATATTGGTGACCAGATTATTCTCGTCTGCGTCGACTACGGAAACCCCGAGCAACCGAGCTCGCTCACCGGTGCTGGCCTTCGCACTAACACCGTGACGGTCGCCCGGAAACTCCGAGAAACTTCCGCCGGCACGAGAGATTTTCTTTGGACCATCATCCAACTCACTCCTGATGAAGCCCTGCAAAACCATCACGTAGATGAACGCCGAACTCGGATTAATATGTGCTGGCGACGATCCGCCAGGACCATACTCGACGAGAAAGCCCCTCGTGGTCTTGCCGGGCACGTTTGGGAGAGGTTGATCGGACACCACGGAGATATTTGAAGAGTTTTTGTGTGTGTCTTGCGCGGGGGCAGATGGCGTTGACACAGCAGCGGTGGCCAGTATCAAAAGCGCTCGGGCGAACATCGCGAATCCTTTATCGTTTCGATGGACCATGGTTTAGGCAGCCATCGCTCGAAAGGCCCAAGAACATGAAAAGGCGTTGTACCAAGTGACTGATTCCTACCTCTCGTCGGTATCTCGCCGTGGGCCCGTCACAATGACCCACCAGATATTCGAGGCGCTGCGTCTGGCTATTCTCGATGGTAATCTGGAAACGGGATCCCGGTTATCGTCCTGGCAAGACCTGGCTTCTCAGTTGGGTGTTTCACGCGGTACGGTCAAGCGCGCGTACGATCTCCTGAAAGATGCACACCTCGTTGAGACCAGAGGCGGTGGGGGCACTTGGGTCGCCTCGACTTTGCCGGGCAGCGCTCCTTTGGAGACCGCAAACGAGCGGCAGCCTGAAGGTCTGTTCTACGACTTCGAAGCCGGCCCGCAGTATTTTCAGCTCGGCGTCCCGGCGCAGGACGAGTTTCCGACCAAGGCATGGTACGGCGCGTGGCGAACAGCCATGGCGGCGGAGGTCACCCGTCCTCAGATCTATCCGGATCCTCGCGGTCTCTCTTGCCTCAGACGAGAGGTGGCGGGTTATCTTGCGACCGCTCGCGGGGTACATTGCCAGCCTAGCCAAGTCTTCATTACCTCCGGTTACGCGGGCGCACTGGGCGTCGTGCTGAACGCAATGGGGTTCCACGGCAAGAAGGCTTTTGTCGAGGAGCCTGGCTTTCCTCGCACGCGACATGCACTCCACCAAGCTGGCATCGAGACCGTTCCGGCAACGGTCGATTTTGAAGGGTTCCGTTTGCCTGGTGCGGAGCTTCGTCAAGGAGTCAATCTGGCCGTCGTCACACCTGGGCAGCAGGCGCCGTTGGGAGTAACCATGTCTTCGGCTAGACGAAGCGAATTGCTACGATGGGCGGACGATTGTAACAGTTGGATAATCGAGGACGATTACGCGGGCCAACTTCAGTTATCAGGTCATGCGTCGCCGGCACTCGCGGCAGACGACACGTCCGGTCGGGTTTTTCATGCGGGGAGCTTCAGTAAGACGCTAAGTCCCGGCCTCCGGCTCGGCTATCTGGTCGTGCCGCCTGCGCTCGTTGAAAAATTCGCGGGATTTGTCGGACATCTAGCACCCGCAGGTTCCGTGGTAGCGCAACAGGCTGTTCAAAACTTCATGTCCGGCGGCCACTTCCTCCGTCATATCCGGCGCATGAAAGCATTGTACGTGGATCGCAAGGCGACGCTCGTGGACGCTCTTGGGAAGGAACTGGACCCCGCTATCAGATGCGAGTTCGAGGGAGCGCTTTCGGTCAGATTGTTCCTGCCTCCCGAAGCGGACGACATCGCGATCGCTGGCGCAGCTCGCGCACACAACCTCGGTGTCCTGCCCTTGTCTCCCTGGTACCAGGCCAAGGATTCGCCTAAGGGCCTATTGCTCGGGATAGCGAATGTACGCCAGAGAAACGTCGAAAGTCGATGCAAAACTCTTTCACGCATGATCGCTTTGTGACAGAACCGTGAGCGCGTGCACCTCGATCGGTGTCTGGAATCCTTTCACTTTATGAAGACCAAGGCACTCGGTCTCTTCCAAGCAGCCAGCGGCGGAAACGAAGTCTCCCGATATTAAGACCGGTCGATGCAAATCCTTGGTGAGGCTCTGAAGCCTTGACGCCAGATTCACCGCCGGTCCGATTACCGTAAAGTCCAGTCGGCGTTTTGAACCTATGTTGCCGTACATTACGTCGCCGACATGAATTCCCATTCCAAATCTTATTGAATGAGCGGCCGCCGCCCGCAACGTCGTAGCCTCATGGGCAGCAACAACGGCGTTCAACAGTCTTCTACAAGCATTCTCCGTGTCGAGGGGAAACACTGCCAGAAGGCCATCGCCGATAAATTTTAAGATTTCGCCACCGAAGGATTCGATTGGGTCCGCGATAAGATCGAAATACTCATTGAGAATGCGTATCACATCGTCGCGATGTCGACGGCTGGAGAGTTCCGTGAAGTTTCGAAGATCACAGATGAGGATGGCCGCGCTGACAGTGACGCCGCTTCCACGCGTCGTGGCGCCATCCAGAATCTGTTCGCTTGCGTGCGGACCTACATACGTTTGCAACAGGGTGCGCGCGAGCTGGTTCTTTAGGCGGATCTCCGTCACCAGGGAGAAGAGGAGCAAGGTCTGTCGGATTAAAGCAATCTCAGCATCTCTGAAACCTCCCTCCCGATCAGTCGCGAAAGTGATAAGGTGACGCTTCCCTTGGGTGTGGTCCAGCGGCCAGGCTACATAGTCCGTGTGACCTTGTTGCCGCAGTTCGTCGTAAATCGGGAAGACGTGCGGCCCGCAAATCTGGATCTTCTGACGTAGCTCTTTTCCGGTCTCAATCACAACGCGGAACGGGCTGCGAAGGAAAACGTCGGTGGCCTCGACGTCGTAGGCTACCGTTTGCACGTTGGCTTCGATTTGGCCACGGGACCATATAATCCGTGTCCCCAACCACTGAGGGTGGTGTACTCGAAAATGAAGCGTGGCGCGGCTGAGATCGATACCGCTCTGAATGAAGCGCCGGCAAAGCTCCACAAATATTCGCTCCGCTGCAGGCTCCTCATGTAAGCCGGCTGACAGCCAATTGATAATTGAGGCTCGACTGTTTTCGTACGTCTCATTCATAAGGTAATTCCTGCGTCAGCTAACGTATCGTTCGTCCGACCTTTTATGATCGAAGCGGCTTTGAAAACGATATTAGCAAAGCTGCGACCAAAGCGCATGGATCGCTTCATGGGTGATCGCAGGCCTCGACCGAGCTAGCATCGAAAGTGCGTCTGCGGGGTTCCGCATAGGCGAAATGCCTGACAACGTCTGGCCATCGAGGCTGTGGAACTCGACACTGAAGATACCCATCGCGGCAAACATTGTTTGAATATACGGCCGTAGAAAGTCTTGGTCTTCCTGGCTATCAAAATTCTCCAGTGACGATAGCGCGACGAAGACCGGCCGATCGGTAAGGAGCCCAACCATCCTACGGCCACAGTACCTGAATGTCACATCTGGTCTTACGACGTGGTCGATCCATGCTTTAAGCGAGGACGGGACTGAGAGATTGTGCATGGGCGTTGCAAGCACGATTGCGTCGCTCTCGACTACCTCGGAGATCAGCTCCTGCGAAAGTGGCAGCGACCCCTCTACGCCCTCGACCGGAAGCCCTATCCTTGAGGCCAGCGAGAATTCTCGATCAATATGGGGCATCGTCAGGGAATTCAAACATCGCACCGCCACTTGCGATCCCTGGGCGCTGCTCATCAGTCGCTCCACCAGATGGCGCGAGAAGGCGGCACTCTTCGACGCGTGTCCTCGCGGACTACAGATCAAGTGAAGAATGTTCATCAAATTGGCTCGTCGAGAAACCATAAACAACGGACGTGCAGGACACCGTTTGCGAGAGAGAAGAAACGTTCGGATATCGTTGCGGCACGTAGATGTGTGTGATCTCGACGTGGCGCGGCGTCTCGCGAGGCCGAAACGCGGAAAGGCGTCTCATTAATGTTTGCGCGCGCGGCAAAACAAACGCGCCCCGATGCCTAAAATCCATTGACGATACTCCGGGTTCCTAGTGGGGAGACGTCTACGTCGGGTAGAAAGTTAATGGCAGCTATACGTGGGTTTTAGCGGCGATGGCCCTGATCCCCAGCTACTTTTCAGTTCGGCTTTGCTGTCGAGACGAAAGCCAGCAGGTCGGCCGAGCTAACGGGCTTTTCAAGAAACCCGACAGCGCCGCTCTTATGCGCGGCGTGTCGCGTTCTCTGGTCGGCGAACGACGTCATTATGCAGACTGGCGGTCCTCCTTGCTTCACTACCCGCTCGACAAGCTGCAATCCGTTGGTGCCCGGCATCTTCAAGTCTGTAAGCACGCAATGAACGTTTGAAAGGTCGCCGGACTCGAGGAAGGCGTCAGCGGACCTAAATGTTTTGCTTTCGATGCCCATGGCGTCGAAGAAGTCGTGCAAGGACTCTAGGAGAAACTGGTCATCATCTACTATAGCGACCGTGGGGGATGATTTTGAACGCATTGAACCTCAGGTGAGATGCCGGCAGATATGCCTGCGGTTGATTTTGTTATTGTTCTGCCGAAACGCTAGCTAGGTTTAGTAGTTCCGATTGGCGAACAAGATCCGCAAGCGAGGTTGCTTCCATCTTCCGCATCATACTGCCTCTGTGAAGCTTAACCATAATCTCGCTGATACCCAATTCGAACGCGATCTGCTTGTTCATGAGGCCGCTAGCGACGAGTCCAAACACCTGTAGTTCGCGCCGGGTGAGGGACGTAGCGCGTCTTTGTAGTCGGAGGAGATGCGTTCGATCTTTCTGGAGATCGATGTCTAGGACGAACGCGGCTTGGATGGCGTCGAGCAGTTCGCCGGTCCCGAGAGGTTTCTCTAAGAAATCGACTGCGCCGGCTTTCATGGCAAGGACACTTGTAGCGACGTCGCCATGCGCGGTCATGAAAATGACCGGCAGGTGATAGCCTCGCGTCTCGAGTTCCTCTTGGAACTTGATTCCATTGATTCCAGGTAGCCGGACATCCAGAAGCACGCACCCGCAGCTAGACGTCGAAGTGCCTTCAAAAAATGAGGCCGCGTCTCCGAAGGCTCTAGCGTCGATGTCAATCGACAGGAGAAGATCTAGTAGCGATAGACGAAACTGCTCGTCATCCTCGACTACGTAGACAATCTGTCGAGGCGCGGAGTCTGGCACGGAGATATAGGCAGCTTCAGCCATTTTGGTTCCTCCAACCGAAAAAAGATGGCGTCAGTTCGACCGCCTTTTTACTACCGACGGCGCTGCAAGCAAGTAAACTAACGTTTGCTATCTATCTGCTTTTTAACGCGTACTTTACCGCGTAGGCCTTTGTCCTCATCTCCGATCGTTGGAAGCGTCACGGTAAACATAGCGCCTACGGACCCGTCATTTTGCGCGGTTATCGCACCTCCGTGGTCTGTGATGATCGACCGGCAAATCGCTAGTCCCATACCCATCCCGTCTGGCTTGCTTGAGAAAAAGCCATCGAATATCCGTTCGAAGTCATCGGAAGATATGCCTTCTCCTGTATCGCGTATGACGATTTTGATATCATTCGCGGAAACCAGAACGGTCTCTATTGATATATATCTGGTTAGACTGGCGTTCGCCGATATGGCCTGGATGCTGTTAATAAGCAGGTTAACAATGACCTGCTGAAGCTGCACCCGATCTCCCAAAATGCTAGGTAGGCCGCCGGTCAGACGCGTCGTAATTGAAATGTTGTGTGTTTGGCTTTCCGAACGGACAAAAAGCACGGCCTCACGAATGAGGTCGTTTACATCGACGATCAAACGAACCGGATCGCTCTTCACAGCCATGTCCTTGATCCGTCGAATGATCTCATTCGCCCGATGCGCATTTTCCATGATGCGCGAAATGATCGCCTTTACTTTAGGAACGTTTGGCTCATCGCGTCCGAGCCATCTGAGTCCGGTGTCAGCGTCTGTGACGATGACTGAGAGGGGCTGTCTTACCTCATGAGCGATCGAGCTTACGAGCTCCCCGAGTGCCGAGACACGGGCCGCGTGAGCAAAATCCGATTCTATTTTTCTCAACTGCTGTTCGATGCGTCGTTGTTCGGTGACATCGATCATCATGATCAACGTTTTATCGAGCTTCTCGGGAAACTGGGGGAATGTGACGTAGAACAAGACGTCGCGCAGTTCACCGTCGAACGTGCGTATCTTCATTTCCTCACTATAGTTACGCCGCCCTTCGAAGTGCGCCTTAACTACACGTAAAGCGGCTTCGGGAGTTTCTGAGTAGAGATAGGTGACGCTCTGGAGGAAATCATCTCTTGAGGCGCCTTTGAACAGCCGCATAGCGCTGTCGTTCACTTCCGTCACGACGACGGCTTCGCACGCGAATCGAACCAGGTCCGGCTCTTCAATCAAGTGCGATTCTATGTCTGACACGCCGTTTGATTTCAATCTTTGGATCACGTCGCTCATAACCCGCGCATCGACTTGCCACACAGGTAGGGGAACGTTGTTGATGAGATTGCTGTACCGCTGTTCGCTCGCGGCTAGTTCCCAGTAGGCTTCCGGATCGCTCCATGAGCCTGTCACGCTCGATGATATCAGGCTTGGGTGATCTGGAGCACCCCGCCAGACCGAAAGGATGTCAGTGCCTTCCTGCACGCTCTTGAACGGCTCGTCGGTCGCGGACGCCGAGAGTAATTCAATCGTTAGTTCTAGCAACTTGTCCCGGTGCTGTCGCGGCCAGTAACGATAGGCGCTGCGCCCGATCATGGCGCTCGAAGACGTCCCGCCCGCAAAGAGCTTGGAGGCTGCCACGTTCAAGTCGCTGATCCGCAGATGCTCAGCGATAAGACAAGGATTCAACGTTTGCAGCCCGTCATCGTCGATACGTCTAATTTGATCAAGAATGGCGGCGACGCCGGTTGTATCGACGCTCCAGACTGCGATCCAGTCTTTGTCTGGAGGCGGCGGGTGGCCTTCGACGCTCCGCCCATCGGCGGCGGCACCGTGCTCGATGAAGTGGGTGATCAACCCATCCTCATTCCGAACTGCCCTTACCCGCACATCCGAAAGGACCGGGGTATTACCGGACCATGAACGCTGAACCAGTCCTTGCCAAGATCCGCCCGCTCGCAGCTCGCTCCAGTCTGGACCGGATTCGGACGTACTGAAAACTTCGTGTAGCTGCTTGCCCGCTACCTGTGTCACGGGTCGACCATAAAGGCGCTGTGAGGCATGGTTCCAATAAACTATCCGGGAGCCGGAATCGTATACGATCACACTCTCGTTGCTGGCGTCGGCCAACTGAGCCGAGAAGTTGTCGATCCACTTGTGGTTCCGTCGATACTTCAGGTTCGAGTTTGATTCCATCTTCAACTGCTTTGACGCGTGTTGGGAGCCGTCAGCGCCGGACGAATGCAGTGCGCTTCTCCTAGCCTTCTCATCTGGCTCCGAGCGGTGTTCAACACGTTGGCGGAGAGGCTGAAAATCAACTGCTGCTTCAGGTAACTAGGCGTGCGCAATGACTCCTCCTCGTTTAAAAAGCGCGCCGGTCTTGCCGAGCGCGCTTCGATAAGAATTAGGCCGCGGCGCCGATGATCTTCGATGTCAGCAATCCGCGTGCGACGGATGCGACACGCCGACCCTGGAAGCGAGCGACCTCAAGGTGCGCCTCGTCCGGCTTCAGACTGTCGCGCGCTGACACGTGGGTTGCGCCATATGGTGTGCCAGCACTGAACATCGCCGGGTCGGCGTAGCCCAGAGGCACTATGATCAGTCCCAGGTGGGCCATAGGGGTATAAATAGACAGCAAGGTTGATTCATTTCCGCCATGTTTAGACGATGTCGAGCCAAAGACTGACCCGGCCTTTCCATTAAGCTTGCCTTGGAACCAAAGACCACCCAAACCATCGATGTATGCCTTGAGCTCGGATGAGATCGATCCGAACCGTGTCGGCGTGCCGAACACGATGGCGTCGGCCCACTCTGCGTCCTCTTCCGTCGGCGCCTCGTACCTGGAGTTCATGGCTTGAGCGTTCTCTTTCCAGCCTGGAACCTGTGACATTGCTTCTTCGCTAACAACTTCGCGAACGCGGCGAAGGCGGACTTCTGCGCCTTCTTTAATCGCGCCCTCGGCGATGGCGTTTGCAAGAATTTCGGTGGAGCTGTTGCGTGAATAGAACGCGATGAGCACCTTGGGTTTGGACATATCTGCCTCCAGCGTGGGGTTTGGGCTGCTGACCATTGCAACAGCTTGCGCAGACAGATGGACGATCACCGCACGCGTAAAAAGCAGGGAAAATTGGAACGTGCGTCCAAAACTTCGGACGATGATGTGAAATGCCGCCTGCGTTCGATGCACTTCGCAGTTGGGGGAGGATGCTAAAGTCTGATGACTGAGCGGCACTGTGTGCCAAGTTCTGATTGGGTACACGGCACCGTTCAATTCTATCGGGCCTTCGTGCGCTCTCGATTGCTTAAGCGACCGTTCGATGGTCTGTGCCCGACGCTTTCTTCCCGTCGCCCGAACAGCCGGCCCGTTGCCAAGCTCCATCGGCGATGCAATCGAATACCTCGTCAGTGCGATCGACTACGAGGCGGAATGCACACACGCTTGCATTCCCGGTCGACGACTCGTGTTGCCAATAGAACTTTGTTTCTATGGCCATAGCTGAGGCCTCGATTTAAAGGTGCGCCCCAGAAAGCCATGTAGGCGAGGGGCCAGATGATGCTTCGACTTTATGACAGCCGATACTCAGGTAACTCGTGGAAGATAAGGATCTTGCTGAATCAGCTTCAGAGGCCGTTCGAGCGACATACGCTTGATCTCGATGAAGGGGATACAAAAAGCCCTGTCTTCTACAAGCTCAACCGGTTTAACCGGATCCCCGTTCTGCAGCTTGAGGACGGTCGTACGGTAGTCGAGTCGGCTGCCATCCTGCTCTACCTCTCGGAGGGAACGCCCTACCTTTACGACGACCCCTATCTGCGCTCGCAGGTGACCGGCTGGATGTTCTTCGAGCAGGGCGATCTTCAACGTTTTATCGCACAATCGCGGCTTTATCACCTGAAGGGAATGGCTGACCAAATGTCCCAGGAGATCGAGATGCTCCACACTTTTGGTTATGCCGGCCTTGAGAAGCTGGAGCGCTGGCTGGGCGTCCAGGAGTGGCTCGTGGGCGAGCAATATACAGTCGCGGATCTAGCCGTATTCGCTTATGCATCGTTGGCCCATCAAGGGCGATACGAAATGGATAAGTTTCCGAACATTCAGCGATGGCTAAAAGGCGTGAAATCACAGCGTGGTTGGTTGGATATCTTCGAACACAGTTCCTACCAGTGGAGACATTTGGAGGCACGTGACTGAGTCTACCTACCAAAGGGTTCTATAGAAGCCCGTCCAAGCTATCAGTAGCCCCGATGTCGGGCCCTTTCCATTTGCACTGAGCCGCAACGTGCCGTCAGGGCCGCCTGATGCGGCAGTGGCGGCGTAGAGTATTTCATGTCTCAGCAAACGTTACACCTTATGATCCTACTTAATCTACTCGGCGTGCTGGGAATCGTTGTTTGGCACCTCCAGGGCCGCTCGCGGCCCACCGGGCGACTGATCGCGCAGATCCTCATCTTTTTGACGATGACCGGAGTGCTTGCATTTAGCAGGCTGATGCCGTTGCGTTTTGACGCCCCTCACCTGGAGGGGAACGGATACCTTCTCGTTTCGGCAAAAATCCTTTGGTGGACGCACCTTTCATGGGCTACGATTGGCTTCGTAAGGATATATATCGTTCTCGACGGTAGGCCACGGGAAGCGCGACTGATCCAGGACCTTCTAGTGGCGATCGTGTACTTAGGCGTTTTATTGTCGGTAATGGCGTTTGTATTCGGCGTGCCCATTGGCACTCTGCTCGCGACGTCTGGCATCCTTGCAATCATTCTGGGTTTAGCTCTTCAGAATACCTTGGGCGATGTGTTTTCGGGTATTGCGCTGACGCTTGGACGCCCATACGTCATCGGCGACTGGATAGTGCTTAGCGAGGGAACAGAAGGCCGGGTCGTAGCGAGCAACTGGCGATCGACCTGCCTACTCACGAATGCTCATAACCTAGCAGTTTTGCCGAACAGCGTGCTGGCAAAGCAAGGTCTAATCAATGTCAGCAAGCCGGACGAGAACCATCAAATAATGCTTTGTGTTCGCATCGCCCCAACTTGCGAGCCAAGTAGGATTCGCGAGGTCATGCTGGACGCGATGAAGAAATGTGGAGAGTTAGCGCGTGACCCCGCGCCAAGTGTGTCGCTCGTTGGCCTGGATGCCGCTGCAATCGAAATGCAGCTATATTTTGGAGTTGGCAGCCCGGCGCAACGCAGCGTGGCTCGGAACGAAGTCATCGACAGTGTCTATAAACTGTGTTTGGCCAACGGTCTGGAGTTTGCCAAGCCGTTGGGAAGCGCTGTGGTAGACTTTCCACCCCAATTATTCACTCGAATGGCCGCTTCCGTTGACCACGGATCGCAAAGCGCGAGGTAGCAACATGATACTTGCCAGTCCCCACTTGGCCTTCACATGGTTTCAAAGGCGTTGACACGAGTTACGAGCGAGACCGCTATCGCTTGCCGTTGCATCCCGGTGCCGATGGCCATCGAAGGGTCGCGAGGCTTGCCAAAAGGAAAATGCGGTGCTTGAACATCAAGGATGTTTATTTCTTTGTGCAGGTCGTTGATCGAGGCGGGTTTACCTCGGCCGGAGAAAGTTTGCGTGTTCCCAAATCGACCCTTAGCCATAGGATTCGGGAACTGGAGACCTTCCTCGGCGTTCGCCTGATTAATCGAACGTCTCGAAAATTTGCCATGACGGACGTCGGCGCCGAATTCTATCCGTATGCTCTGCAGATACTTCAAAGCGCAAACGTCGCAGAGGAGTTCGTGAGACAGCGTTTGCACGAGCCGAGCGGCACGATCAGGATAACGACGGCGGTTGAGATCGCACAATTTGGTCTCCGCGATCTGATCCCGGTCTTTCTTAACAGATATCCCAAAGTGAAGATCGTGGAAATCGCGACCGATAGGTTGGTCGATATGGTCGGGGAGGGCTTTGATCTCGCACTTCGTGGTCACGTGGCATCTCTTCAAAACTCTACGTTAGTCCAGCGAGGAATTGCGAGTGTTCCTTGGTACCTTTTCGCCAGTCCGGAGTACCTGAAGCGGGCTGGAGAGATCATCGAGCCGCATGCTTTGGGGCATCACTCCACTTTAGCGATGGAGCGCCATGGCGCCGAGACGTGGCGGCTCAAGGGACGGTCCGGCGTTGTGGAAGAAGTTACTATCGATCCTAGATTCATCAGCAACAACATGATCGCCCTGAAAGACGCCGCTCTTTCCGATCTCGGAGTCGCGGCGCTTCCCGGCTATATCTGTAGGGAAGAAATCGAATCTGGCCGGCTCCATCAGATATTGCCAGGCTGGATAGCGGCCGATGCGCGAATGAGCGCCTTAATGCCTTATAGGAATGGACTCCTCCCGGCGGTTCGCTCCCTCGTGGATTTTCTTGCAGCAGAGCTACCGAAGGTGACGGCCTTCACGCCACGACATGGAGCATAGCTTTGGGAGGCTTCGGGAGCGAGCGCCCATTTTCCAGTTCGCTATGCGATTCCGTAAAGGTGCCAAATGAAAGGTATACTGAACGAGATGGCCGGCATGACGGCTTTCGTGCGGGTTGTGCAGACGGGCTCATTCAGCGCCGCCGCAAAAAGCCTTGGTTCGACGCCGTCCGCGGCATCGAAGAGCATTTCCAGGCTTGAGACGCACCTCGGTGTGAGACTTTTTCGCAGATCTACCCGCAATATGAGTTTGACGATTGAAGGGGAGTCCTTCTACGCCCGCGTTTTACCTTTGCTGCAAGAGATTGAAAGCGTAGCAGACGTCGTGCACGGCTCGGACTCAATCATGGGTCACCTCCGGGTCGGATTGCCCGGCGAACTCGGGCTGCATATCCTCAAGCCAATTCTGATGGACTTCGTCCTTGAATACCCTGCGGTAACGATGGAGATCTACATGTCGGACCGGCATGCGGACGTGCTTAAGGAAAATCTTGATGTCGTTTTCCGTGTTGGCGGTGCCACCCAAGTCAGTCTGATGTCCCGAACGCTGGCGCACCTGGAGATGGTTCTCGTCGCTTCCCCTGTGCTTACAAAGCAATTCGGCGCCGCCGAGAGCATACCAGCTCTGCTACGCATGCCGTTTGTCAGATACTCGATGGATGGAAGACCTTATCCGATCCGTTTCGCCGATGGCACTGAGATCGTGCCCAACGGAAAAGTCGACATGGATTCAGGAGCGGCAATTCGTGAGGCGGCGCTTATCGGCGTCGGTGCAGCGCACCTGATTAAGCGTCTCGTTCAGGATGACATAGACCGAGGAAACCTCGTGGAACTGGTGCCGCCGATCAAATTACAAGCGATGTCGCTCCAGGCTATTCACGCGTCGGGAAGATCCCCACCGCAGCGGCTTCAAGCGCTCACAGACTTTGTTGGCAAACTCATGAGAACCACCCAAGAGTGGGACCATCACCCGTAGAGCGATGATCCTATGGGCAAGCGATCCAACAATCAGACGTTGGCCGACATCTTTCCAGGCCAGGTAAAATAGTAGTAGGAGCCGCCGATCCTGTCGAAGTAGGCGTTTTCACCGGTCTTTGAGTCAATGTACGAGCCGTCTGCTGATTTCGCGAAGGTCCCATCGCCGTTTCGCTTCATGTGATCATTCAAAAATTTGTTCCAAGCTTTGGGATCCTGGGATTCGACGGTTGTACTGTGTTTTTTGCCATCGCTGGGGTTATACGCCGTTACGGTCTCGCCCGTAGCAGGATTGGTTACCTTCAATGTACCATCCTTCAGAGCGCTCAGCATTGCCTGATTGTTGACGTAGCTCATAGGATCGCTGCCCGAGTTCTCGAGCCTGTCCTTCAGTGTGGTCATGAAGCTTATTGAACCAATAGTCCCGGTTGAAGAGTGACCGTTCGGTTGGCCGGCAGACTCATTCTGATTTTGAATGGCCTGCAGCAGCACTGAAAGAGTCTTTGAATCTAGCCGTGTAGAACTGCTATCGCTAAAGCCGAGAGAATTGAGGAGCCGGGAGGCTGGGCTGCTGCTCTCAGATGAGTTAGGCGCGCTGTTATTTTGAAGTACGCCAAGCGCGAGTCTTGCGCTGTAGCTACGAGCGAGCGCGATTGTAGAAATCATGATGTTCATCCTTTCCAGTAGTGCTTTTGGAGAAATCGAGAGCTTCTATTCGCAACATGGTTCCGGAACGGGCATGCCACCTGCTATGAGCGACCATTTCGCAACAGCTACCCTTCGCAGACTGGTCTGGTAGCCGTTGGTCTTTCTCTGTTGCGCAACGAGAGGGCTAGGTCCGGGGGCTTGCGTAGGGCTTGCGGATTTAGATCGTGGGAACTTGTCCGAAAAATGCGCGTGACATGTCTGAGGTGCATAAATTGCAATGAAAACAAAGTAATAGAACATCTAACCGGTAAATGGGCGTCGGCACACGGCGCCTCGTTTGTTGCGCCTGTAACCAATCAGCAGCTAGCCGGATCATCGGAAGGGACTGTGCGAAACCTCAGAATGTCGACGGTAGGTGCTGAGCCCATGAAATTACTGCCTCGGCTGCATTCGCGAGTGCGCTGTAAATCTGGTGCTGATGGCTTTTGTAGGAGTCCATGGCCAGGTCACCAACAATTCCAGACGCAGCGGCGCTGACTAGCCATCCTGATCCACTCTTGAGAAGCTTTGCTACTCGCTGGAAAACCGATACCTGCGCATCTATGTTTTCTCGACTGGGTGATGTGTTCGCGCTTTCTTCTCGGATCTCCGATATGGCTGCGATCAACTCGTCCCGTAGATTTTGGGCGATTGGCTGCTCAATCTCCAGCAATTCCGGTGGCTGATTATGTCCTCTATTGAGCGGCGCAATTCGTTGTTGATCCCGAATGAGGCCTTCCAAAGCATCGAGCCGACTATGCATTTCGTAGCGAAGCGCTTCAATTTCGGAGCTGTGATTTCCAGACGGATCCAAGGGAGTGCCGCTGGTTGCGAAGGGGTTTCCTGCGAAACTTGCCCCGGCATAAGCGGCGCCCTTTGCAGCGTGTTCGACCAAAGGTGCGCCGCCGATAGCGCCAGATGATGTCGGGACGTCTACGACAAAACCACGACCTCGCTTGTCGGCAAGAACGCGATGGTTGCCATCGGTTAGGTATGCTTGGCCGGGCGGCAACTCTGGAAGCTCCTCGGCCTCGTCAATCATTTCGGAAATGTCGGGGAGGGGCTCATCGATGGAATAAAGGGCATCGTCTTCATCATCCTCACGGATGGTTTGGTCAGGAGTCGCAACGTTATATGGGCCGACGCCGTATCCAGAGGCGCCATAACCGTCGACTTCCAGTTTGTCGAACGCATTAAGTTTAAGTTGCCGAGTCAATTCTCCCGGCCGTAGCCCCAGTTGCGTCAAAACCTCAGGTGGCGTTTCGTCATCGTCGAAGCTGACAAGATAGCCGTAGATCTCTCCGTCATTGCCGCTGACGACATCGATGGTCCATTTCGCCTGGTCGAATAGTCCGACGTCCACGCCCCATTCTGCCGCCATAGCCTCCGCTTGTTGATCTCCGTCTGATTCCATGTCCAGCTTTCATTTCGATGTTGTACTAACCAGGAACGTGCCCCCGTCGAGCTGGTCATATAATGCCATGACTTGAAGTACCGCCTAGTCCTGCCGGGCCTTGGTCTGCGTCCCATCACCCTCCCGAACGCATGAACGCACGTGGGATGTTGGTTCGCGAGCTTTTGCACTCAGGTTCAGGATTCAGATCTGAAGCTAACCCTCCTTCGATAACGAATGCCAGTTCATTCTATGCGAGCAGGGTTCCACCCGATTCCTGAAATAAAGTTACTGATCTTGTTTCCGCTGAGCAGAAAAACGCGAGACCGTCGTTTCGATGGTGGGTTGGCTCGTGGAGCACAAGGGCATGAGCTAAATGCGGCGAACGACGCAGGCACATTTCAAGCATGGCGAACACCCAACGGACGTATAGCTTTCCGCAACTCGGTGGGTCCATCACGATGGCGGCGGCCAAACAGGATTTGTCCTGTAACAACGGCCTGAATCCAAAACCAACGTGGAACATCATCATGACACAGCGGCTAAACTACGCGCAGCTCTCGCCCGACCTCTTCAAAAGCTTGATGGGCTTCAGCAACGAAATCAAGAAGGGCTCCATCGAGCAATCCATTTTGGATCTGGTCGACATCCGCGCTTCTCAGATCAACGGCTGCGCCTTCTGCCTCGACATGCACTCAAAGGAAGCAAAGATCCATGGCGAACGTGAGCTCCGGCTCTACCATCTTGCTGCATGGCGTGAATCAACGCTTTTCACGCCTCGTGAACGCGCTGCGCTCGCCTGGACGGAGGTGCTTACAAAACTTCCCGAGGGCGGCGTCCCGGACGACGTTTACGAGCGCGTGCGTGGGCACCTCTCTGAGAAGGAGCTCTCCGATCTGACTTTCCAGGTCATGGCGATCAACATGTGGAACCGCGCTAGCGTCGCGTTCCGTGCGGTACCAGGCTCCGCTGACAAGGCCTTCGGTCTCGACAAGGCCGGACTCGAGTAAGGCATACCGGCCTGCAGGCGGCGGAACCCGATATCGGCCGCCTGCATCTCGCGGTGCCGCGCGCCGAGTGATCATCGTCTCACTTCTGGGACGCAGTCGCATCACGGCAAACAACCTCCTGGGGCACCGGTATTATTGGCACATGGAAACGTTGCTTAGTCTCTCGCCCATTGGCCACGGAAGCACGAATTACAGGCCGTTGCGGATGCTGGTGCCTGAATAGTCGAGCTTAGCACGGCCGCTAATTAAGCAGACTAGGCACGGTAAAGATAAATTTTGCTCCTTGTGGCGCGTTCTCTTCCACCCACAAACGGCCGCCGTGGGACTCGACGATTGTTCTGCAAATGGCGAGCCCCATCCCCATGCCTCGAGCCTTCGTCGAAAAGAACGGCTCGAAAATTTGGGCCGCCGTTTTAACTCCGGGCCCGCTGTCGATCACTTCGGTTTGCAGACCCTCTGAAAAGGTGGTAGCGCGGACAAGCAGTATCCTGGGCTCTTCGACCGAATCCATAGCTTCGAGCCCATTTCGCACGAGGTTGATCAAGACCTGCTGAATTTGGACGCTATCGATGTATGCAGGTGGGAGATCTTCCTCGATCTCGACGCAAAGTTTGACGCCACGCCGGGAGGCATCATCGGTCATGATGATGACGACCTCTTCAATAACTTTGGCGAGGGAAACATGGTCTCTCGCATCGTGCGAATGTTTGAACAGTGCTCGCACACGGCTGACAACATGGGTGGCTGACTGCGCGCTTGATACAACTCTTTTAATGGCAATGCGTGCCCGTTCGACATTCGGTGGCGTTGCCGATAACCACCGGTCACATACGTCTGAACTTGACAAGATCGAGGACAGCGGTTGGCCAATTTCATGAGCGATCGAAGCGGATAATTCTGCTAAGCTCGCGGCCTGGCTGGCTCGGGCTAGCTCTTCCTGTAACAGCCGAAGTGCTTCATTCGCGCGGACTTGTTCCTCTATGTCGAGGCAAATTCCATTCCATTGAACGATCGTGTCGTCGCCATCTCTCATGGCTTCTGCACGGGTCTCTACCCACCGATAAATCCCGTCGTGTCTACGCATGCGATGCTTCATCAAATAAGGTTCACCGGTGGCAAGTGAATGCGCATAACGTTCTCTGACCGTCGCCAGGTCATCGGGGTGGATGATCGTTTCGATTGTACTTTGCAAACGAGACTGTTCGGGCTGATCTAAATCTTCGAGGGCGAACCCGAGATATTCCCGAAGTTTCCGGCTGCGATACACAGGCTTTCCATCTGGTAGTGCGCAATAAATAAGTGCTGGTAGAGCCCCCACAAGCTGCTCAAGTTGCCGTTCTCGAGCAACTAGCGCCTCTTCCGTCTTCTTGTATACGTCGATATCGAACGACGTACCGTACCACCCGGTGATGTGCCCTTGACCGTCATATGTTGGTCGTGCCGCACTTCGAGCCCAAGCATAGATACCCGTGGCGCGCCGAATATGAAATTCCGCGCTAAACAACTCCCCCGTTTGCAGGGACCTCCTCCATTTAGCAGCGATATCTTCATACTCATCAGGATGAACTAGCTGCTTCCAGCTAACATCTCCATCATCAATCGAAGAGTTGATCTGCTCTGGCGTCAGACCCAACGTCTGCTGCGCGAATGCGGGCAAATAGATACATCTCCCGTCAGCACCGTTTGCCCAACCGTTGCCGAAGAGATTTTCTATAATTCTCGCTGCTCTAATCGCCTCGGAACCAACAGCGTCGGATGTCTCCGGGGATAAACCGTCCACTCGTATCTTGGGATCCAAATCATCAACAGCTACTTTCGTCTCGTAGTCTGGCTTCAGTCGAGTTTCCAATAAAAGATAGCTCCCGTCACTCTGGCGCTGCCGCAGATGCATAAGTTGGGGAACTCCGGTCCAGAACGCGCGGGCAATTGCATGCGCTGCGGCTGGCCTGTCTGACGGATGAATTGATTTCAAAGAAGGAGGACTATTGGATCGAGGAGGCGCGTTTGACTCTAACCGCGGCCCAGTAGCGTTACCGTTGCAGGTCCAATCGCTGAACAAAAGTCCAATACAGCCCGCTATCGCGAATAAGCACGCAAGGGACAACGCTACGTCGCGCGCCTCGTTAACGAGGACAAAAGACAGGACGGTGCAGAGGCAGAAGATAATTGAAAACCCGAGAATGAGGGCGCGCAACTCGCGCTCCCGCACGATGAACATCACGGCAACAATCGAACCTAGAAACCCAAGCGGCGACCCTGTCAGCCACCACGTCGCGACGCCTAGAACAAGCGTCATGGTGATGATAACCGATGTCACTCGCAGAGACGTCGCCGTCATTCGAACTCCCCATGGAAAGACCAACGTCAGCAGTTGTGGATCAATCTTTACTTATCAGAATATGCCCGCTCCGCCAGCAGTTCAGTAAAACAATTGCCATAGAGGTAATTTTGCGCCGAACGTACCGATCACGCCCACGCTCGCGTTCGAGCCAATCTCCGAGAAAGCAGTCACGGCCTTGGTTTTATGGAGGTGTGCGTCTTCGTTTCTAGCAGGGTGGCAGAATCTTGACCGACACAAGCGTGACCAGCAATTCTTGTCGCTCTTTCTAAGCCATACGACAGCGGCTCTTTCGCTTTTTGAGGTCAACGCAAACCTTGGTTTGACTGGTCATCATCGCTCGGACACGCAAGACTATCTTCCGAAGTTGATAAAAACTTCCGCAACGGTATTCGATGGCATTTTGGAAGGATCGGCAATGACCAATACCTCGCCGGGCACACTCGTAATCGAAAGAGACCCGCGAAAGATTGTCGCCGGGAGGTATGTAGTCGATCCCATCCACACGCGCGTTCGTTTTAGTGTCGTACATTTCGGCGTCAGCAACTACTGGGGAGAGTTCTACGGACCGATCGGCCGGCTAGAAATCGATCCCGCCTCACCCGACAAAACGTCGATTGATGTGAGCGTATCGACCGCGCAGATTAAGACAAACAGCATGTTGCTTGACGCCGAGCTGAAGAGTGCCGACTGGTTTGACGTCGCAAGGTTCTCCAGAATATCACTTGTGGGAAAAGGCATCACGCTCCAAGGCGCGAGTAGCGCAACACTCACGGGCGATTTCACGCTGCATGGCTTCACCCGCCCGGTCGAATTTAGCATTGAGTTTACAGGCGCCGGTATCAGCCCATTCACAGGAAGCCCCGTCATCGGCTTCGAAGCCAAAGCGATCATTAGCCGCCGAGAATTTGGGATTTGCGCGAAGTATCCAATAGTCGGCGACTTGGTGACATTGATGATCAGCGCCGCATTCGATTACGCCTAGGACGAATGCGTGGGCATCGGACGCTCTCCATGCTATTGACAAGGATGCAGGAAATGACCTCCGACAGAGTAACCTACAAAGAATCTGTTGCTCGACAGCACGTCCAGCAGGCTCCGAAACCTCTAATTTCTGAGAGGCAGATTTGTAGGACATTGCACGCGTCGAGCGAGAGCTGCGAACCTTCCCTTCGTCGCATTTGTCCCGACTCGTGCAAAGCCACCTTCTGGAAGCCGAGTTAGATTCTTATGGTATCATGGGTACGGTTTAGAACTGTTGAGGTCCGGACAACCACGGAATGACGTGTCTCCTACATCTTCTCCGTTTTGGCATCCCACCGAACTGGCCCGAGCTCGTAGGCTGAGGGCAGGAATCGCCTAATTCTAACCTTAAGCACGCCATGCAGATAAAGTCGGTCCTGCACTGTATGACTGCGCTTTGCAAGAGAGGCAGTTTTGAGGGTTTGAAAGCCACGACGCCAATTGTCGGCGTCTTGTCCGACAGCTTGTCGGTTATTGCCTTAACGTGGAAATTGAAGAACGCATCAACTCTTCACGTACTCGAAGAGCCTCTGCTCTCATGCCGCGACGGCTATCGATAGAAAGCATTGGGTGGCCGACAATGACGTTTCTATACGTGTGTTTAATATGCATGCTTCTCCCGATGGGACATGTTTGATCCATCCGATGCCGTGAAAGCAAAGGGCAACGGGTTAGATCAAATATTAGGAAACAAAAATGAAAAACATAGTCCCGAGCAAGAGCTTGGAGTGGACCAACTTCATCTTGGGTGCATGCCTTGCGTGCTGCGCTCTCTTTTTCAAAGACCTCCCCGCCGCAGCTTGGAATGCCGTGATCGTCGGCGTCCTCGTGGCGAGTTTCTCGGCGGTCGCCCTGTCGCGCTATGCAGCTTGGGTTGAATGGACGAACTTGTCCCTCGGATGCTGGGCCATTTTAGCTCCATTTATATTGAAGTTTGGTTCGGCTGCGGCGCCGATATGGGTCCATGTGACAGTCGGACTTTGTGTCGCGCTGGTTGCCGCGATTCAGCTCATCGCAAGTAAGAAAAACGCAACCGGCTCAACCAAAAGCTGAGACTGGATCAACTTCACCACAACAAGCAACTCCGCTGTCACTGGATCGCCTTGTCGGCAGCGGAGGCACTCTCAAAGACAGCCGATTATCCGCTCAGGGCGTAAGATCCTACCTGCATATTCGCTATTATCAAACGGCGCTTTGCAGGGCATTTGAGATGCAAGCAAAAGTACATCCGCATGAGCAGGAGATTAGAGCCGTGGAATTACCCCGTAAGGAGGCTTTCGAGACACCAGCAGACGCCGAGAAGAAAATCGCGGCCGTGCCTGCTATGCTACCCGAAACGGCCGAGCCGAAGAATGGAGTCGCTCGGAAAGCCCGAAGCTCGTCTATGAAAAAAGGCGTCGCTGCGGCGGTTCTGCTAGCCGGCGTCGTTTACGGCGCCCACTTCGCGCACGACTATTGGATGGTGGGGCGTTTTATTGTTTCCACAGACAACGCATATGTAAAATCTGACTACACGACCGTTGCACCTAAAGTCGCGGGCTACATTAAAAACGTTCTGGTCAACGATAATGACGTCGTTAGAGCCGGCCAAATTATCGCTAAAATTGATGACCGAGACTTTCAAGCCGCGCTTTCTCAGGCGAGGGCGGATGTCGCCGCTTCAGAAGCTGGGCTCGCGAACATCGACGCTCAGATAGATTTGCAGAAGTCCATAATTGGGCAGGCGAAGGCCTCGTTGGATGCCTCAAAGGCCTCGATGGTGTTCGCGAAATCCGATGCGTCCAGAAGTGCCCGGCTCATTACCAACGGCGCCGGCACCCAATCTCGTGCGGAGCAGAGCCAGTCAATATTAGATCAGGCGGTTGCCGCAGTTGAACGTGACCAGGCGGCACTCATCACTGCGCAAAACAAGGTCCCTGTGCTTCGCACGCAACGTGATCAACTTGTGGCACAGCGAGACAGGACGGTCGCGGGCGCTCATCAAGCGGAACTTAACGCGTCATATACCGACATCGTAGCGGCGGTAGACGGTACTGTAGGAGCACGGTCGATCCGTGTTGGCCAATTTGTGAGTTCCGGCACGCAGCTCATGGCGCTGGTGCCGTTGCATTCAGTCTACATCGTTGCGAATTTCAAAGAGACGCAGCTCACCGCCGTGCGACCTGGGCAACCCGTGATGATCAAGGTCGACAGTTTCCCTGATCTCGAGATCAAGGGTCGCGTCGATAGTATCTCACCGGCGAGTGGCCTCGAGTTTTCGCTGCTACCCCCTGATAACGCGACAGGCAACTTTACCAAAATCGTTCAGCGCATCCCTGTCAAAATCCTCATTGAGGATGAGGACGCCCTAGGCCTTCTTCGGGCAGGAATGTCGGTGGAGCCCGAGATCGACACCAGAGATGAGCAACTGGCGACAAGGTAAACCTGTCGAAGCCAGGCTGTTTTAAACCAACCAACGCTTTTTTGACGTAGTGGATCCTCTATCCGCTGCGAGGAGATGTCTCGTGCCCACCGATCAAGCAAAGGCGAACAACGCCAGTATCGTTACGACACCACCACCGACGACCCCGCAGATGAGCGGGATCCGAATGTGGAGTGCGGTGGTCGGATCGACGCTTGGCGCCTTTATGGCAGTGCTGAACATTCAGATTGTCAACGCATCACTCGCAGATATTCAAGGGGCGATCGGTGCCGGAAAAGACGACGGTGGATGGATTTCCACATCCTACCTAATTGCTGAGATCGTCGTCATACCCCTGAGCGCATGGCTGGCGAAAGTTTTCTCACTTCGTAAGTACCTCCTTGTGAACGCGGTTCTTTTTCTGGCATTTTCCGTTGCGTGCGCCTTCGCGACCAATCTCCCGCAGATGATTGTTCTAAGGGCTATTCAGGGATTCTCGGGCGGCGTTCTGATCCCGATGGCGTTTACGATCATCATCACGTTCCTACCAAAGCCCAAACAGCCGATCGGTCTCGCACTGTTCGCGCTGTCTGCGACATTCGCGCCGGCCATCGGACCCACCATCGGTGGGTTCCTGACCGAGAACTATGGTTGGGAATACATTTTCTATGTAAATCTGGTGCCAGGCTCCGTGATGGTCGCCATGCTTTGGCTATCTCTTGATCGCGGACCAATGAACCTGGGACTTCTGGCTAAGGGAGACTGGCTGGGAGTTGCGACAATGTCGATTGGTCTGGCAGCCTTGCAGACCGTCCTTGAGGAAGGAAACAAGGAAGACTGGTTCGGATCGGCATTCATAGTGCGGCTCTCGGTGATTGCCGCTATATCCCTTGGGTTGTTCATTATCATCGAACTGCGGTCGGCACACCCGCTTCTAAACCTCCGACTGCTTCTCCGAAGGAACTTTGGCTTCGGCGTCGTTGCCAACTTTCTTCTCGGTATGACCTTGTACGGCTCTGTATTTGTATTGCCGATCTACCTCAGCCGGATCCAGGGCTACAATGCGGAACAAATCGGATTCGTTCTTGCTTGGACCGGAATTCCGCAACTGTTGCTGATTCCGTTGGTGCCGCGATTGATGAAGCGTTTCGACGTGCGACTGGTCATTATCGTCGGGTTTGCGTTGTTCGCAGTGTCGAATTTTATGAATGTCCACATGACGAGCGACTATGGAAGCGATCAGTTGTTCTGGCCGAACATTGTCCGCGCTGTGGGGCAAGCTCTGGTCTTCCTGCCGCTGTCAGCGGTCGCGACGGCAGGTATCGAACAGGAAAATGCAGGCTCGGCGTCGGCAATTTTCAATATGATGCGAAATTTGGGTGGGGCCGTTGGAATCGCTTCCCTACAGACCTTCTTGTCAAAGCGGGAGCAATACCATTCCAACATCATCACCAACTCGATAAGCGTCTTCGACGAGGCTACGCGGAACACTGTCTCAAAACTTACGGCATACTTCATGAGCCATGGGGTAAGCGATCAGGCGACTGCAACACATACAGCGATTGTCGCGGTAGCACTGAAAGTGCGGAAGCAGGCGAATATCATGGCGTTCAGTGATGCCTTCTATGTTTTGGGGATCGCCCTCTCGATCGCTCTTCTAGCAAGCATGCTGCTCAAAAAGCCTGATCGTCTATCGGGTGGAGGAGGCCACTGATGGTTAAAGCGCGAGATAGTTTGGGAAGCTTTGGTCGACACGGTTCAGAGATGATGGTTGATGTCAGCCAGAAACGCTCTCCCGACGCCGCGTCGCTGCTAGCCGTTCTGGAGTGGCTTTCCGGAGATGAATGCCACTCCCTTGACGAAGCCGGGCTTATTGCGGGCTTTGGTAAGAGGCTTCGGCAGATGGGACTGCCATTGGACAGGCTTACTCTCCACCTGATGACATTGCACCCGGAGATAATCGGGCGCACTTACGCTTGGGCGCCAACGGAGCCGGTGGAGGTGCATGACCGCGAACACGGGATGCAGGCCACCTTCGCGGCCACTGCGCTTCGACGGGTCATAGATGCGCGAGAGACCGTGATATTTAATGCTATAGACGAATCACTACCCTGGCGGCATATCGACGTCTTCGAGGACAGGGGGCTGCACCAGATTGTGATAGCGCCCCTTTGTAACGCGGACGGTCCCGTTAGCGCAGCAGCGTTCGCAACAAAATCAGCACGTGGTTTCACCGTTTCGGAAATAGGCATGATTGAGCGGTTGATACCAGCGCTGCGGAATACGTGCGAGATTCGCGTGATGCGTCAGGCCGAACTCTCACTGTTGGATACGTATATCGGGCCGATGACTGCCCGTCGAATTCTTGCAGGCCGTATCCGGCAAGGTGAGGTCGAGACGATGGAAGCCGCGCTTCTCCTTTGCGATCTCCGTGGATTCACCCAACTGTCAAACCGCTTACACGAAACGGAAGTTCTTACGATCCTAAACGACTACTTCGATGTTGCGGTTCCAGCGATCACGCGCCGAGGAGGCGAAGTCCTCAAATTTATGGGGGACGCAGTGCTCGCATTCTTCCCACACGCTGACGCCAACGAGGCGAGCCAAGAAGCGCTCTCCGCCACGGTGGAGATTTTGGAGCAGTTGGTTGGGCTTGCGGGTTCCTCTGGAGGTCTCGATGCCGCTGTCGCGCTTCATTACGGAAAGGTCAGCTACGGCAATGTAGGTTCGGGGCGACGTCTGGATTTTACCGTCATCGGACCGGACGTGAATATGTTAAGCCGCATCCAAGCGACATGTAGCACCCTTGGCGTCACGGTTCTCATGTCTGAGGCATTCATGGAGCGGACTGGAAGCCACGCCGTTGCGTCTGTCGGTCTTCACCATATGAAAGGCTTCGAGGACCAAGTGGAATTGTTCTCCTTACACTATTGAACACTGCCGACGAGATCGGGAAGAGTTGGTGGAACGAGCATGTCTACAACGCCTTCGGGTGCTCAGGAGTGATCTTCTGCTCATGCAGGTCCAGGCTCCCGGACGAACTGGTCAAGACGTCCGACGACATTTAGGTCCGTCTCCATGGCGCAACTCAATGGTACCGGCATGATTAGAGGTGGCTCGGTTTGTCTGAACAGTTTGGGGCGTTTTGCTAAGTGGATTTCCGCCTCTATTATGCCGCCACCATCATTGGTGCCAGCGCGTTGAAGTAGGCCTGATCCGGGGTCTGCCGGTCAAGGGATGAATGTGGGCGTCGACTATTGTAAAAGGTCAGATATCGGCCAATGCCGACGCGAGCCTCGGACACTGTTTTATAGGCGTGGAGGTAGACTTCCTCGTATTTGATCGACCGCCAGAGCCGCTCGACGAAGACGTTGTCGCGCCACGCACCCTTGCCATCCATCGAGATGGCGATTTCCGCCTTCTTCAGCACCGCTGTGAAGTCCATCGAGGTGAACTGCGAGCCTTGGTCGGTGTTGAATATGTCGGGTTTGCCATAACGGGCCAGCGCTTCCTCGACTGCTTCGATGCAGAAGTCCGCTTCCATCGTGATTGACAGCCGCCACGAAAGAACCCGCCGGCTGAACCAGTCCACGACGGCGCAGAGATAGACGAAGCCGCGAGCCATCGGAACATAGGTTATGTCCATTGCCCAGACCTGGTTGGGTCGGGTGACGGCCAGCTTTCGCAAGAGATAGGGATAGATTTTGTGACCAGGCGCTGGTTTGGAGGTATTCGGGCGACGGTATATCGCCTCGATGCCCATCTTCTTCATCAGCGTAGCGACGTGAAGCCGCCCGGCATTTAGCCCTTCTCCTCTCAAAAGCCATTGCAACATTCGACTTCCGGCAAACGGGTAGTCGAGATGCAGTTGGTCGATCCGGCGCATCAAGGCAAGATCGCCGTCAGGCACTGGACGAGGCAGATAATAGACGCTGCCACGGCTGAAGCCGAGAAGTTTGGCCTGGCGCACGACGGATAGCTTATGCTGGCGGTCGATCATTATTTTCCGCCCAGCAATCCCGCCTTGCCGAGCGCTCCGGCTAAAGCTCCTTGAGGTGGCAACAGGCGTTTTCGGTGATGAAGCGAAGACGGACCGGATTCCGGGATGATCTCGCCCCCTGGAGGCTGGGGTCCTGCTGGTCTCGATTGTTTTCAGTCTATCGTGGTTGCTTCAAAAACGCGACGATACTCTCATTCAGCTCTTCAGCCGTCTTGCGCGCTTCGCTCAAGACGCTGGTATCGAGAAGAATGAAATCGACTGGCATTCCCGCGATCTCCTTCCGCGGTGGCCTGCTTTGCATACCAATCAAGTACCACTACAGGCTTGTGCGGGCATGGAAACAGCGCCAGATCGCCCATGTGGAAAGGAGAGATCTGTGTCACGATTTTGATGGCGATCTGACCGAGGTTCTCAACGCTCCCGATATCAAAGGGGGACTGTGGCGCCTTGATCCTACAATTCCACGGACTGTCATGATGACAAAGATTTGTAGGGCCTCAACCCATAACGGGATGTTCCTACCAGGCCATAGTTCGATAATTCGAGAGGTCATAATGTATCTTACAAAGCCATCGCTAGTTGCCCTCGCAGTAGCCGCCACCCTTGCCGGCACCGTCGCCGATGCCGACGGTCTGAACGCAAACTCGCCGGCCGCCATTGAGAAGAGCCTTCGCACGTTCAGCGGACATATCGACGTCGAGTACGTCCACAATCGTCTCACCTTAAACGATAGAGCTGATGGCCCGCTTGGCATTCCCGACCGTTCGGTGGATGAAATTCAACGGGTGCGGTCGGCTATTCGCGACAATAAGGCCCTGCTCGGCAGCCTGACCGAAAAAGGTGTCGCTGTAAGGGACGTGATCAATGCATATCAGGCCGCAGACGGCAGCATCACCTTCTATGTGCGGTAGATTCTGTTGGGCTCTTTGAGCACGCCGGAATATTCTCGGCACCTCCCCTTAGAGATGGTCGCGGCGACGCGGCCATCTCTGTTTTCTAGCGCGACGGGTTGGTAGTCAGGCCTTCCTGGGTGCCAGGCAGAAAGTCAATGGCACGGTCACTTTCGCCCCCGTGCCAATGACAATGAAACCTAAATCTCGATCTGTGGCGTCATGCCAGCAGCGGATCCCCATCGGGCGACCGCCTGCTCAGACACCCTCGTACACGAGCTCGGTGAACAAGCCGGGGGTTATAACGAACTGACCCCACTTTTTGTCGAACGCCGACGTCGGCTTTGCCGCTACCACCTCTCCAACAGACATACCTTGCTTCTTAAGTTTCGCGACGTTGCCACGAACCGCGACGAGCATGTCGTGAAACGCCTTGAGCTCAGCCTTGTTGCTCACAGGGCCACCATGTCCGGGGACGACAATGGTCTTGTCGTCAGCCATTCCGAGGCTTTTCTCGCATGCCGCGATCTTGCCATCGATGCTGCCGCCGGTCGAGTAGTCGATAAATGGATAGATGCCGTTCCAGTACGTGTCGCCTGTGTGCAGGATGTTCTGATCAACGAAATGTACGCCGATGTCGCTGTCCGTATGGGCTGCTTCGTAGCAGACCAGATGAAGTTTGCATCCTTGGAGCGTGACCTCGTGGTCAGATGAGAACACTTCCGTCGGGATCGCGCCCGCCGGCGATGGGGGAAAGGTGAAGTCCCAGTCCGCTACTCGCTGAGTTTCCATCAACCGCTTCTTGGTGTTCTCATGCGCCATGATCGAGGCGCCCTGAGCGTGAACCCATTCGTTGCCATCTGCATGGTCGAAATGCCAGTGGGTGTTGATCAGGTTGGTGACTGGCTGGGAGCCAAGGGCGTTAAGCGCCTGCACGATCTTCGGGCGAGTTGCGGTGATACCCGCATCTACCATCACCTTCCCGTCTTTACCGACAAAGACGGCGATGTTTCCACCCGAGCCTTCCAGGACGTAGACGCCGCCGCGAAGTTTGTGTGTCGTTATATCTGCTTTTGCAGCGGCACCCCGGATCATCCCAACGAGCTGATGCGCCTCGGCATAAGCTTCGCGGGGAGAGAGCCAACCTCCTGCAAGGCCGACGGACGCGACGCCGATGCAGCAAAGGCAGAAGCCGCGGCGGGATAGTTTAGGTGCTATTGAGTTTGCCATGGAATTCCTCCGAAAATGGTTCGGTCGTGAGAGACATCGAAAGTAAAGGCGATGTCCGAGAACCCTTAGAACTCTCCATTGGACTGATATTGTACCATTCGGTGCGCATTCTCCATTTCGCCGAACTGCTAGATCGGCGGGCAGCACTTCCGAAACAGATGCTGCGGGCATCAAACGATACGGCCAATTCGTACAATCTGCGCAGGTGAAGTTGCGCAACAGTTGTGCCGTGAACAATGGAGATCCAAGTGAACAATAAAGTAATCGCACTCGTAGCCGCCGCCCTAGTCTCGTCTTTCTACCCGGCGTCAGCAGCCCGTATCCAGGCCGGCACATTGACCTGCGACGTGTCGGCAGGGATTGGCAAAATTCTGGTCGCTCAGCAGGACGTCGACTGCACTTTCAAGCCGACGACGGGTGCGCCGGAGCACTATCGAGGAACTATCGCAAAGTTTGGCTTGGAAATCGGCCAGATCCGCGAAGCGTCCCTAGTGTGGTTCGTTTACGGAGCGACGAGCCTCGGTGCCGGCGCACTCGCTGGCGACTACATCGGAATCGATGCCGACGCGACCATGGGCGTCGGTCTGGGCGCTAACGTGCTCGGTGGTGGGCAAGGAAAGTCCATCGCACTGCAGCCGGTGTCCGTTCAGTCTGAACAGGGCGTCAATGTTGCCGTCGGCACAGAAGAGCTCAAGCTTCAGGCCGTCGCGAAGTAGCTCCGATAAGCGAAACAGGACCACGGAGTCTTGCGCGCTCCGTGGCCATCTTCAATATCGCCATGTTGCTCCACGTTGGATCGTGCCTTGACGTGGACTGTCTGTGCATCTCGCAGAAATGGCTCGATACGGAGCCCCCAAATCAAGTTTCAAGACTTCACGCGCCTGCGTAGCGGTCAGTCGCAATACGGCAAGTCTGGGCCACGATCTCAGTCCGCGGCCGACCGGACAGACTGGTTGGATGGTGAGCAGTCAAACTGCATCCACCCCTTTCTCGCGACGATGCCGCGAGTTGACCCGTCTAAGGGGCGTCAGTAGATTCAGATCTGATAAACAAGGATGGGTCGTCCGATGCCATTTCCCGCAGCTAGCTGTATGTCCGAGGAAGATTTCTTCAATTTCCTCCGTACTCAGGACAAGAAATGGGAACTCATCAGGGGGAAGGCCGTCATTTTGGCTGGGAGGAACCAGCGGCATAGGGACATTACAGCAAACACCCTGACTTCGCTTTACGCTCAGCTACGAGAAAAGAGGTGTCGCGCGACCGCGGTGGATACGGGGATTTGCACCTCGCAAGGAACGGTAAGATATCCAGATGTCGTCGTGGATTGTGGCCTGCGTGACGACCAAGCGATGCTTGCGACCGAACCAGCGGTCGTTATCGATGTCTTATCACCTTCCACAAACGATTTCGACTCGCATCGAAAAGTCCTGGAGTACAAAGCGAAGCCAGAGATCGCGCATATTCTCTTGATCGACACCAACGACGTAGGTGCTTTGCTTCATTACCGTGACGCCGACGGTTGGTGCGAGACAATGTATGCCTCTGTAGATGACGTGATTGGACTCCCTAAGATCGGCGCTACGCTCCGCTTGAGGGACGTCTATTTTGGACTTGAGTTTTAGCACAATGATTGGGCTGGATGTGGTTTGTCTGCCATCTTCGCCTTGGATACTGGCGGACGCCGACGAGAGATGCGACACAACCTAATGGGCTTTCGCCCCGCTCGCTTCGTAGAGCCGCCCAGAACAGGAAATCGGATCGTACAAGCGGACAGCACGGAGAGAGACTAAGTTCGCGGTGACCTCCACCACTTAAGGGTATGCCGCTATGCGTAGATCGACACTCGCTGCAATTTTTATGTTAGCTCCAACACTTGCAGGGGCCCAGTCGCTCGGTGATCAGGACAGCTCCGGACGATTTGACGGGATGCCAGCCGGAACCGATCGATATCGCGACGACAGTAGCGCTGGATCGTTCTCCATTCCGTTAGGAGCGGCTATTGGCGAGCATATTGTCGAGCCGCAGGGCACCATGGGCACCTGCGTACATCCTTTGAAATCATCCCGGAACGTCACGCCGACCGGTGTAGCCAGGGCTTCTTGCAGATAGGCAAGGGGTCGCGTAGCAGCAGGCGCGCGTCCTCTTTCCCGTTGCGTGTTTGGGACAAATCAGAACATCGGGCAGGAACGTCAAATTTTGCCATCCACCGGGGATCGTTCTCGAACATTCCCGTGCCCGCTGAGGCACCGCGTGGCTCGTCCTGTTGTTCCTGCTTAATAGACCCTCACAGCACGCCGTAATAGCCTATCGCCTCTTCCAGTTCGGCCTGTTCGTAGCTAAAATGCGATCGGACGGCCTTGTAGAGAACTTCGAACGTTTCTCGCGTTCGAGCGAAATTCGTGGCGCTGGGATCGGCCCAAAGATCGGTGACGTTCATCGCCAGCGCTTCCAGAAGTTTGTGAATGACTGAATGCTCTTCCGAAAGACGAGCAATTACTCGTCTCAACCCCTCGCTGCCATTCAGTGCGATAGCCGGGAAAATCTCATTGTCCTCGGATGTGTGATGAAAATCGAGAAACTGACATTCACGGCCGCAGAGATTCCCGAACCGTCGATAGTTTCCCAACAGTTCTAGCGAAGCGACGTGCTCCGCGAGGTTCTTTGCATCGTCTTCGCCATGCTGAACCTGGTCCATCATACTCTTTGTTTCTTCGAGTGCTAAAAGGTGCATCTCGTGAATCTCCGCGAGGCGACGCCCCGCCGATCGGTGCAGCTCGGTCGCTCCGGGGATTGGAGGGGCTTTAGGCCGCTGACTTTCGTCGAAGAGATCGAAAACGTTCATGATAGAAACACGCTCCTAGGCAGTTATGGATCGCCCCGATCCGACAACGCCAAGGTATCGCGATCAGCCAGTAGGAGTTCGACGTCGTGGACGTCGATCCAGAGCAGATCCGCGACGTTCGCGTTGTAGACTGGGTCTTGTGGTCGCGGGACGCTACGCACACCCATGCCCTCGCCACACCCCTCGAACGAGGTGTCTGCGATCGTTCGGCTGAATAGAGCCGTCCTATTTACCCTCTCGGAAGGCAGCCGGCGTCAGGGGCGCCGGAAAATCTTGATAACAAACTGGCCGCAAAAAGCGATAAATGGCCATAGTGCCGACAGACGTGGACCTTCCGTCCGAGGTGGCAGGGAAAGGGCCTCCATGCACCATTGCTGGGGATACCTCGACGCCAGTAGCAAAGCCGTTCACGAGCAGTCGACCAGCTAGCATTTCTAGCCTTGGGATAAGTGCATGCGCAATCGATGTGTCCGCGTCATCGATGTGAAGCGCGACGGTAAGTTGCCCTTCAAGCGTGTCGAGAACACGCGCTAGCTCTGCCTGATCAGAGCATCTCACAATGAGGCTCGCCGCGCCAAATATCTCGTCCTGTAGTTCGGTGTCCTCCAGCAAAGCTGATCCTGTCGTGGAGAAGAGGACGGCCTGTCCTTCCAAGGCGGTACCTCCAATTCCACGCCCTACTACGTCAACGCTGGATTTGGATTCCATTTTTGCGGTGCCACGCCGGAAAGCGTCACAGATACCTGCGGTCAACATCGTCTGCGCGGCCGCCTCGGCTATGTGGGACGCAGCTTCGGATGTGAATTCAGCAACACCTGGCCCGTCGACTACAAGGACCAAGCCTGGATTTGTGCAAAATTGACCAGCCCCAAGCGTCACAGAGCTGATGAAATCTTTTGCGATTTCAGGTCCGCGAGCTGCCATTGCTGAGGGGAAGATGATCACAGGATTGACGCTACTCATTTCAGCATAAACCGGGATCGGCCGACTGCGTTTGGACGCGATGTCCATCAACGCTAGGCCTCCGCGGCGGGAGCCAGTGAACCCCACCGCACGGATACGAGCATCGGCTACCAACGCTTGGCCTACTTCGAAACCCGCATCGAATAGCAGGCCAAAAACGCCAGGAGCAAAAGCGGATTCGGCAACAGCCTTCTGAATTGCTCGGCCGACGAGTTCCGAGGTGCCTGGATGGGCGGAGTGAGCTTTCACGACCACGGGGCATCCTGCGGCGAGCGCAGACGCGGTGTCCCCTCCGGCAACGGAGAAAGCCAGCGGGAAGTTTGAAGACCCGAAGACTGCGACAGGCCCCAACGGCACATTGCGCAACTTGAGGTCGGGTTTGGCTAAGGGCTTCCGGTCGGGGTCAGCTGGGTCGAAGCGCAATTCCTGGAAGAGACCATTACGAACTTCCGCAGCAAAAAGGCGCAATTGGCCTACAGTGCGTGCTCGCTCAGCCTCGATCCGGCCTTTGGGAAGTCCGGTCTCCGCGCTTGCCCGGTCTACCAACTCGTTCCCGATATCCAAGATGTTGGTGGCAATCCGCTCGAGAAACAGAGCCCTTTCTTGCCGTTTCGTCTCACGGTACGATTGGAACGCGTCCCATGACATTGCCAATGCGCTCTCAACCTGTTCCGACGTTGCACCGTGAAATGCCTCTCCGAGTCTGCTCCCCGACGTCTGCTCGACAGCAAAAAAGGGCTTTCCTCCGCCTTGTAAACTCTCGGCTCCAATTAGCAGCTCGCCCTTGATAGCCATGCCTTTGTCTCCGTGTTTAAGATTGCGCACTTGGGGCGAATGCCTTTAGGCGAGAGCGCCAATTGCCTCCGTCCGCCTTCTTATCAAACTTGCCGTTGCGAGAATTGGCGAATCCATTCCGCTTTGCGCGAACGTTATTGGCGTTCGACTTGCGATCTGAGGCACGGCGTTGCCAGCGTTGGAGGAAATCCTGCGCGGCAAAGGTTATTGTCAGATTTTGCGGTACACGGTTCTCCTCAGCGGCTAAGCGCCAGTGCGAGCGCTAGGACACCGGTGCCGAAAAAATAGAGCCCGACAATGAAGTGGAGGTTGGGCAGGGGGCTGGCGGCAGTTCTAGCAACAGCGCCTCGCCGTTGGTGGCGTCCGGGATATGCGCTCATTGCTCGGCCTCCTTGGCGCCCGAAACTACACCACGTGGTGTTTCCCTTCGCATCGTCCCGGACCTGTCGGTTTGCCTGGTCGGGCCTGCGCTCCGGGGGATCGAGCCTGTTACGATTCTTTCGGCCTTCGTGTTGGGCATTGATCCGGTCTTCGGGAATATGAGATCCGGAAACCAGCTTTCGGAAGCGTTTGCCACCGGTGCGGCGACTGCCATTGCGAAGGCGAGCGCGGTGGTGGCATAGGGAGCGTGGTACATGCGGTGCTGGGACATAATGGATCACCTCTTGTTGCGGCGAGCAAGGTCGAGCTCGTCATCTGTGAAAGGATAAGCACCCGAGCAAAGACATGGTATTCTATACAGGTCTCGCTTAGGTAACCCATTGGTATTAGGCACTTAAACCACCGCTCAGCGGAGCGTTCGCGGGGAGGGCGGCACTTCAATCTGTGAATTCGTGCTCAACGACGGCCATGACAGCGGCGCCTTTGCGAGACTATGTTTGCGGTCTTTAGCATCCGCCGGGAGCGAGGGAATTCGGTCGAATTCTCTCGCTCCCGAGCCGTCGCGGACCAAAAGCAACCTGTCGGACTATTTTGAGAGCCGCTGGATCACCCGGCTTTATCGAAGCCAGGAGGTAGTGCGCCCGCCTTGGAGATTGCGACAAGCTTCCAGTTCACAAACTCTCCGAAGCCCAGTTGGCTCAACTCGCGGCCGTAGCCCGAATTCTTTACGCCACCGAACGGCATCTGCGGCGTCGACCAGGTCGGGTTGTTCACGAACGTCATCCCACTCTCGATCTCGAGCGCCAAGCGCTCGCCGTGTTCGAGATCGGAGGTAAAAATAGAGCTGCCGAGACCGAAAGGCACATCGTTTGCGAGCTTGATTGCGGCAGCCTCGTCAGCGACCACATAAAACGAAAGGACCGGGCCGAAAATCTCCTGCTTGTAGACTGGGTTTTCCGGCGTGATGTTTGTAATGATCGTCGGCTCGAGGAAACTACCGGGTCGATCAATGCGCTTGCCGCCGAGTGCGATTTCGGCGCCTGCGTTCCTGGCGACGTCGATCTGCTCCAGCAACCCTTTGAGCGCTCCTTCCGACGACACCGGCGCAAGTGTTGTTGACGGATCGAGAGGGTCTCCGGGCTTGAGCGAAGCCATCGCACTTTTCATCGCCGCGAGGAACTTTTCGCCCCTCTCTTTCCCGACCACGATCATCCGCTTCGTCGCGACGCAGCTCTGGCCTGCGTTGTTCATCTTTCCAACCATAGCGTTGAGGACGGTGGGCTCGAACGGTGCGTCCTCCAGTACAATAAGAGGATCCGATCCGCCGAGCTCGAGGACCGATTTCTTCAGATTGCGAGCCGCGCGCTCTGCTACGATCGCCCCGGCTTTCTCACTTCCTGTGAGGGTTACGCCACGGACGCGTGGGTCGTCGATGATCGTGCTCACCTGATCTGTTGACGCGAAGACGTTGACGTAGGCGCCTTCGGGCACACCTGCCCGACGCAATACGTCCTCAAAGGCGAGCGCGCATTGGGGCACATTGCTGGCGTGTTTGGCTACGATCACATTTCCGACCATCAGCTGAGGCCCGGCCACGCGAGCCAATTGGAAGAAAGGGAAGTTCCATGGCTCTACCGCGAGGATGATCCCTAGCGGCAGCGCGTGCAGTTTGGCGCCGGGCGCTCCGGGAAGCTCCTTGCGTTGAAGGAATTGCTGTGCAGTCTCCGCGTAGTAGTCCATGATCGCTGCCGACAGCGTAAGTTCCCCTACCGCGTGCGAAACAAGCTTTCCCATGTCTCGGGAAATGATCTCGGCCAGCCTTTGCATGTCATCTCGGATAATCTGTGCGGCTCTTGCGACGATACGAGAGCGCTCGGCGATCGGCCTGAGAGGCCAATCTTTGCGAAAGCCCCGTTCAAGTTCGTCGAGGCTCGCCGCCAACGCGCCGTCGCTGATGTTGTCAAAGCTCTCTGTTACTAAACCGGTCGCCGGATTTGTTGTCTTGTATGCCATATCTTGTCTCCTGGTCGAGCTGTCAGATGCGGCAGCCAGGTAGGAGGTATCTTCCCGTCGCTAATCGCCATTGTACTTTCCCGCATGAAAGCGGCCCACAGTTCTGGAAAAGCCCTGTGAGGGATAGATCGTACAAAATCGCGGCTACTGGGTTAGGGAAGGAATGGACGTTTAACGCCGTGGTGGAGGCCTGACACCGCGCCTCAAATTTACAATCTAGCCGCTCCGTCTGTTCCTAACTTGGCTGTCTATTCCCCCCGGCGCACAGCGACCCGGAATTGACAAGCCAAGGAGATATTTGATGAAAGCTGCGGTATTGAACGCGTTCAGCGGAAAATTCGACATCGAGGATATTGAGATCGGGTCGCCGATTGGACGCGAAGTTCTCGTTGAGGTGAAAGCCTGCGGGTTGTGCCATTCCGATCTCCATCTCGCGGAAGCCAATTTCGGCACGCCACTGCCTGCGGTGCTTGGTCACGAGGTTGCGGGGATCGTAAAGGCGATCGGTCCAAACGTCTTGGATATAGCGGTGGGAGACCACGTGGTCGGCTCACTGGTGCAGAGCTGCGGACATTGTGGGCACTGCGTCGGCGGTTCGAGCTTCCAATGCGACAATCCCGAAGAAACACTCCGCTCGCCGAGCGACGGCCTCCGGCTTACGCGTGATGGTGCTCCCGTTACGACGGGATGGGGAACGGCAGGGTTCGCTGAGTTCGCAATCATTCATGAAAACCAGCTTGTAGCCGTGCCTAAGGAGGTGCCCTTCGCTCAGGCATCTCTGCTGGGATGCAGCGTGATAACTGGCGCGGGTGCAGCCATCAACACTGCAAAAATCCGGCCCGGTCAAACCGTGGTGGTGATCGGGGTGGGGGGCGTTGGTCTTAACGTCATTTCCGGAGCGAAACTAGCTGGCGCTTCGCGGATTATCGCCGTCGATCTGCAGGCAGAAAAAGAGGCCCTGGCGCTTAAGTTTGGCGCGACGCACTTCGTGAATTCCAAAACCACCAATGCCGTCGACGCGGTTAAGGAGATTACCGGAGGCGGTGTCGATCACGGCTTCGAGGTGATCGGCCTCGTGCCCACCACCCAGCAGGCGATCCAAATGGCCCGCAAGGGCGGATCCGTGTACCTCATCGGCCTTCATCGTCCCGGTGTCGAAACACCGGTGCAGGGCTTGGATCTCGTCGTCCGCCAAGTCGACGTCCGCGGCGTCTACATGGGGTCGAGCAACATCAAGAACGATGTGCCGATGTTCGCGGACCTTTACCTGCAGGGTCGGTTCAATCTCGATGACCTGATATCCCGGACGATCAACATCCGGGACATCAATGAGGCCTACGAGGACCTCAAACACGGTGCGGTCGCCCGCAGCGTGATTACCTCTTTCTAAAAGCCCGATCACGTCTCTTCGGCGGCGGGTACAGCGGCAGTTTGTTTTTGGGATTCGCCCGCGGCGATGCGTTGCGACGTCGTGGGCGCGATCATATCGATCGCGGAAAGGCAACTCCCGACATTCTCCGCAATCCCAGGTCAAGTCTCCAAGTTGCCATCGTCTGCAGAGAAAAATGGTTGCCGACATGGCCCGATTCGAAACTGATAAGGAATACGACATGCTAAAGACCGCGATCGCCACAGGTGTTGGTCTTCTTTCCCTCACTACCCTCGCCGGCGCCTCTAGCGATGGCGCCTGGAACGCCCTATTCGCCAAAGCCAACGGTACCTGCATTGGTCAGTCACGCATGGTGTCCCCCGAAGCGAGTGCGCCGGTTGCTTTCGATGATGCGACGGGGAAGATTGCAGTAATGCTTCGGGAAAAGAGCCCGAAAACGAAGAAGTTGGTCAACGTGATCTGCCTATACGACAAAAAGTCAGGAAAGGCTTCCATCGCCGAGTACCAGTGGCTCGGACAGTAAACGCGCTCTGAAGCTGGCTAAGAAAGAACGAAAGCCACTGCTTCCGCATTTCTCGAGCGTCGCCTGGCGGGATCGTCTGTACCTCAAGTCGATCCAATTTATTTGCGCCTGGCGACGCCCAATTCCCCTTCAAACCTAGGCCATCCTGTTAGGTGATCGTCGAGCTCCGGCTTATTGCAATCAGGGACTGACGGGTCGCTTCAGCGAAGTTGAGATCAGTTCCTTGAAGTAGCGTGCTACTCGGCCGTCGCGACTGGCGTCCTCGGATTCCCACTCAAATTGCCAAGCATCGTGCCGAGCTCGCCAGTCTCCAAGCGCTGACGCATCGTCGTTCGATATCCGCTCACTCGCAAGATACGGATTGTCTTGCTGCTGCAGTCCACGAGCACGCGCTCGAGACCCAGCTTCCTGCAGATCGATCAGCTCCTCGATTGTCATCCTAATCCCCCCGTAGAGCGGCAACTTAGCATCGTGGCCGATGTTCGTAAGTTCTTGCTAATAAACGACCGGAGATCGTTGCTCTAGTTCGCCAAAATATCGGCAGCTGCTTATCGACAGCAGCTGAGGGAGACAAGGTCGAATATTACAATATTACTGAGGGCTCCCGCACCATTTTCCTCTTCGTCAGGCCGCCAAACATACGGCGTTACACGCCCGCCTCAGAGCTGAGCGCGGGGATTGCCTGGTCAATATTATCGATACGAAAGGAAACATCCATGAAGGCAAGATTTCTTCTGGCGCTCGGCATTGCCGCGCTTATGAGCGGAACGGCGCTGGCCGATACCATCCCCGGAGCAAACGAACCGATCGTACGAGGTAATCCCGTGCAGAAGAGCTATGGCGTCTACATCGATCAGATGATTGCCGACTTCATTGAAAAGAACCAGTTGCCGGGCCTCACCCTGGCGATCGTCCAGGCGCCCTACATCCCACGTTCTAGCGGCTACGGGAAGGCCAGCATCGACAGGGATGAGCTCGCCTCTACGAAAACCATGTGGAACGTCGGTCCTATCACGCAAGCGTTCACCGCAGTAGCGGTCATGCAGCTGAAGGAACAGGGCAAGCTCAAGCTCGATGAGATGGTCTCGAAGTATGTCGACGATCTTCCCTCGGCCTGGAAGGACGTCACTTTGCTCGAGTTGCTGCAGCACAGCTCAGGGATCCCGGATTACCGCGAGAAGCTGGACGACGCCAAGCGCTACTCCCCCAAGGAACTGCTAACGCTCGTGGCCGATAAGCCGCTGCTCTTCGAAAGCGGCACCAAGGTCCAGCAGAGCGCCACGAACTCGACATTGCTCGCTTTGGCGATCGAGCGCGCCAGCGGAATGACCTACCACGACTTCGTGTGGAAGTATCAGATCGAGGCCTCGCAGCTACAGAGCACGATGTTCGCGGAAGACATGAAGACGAAGGCTCGGACCGATAGGCCTGCGACGATGCCTGCGCACGACAATCAGCACTCGCACTTCAAAGCAGAGGTCGAGTACATCAACCCTGTCGAAACCGCTACAGGCTATCGAGAGGTCGATGGTCATTTGGTTGCAGTTCCGGCGGACATCTCCGAGAACCTGTTTGGGTTCGGCAACATCTGGTCTTCTGCGGAAGACATCAGTAAATGGGACATCGCGCTGGCGGGGTCGGTGCTGATCAAGGACATCGCTGATCGCGACGTCATCTACATGCCTACGAAGCTTGCGAACGGCACCGTGGTGCCAGCGATGGCGGGATGGGAGTTCACCAAGCATCCAGGGTTCATGGAGGTGAAAGGGAACTCTCCGGGATTCAGCTCCTATCTGAGCCGTTTCACCGCGTCCTATGAACTGGTTTGCGTGACGCTGCTCACCGATAAGGAGGGGGTCGATCTCACCGTTCTCGCCCGCAACATTGCGGCGGCCTATCGCGCGGATCTCGGGCCTGCTGTCGATCCAAAGAACATCGTCACACAGGAGAGCAAGTTCGGTACCGCCGAGACCGTCGCGCGGATCAAGGAAGACCTAGCAGCGAAGAAGATTCCCGTGTTTGCCACCTTCGATCACGCGGAAAACGCGACGTCTGTAGGCGACAAGTTGCGTCCAACGACTGTTCTCGTATTCGGCAACCCAAAGATCGGCACCAAGCTGATGCAGGCCGACCAGTCGATCGGTATCGACCTGCCACTTCGCGTCCTCGTATGGGAAGACGAGTACGGCCGGACCTGGGTCGGATATCCGAACGTCGCCAACCTCGTCGATGGTTATGGCATCAAGGATCAAGCGACTGTCGGGACGATGACCAAGTTCCTCGACGGCGTGGTTGGCCGCGCCGCAAACGTCTACAGCTACTGAGCCGGGAGATCGCAGATGTTAAATCTCGATAAGCCCACCACGCGTCGGTTTACGCTCGGCGCGCTCGGTGTCTCTGCAGTGGCAGCCGCTTCATTGGGAGCGTCTCCGCTTTACGCAAAGGACAAAGTTTCGAGTACGGTCGCCACACGTGGCGGCCGGAAGCTCCAGATCTTCTCGGACAAGCTGGCAAAAGCGCCTCGTCGTCGTGACTTTACGTCCGTTCCGTTCATGGCCGACCGCAAAGATCTTTGGGACCATGAGGCGTCCGCAGTACTTTTGGGCTACGACGGCGGACCGCGACAGGTTTGGGAGGCATCGGAAATTTCCGCAGCCTGGCTGAACCTTATGCGGGAGTCGATCAACGGACAGGTGTTTGCACACGACAACCCGGACTTTCTGGCCGTCGCTGCGGTTCATGGAACCGCCCATCACGTCCTCTTCAATCAGACGATGTGGGACAAATACGATCTGGCTCAAATTGCGGGAGCCAAAAGCAAGCGCAATGATTTCGTCGTGGAGAAATCTGGCGCGACGGAGAAGGACGATCACCAAGACGTCGACGGCTTCTACGGCCCGGCAAACAACAACATCGTGTCGCTCCAGAAACGTGGAGCGGTCTTTGTCGCCTGCCACGATTCAATCCACGCTATCGCGCGCGGGATCGCTTTGCGGGAAAGCAATTCGGGCCTCCCTGCGGATGCGGTCGCCGCCGATCTCACAAACAACCTCGTCTCCGGAGTCGTACTGGTGCCTAGCGTAGTGGCTTACCTAGCTGAACTGCAGGACGCTCGGTTCACCTACGCCAAGGGAGCCTGAAACTAGCCGTCGGTGCGGAACTTCCTGTTCCGTGCCGATGGCCTTAGCTGCGACCGACGTTCGAGGCGTCGAGGGTATTCCGGATGGATGGCGTAGGATCGTCCAATACATAGAGCTCCTGACACGCTGTATTGACCGCAAAACGGAGTGACGACACATGGAAAATAAATCGACCCAACCGACCGATGAAATTCGGGATGGAGTGGAGACGATGCCGGAATTCGTGGATATTTCTCTGGAGACACTTCCCAGCTCCAGGTCTCGGGCAGACGAACTTCTCGATGAGGCGTTGATGGAGAGCTTTCCGGCCAGCGACCCCATGGCGTGTGGACGTATAGCCTGAGTTCCAGTTTGCCAAAGCCGTCGATGCCTGCCCTTATAGTCCGCATAGACGGCCGCGTTAGCGGACCATTTTGGGCAAGGGATGTCGTGTGCGGCGCTGATCCCTCCATCTGGCTCCTAGCCTGCCGCGCTCTCTCGACCCAACTGTTGAACAGGGATCAACACATATGGCAAAGCAAACAATAGCAGAGCTGATCGTAGATACGCTCGAAGCCGCGGGCGTGAAGCGCATCTATGGCGTGACAGGGGATTCACTGAACGGTCTGAGCGACGCGTTGCGCCGGAAGGGCACTATCGAGTGGGTCCACATGAGGCACGAAGAGGCTGCAGCTTTCGCGGCCGGCGCCGAAGCTCAGCTCACGGGGGAGCTCGCGGTTTGCGCGGGGAGTTGCGGCCCCGGCAACCTTCATCTCATAAACGGCCTATATGATTGCCATCGAAGCGGAGCCAAGGTGCTTGCGATAGCGGCCCAGATTCCCAGCGCGGAAATTGGAAGTGGATACTTCCAGGAAACACATCCGGACAAAATCTTCGCGGAATGCAGCCATTATACAGAACTCGTCTCGACTTCGCAGGTCATGCCGAGGGTTCTCGACATCGCGATCAGGCAGGCGGTTACGAAACGCGGCGTTTCTGTGGTCGTCATCCCAGGCGACGTCGCGATGGAGAAGGTAGACGCTTTCGAACCTGGACGCTGGCTCGTGCCATCGGTTCCGGTGATCGTGCCGAGGCCCGACGATATCGACCGCGCGGTATCCCTGCTTGATGCCGCTGATCGAGTAACAATCCTTGCCGGTGCAGGCTGCGCAGGCGCTCACGATCACGTGGTTAGACTGGCGGAAATCCTGAAAGCTCCAGTGGTTCACGCACTTCGCGGTAAGGAACATGTCGAATGGGAGAACCCGTACGACGTCGGAATGACGGGACTAATCGGTTTTGCTTCCGGATATCACGCGATGAAGCAGTGCGACACGCTTCTCATGCTGGGTACCGACTTCCCCTACCGACAGTTCTATCCGAGTGACGCGAAAATTATTCAGATTGATATCGACGGCTCGAGGCTAGGGAGGAGAACGAAGCTCGATCTCGGCCTGATCGGCGATGTCGAAGCCACCCTAGAAGCGCTGATCCAAAAGCTTAGGCCCAAAGATGACGACGATCATCTGCAGGCCGCACTGGATAACTATGCCGAAGCTCGCGAAGGCTTGGACGATCTTGCCATGCCCGGTAGCCAGGGCGAGCCCATCCATCCGCAATACGTCGCCCGCCTTGTAAGTGAGATCGCCCACGATGATGCGGTCTTCACCTGTGATGTCGGCACGCCGACCGTTTGGGCTGCAAGGTATCTTAAGATGAACGGAAAGCGTCGCCTGCTAGGATCTTTTGTTCACGGCTCTATGGCGAACGCGATGGTCCAGGCCATTGGAGCTCAGGCTGCATTTCCGGGCCGGCAGACCGTTAGCCTGTCCGGCGACGGCGGTTTCGCGATGCTGATGGGCGATCTTCTGACGATCCGACAGCTCGACTTGCCTGTGAAAATCGTCATCATCAACAATGGCATGCTCGGCTTCGTAGACATGGAGATGAAAGCCGCTGGATACCTGCCCTCTAACGTGGAACTCGCGAATCCGAATTTTGCAGCTGTAGCGCAGGCCAGTGGTATCAAGGGCATCCGGGTGGAGCAGGCAGTAGATCTCGAACAGGCGCTTAAGGATGCGTTCGCACATCCTGGCCCGGCAGTTGTCGACGTTGTGACCAACCGCGACGAGCTTGCAATGCCTCCCAAGGTGACTCTCGAGCAGATCGGAGGCTTTAGCCTCTGGATGGCAAAGGCCGTACTGAGTGGGCGCGGGGATGCCGTGCTTGACCTGGCCAAATCCAACATTCGCTGGTAACGCAGACGGTGTCGAGGCAGCGGCTGAGGGCCAGCAAAGTCAGGTCATCTTGCCTCGTTTTATGCTGAACTGAAATTGGCCGAAGCCACAGGCGTCATAGGGACAGTATCTTGCAATACCCGAGGCGGTTTTGGGTGTTCGCTCTCTCAAGCAAAGGAGAGCCAATATGACCGAAGTAGCGTCGAAGACACCCACTCAGTTTGCCGACTTGTCCGATCGAAGGATCGCCTACAGACGGTTCGGGAAGGGGACACCACTCGTCTTGAGCATCAGGTTCCGAGGAACCATGGATTCTTGGGATCCGCTTTTTCTCGACGAACTGGCAAAGAATTTTGAAGTCGTCATCTTCGACTATACGGGGCTAGGAGCCTCGAGTGAGAGCCCGACCTACGATCGGGAGTCCTTGGTCAAGGACGCAAAGGATCTTATCGAGTTCCTAGGATTCGAGAGAGTCGCGATCGGCGGGTGGTCTCTCGGTGGCGTCGTCGCTCAGAAATTCACTGCCACGTATCCAGAGTTGGTCTCCCATACCGTGCTTATCGGCACCGCCCCTCCTGGAAAACCCGAAGTGAGCGGGGAGCGGCTCTTTATGGAAACGGCGATGCACCCGAACAACGGTTTGGAAGACCAGACAATTCTGTTCTTCGAACCGCAATCGGATGGCAGCAGGAAAGCGGCAAAGCGCTCGCTTGAACGCATCGATAGCCGCGACCATGACCGCTCACCACCGATCCCAGAGGCGGTCTTTATGAAGCTTCTCAGCGAAGCAAAAGACCGCAGCACGATTTACCCTGATCCGGAGGGATTGGAGATGGCGGCGCTGGCGATGGGCAAGAACCCGATCATGGTCATCAGCGGGGATCACGACATCGCTTGCCCGATCGAAAATTGGCTGCCGCTGACTAAGAAATGGAAGTCACTCCATCTCGTGAGTGTCCCGCAGGCGGGACACGGCCCTCATCATCAGGAGCCCATATTCTGCGCGGAAACCATCACGTCCTTCCTGCGAAACATCGGCTGATGCGGGCAACCACACGGCGCGATGATGTGCCCGTCGTGTGGTCTATCTGTGTCCTGGAACCCTTTTGGAGTTTCCACTTACGGCGCTGGATCACGTCCAGTGCACTGCTTCTCCATCGGGGCTACCTGTGGGCTCAGAAGCCCTCAAGGACAATCTTTCCTTTAGCCTTGCCGCTTTCGAGCGTTGCATGGGCCTTCTTGAGGTTTTCGGCATTGATCGGCTGCAGGACCTCAGTAACTGTGGTCTTGATCGATCCACCATCGATGAGATCGGCAACCTCGTTGAGCAGTTCGCCCTGCTGCCCCATGTCCGCGGTGCCATACATCGATCTGGTAAACATGAATTCCCAGTGCACCGAGACCGACTTTCGCTTGAAACCCATGATATCCAAACTGTCCGGATCATCGATAAGACCGAACCTGCCTTGCGGTGCGATCAGTTCGGCGATTTCGGAGAGCTGGGATTTGGTCTCGTTTGTAGAGAAAACGAACGCTGGCGCACCGACACCCAACGCCTTGACCTGCTGGGCGAGCGGCTGCCTGTGGTCGATAACGTGGTGGGCGCCCAGTTCCTTTACCCACTGAACGGTCTCTGGACGAGATGCCGTCGCAATGACTGTCAAATCTGTCAATGCTCGAGCCAGCTGAATGGTAATCGATCCGACACCGCCGGCGCCACCAATCACGAGGATCGCATTGGCCGCGCCAGGCACGCCCCTACGAACATCAAGGCGGTCAAACATCATCTCCCATGCGGTTATCGCCGTCAGTGGAAGGGCCGCTGCCTCCACGTAGGAGGCCTTTTCTGGTTTCCGCCCGACGATACGCTCATCAACCAGATGGTACTCGACATTGGCGCCTTGTCGGATAAGAGATCCTGAATAGAAGACGGGGTCCCCGACTTTGAAGTTGACAACGCCTTCGCCGACGGCTTCGACTGTCCCAGCGGCGTCCCAGCCGAGAACCCTCCAGCCGCCTTCCGGCGCCGACATGCTGCTCCTGATCTTGCTGTCCACTGGGTTCGCGGACACTGCTTCGACCTTCACCAGGAGATCGCGTCCTGTCGGCGCGGGTTTGTCCAATACTATATCAACGAGGGAGTCGGCGCGATCCAACGCGCCTGCCTGCTTGTATCCGATGGCCTTCATGGAGTTCTCTCTATCTTGGTCAACCGGGGTCTCATGACACACCGCGAAGTCATCGGTAGGAATCGATGCCGCGCCCGTATTGTACAAAAAGGTTCTGACGCACGGCGCAATCACAAGTGTTCGAGCAACTACTTGGCGTCTGAAGCCCCAAGTGCCGAAGATCGAATTCTACAATCTCAGCGCAGAGTTCCAGCGGATGATCTCGGGAGAGTAGGAAGGATGGTCGACGTCAAAGCTCAATGAAGAGTCAGTTTTGACCACACCTGCTGACGAAAGGTCATCAAATGGTCGAATACCCTCCGCTACCGCCCATCAAAACCGGAATACGAGGACTGTGTCCGCGCTGTGGGCAGGGGCACCTTTTTGATGGCTTTCTGACATTGAGGCAAAGATGCGAGGTCTGCGAACTCGACTACGCGTTCGCGGATCCTGCTGACGGCCCCGCATTCTTCGTCATCTGCTTCACCTGTGTCCCAGCGGTGGCGTTCGCGTGCTGGCTGGAGGTCTCGTTCAGTCCACCAATCTGGGTCCACGCGCTTATTTCGCTTCCCATAACCCTTTTAGCCTGCATTCTACCCCTCCGGCCTCTCAAGGGCTGGCTGGTAAACAGCCAGTTCTTCTATAAGGCCGAGCAGGGGCAGATCGACCGGGACTATGGGCGAAACGTTCCCAAGCAAAAGTAAGCCATTCTCATTGATGTTGCGATGCCCAAGCCACACTGCTTCGCAGGTTCGGTGCTCGCTACGGAGACAGTTACACAAGACGCGGCATTGATTTGCGCCGGGCCACCCTCCAGCAAGCGGATGACCCGGCGGTGATGCTATTTCGCTTCGGCTGCGTCCTCGATGACCTTCGCAACCTTGTCAGGATGAGACACCATCACGACGTGTGACGCGCCCTTGACCTCGACCGTTTCCTTGGCGTTGGCCCGCTTCGCCATCCACTTCATAGCTTCAGGTGGGATGTTCTTGTCGGCTGAACCGAAAATTGACCACGACGGGATTTCCTTCCAACCGGCGTTGGTTGCCGTCTCGCCTAGAGCGACATCTGTGACGGGGCGCTGCGAGGCTGCCATAGCGGCGGCCGCCTTAGCAGATACGTCTGCAGCGAACTGATTGTGAAACTTGTCTTGCTGGATGTAGAGGTCCTTTGCACCGCTCTCCAGTTCGACGGGCTTGTCGAGCGCCGATGAAAGGGTGCTTCCTGGGAATTTGCCGGAAAGCGCGAGCGCGGATTCTCCTAGCTCCGGAGCGAATGCGGAAACGTAGACCAGCGACTTGATCTTGCTGTCCTTCGTTGCCGCTTCCGAGATCACCGCGCCGCCGTACGAATGGCCCACGAGCACGACGGGCGTATCGAGATTAGCGATGATCCGCTTTAGGTATGCGCTGTCACCTTTGACGCTGCGCAGCGGGTTGGCGACCGCGACGACGCGATAACCGTCGGCTTCAAGTTTGCCGATGACTCCATTCCAGCTGGAAGCGTCCGCGAACGCACCATGGACCAGGACGATGGTCGGCTTTGTGTTGGCCGCGTAGGCCGGAGCGCTGGCCAGTGAGGTGGCAAGCAGTGCAGATGCGATTAGGCTCTTGAACATGGGACATCCTCGTTCGATTTTCGACCTGTCGAGAAAACGTCAAGTAGGCGCCAAGATATTGTACATTCGTTCAAAAAGACGCCGCGGCCAGAGCGAACTCGATGATGGCCCAGCCAGGAATCCATCGAAAGCTCAGTCAGGTCGCATCGGCTGTGTCGAAGCGCAGAGACATTCTAGCTTCTGCCACCTGCAGATCGGCATGGATGGGAGCGCCTGGAAAACGCCCCAAGGTACGTTCGATCCTTTTTCGATCTGTGTCAAATGACTGGCGATTGCCGTATTTCGCGATGCTGTTAGCACACTTAAGCTGCCAAGTCAGCGCTGACTGCCCCTCGGCAACTTCATAGGCATCGAGAAGCAATTTCATGCCGCTGTCGTCGCCCCTGTCGAGCATAATTTCACCATGGAGCCTCAGTAGCTCTGCCTGGCACCAGCCCGCTTCGCCGGAGAGGCCGAGCTGGATCAATTCCAGACCTACCTTCCTTCCAGCGAGCGTGATGACGTTCTCAAGGCGAGGCCCGTTGCCGCCATGTCGGAGGCCGGCGACTATAGCGTCGCTGTCAACTTGCGATCCATCCAGCGCGTATTCGTACCCTTCCACCCATTCCTGCCATCGAACGAGCGAGTTCCTTGTCGATGTATCTCTGAGAATGCCCAGGAAACGGTGCCCGAGCCCAAGTTTGCCGAGCCCAAAGTAAATTGGGCAGGCCCCGACGGCGAGGCCGAGACAAGTCGATATTGGATGGTCAACGAGCACTATGTCCGAGGTGAGCTCATCAAGGTGCTCAAGGGCGGTCTCGATATGACCGCGGAGATAGGCGGTTTTGGCCATGACCATCAAGGACAGTGTCTTCTGACCAAAGCTTGCACCGCTGGTAAGGGTCCCGCGAACAGCCTGACCGTTCGCCCGGAGCGCGCGCGACGCGTATTCGTAAGCGTCGCCGTGTGCACCAAGGTAGTGGCTATTGTGAGCAAGGATTCGGTTTACTGCAGGCTCGGCGATCTGACCCAAGTCCCGTTGCAGCTCGAAGGCCACTTCGTTTGCGTCGTGATAACGACCTTGTGTGGTCAGGAGGGCGCAAATGCCGCTTCCCGCCCTCAGGAGCCTTGTGGCGTCGTTCAGCAATCGCGCCGACCGCGCTGCCAGTTCGAACTGCCGTTCCGCCTCTGCATCCCCATCGACGCTATGGACGTTGTAAGCGATCGAGCCATATGCCGATCTTATCTGTGTCTCCAGCAATGGATCAGTTGATGGCTCGTGGTCGATCCAGCGAACAGCTTTCTCGATATGCCTGAACTGCTCGTTCAGCAGCCCTAGCTGAGTCCAGAGAATTCCAGACGTGGCCAGGAGTTCGTGGAAGAGGCGCTTCTCGCCAACCTCCTCGCAGAAAGTCAGAGCGAGACGGAGGTCGTGGATTAGTACCCCATATCCATTCATCCATTGTGATGTAGGAAGTTTGTCCCACTGGTCCTCAGCTTGGCGCATTCGGGCGAGCAGAAGCGAGGCGTGAGCCAACCGCACTTCTCCCTGTCGTCCAGTGGCGGCGAGTTTGATCGCCGCGTACTCCCTGGTGGTCTCAAGCAGGCGCAGTGCTCGGCCCGATTCCGAACGCGCGAGAAGCGATTTCGACTGCAATCCCCAGATCGCATCTTCGGCTTCTTCGTTTCCGAGAACGGTTCCACATACCGACAGGGCACCCTCGCGAGAGAACGAATACGCGAAAACGGACATAGCTTGCAGAACGAATTTTTCGTTTTCTGTCAGGAAGCCGTAGCTCCAATCGAGAGTGGCCTGAAGCGTCTGTTGGCGGCGAGGTGCGGTACGTCGCCCTCGTCTCAGCACTGTCAACGGCTGGTCAAGCGAGGCCAAGAGCTGGTCCAACCCGAGATCCACGACACGGGTAGCAGCGAACTCGATGGCGAGCGGAATTCCCTCAAGTCTCCTCACGATCGAGGTCACCACATCAAGTTGGTCGTCCCGAAGCGGAGCGCTCATCTGGACCGATTGTTCCATCCTGTCCATAAAGAGGGCCACGGCCGAGCACTGAACTGCCTGCTCGAAAATCTGACCTTTACCGGGGACATCCAGTGCTCCCAGGCGTCTAACGGTTTCAGCGTGAATGGAAAGCGGTTCTCGGCTCGTGGCCAGCACCGCAATATTCGGACATACCCTGATGATGCTGTTGATTATATGGGCGGCGTCAGCGATGACATGTTCGCAGTTGTCGAAGACAAGCAAGATTTTTTGTCGTGCTAAAGCCGCGATGATCCCAGGGAGCGGATCGTCGATATAGACCGACAGGCCGAGCAAGGATGCCAGAGTGGGCGTTATTGTCGACGTTGAGCCGATGGCAGCCAGGTCCAGAAAGTAGACGGCCTCGTATTCGTCCTTGAGTACATGCGCAAGCTCCAGCGCCACGGTGGTTTTTCCGATACCTCCGCTGCCGACGATCGTCATGACCCGCGATCCCTGGAGGTCCATGCACTTTGCGATGAAACTCTCCCTGCCGATCACGCTTGTCGTCTTACCTGGTAGATTGCCTTTACCGTGAGATCGCGGTTGCTCTTTGGCAGGCTCATCCTTTCGCACGGTTGCGGCCAGGATATACCCGCGGCCCGCCACGCTCTGCACTAGGGAGGCTCCATTGCCCACTGCGAGTGCCTTCCTCAGCGCGACCACATGAACTCGAAGCGAGTTTTCGGCGGAAACGCTATTGGGCCAGACCGCCAGGAGTATCTCGCTTGAAGATACGATCTCCCCAGCGCGTGCCGCCAGCACTGCAAGAATGTCGAGCGCTCGGGAACCAATCTTCACTGCCTGACCTTGGTGTGTCAGCAGCCTGCGGGAAACGTCGAGCTCAAAATCAAGAAATCGAATGGTAGACATCAGGTTGTCCCGGAACCTCCTCGAACAACCCGCAAGTGATGGGTGAGCAACGGCCCTCAGTTCAATACGAGTACCTTACCTCGTTCAATTTCTCGGACATACCTAGCCATAGAGTCAGGTTGATGGGCGCCAACTTCAACGGAATAACCATCCTCGATGGCGATTACGGGAGTGGTTGATGCGGATTGGAAACGCGGAGGTTCTTAGGATCGAGGAGTACCATGGTCTCGGGTTTCCTCCGCAGGCCTTCTTGCCAGATTGGGATGACCGACTGGTAGAGAAGCATTTGCACTGGATGGTGCCCGACCACTTCGCTCCTGCGGAAGGTAGACTGGTGGGATCGATACACAGTTGGCTGATCAAGTTGCCGAATTTGACGATCCTCGTGGATACGTGTAGCGGCAACCACAAGCCTCGTCCCGAAAGTCCATTCTTCTCGATGATGAACAGCCGATATCTCGAGAACTTGGCGGCAGCCGGCGTTGATCCGGACGACGTAGATTATGTGTTCTGCACGCATCTTCATATCGACCACGCAGGCTGGAACACGCATCTGGTCGACGGAAGGTGGGTTCCGACATTCCCGAATGCGAAATATATCGTATCGCGAAGCGAGTTCGAGCGCCTAGTCGAGAATGAAGCCCCGTCAGGTGATGATCTCAATTTGATTGCGGATACCGTCCAGCCCATCATCGAAAGCGGGCAATGGCTTCCGGTGGATGCACCGTTTCAGCTCTGTGACGAGCTTCTCATAGAAGCGAGTCCCGGACATACCGACGGACATTGCCATCTCACCCTTTCGTCGGGTGGCGGTAAGGCTGTTTTCTCGGGCGACATTGTTCATCACCCAATTCAAGTTCACATTCCGAGCTGGAATTCAGCTGCATGCTCGGCGACTGAGCAAGCCGTTCCCACGAGGATCAAGATTCTTGAGGCTATGAGCGAAACCGGGACATGGCTTATGCCGGTGCATTTCGCAAAGCCGTTCTGCTGCAGGGTCGGGAAGGCCCAGGAGGATGGGTTCGCCTGTATTCTCGAGTGACAGTGTTGTGTGATGAATGACACCCTCATTGAGGTAGTCACCGGATTTACCGGCACCCCTCTTTCGAGGGTTATCAGTTTCGTGAAGGGATGCTGGGTTGTCGCGTCCATGAGCGATGAAAGATTCTATGAAAAGACCTGACTCGAGACGGCTTTCTGGCTCAAAAGTGGGCCCAGCAGATTACGGCGTCTACACGTGGGATGTCGCCGCGGACGCGTTCAGAATGGACGCGACTTTATGCCAATATCTTGGAGTGGCTCAGTCAATCGGCGTACAGGGAGTTTCCTTGCATCGTGTTGTTGAGCTTTTGCACAAGGCGGATCGGGCGGGGTTTTTGGATGGAATTGAAACTTCCGCGCAAACTGGATCGCCTTTCAGACGCGCGTTCAGACTGAAGGCGTCGGGCGCAACAGCCGATGAACTGCAGGCAGTCGGTCACTCGTTCCTAGGCGCGGGCCGCATTCCAGACGTCTGCACCGGACTAGTATTCCGGATCAAGCGGGGAGAGAAAGCGCCGGATTCCGAACTTACGGACCATTGCATCGCTGCCTACGAAGTGGCCAAGCAGAGTGGTTCCGAAATAGTCCAGTATCTGATTTCGATGGTTTTGATCGAACTAGGTCATCAGATTGCCGGGTTCGAGCCACGCACTGTTCAGTAGGACAATCTCCCCACCGCGAACGCGCTATTGAATTTGGCGCGCTCGCGATGGCGTCATTCGGGTACGGCGTTAGCTCTTCACGAAGGCGAGCAGGTCCGGATTGATGACATCTGCATGCGTGGTCAGCATGCCATGCGGGTAGCCCGGATAGACCTTGAGCGTTCCGTTCTTGAGCAGCTTCACCGACAGGCGGGCCGCGTCGTCGATCGGTACGATCTGATCGTCGTCACCGTGCATCACCAAGGTCGGGACCGTGATCTTCTTGAGGTCCTCGGTCTGATCGGTCTCGGAGAAAGCCTTGATGCCATCATAGTGCGCCTTGGCGCCGCCGATCATGCCCTGTCGCCACCAGTTCTGGACAACTCCGGGGTAGACCTTGGCGCCTTCACGATTGAAGCCGTAGAACGGGCCTGAAGCAACGTCCAGATAGAATTGTGCGCGGTTGGCCGCGAGGCCGTTGCGGAGTCCGTCGAAGACTTCCATTGGAAGACCGCCGGGGTTGGATTCGGTCTTGAGCATAAGCGGAGGAACGGCGGAAACGAGTACAGCCTTCGCGACGCGCTTCTGAGGCTCCCCGTACTTCGCGACATAGCGAGCAACTTCGCCGCCACCGGTAGAGTGGCCGATATGAACGGCGTTCTTGAGGTTCAGATGTTCGTAGACCGCGGAAGCGTCGGCCGCGTACTGGTCCATGTTGTGACCGTCGGCTACCTGCGAGGAGCGGCCGTGGCCGCGACGATCGTGAGCGATGACGCGATAGCCATGCTGTACGAAGAAAAGCATCTGCGCGTCCCAGTCATCGGAGGACAGCGGCCAGCCGTGATGGAAGACGATCGGCTGGGCGTCCTTGGGACCCCAGTCCTTGTAGTACAATTCGACGCCGTCCTTGGTTTTTACAAATGCTTCGGTCATTTCAAGCTCTCCTTCGATGGTTGCGGTTATCTTTTTGTCTGCTGCGTTGGCGACGGGCACGAACATGGAAAAGGAGACTGCTGCCCCCGCAATAAGTGTCTGTCGGCGAGAAAGGTCGTAAGTCACAGGTAGCTCCATCGTTTCCGCCGGGTCTCGGCATGGAAGGAAGCTAGGGCAGGAGCGCGCGCCATTATTGTCGATTTGTGCACCAACGCGAACGTCCCAAAGTCACCGTCGAAGCACACGTTATTCGATAGGCACGGGATAGGATCGTTCAATATGGCTCGACGAGCTACTACTACACGGTGAGAGGGCCGCTTCCTTGGAAGTAACGGTCGACACTCGTGTTCTGGGTCAATGTGGAAAGATCAATTGACCTTACGGAGCAGAAAGGCGGTTGCCGTGAGATTTGTCGCTTGGATGATGACGAAAATGCAAGCGCGGGCCGCGACACCGGTCTCTAAACAGCATTTTTACGAAGACGACGAAATGTTCGAGTACCCAGAGGGGCAGCGTCCGGCATTGCCTGGCTCCCCTGGATTCCCCAACCATCCACTCGGCCGTCGTGCGGTCTACGGGCTAACCGCCGTTCTTGTCGGAATAACCGGAGCCTTGGGCAACGCAATCGTAGCTGCCAATCTCCCTTACATTCAGGGGTCGCTGGGGCTCGACCTCAGCGAAGTAGCTTGGCTTCCCGCAGCCTATCTCGTCACCAATGCGATCACTGGCTGCATCCTGGTCAAGTATCGCCAGGAGTTCGGGGTGCGGTCGTTCTGCATGATCTTCCTGACACTACAGGCGGCCTTGATCACATCGCATCTGTTCGTCAATGGGCTGGCCGGGGCGATACTCGTTCGCGCGGCGAGCGGGATATCTGCCTCAGCGCTGACGACGCTGGGTGTGTTTTACATGATGCAGGCGTTTCCGGCGGCCCACAGATTGAAAGCAGTTTGTCTTGGAGTCGGAACTCCGCAACTGTCTCTTCCGCTGGCGTGGCTAGTTCCCAAAGACTTCTTGGCACTTGGAAACTGGAACGGTCTCTACCTTTTCGAGTTGGGTTTGTCGTTGACTGCACTGGGCACCGTCTCGATCGTTCGTCTCCCGCCTAGCGTGCGGTCGAAGGCATTTGAGCCACTGGACGCCCTCAGTTTTGCCTTGTACGCGGTTGGCTTCATCATGTTCGGCTCGGCGATGGGGCTCGGCAGTTACCTTTGGTGGACGAACGTCTCCTGGATCGGCTGGTTCTTCGCCGCTTGCCTCCCGTGTTTCGCCCTGTTTGTCTGGATCGAGTCTAGCAGACAGAAGCCGCTCATCGACGTGAAATGGCTCTCGGCAGGAACCTTCGTCAGATGGGCCTTGATTGCGGTCCTGTGCAGATTCGTCCAATCCGAGCAGACGATCGGCATCCTGACCATGATGCGCGATTTTGGTCTTACGAACGACGATATCAGACCACTTACCGGCGCGATTTTTCTCGGCGCAGTCGTTGGCCTGATTGCAGCTGCGTTGATCGTTTCTCCGCAGCGGTTGCCGCACATGGTTCTTTTGGCGCTGCTGTTTGTCGCTACCGCAACCTACATCGACTCCGGGTCGAGCGTTTCGACACGAGTTCCCCAACTGCTGATCACTCAACCGCTCATGGCTTTCGCGGGCACGTTCTTCATCGGACCGGTGTTCATTTTCGGACTTGGCCGGGTTCTGGCGGACGGTGGCGTTCGCATGACTAGCTTCATTGCGCTTTTCAACGTTACGCAGTCGGTTGGTACGCTTGCAGGCAATGCATTCACACAGACCTACCTCTTTCATGCGCAGCAGTATCATCTCGGCGCCTATGCTGCGCAGGTCGCCAGGTCAAAGCCCGAGGTGGCGGCTATGGTGTCAACGCTCGCTACCCAGTACGCGACGGCGATCACAGATCCAACGATGCGGTCCGCAGAGGGCGTTACGGCCCTATCAGAGCAAGTCACTCTCTACGCGCGGCTTGCTGGTTACGTTGATGTCTTCACGGCCATTTCACTCGCGGCTTCGGCGGGCGTCGTCTCGCTCTTTGCCGTTATTTCAGTCGACCTGTTCAAGCAATATCGGAGCAAGACATCATGAATGCGGTCTCGCCGATCACCACCGCGCAGCCAGCGAGTGCCACCGACACACCCAGCACTCTTCCGCAGCAATGGCAACCCAGGATCAGCAGCTTTTTGACGAGGGCCTTTGCCTTGCTGCTGGTAGCTGGGGGCATGGTCGCCATTCTATCCGCGTGGCAGTTGCCTCCCTTTTCCACGAGTGTTGTGAAGACCGACAACGCGTTCGTCCGCGGCCGCACCACGGTTATCAGCCCGCAGGTGACGGGCTACATTCAAGAGATTGGCGTCAGGGACTACTCTGACGTTAAACAGGGCGACGTTCTGCTGCGAGTCGATGATCGGGTGTACCGAGCCCAGGTGGCGGCCGCTCAAGCGGATGTAGATATCGCAGTTTCCAACCTCGCGAATAATCAGCAGGCGATTACCCAAAGGCGCCTCGACATAGCCACCGCCGAGGCAAAAATCGCGAGCGCAAACGCGCAGCTAGTCAAGGCTGAGGCAGACTTCAAACGAGCGTCCCAGCTGGCTGGGCAGGGTTCCGGCTCACTCAGCTCGGAAGACGCAGCGCGCGCGGCCCGAGGTGTGGCAGCGGCCGAACTGGAGGAGGCGAACGCCGGTCGCGGCAGCGCGGAGCAAGCGCTGAAAGCTGCAGATGTTAACGAAGCCGCCCTGCAAGCCGATGTGGAGAGTGCGCGGGCCAAGCTCCAGCTGGCAGAGATCAACCTTGGTTACACTGTAGTTACGGCCCCTGAAGAAGGAAAACTGAGCGACGTAACCGCCAGGCGGGGACAGTACGTCACCAGCGGCAGTCAGCTGATGTTCCTGGTACCCAAGGTTCGCTGGGTGATCGCCAATTTCAAGGAAGCCCAATCAAGTTCCATTCGTCCCGGACAGAAAGCATGGTTCTTTGTCGATGCGCTGGCTGGGTCTCGTTTCGAAGGCGCGGTGGAAGACATTTCGCCAGCGGCTGGATCTGAATTTTCGATCCTGCGTACGGACAATGCCATCGGGAACTTTACCAAAATCCCGCAGCGCATCGCCGTTCGCATCAGAATCGATGCAGATCAGTCACAGCTCGAGAGGCTCGGTCCCGGAATGTCCGTGGAGGCCTACGTCGATACAGCCTCGGGCATCACCCCTGGCGCCAAATAAGGAAACCGTCATGAACACAATGCTCAACGATCCGTCGGACCCATGGCAGCGTGAGGCGCAGACCTACCCGGTCCTGCCTCAGGAGATGGTTGACCGGGTGCGTCCATACGGGGTGCTGGAGGTCAGCCAAGACGACAGCATTGCCTTTAACCGGGGCGATCATGACCTGGACCTCTACTTGATCCTGGAAGGAGAGATGGAGGTTTATGCCGAACATCCTCTTCAGGGACGACAACACCTGTACAGCTATCGAGCGGGCCAATTTAGCGGCGAGCATAACATGTTCAACGATCGCAACACCCTGCTGTCCGGCAGGATAAGGGCGGGCACGAAATTCGTCAGAGTACCCCACGAACGTTTCCGCGCCCTCGTTACTGGCGAGCCAGACATCGGCGAGATCATAATGCGGGCCTACATACTTCGACGTGCTGGGCTCGTACGGCACCGGAAGGGCGGTGCCCTGCTGGTCGGGCACCGAGATCATACTGAATTGCTTCGTATCCAGCGCTTCCTCACTCGTAATCTTTACCCCGTCGAGGTGCTGGACGTCGTAGCAGATCCAGAAGCTGCTCATGCGATGCAGGAGCTCTCCGTAGCGTTCTCGGCCCTTCCGGTCTTGATAAAACCCGATCGCACCGTGTTGTCGAAACCCTCTGACGAATTGCTTGCCGAGCAGCTGGATCTTTTCGAACCCCCTGAAGACGGGGTCGTCTATGATGTGGCGGTTCTCGGCGCCGGTCCGGCAGGCCTCGCTTCGGCGGTCTATGCGGCCTCGGAGGGGTTACGGACGATTGTCGTGGAGACGCTAGCTCCGGGAGGGCAGGCGGGAACGTCGTCAAAGATTGAGAATTATCTCGGGTTTCCGACCGGGATTTCTGGCGAAGCTCTCGCCGGACGTGCGCATATACAGGCGCAGAAATTCGGTGCGCGTATCTGCGTCTCGCGGAGCACGGTGTCGCTCGATTGCTCCAAAAGGCCATTTGAGATCGGTCTATCTGATGGCCGCACAGTCCGGGCGAGGGCGGTCGTCGTAGCGACCGGTGCAAGATACAGGAAGCTGGACGTCCCGAACTACGGTCGCTTCGAGGGCCAGGGCATCCACTATGCTGCGACTGCGATGGAAGGGAATCTGTGTGCGGAACAGGAGGTAGTGATCGTTGGCGGGGGCAACTCGGCCGGACAGGCCGCAGTGTTCTTGTCGCGTACAGCCCGCCACGTGAACATCGTCATGCGTAGCGGAATATCCTCGACGATGTCGGACTACCTCGTGCAGAGGATCAAGAACTCGGCGCACGTCACCTTGCATGAGACGTCTCAGATAACTGGACTTCAGGGGGGTGATGCTCTTGAGGGCGTGACCTGGACCAACACAAAAACCGGGCAGACATACGCGCGTCCTGCGACCAATCTGTTTGTCATGATCGGCGCGTCACCCAATACCGACTGGCTGGAAGGCTGCGTCAGCCTCGATCGGAGTGGATTTGTGGAGACCGGGTTCTCGGACGACGGGGACTTGGCTCTCTCGACGACGCCGTACCGTACAAGCAAACCCGGTGTTTTCGCGGTCGGAGACGTTCGCTCGGGATCGATCAAGAGGGTTGCGTCTGCGGTGGGGGAAGGTTCTGTCGTCGTCGCAGCAATTCATCAATATCTAGCCAGTACGTAATGCGTCCGGCGGGGCGACACGAGGCGACGATCGTGGAAGCGAAAGTGTACGAATTCGCGGCAGGTAGGGAGCGGTTTCGCGCGCGATCCCTGCTACTCTTCCAGCTCTGTGTTACGGGTAGAACAGCGGGAATGATCTCACGTAGCCCAAGAGCACAGTCGAGATTGCGTAAAATGTACCGGCGGAGACTGCCATTAGGGCCATTATCGGACCGATGTCCGCCAGCGACGGACTCTCCTCAGCTACACGGCTTTCGATGGGCTGACGATGGAGATCGTTGTCGTTCGCGGCTCGCATTGCCCGAGCGAATGTTCTGTTGTTCATCCCCGTAAGTGGAATTTGTCTGAAAATGCATGAGGTTTCTGAGAGCTTGAGCGCCATGTCTCGCCTGTTGGTTCGAGTAACTCGTCGATCTTCGCCACAGCCAAAGATTTGCCGTGTGGGACCATTGGACGATCGTTCTACTGCTGCACCGAAGTGACCGACGGAACAGGGCTAACGATCGCATATGTTGGAGGCGTACCGTCGGTTTCGTCGGCTACCGGACATCGGTTCTACGAGACCGATACCTCTAGGGGGATCGGATTTCGCATCGAGTTCGCGACAGGCGAGAAATAGTTCGCCTGCTTTACGATTTCCTCGAGCTCCTCACGGGTCGCGTCTCCCTCGACTTCAACCTTAACTCTGATGGCCTGAAAGCCCATCTGGAAGGGCTCGCGCTCTGCGCCGCCTGCACCCCAGGCAGCCGTGTTGCCGACGTCGCCCTCGATATGAAGCTCCAGGCGGGAGAGCCTCACATTCTTGTACGTGGCAACTGCGGTGATCCCTACCGCCAGACATCCGCCGAGGCCGGAGAGCACTATTTCGCCTGGGGCTGGTGCGGTGTCCTGCCCGAAAAGATGTAGGGGTTCATCCACGACGACCGCCTCGTGATCACCGACATAGCTCAGCGTGCGATATTGGCCCTCGCACACCGTATGGACGATATTCGTCCCGAGCCTGTCCGGGTTCGCCCGGCCACGGTCTGCAAAGGCCAGAAGGCCATCGCGGTCGATCGGCCGGAGATAGGTCTTGATGGTTGTCTGCTGTTCGTCCTGCGACATAATTGCCTCCATGTTTGACGAGCTACTGCAGTATCGCTCTAGGCGAGCGAGCTATTGGGCAGTGCCGCCTTCGCGCGTTGTTCTGCAGTGGGCCGAAGCTGGATCGGTCACGGGTACGCGATGGCGCTTCCCATCTCGATGGAAGGCGCTGTCGGAAACTCTCTCAGAAGCAAGCGTTCGCAGTCGGCGAGCGGCGAGTGAGGGTTTCATTGTGTCGACCTCAAAGCAGTGACTGGGGATCGTCCCCTGTCTGCAACCACTATGGCCGGCTTACCAGCTCGATTATTGTAGGATAGCGGCTTTGCGACATCCGAGGTGGAAACGTCGTCTTCCGAAGTCTTCGTCTTCGTAATCCGAGGTTGCTAGAACTAGGTCCTGTTGACAAAGTGGGTTTGCAAATCACCTGAAGCATGATTCAACGCTGTCTTTTAGGAGGCTGCTTTGGCTCGTGGCGATCTTTCGGATGTCGAATGGCGGATTATTGAAGGGCTTTTGC
>Ga0247741_1000046_pt1 | contig 100776 bp, 89 predicted proteins | sample UWRJL213509R2_FD_180945 | JGI IMG/M metagenome (GOLD analysis project Ga0247741, IMG submission 180945) | Plant litter microbial communities from Arlington Agricultural Research Station in Wisconsin, United States - UWRJ-L213-509R-2 | ecosystem: Environmental > Terrestrial > Plant litter >...
GAAGGCTCTCTGTCGCATCCACCAGGCGGACCTGGATAGTTTCGGGCGACGTCGATAGCGCTCTTACGGCCTCGAAAAGGTTTGCACGGGCTTCCGATACAGAGGACGCCAGGAAGCGTCGAGAGGCGCTCGAAGAAAGCACACTCGCTGACGTAACGCCGCGTCTTCGCGCCTCTGGACATGAGCGTATCCATCTAACGGTTTTGCGGTGAGGGTTTAAGAACTCGGGAGTTCCCCGCGTTATTGGAAAAGCCACAATCGAGCACGCTGAGCTCACCCCAGCCGGATTTATTTACAGCGTGTTGGGGCGTTTCGCGGAGCTAGGTCTCCTGTAATCGGCTCCTTTGCCGCCTGATCCGCTGGACGTCGAACGGTTCAATGAACGGTGGAAGTCCACGGCGTGCTGGGCGCTGATCCGGGAGCGCTCGGAACGCCAGCTCCGATACCACACACATGCTTCTCCCAGATTGTAAGGGTGCGAATCTTATCGTCCATTTCAATTAGTTCTGGCGGCGTATCCTGGGCAAGACGATATGTCAGGCAGTCAGTGTGCCCGAGGATATTGCCTATCGATTCCAACGAGAGATGGAGAGGGGGGGCTCCCAGAAGCATCCTGCCGCAGAACCGAATGTTCTTTATTCTGGCGTTATCGTCTCGAGGTATTTGCAGCCGTTGCCTGAACTGACAACAAAGCGGATGTAGAGTTGTAACGCGTCTATCGTGGTCTTGGAAAATCCACTCGCAGTCATGTGTCCTGCGAAGCGAAAATGCCTTACGTATGAGCGCCAAAGCAATCGGTGCCAAAGGCAACACGTGTGACGGAAGGACTTGCCAAAGCTTTCGTTCAAAATTGACAGCAGTTACCCTTATCTCGGCAATCTCGCGAGTATGTTGCAGCGTCACAATGTTGAGGCGCACCATGCATGCAAATCGAGCCATCTCGGCTGTACTCTCTGCGTCAGGGTCAAATGCGTGCCAGGCCGACCGCATGAAGTCGTTCCATCTGTCGATTGAATGAGCCATGCTAGAATCCTTTCAGTTAGGGGTGCATTGCATTCTCAGTGTTTTGACGAAATCCTCTCCAATACGTCCGCCTTGCGAAGTGTGTCCGGGAACCGAAGTGGAATAGCGCGCTTTCGTTCTCGGTTCGACGTTCTGCAAATTGCCGACGCTCAGGAACCCCGCCTCGCTGGAGGCCGCCTTGATTGGGGCCGGCCAGATGGCAAGAAGCGGATGTTTGTTGCATCTCAATGCCGCTCGGAAAACGGTGTTCTTCCTGATTGGCTGCTGTTGATGCAAAGTGGAGGCGAAAGGGTGCCGGATGAGCGGCACTTTTGGCTGCACTATCTTTCTTACCAGTTCGTCCACTGCGCCCTGGGCCGATAGCTCGATTGCGCCTACGCCGCTGGATCTCCTGTGCCTCACGTCCATATCGACACTCCTAATTCAATCGGTGTCCATACCGTTCTTTTGACACGTCGACTTGGCATTGGCTCTTGGCCTTTCACCAATGGTGCGGAAAACGAGGAAGCTCGAACAATTGGTCAGAGTACGAGAGGCCAACGATCGACATAAAGGCTATCTCGAAAGCCTCCAGCGCTACTTTTGACCTTTGGAATATCCAGTCTTCCGACCGCATAAACTTTTCTTTGCGGATCATTTCATGCTGATTTGTGCGATGCATCACCGCTTCGACATCCTCCGATCTGACCCCGGCCTCCACCATGATCCAGGCCGCCGCCGCCGGGATGTCGTAAGCGGGGCGCTTGAGTATTGCCGATGGTGCGATACCGGCACGTCGAAATGTCCTGGTTATAACTGCGTGGTCCATGGGGGCCTGCCTGTCGAAGCACCCCGGGAAAAGAAACTCACCGTCCCTCGGTTTCCGGAAAGAGTGCGCTTGTCGAACGAGTGCGAGTGCCAGCCTCGGCATCGGCAGTTGGTAGGAGCGCTTGCCGTCCCACTTGGGGACCCGCCAGATCGCCTGACTGAATTCTACGTCGTCCAACCGCATGCGAAGTATGTATCGAGGAGGACGCGCAGTCACAAATGCGAGCAGTATCGCGCATGCCTCACGCGAAATCGGGGTACCGCCAGGACTACGGGTGAAGGTGGTCCAAACTGTGAGTGCTATTCGACGATGGGGCGATAAAGGATGCGGGAGCTCCGACATGATGTACCTCGTTCTCACTATTGGTCGAAGAAGTGCGCGGGGCGGTCGCCAAACGAAGCCGCCCTCGCGTACCATCAGTAGTCATCGCTCGCGAGGTACAGGCGCGACAGACGTCGATTTCCGCACTCGAGCGTTACTCCAATCGACCAGATCGGAAAGTCGGTACCTGACGCAGCTGCCAAGCTTGAGGAAGAGAGGTCCTCCCCCCGTACCTCTGAGCTTGTTCAGATGCGAGGTAGAGAGCTGGCACAAGGCTGCTGCCTCCGGCGTCTTCAGGTAGTGCAATGTGTTCTCCATGATTGGCTCCATATCGTTGCGGTTAACGAACGATACAAAGCTGTCACAACCTGGTGAACTCGTCATGGTACAACTGCTTAATTAAAAAGAATCCACTTTACCCCTCTCTTTGAACCTTTGCGCAAGCCAGGGATACACAGGTCGCCGGCGTCGAGGTTGGAACTCGAATACTTCCCACACGATCGCGGAGAATCTTATCACCGGGGTCCGTCTCTTGCCGGGCTCCTTTCCTGTGACGTCACGCCAGACAGAGAGCATCTTTCGCACGAAGAGGCGTTCGAAGGATTGACGGTTTCCGCCTTTGTCGCGAAGAAGCCTTCGTTGGCCATTCAGAAATTTACTAATGGCATGTGAAGTGTCATTAACGGATTTGACTACATCCCTTAGCTCTTCGCGCTGTCTTTCACTTCCTGCCACGTCACTCCCACTGGCCGCGATAATTCGGGTGTCAGCCTCGAGTTGCCGAGCTAACAAACGCAGGCTCTTGATCGAGGCCTGACGCACTTCGAGTCGTTCACGGGCGTTGGCCCGGTCGCTGGACGTTCGGTGCATTGACTCCCATAGAAGGCAAGCGCAGTCGACCGCATCAATGATGCGCTGACTGCATTCCACAGGGTCAAGTACCAGGCCATCGGTCTCTCGCGCAACGGCAATGGCCTCCGTCAAGTCGGGAGTGCCTTGTTGCAGTTTCCGAAGATAGCTGAAAAGCTCTCCGGTCATCCTCTCGGCGAGAATGGGAAGATAGCGTTCCGAGGAGCCAAAGTTGCGCTGTGCCGGATTCATTGTGCAAATCCTTCACCGTCGCTGTCAGTCTGTCGTGACCCGATCGCGCCACTAATGCGCCCCGCGGACTTCTCAAGGACCTTCCGCGCAGGGCTCTCTCCGATGTGCGCGTATCTTTGGGTCGTTCTCGCCTGCGTGTGTCCCAGCAGATTGCCGACGATCGCGAGTGACGATCCGCCGGTTATGATCGCGACGCTGGCGAACGAGTGCCGGAGGTCGTGCAAGCGAACCCCGGCCAGACCCGCGAGTTTTCGAACCGCAACCCACTGCTTTCTCACGTCTGACATAGGTCGCGTGGGGTCAGAATCCTGCGGGAAAATGTATTCGCTGAACTTCGGCATTCGCCTGAAAATCTCCATAGCCGCTTCGGGAATTAAAATCGGACGAAATCCTGTTTTGGTGTGCTTCATGAGAAAGCACAGTTCGAAGTCGACATCGGTCCACTTCGCGTCGAGGTTCTCCGACATCCTCGTACCCATCAAGGCTATCGATCGGATGGCGTCGGCGGCAGTGGCGCTTATCACGTAATGTGGGCGGTTCGTCGCGAGATGTTTTGATTTCTTTCCCGGCTTCACCGGTCGAGGCATATAGGGAATTCCTGTTGTCTCCGCTATCCTGATGGCGTCTCCAAGGCGCATCATCTCGTCGTCGCTCAAGAACCGCTGCCTCGGGAACTCCTCGAACTGCTTGACCCACTGAGCAGGGTTCACACCGCGCTTGATGTACCCGGCGTCGGCAGCGTGACCATACAAACTGCTGATGAATTGGATACAGCGGTTCGCAACCGTAGGCCTGGTGCGCCCAAGTGTCTTGTGAAGCGCTACTACGTCACCGTGGCTAATCGCAGACAGTTTCCGATCGCCGAATGCGGGGCCGACGTGGCAACGCAACGTTGAGCGATACGTGGAAATTGTCGACCGTTTCGGCCGCGCGTGCAAAGGCTGCAGTTTTGCGAATTCCTCTCTCTCTGTAAGCCACGCATCGGCAAAATCCGCCAGCGTCGGCATATCTTTGAGTTCGGACCGCTCGGCTGAGGGATTCCGCCCGTTCAGCTTGTTGCGGGCCTGGTCCTTTGCCAATGCCCGCGCCTCCTTGGGTGTGATCTCTCCGTGCCGACCGAGCGGCACACGTCTGACCTTGGATTTACGGCCGATCCCGTCGCGATACTCATACGCGTAAGCCACTCCACTGACGATGCGTTTCGCTTGGAAGCCTCTCAGTTCGGTGTCGCGGATTACCGTTCCGACTTTGCTTTGCTTCAACTCCTCAACGGACGCCATAGAAATCGTGGGCATGCCACTTTCCTCCTGCAAAAGCCGCCAGTGCTGAATCGGCACCGGATCGTCACTCTCGTGGAAAGAGAGAGATGCCCGGGGAAAGCGCCGGCACGTTGTTCGTGCGACGCTTATATATAAGTAGGCGTTAATGTGCAAGTGAAAACAATGCCATAACAAGCCAGTGTCACTGTAGGTAATAGTGTAGAACTGCGGAGCAAGGTACGCCTCTAAGGTTCATACCCTTCAAACGGAAGGCTCATAACCTGAAGGCCGCAGGTTCAAATCCTGCCCCCGCAACCAACATCTCAAACAAACAATCCGCTCAACCAAAATAACCCGCTCTGGCGGGCTTTTGGCGTTTCTATCACACGCTGAAGTGCCGCCCGCACACCACGCCGCTCTCGCCTTCCAGGTGAATTTCCGCCTCGAACATGCCGCCACCATAATTGGCGCCAACGTTGAAGTTGGCCTGATCCGGTGTCTGCCGGTCAGGGGATGAATGTGGACGTCGAGTGTTGTAGAAGGGCAGATATCGGCTGATACCGACGCGGGCCTCGGACGCTGTCTTGTAGGCATGGAGGTAGACTTCCTCGTATTTGATTGAACGCCAGAGCCGTTCGACGAACACGTTGTCCCGCCACGAAGCTTCCCCTGGCGTACGACCGACAATTTGTGCGAGCGGCCGATCATTTCTTTCCGCCCAGCAATCCCGCCTTGCCGAGCGCTCCGCTAGAAAATCGTTCTCCAGCGTCATCTCGCCGATCTTGGCGTGCAGTGTTTTGAGATCGACGGCCGGACCCGCCGGTTCCGCCTTCGCTTCACTACCGAAAACGCCTCTCGCTCCCTCAAGGCGCTGGTCTTTCCACCGTTTGATCTGGTTGGCGTGCACATCCCAAGCCTTCCGAGCCAGAACTTTATCCCACTCAGCATCAGGATAAACCTGTCATTCTCGACGAAGTTCAGCGGCTGCCGGATTTGTTCCAGAACCTAAGAAGTCTGATCGACAAAAGCCGCCGTGCAGGTCGTCGGAGCGGGCAGTTCCTGCTGCTTGGCTCCGCCTCGATCGATCACCTGAAACAATCTGGCGAAACGCTCGCAGGCCGTATCGGTTCACGAAGTCAACGCATAGGCCCTTGACGGATAGTGGTGATTCCGGGGGGGGCGTCTGAGACCTATCGTGACGTCAGCACATCGCGCTCGGCGGTTAGCTGGCGGTGGAGGATGTTGAGTGCGGCATGTTTGGTTTCTTTGATGTTCGGAGACGCCATCTCCAAGTCCAGTTTTTTAAGTTGCAACGCGATTTCCGCAGATCTTGTTTCATTGCCCTCTGACGGTTTGAATTCGATCATGTTGATGTCCCTTGAGGGAACACCAGCCGCTCCTTTTGGCGCAATAGCAAGCGGTAAGTGCGAGTTTCATGAGATCAGGAACAAGCCAACATAGCCGGTGTCCAACCATTGCTATGGATATTTGCGTGGTTCGCGACGTTCAGCGCGCCACGCAGATGCGCTCCACCTATGGATGCTCAAAAGATAATCAAAATTAAATTCGCTTACGAAACAGTCAATCGTATTGACAAATATCGAAGGTGAATGAGATGGTCCAACTCATACGAAATACGCATGTAGGGGATCATGGAAACCAGGGACCTTCAAACGTTTCTCGCGGTAGCGGCGAGCGGAAGCATTACCAAGGCTGCAGAGGCGCTTGGTCGTTCTCAGCCGTCCGTGACACGTACGATGCAGGACCTTGAGGCAGAACTCGGCTTCGAACTGCTGCATCGCGTAGGAAGGCGGGTGCAACTATCCGAGGAAGGAGTCGCGTTCGAAGAAGAAGCGCGTCGGCTGTTGATGTCTTTTACCGAACTAGCTGCGCGGGCGAAGGTAATTGCCGCCGGCAAGGGGCGCATCCTTCAAATCGCCACCACTTCTGCTATCGGAACTGGCCTAATCCCAAAGGCTATGGCCGAGCTGGACCATACCGGATTGCCGCATGAAACCCATGTCGGCCAGTTCCTGGCGTCGATCGTTGCACAGGAAGTCCGCAGCGGCCGTGCTGACATCGGTTTCAGCAGTCTCCCGCTCGACATTCCCGGCCTTGATGTCCTGCGCCTCTATTCAGCCCCAACTGTGATTGCGCTTCGTGAGGATGACCCCCTTGCAGTGCTCGATGTCGTGCCTCTGGCAGCCTTCGCAGGCCGACGCCTCTCGACAATGCTCAACCCATTGCGGTTTCAGATGCATGTCGCCAAGGCGCTTGCGGCTCAGGGGATCGAAACCGGCGAAATAATCCGCACGAACGTTTCCTACGGAGCACTGCAATTCGTACGGCAGGTCAAAGGTGTGATGGCGATCATCGACCCAGTGACCTCCTACGGCGTCAGCATGCCTGACGTCGTTATTCGCCCGATCGATGTGGAAGTCCCGTTCTACTGGGGCGTCCTTGCTGCCACAAACAGACCAATTCGCCCCGCTGCTCAGGCGATGGTGGATGCTGTGGAAGCTGTCGCAGAACAGTCGATCGTGGGTTTCAAGAAGCTTGATCCGGCTACCGCAGGTCAGTTGGTGACCGGCCGGCCTTCGGGCCCAGATGACGGAAATGACCTTTGATGCATACAGCCAATCACTCCACGCCGATCGGCCTTGCCGCGCTCGAAGCACAGCTTGCGCAGGATCTCGACTTCCTCGAAATGCCATCAAAACCCTGGGTGCCCGCACAAACGCATGACGACGCGCCCGTCCGCGACGTTGTCGTGATCGGTGCGGGTATGTGCGGGCTGGCCGCGACTGCAAAACTGATCCTGACAGGTATCACGAACGTCGTCACCTACGACGCAGCGCCCGAGGGCAAGGAGGGGCCTTGGGTCACTTTCGCACGCATGCAGACGCTGCGTTCGCCGAAAGGCCTGACGGGGCCATCGCTCGGTCTTCCGCAACTGACCTTCCGCGCCTGGTTTACGGCGCAATGGGGTATCGAAGCCTGGCAGTCGCTGGACAAGATCCCCAAGGACCAATGGATGGATTACCTGATCTGGTACCGCAAGGTGCTCGGTCTGCCCGTGCGCAACAATGTGCGGATGAAGGCGATTTCATTCGTCGATGATCTCATCGCCATCGACATCGACGGGGCTGAGAGCGGCAGGGTGCTGACACGCCGCCTCGTGCTCGCCACTGGCCGGTCGGGTCTCGGCGGCCTCGCCGTTCCCGAATTCCTCGAAGGCATCGATCCCAAATACTGGGCGCACTCCGCCGACGATATCGATTTCGGTAGCCTCAAGGGAAAGCGCGTTGCCGTGATCGGCGCAGGCGCCTCTTCGATGGACAATGCCGCAACCGCTCTTGAGCAGGGGGCCGCAGCCGTCGACTTGTTGATCCGCCGGAAGGAAATGCCGCTCATTAATAAGATGACCGGGATCGGCAGCCAGGGTGTGGTGCATGGCATGCATCAGCTCCCGGACGCGTGGAAATGGAAGTTTGTCGACTATACGGCGATGACCCAGACACCGCCGCCGCGTTCCTCGACGCTGCGCGTCTCACAGCACAAGAATGCCTGCTTTTTCCTGGATTGCGGCATCGTTGCCGTGAAGCAGGAAGACGACAGCCTGCTGATCGACACAACGCAGGGCCCGATGCGTTACGATTTTCTGATTGCGGCGACCGGATTCACCAACGATTTCAAAGGCCGCCCGGAATTCGAGGCCATCGCGCCTTATATCCGAAGCTGGTCGGATGGCCGTCAGACGCCTGAAATGGGGCCATATCGTCGCGGCATGTCGGATGCCCCCGATCTTGGCCCTGGTTTCGAATTCCGCGAGAAGGCTCCGGGTTCCTGCCCGATGCTTTCACACATCCACTGCTTCAACGATGCTGCCATGCTGACCCATGGAAAGGTCTCGGGCGATATCCCGGCGGTCAGCGCCGGTGCGGATCGTCTTGTCCGCGGTATTGCCGCTTCCTTCTTCGCCGAGGATGTCCAAACCCATTTCGCCAATCTCGTCGCCTTCGATGTCCCTGAACTTCAGGGCGACGAATGGACCGACTCCACCCCATTGCTCAACAAGGAGATCGCATTGTGATCGATGCCATGGACAGGGCCGCCGGCCTTTCTCCCGATGATCCCGTATACAAGGCAAGACGCTTCCGGCCGGAATTCGTCGAGGGCGCCGAGATCTGCCGGCTCTCCGTATTGACCCCCAAGGATGGCCTTGGTCTTTCGGCTCCGCTCCGCCTGGCACTCGCGCGCCGCATGGCCAAGTTGAATGCCGATGAGGTTTTGGTCTCCGACTACGAAACGCAACTCGCGGCTCTTTCACCGTCGGATGAACTGGTGTCCTTGTCCCAGGGAGCAACCAAGCTTGCCGAACCGCTCGCGACGATCGCACGGCATGCCGACCTGATCACATTGTCTCCGATCAAGGCAGCTGCGGGCGATATCACTCGTCTGCAGGAGGTCGGCCTGGACAATCCGCAGATCGTCGCTCTCTCGGAGCTGATCGCCTTCGTAAACTTCCAGACACGGGTCGCCACCGGCTTGAGACTGATGGGGCTGGCATGATTTCCACAGTCAAACTGAAGCCGCTTCACTGGCATCCGCACATTGCGCCGGTCGAGTTGTCCGAGGCGACGCCCGAACAACTCGACGCGATGAAGGTCACACCATCGGCCAAGAAGGTTTCGGAATATGTCCGCACGTTGGTTCATGATCCGGAAAGCTATATCGCCCGCACGGTGTTGTTCAACGCTATTATGTATCTTGAGGGCGGCCTTGATCGGCCGGCCCGAGAGCTGGGCGCATTGGGTGCATCGCTTGTCAACGGCTGCACATTTTGTGCCGTCACGCATGCGCGTCGGCATGCAGAACTCACGAAGAACGACGCCGTCGTTACAGCTCTCTACCTGAACAAGCCCGAAGAACTAGGCGCGCGCGACGCAGCGATCTACGCCTTCGCCCGGCGCCTATCGGTCACGCCGTCGCAGGCAACGCCGGACGATATCGCAGCCCTCAGAGCCGTTGGCATGGATAACGCCGAAATCATCGATCTCATCCATGCAATCTCGATCTTCGGCTGGGCAAACCGGCTGATGCACGTCCTTGGTCACGCAGATAGCGAGAACTAACATGCTGGAAATCAAAGATCTCAAGTTGTCTTACGGATCGAGCCAGATCCTGAACGGTGTCAATCTTTCCGTAAAGCGCGGCGATGTGGTGTCGATCATTGGCCCGAGCGGCACGGGCAAGACGACATTGCTCAAGTGTATCAACTATCTGGCGAAGCCTTCGTCCGGCACCGTCACCTTCGACAAAATTAAGCTGGACTACCAGCATGTCGACAAAGCTGCCGTTCATGCGATCCGCCTTCGGACCGCAATGGTGTTTCAGCAGTTCAACGTCTTCAAGAACATGACGGTTCTGGAAAACGTGATGGATCCGCTGGTCGTCGTGCAACGCAAGTCGAAGGACGAGGCGCGTGCCATCGCACTCGAAGAGATCGATCGTGTCGGTTTGTCGTCACGCAAGGACCACTATCCGTCGCAGCTTTCCGGCGGCCAGCTTCAGCGAACCGGTATTGCGCGCGCACTGGCAGTCAAGCCGGACATGATGTTGTTCGACGAGCCGACCTCGTCGCTCGACCCCGAACTCGTCGGCGAAGTGCTGAAGGTCATCAAGGATGTCGCATCGTCCGGGATCACCTCTCTGCTCGTCACCCACGAGATGCAGTTCGCCAAGAACATCTCGAACCGCATCATCTTCATGGAAAAGGGTGTTGTCGCAGCAGACGGCAGCCCGACCGAAATTTTCGATCAACCTTCCAATCCTCGCCTTGCTCAATTCCTGAACTCTGAACTCGTGCATTAACAAAAGGGAACTCTGAAATGTCTAAGAATTCGATATTCCGCCGTCAGTTCGCCCTTGCCGTTGTCGGTGGGATTGCGCTTGCAATCTCCACCGCTGGTGCAAGCTACGCCCAGTCGGTCCGCACAATCAAAATCGCCACCGCGGCAGAATCCAAACCACTGTCCTGGGGTGCGATCGGGGTTGAGCCGCAAGGCTATGAGCCGGATCTTCTCAAGGCAATCAACGCCAAGCTGCCGCAATACAAGTTCGAGATGGAGGGTGCCGCCGACATCGCGCAGGAAACCGGCCTGGTCACCGGCAAGTATGACATGATCACCGGCGGCTATTATCGGTCGGCAAACCGCGAAAAGCAGTTCCTCATCCCGGAAAGCCCGATGGGCGCAAGCCTGATGAAGATCTACGCGCTCAAGTCCAGCAACATAAATTCGATGAAGGATCTGGTCGGCAAGAACATCGTTCCGGTCACCGCCGGTGGCGGAGTCTTCAAGTTCGCGACCCAGTGGCAGAAGGACAATCCCGACTCGACGATCGATATCTCGACCTCGAGTGCCGGCATTCCCTATCCGAACCGCCTCAACGAAATCCAGACCGGCAAATACGATGCGCTGATCCTACCGTCCAATCTCGGCGAGCAGGCCGTCATCGACAACCAGAAGCTCGACATCAAGGCATCCGAGCCGGTGTCGATCAACAACACCTACGTCCTGATCCACAAGTCGGATGAGAACCAGGCGCTTCTCGCCGACGTCAACAAGGCCCTCAAGGAACTGCGCGAAGACGGTACCTTGGACACGTTGTCGAAGAAGTGGTTCGGCGAGGAAGTTGTCAAGTACATCAAGTGACCCGACGATCCTGCAACAAGCACTGAATTGTCAGCGGCAAAGCTGAATTCGCAACCAAGGAGTGTTTCAACGTGGATCTTTCTGCGATGATTCCTGAGCTTATCTCGGCCATGCCGCTGACACTGGCGATCATGTTTGTGGCCATGATCGTCGGCTTTTTTCTGGCTCTCGTCACGACCACATTCCGCATCCGCAGGGTGCCGGTTATCAGCCAACTGGCGGATATCTACGTATCCTACGCCCGAAGCGTCCCGGTGGTGCTTCAGTTGTTTGTCGCCTTCTACGGACTTCCCCTGATCGGTGGCCTCTTTGGTATCCCCGACGTCCTCGACGCTACGCTCGCGGCGATGATCGGCCTCAGCTTCTATCATGGCGGTTACCTCTCGGAGGTTATGCGGCCCGCCTATCTTGCGGTCGAACGTGGCCAGCACGATGCCGCAGACAGCCTCGGATATTCGTTCCGCCACAAGATCCTGCGCATTGTCGGTCCGCAAGCCGTCCATATCGCTCTTCCGGGCTACGGCAACTCAATCATGTATCTGATCCATAACGTGGCGCTGGTCATGTATATCGGCGCAGCCGACGTGATGGCGACTGCACATCTGGTGATGGAGCGAGACTACAACCAGTATCAGTTCGAAACCTATCTCGTACTGGCGGTCATCTATTCCATCATGTGCCTGATCGCCTGGTTGATCGTTCGTGGGTTCGAGAAGCGTGCTGGCAAATATACGACCAAGGGTGCGGCGCTGAAGCTGACCCGTATGGCGAGCGTCTAACGAAAGGGGAACCAACATGTTCGATAGTGAAGTCCTGCTCCCCGATCTCTGGGAAATCTCGGGTGCCATACCGGTTACACTGGCGATGGCGCTGACAATTTTCGTCCTTTCGACGCTAATCGGCAGCCTGTTTGCCTTCGTCGAGCATCGGAAGATGCCGGTGCTGCGCGAACTGGTGGTCGCCTATAAAGTAGTGTTCAAGGGCGTCCCGATGGTCGTCGTGATCTTTCTTTTCTATTACGGCCTTCCGCCGACGCTGCAGTATCTAGCCTCGCTGGTAGCGATTGAGTTCAATGGCCACCGGACGCCCAACTGGGTTACGCTCGTCGTGGCGCTGGTCGCCTGTGTCGCCGCGTTCCAGGCCGAGGTTGTCAAGGGTGCGTTGAACTCCTTCGACACGGGCCAGGCGGATGCGGCATATTCGCTGGGTTACAGGAGCAGCCAGATGTTCCGACGCATCCTGCTGCCGCAGACGATCGTGGCGGCAATCCCCGACCTCGCCAACTCGTTCATGGTGATCATGAAGGCACTCTCGCTCGGCTTCGCGATCGAGGTCGTCGACATCTTCGCACAGTCGCAGCTCACCGCGGCCTTGAACTTTTACTATCTGGAAGCCTTCCTGATCGCCGTGGTTATCTACATGGTGATTGCTTATCTCGTCACGCAGATCGCCGACAGGACGGAGCGCGCACTGAGAGTTCGTGCCTAACGTCCCTTCCGCCACGCCGGACAAAGACGCCGCCGCTAGGATGTAGCGGCGGCGTCTTCGCCATATCGGCAAGCCAGCGGCAGGGTTTGACTATCGTAGCCCCATCAGATCGACTGGGCGATTGTTGATGATCGCCTCCATCGAAAAGAATCCGGTCACCGTCGCAAGATCGAAATTCGTGATCAGCTTCTGGTAGAATGCATCGTACCCAGCCATGCCTTTCGTCACCACTTTGATCAGATAGTCCCAGTCACCGCCGATCCGGTAAAAGTCGATCACTTCCGGCAGCCGGTCGACATGGGCGCGAAAATCCTCGATCCATTCCTTTGAATGATGGCGGGTTCGGATCATAACGAAGACCGTCAGGTCGAGGCCGAGCGCCCGCAGATCGATCTGGCTGTGCGATCCCCGGATCAGACCAAGCGCGTGCAGCCGCTGAAGACGCCGCCAGCAAGCGTTCTGCGAGAGCCCAACCTTCTCGGCGAGATCCCTTTGCGAGAGCGTCGCATCGATTTGCATGGCGCGCAGAATCTTAAAATCAAAATCGTCTATTTTTTTGCCTTCGGTGATCATTTGACACAATTCCAAGCGTTATTTCGATATAATAGGTGAGAAAATTGATCGTGCTGTAGATTATGATTGAGGTCAACATCCCGAACAGGAGAATGACCTTGGACGCCTCCCTCCACCAAGCTAAACGTGCCGGCACACCACTCGCGCAGTTCCGACGCAGCCTTGGGAGAGCCGACATCATCGACCATCTTCGTGAGGGCTTGGTTGGGTCCAAAGCCACAGTCTCTGGCCCATACGGTGAAAAGCCTCTGGTCTACGCCGACTACGTCGCATCCGGTCGTGCCCTCCACCAGATCGAACGCTTCGTCCTTGAGGACGTCCTGCCTTACTATGCCAATAGCCATACCGAGGCTTCCTACTGCGGCGGCTTCATGACCCGTATGCGTCGCGAGGCACGTGCCTTGATCGGTACGTTCTGCGGTGCGGACAACCAGCATGCCGTCATCTTCGCGGGCTCCGGGGCGACGTCCGGCATCAACCGGCTGGTCAATCTCTTTGGTGTGTCGGATGCCGTTGCGGCAGGCAAGGCCGTGCGGGTAATCGTCGGTCCTTACGAACATCACTCCAATATCCTGCCATGGCGCGAAAGCGGTGCCGAGATCATCGAAATCGCAGAAGGCGCGGATGGCGGCCCTGATCTTCCGCAACTCGGCGAGGCCCTTGCCACCGGGCCGGAACTGACGATCTGCACCTTGTCGGCAGCATCCAACATTACCGGCATCACGAGCGAAGTCGCCGCCATCACGCGAATGGCCAAGGCTGCCGGTGCGAAGATGATCTGGGACTATGCAGGTGCCGGCCCGTATGTGCCGATCGCCATGACACCAGCGCCGGATGCGGCGATCGATGCTATCGTTGTATCGCCGCACAAATTCATCGGTGGCCCCGGCGCATCCGGCATTCTCATCCTTCGTCGCGATGCGGTGACGACCAAAAAACCGTCCTGGCCGGGCGGAGGGACGGTCAAATTCGTCTCGCCGCACACCCATGACTATTCCGACAGCATCGAATCCCGCGAAGAGGCGGGCACGCCGAACGTGGTCGGTGATATCCGCGCGGCGCTGGCCTTCATCGTCAAGGACGCGATCGGCGGGGACACGATGGCGACCCGCAACCGCGAGCTTGCCAGGCGCGCGTTCGGCGCGTGGAAAGATCTGCCGCAGATAGAAATCCTAGGCCTTGCCGAAGTCGAGCGTTTGCCGATCTTCTCCTTCCGGGTGAAGGATGGAAAAGGGGGCCATATTCACCAGCAGCTGGTCACCCGCATGCTGAGCGACCGGTTCGGAATCCAGGCCCGCGGAGGCTGCGCCTGTGCCGGGCCCTATGTCCATCGGCTTCTCTCGATCGACGAGGATCAGTCCGAGATGATCCGGCAGGCGATCCTGTCCGGCGACGAGATCGAGAAACCCGGTTTCATCCGCCTGAATTTCAGCGTCCTGCTTCCGGAAGAAAAGGTTCAGTTCATTCTGGGTTCGGTGGCACAGATCGTAGCGGACGCGGCCGCCTTCGTTGGCGATTACCAAGTCGATCTCAGCCGCGCGATCTTTTCGCCCAAGGCTCCTGCAAAGCAGGATCTGGTCGATGCATAAGCCTGATGTCGCCGGATTTCACGATCCCCGCACCGGCAGCATCCAGTATGTCGTAGCATGCCCTGTCACGGGCAAATGCGCGATTATCGATCCGGTCCTCGACTTCGACGAGAAATCCGGTTCAACGGCTACGACGAATGCCGATCGGTTGCTGGCTCATGTCGAAAAACATGGGCTTTCGATCGAATGGATCCTCGACACGCATCCCCATGCCGATCATTTTTCGGCCGCGCCCTATATTAAGGCACGCACAGGGGCGCCGACGGCAATCGGCGAATATGTTTGTCAGGTTCAGGAGATCTGGCGCGACATTTATAATTTGCCGGACCTGACCTGTGACGGCTCGCAATGGGACCGTCTTTTCAGGCACGGTGAGACATTATCGATTGGCGAGATGAACGTGCGGGTCATGCATTCGCCGGGCCATACGCTGGCTTCTGTCACCTATGTCGTCGGCGATGCCGCCTTCATTCATGATACTCTGTTCATGCCCGACAGCGGTTCGGCACGGGCCGACTTTCCCGGTGGCAGCGCCACCAGCCTCTGGCATTCGATACAGGACATCCTGAGCCTTCCGGACGATACCCGCCTGTTCACCGGCCACGATTATCGGCCGGGAGGGCGACCTGCACTTTGGCAAAGTTCGGTGGCGCAGCAGAAGGCGGAAAACCCTTATCTGGCAGGGCAATCCGAAAGTGACTTCGTCGCGCAGCGTGAAACGCGCGACCGGACCTTGCCAATGCCGAAGCTGATGCTGCATGCGCTACAAGTGAATATCCGCGGCGGTGAGCTGCCTCCGGCAGAAGAAAACGGGCGTCGTTATCTGAAGATTCCGCTCGATGCCTTGCCGGGCGCGGTATGGGGATCGTGATCCGGTGGATGGTTCGCTCGCGCATCTCCTGCTGACGATTGGAGCCGGGTCTCTGATAGGCTTTACTCTTGGGCTGATTGGCGGCGGCGGGTCGATCCTCGCGACGCCCCTGCTTCTTTATGCCGTCGGCATGCGTGACGTCCACATGGCGATCGGAACCGGTGCATTGGCCGTTTCCGCCAACGCCTATCTGAACCTCATCGGTCACGCCATTCGCGGGCACGTGTGGTGGCGCTGTGCATGGACCTTCGCCATCGCCGGCGCAATCGGCGCTTATCTGGGTTCGAGCCTTGGAAAGCTCATCGACGGACAGAGCCTGTTATTCATGTTTGGATTGTTGATGATGTTCGTCAGCTTCGTTATGGGCCGCTCAGACGGCCATTCGGACGTCACAGCACAATCGCTTACCATAAAAACTCATCGAAAGACCGGTATGGTGGCGCTCTGTACCGGCGTGGGGTCTGGATTTTTTGGGATCGGCGGTGGCTTCCTCATCGTTCCTGGCCTCTTGTTATCCACGAGCATGCCGTTGATCAACGCCGTCGGCACCTCGCTGCTGGCCGTTGGTACATTCGGCCTCACCACCGCAGCGAACTATGCCGTTTCGGGGTATGTCGACTGGAAGACGGCTGGATACTTCATCGCAGGCGGCGTCGGTGGAGGTGTGGTTGGCACAATGTCTGCCAGCCGTCTTGCCGGCCACAAGAACGCACTCGCTAGGATTTATCGCTGGGTAATTTTTTGCGTGAGCCTTTACGTTCTCTGGCGAAGTGCCTCGTCGCTCCAGTCCCTGAGCTAAGTTTCTTGGTACTGAATGCGCAAGGGTTACGCGCGTGAAGCTGAACCAAGACGCCTTCCTCCAGGCAACCTCTGACCGCGCCAACGCAATGCTGCCGCATATTAAAACCGGCACGGTGGTTGCCGCCGATCTATCCAAAGAGGCGAATCGAAAGCAATCGTGGAGCCTCTGGCGACGGGTGGACCGCTTTAGCGGCAAGACGGAGGCCTGAAATCTCCAGGCCTCCGTCTTGCATGTTCAACTCTGCCGTTGTGTAGCGGGAAATCGGCATGCCGTGGCACCGGCAGGAACGTTCATCCCGCGCGGAGGTGGCCGCGGGGATCATACCGACGCCGGAGTTCGGTCGTGGTGACGAGACCCAATGAGGATGAAAGGGACGAGCGAAATTTTTCCCGCGCCTTGGCCGCGATTTTTCACGCCGCGTTTCGACGTTGAGAATGACGCCTCGTCTAGCGACCGAAATGTTGTTTGCCATTCACTCACACCGGCATCGTATCTCGGAAGCCATCACGGTGCTCGAGGCGTTCTGATTTTGAGCGTTTCGAGCCTCAGTTTTAGAACGGGATCAGGGCTTCAGACGACGCATGGCGTCTTCGAGCGGGCCGCCGTGTCGCGGTGGGCCTGCAGGGCGAAGCACTTCGCTTTTCCCATCTTCGTGGAGGATGAAGCTCGCATGCATGAAGCCGTCATCGAAGCGGCCCTGGACGCTGACCGTCTCATTCGCGGCGACGAGCTTGCCGCCATCGCCGGCCGGGCCGGTCTCGATCAGCGCCCGGCCACTCTCGTCCTGCACGATGAACTTGTTGCCGAAGATCTCGGCGACCTTCCCCTTCACGGTGATCGTGCTCCGATCACCTTTCAGCGATGAGATGGCAACCGGCGTCAGGGGGGCGAGCTCGATGCTTGGGCGGGTGTATTTCATAGCGAATGCGCCACCGCCCGCGCCGATCACGAGCGCTGTAAATGCGGCCACGCCAAATGCGGCGAAATGGGTCGAGCGACGTGCCGGACGTCCGTGGCTGTGGTTATGTTTGGTGTCCTCGTCGGTGATTTCGGTGCCATTTGACATTGTCATGCTCCAATAATTGTTTTGACGGAACAGTTTTAGCACCGCGGTACCGCACATGGCCTGAACCTTCCGGTTCAGTTTCCGTTAAGCTAGTGCCCGATACGTCGTGCAAGAAACAACCATCGGGAAGGCAGCCATGCGCGTACTTCTGGTCGAGGATGATGCCGATCTCTCCAAGCGGATCGCAGCGAGCCTGCGGGCCGAGAATTTCGTTGTCGATATCGCCCGAAACGGCGAGGACGCGGAGCACGCCGGCCTGACCGAAACCTTCGACGCGGCCGTCCTTGATCTCGGACTGCCTAAAGTCGACGGCGTCACGGTTTTAAAGTCCTGGCGTGCACATGAGCGAACGACGCCTGTTCTGGTTCTTACCGCTCGCGACGGATGGCCGGATAAGGTGGCGGCCTTCAAGGCCGGAGCGGACGATTTCCTGACCAAGCCGTTCAAGGTCGAGGAGCTCATTCTCCGATTGCGGGCGCTGGTCCGACGCGCCAACGGGCATGCATCATCGGTGGTTAAGTTGGGCGGTCTGACATTCGACGCCCAGCTCGGCAGCTTCGAACTGGATGGGCTGCCCCTGAAGTTGACGGCATTCGAATGGCGAGTGCTTTCATGCCTCATGCTGCGCAAGGAAACGACGGTCGACCGCCGCGAACTGATCGAGCGTGTCTACGACGGCGACGCCGAGGTAGACTCCAATTCGATCGAAGTGATCATCGGTCGTCTGCGTCGGAAAATCGGCCCAGATTTCATCAAGACAACACGCGGTCTCGGCTACATGCTGACGGCGCTGCCATGATGCTTCGGCCGTTCGTTCCCAGGCAGACAATTTCCGGGCGCCTGATCTGGTTTTCCGTCCTCTTCGCCACAGGGTCGCTTGTGGCGGCTTCGATCATCTTGTGGCTGATCGTCGCCAGCGTCGTGCGTGAACAGGTTGACCAACGCCTCGACTTGCAGGTCGAGGGACTACGCGATGCTCTTGTCACTCAATCCGACGGGACGATCAAGCTGACAGGGAGCTTTGATGCTCCCCCATTCGACCGCATCGGCTCGGGCTGGTATTGGCAAGTGTCGGGCAGCGGCGTTCGTCTGTCGTCGAGGTCTCTCGACGCGGCGGCGATTGAAAGTCCGCCAGTCCCCTTTGACTGGCGGCGGGCGCTGACCGGCAGTCCACAGCTCGCCGAGGGAAAATCGGCAACCGGGCAGTCGCTCCATGTTCGCGTCGCCAAGGCTTTCGTGGGTGACAAGCCTGTCGAAATCCTCGTCACAGCACCGCAGATAGCCTTATCGGGCCCCGCATTCCGCGCGCTTCTGTGGCTGGTTCCGGCAATGCTTCTGTTGGGAGCCATTCTTGTCACGGGTATTCTCTACCAAGTCAGGTATGGCCTCAGGCCGCTTCGCAGGCTGACATCGGAAATTCCCATGATCGGGTCAGGCCGGCTCTATGAACTGCCGCCATCGGAGGTAGGAGAGTTGCAGCCGGTGACTGTCGAGATCAACCGGCTCGTATCGCAGAACCGCAAGCGTCTGGCGGATACGCGGCTGCATTTTGCCAATCTAGCGCACGGCCTGAAGACACCTGTCGCAAGTCTTACGCTTGCGCTGAACGACGACAATGACCGAACCGGTGAAATGCGCGCCTTGGTCGCTCGCGTGGAAGGGCGAATACGCCATCATCTTGGGCGGGCGAGGGGGATGCTGTCTGATGCAGGCGTCGGCGCGACCGCTCAAATCGAGCCGCATATCGACGACATAATCCACATGATGTCACGACTTCATGCCGATCGGACCCTGACGATATCGCGGCAACCGACTGCCGACCTGTCGGTCGGCTGCGCGCCTGAAGACGTCGATGAGATCCTCGGCGCCATTATCGACAACGCGTTCAAATGGGCGCGGGCGAGTGTGAGCGTGATGACGGCGACTGAGCAGACCATGGCGCTGATCACTGTCGATGACGACGGCCCTGGAATTAAAGACGATCGCATTGCCGACGCCGTGCGCCCTGGGGTCAGGCTGGACGAGACCGTTCCCGGCGACGGTTTCGGTCTTTCAATCGCCAAGGAGTTGACTGAGATTTACGGCGGTAGCCTGGCGTTCGGGGAAGCGCCGACAGGCGGTCTCAGAGTCTCGATCCGGTTGCCAAGGTCGTCGGCATAGCCCGACATTGAGCGATATCGAAGCGCGATATGATCCTGGCGCCACTATTCGACGAGATTTGAACGTGCGTACAAACCCATCTTCCCGCCTTCAAGATTGATAAATTCAGCTCCACCATTCTCGAGCGCTATGCGAAGCTGCGATTCAGTCGCCCGGTGGGCATCATGTCGGCAGCCCTCATAGTCTTTGACCGTGCTGCGCGACACGCCGGCGCGCTCCGCGAGCTGGCTTTGTGTCCAGTCTAGGAGGCCACGCGCTGCGCGGCACAAGGCTGGCGTTAAAATCGTGACGTCACTTGCTTGACCCATGGACGGGAGTCACCCATATTGGTTGATATAAACCATTTATCGTAATAATGTTTTGATTGCTAGATACGGCGAACGCCCGTGTCTGAGCAGGTGGGCAAAAGCTTTAGGGGATAGTGTCGTTGGGATAACAGCCGGACCATATTTGCTCGTCATTGTCCTGCTGCTGCCGTTCGCGGGAAGTCTCTCGTCGATCTTCCTGCTCAATACGACGTCGCGGCGTCTTCCGGCCGGGCTGGCTGCTGGCATCATCTTCATCTCGCTGCTTCTGACCGCAGGCCTCTATCCCTCTGTTACCAATGGCGGGGTCGTCAAATTCACCGCGGAGTGGCTTCCCCAACTCGGTTTGAATTTCACGTTGCGAATGGACGGGTTGGCATGGATCTTCACCATGCTGATCACCGCCATCGGTTTTCTCGTCGTGCTTTACGCTCGCTATTACATGTCGGAAGGGGATCCCGTACCGCGGTTCTTCTCGTTCCTGCTGGCCTTCATGGGAGCGATGCTCGGCATCGTCATCTCGGGCAATGTAATCCTGCTCTCGGTGTTCTGGGAGCTGACGAGCATCTTCTCGTTCCTGCTGATCAGCTATTGGCACAACAACCCGAATGCCCGCGACGGCGCCCGCATGGCGTTGACGGTGACTGGTATCGGCGGCTTCTGCCTGCTGATCGGGCTGATCCTGCTCGGTAACATCGTCGGCAGCTATGATCTCGATAAGATTCTGGCGTCCGGCGACGTCATTCGCGGTCACTCACTCTACCTGCCTGCGCTTGTCTTCATCCTGCTCGGCGCACTGACGAAAAGTGCCCAGTTTCCTTTCCACTTCTGGCTTCCGAATGCCATGGCAGCACCGACGCCGGTGTCGGCATTTCTGCATTCGGCCACCATGGTGAAGGCCGGTGTCTTCCTGCTGGTGCGTTTCTGGCCGGTGCTATCAGGCACATACGAATGGTTTTGGATCGTCGGCGCGGCGGGTATCATCACGCTGCTGCTCGGCGCCTATTTCGCGATGTTTCAACAGGACCTCAAGGGGCTGCTTGCCTATTCGACCATCAGCCATCTCGGGCTGATCACCACATTGCTCAGCCTCGGAAGTCCGCTGGCCACCGCGGCGGCGATTTTCCACATGCTGAACCATGCGACGTTCAAAGCCTCTCTTTTCATGGCAGCCGGGATCATCGATCACGAGACCGGTACCCGCGACATGCGGCGCCTCAGCGGCCTCTTCCGCTTCATGCCGTTCACCGCGACGCTGGCGATCGTCGCTAGCGCCGCGATGGCCGGCGTGCCGCTTTTGAACGGGTTCCTGTCCAAGGAGATGTTCTTCGCCGAGGCGGTCGAAACCCACGCGGACTCCATCCTCGACCGCATCCTACCCTACGTCGCTACGCTTGCCGGAGCGTTCAGCGTCGCCTATTCGTTGCGGTTCATCCATACGGTCTTCTTCGGTCCGCCGCCGACGGATCTGCCGATCAAGACGCCACATGAGCCGCCGCGCTGGATGCGTTTCCCGATCGAGTTCCTTGTCATCGTCTGCCTTGTCGTCGGTATCGTTCCGGCTCTGTCGATCGGACCATTCCTGCACACAGCCGTCGTCAGCGTGCTCGGCCCAGATGCACCCGAATACAGTCTCTCGATCTGGCACGGCTTCAACCTGCCGCTTGCCATGAGCGCCGCTGCGCTGGTCGGGGGAGTGCTTATCTATTTCCTGCTCAAGGACTATTTTGCTCGCTGTGACGACGGACCCCCGTTCTTTCGCAAGTTGAAGGGCCAGCGCATCTTCGAGCGCGTCATCGTCGAGGTGTCCTGGCGTTGGGCGCGTGTCGGCGAGCGCCGGCTTGGTACTCGAAAGCTGCAGCCGCAGCTTCGCTGGCTGGTGGTGGCCGGCTTCGCAGCCGGTGCTCTTCCGCTATACGCACGAGGTTTCGAAAGCCATGCATTGTCATATGCCGGCTTCGATCCCTTTTTCGCCCTGATCTGGGTCGTAGGGATCTGCCTTGCCCTGGGCACGGCTTATACGGCCAAGTATCACCGGCTGGCGGCGCTTGTGATGCTCGGCGGCGTCGGGCTCGTCGTTTGCATCACCTTTGTCTGGCTGTCGGCGCCAGATCTTGCGATCACCCAGTTGCTGGTCGAGATTGTCACGACGGTACTTATTTTGCTTGGCCTGCGCTGGCTGCCGAAGCGGTCGGAGGGGCTGGGTGACTCGATGACGCTGAGGGCGCGGTTCCGACGCTTCCGGGACTTCGTGCTCGCCGTCCTCTGCGGCACGGCCATGTCTTTCATCGCCTATGCGGTCATGACCATGCCGGTGCCTGATACCATCGCCAACTATTTCCTCGACAATGCCTATACGCAGGGCGGCGGCACCAATGTCGTCAACGTGATCCTGGTCGATTTCCGCGGGTTCGACACGCTGGGCGAGATCGCGGTTCTCGGCGTTGTGGCGCTGACGGTCTACGGCCTGCTGCGCCGCTTCCGTCCTGCCGAAGATAGCATGCGCATGCCGGAGCAGCAGCAGGCGCAGAACCGCTTCGATGACGAGCGGCCCGAGCGGTCGGCGGGCGATACTGTACGCGACTATATGCTGGTGCCGTCGGTCATCATGCAGTGGCTGTTTCCCGTCATTATCACCTTCTCGGTCTATCTGTTCATGCGTGGCCACGATCTGCCGGGTGGTGGCTTCTCCGCAGGCCTGACGTTGTCGATCGCCTTCCTGTTGCAGTATCTTGCCGGAGGAACACGCTGGGCGGAAGACCGCATCCGCATCCTGCCGCTTCGCTGGATGGGGGCGGGATTGCTGGCGGCAGTGTCGACCGGCATCGGCTCCTGGTTCCTCGGCTATCCGTTCCTGACGTCATATTCGCGCTATATCGACCTGCCGCTGATCGGCAAGATCCCGGCCGCGACCGCACTGTTGTTCGACCTCGGTGTGTTCGCGCTGGTCGTCGGATCGACAGTGCTCATTCTGGTCGCCCTCGCGCACCAGTCATTACGTGTCAACCGACTGCGTACGATCGAAGCAGCCAAAGCGGAGGAGGGGTGATGGAGCTTGTCCTCGCCATTGCGATCGGCGTCATGACCAGTTGCGGCGTCTGGCTCATCCTTCGTCCGAGAACCTATCAGGTGATCGTGGGCCTCTCGCTGCTGTCCTACGCGGTCAATCTGTTCATCTTCGGCGTCGGCGGCGTAAAGGCAAACGTGCCGCCGATCCTGACCGGTGACGGCACTGCCCATCTGGCCGACCCGGTGCCGCAGGCGCTGGTGCTGACGGCGATCGTCATCGGTTTTGCAACCACAGCCCTGTTTCTTGTGGTTCTCCTTGCCTCGCGAGGCCTCACCGGCAGCGACCACGTCGATGGAAGGAACGAGCCGAAATGAATGGCTGGTCCCACCATCTGATCGTTGCGCCGATCCTCGTCCCGCTCGTCGCAAGCGCGGTGCTGCTGTTCGTCGATGAGCGCCGTCGCGTGATCAAGGCGATGATCAGCCTTCTATCGACGCTGGCGCTGACCGCCGTTGCCATTGTGCTGTTCAAGATCGAAAGCGGACCGAACGGTTTCGAGGGCGTCTATCTGGTTGGCAACTGGTCCGCGCCGTTTGGCATCGCATTGGTGCTCGACGGCTTGTCGGCGCTGATGTTGCTTCTAACCGCCCTTCTGGCGGTGCCGGCGTTGATCTTCTCGCTGGCGCGATGGCACGCCGTCGGCGCGCATTTCCACAGTATGGTCCAGTTGCTGCTGATGGGCGTCAATGGCGCCTTTCTGACCGGTGACCTTTTCAACCTCTTCGTATTCTTCGAAGTCATGCTAGCGGCGTCCTATGGTCTCCTCTTGCACGGCACCGGCCCTTTGCGCGTCAAGGCCGGGCTGCACTATATCGCGGTCAATCTGGTCGCCGCGCTGCTGTTCCTGATAGGCGTAAGCTTGATCTACGGCACAACAGGCACGTTGAACATGGCTGACCTTGCCGCACGCATTCCCGACATGGAGCCGGATCGGCGCATGCTCATGGAGGCGGGTGCCGGCATCTTGGGTGTCGTTTTCTTGATCAAGGCTGGCATGTGGCCACTCTGCTTCTGGCTTCCGACCGCCTACAGTGCCGCATCCGCGCCGGTGGCCGGGCTTTTCGCGATCATGAGCAAGCTCGGTATCTACGTCATTCTGAGACTGACAATGCTGCTTTTTGCAGAGGGTCCATCAGCCGGCTTCGGCGCCGTCGTGTTGCTCTATGGCGGCATGGCGACGTTGATCTTCGGCATCATCGGCGTGCTCGCATCGCAGGCGCTTGGTCGCGTCGCCGGGTTTTCGGTGCTTGTTTCGTCGGGCACCTTGCTGATGGTGCTCGGGATCAATGACGGTGCCGTCTCATCTGGAGCGCTGCTGTATCTGGTCAGCTCAACGCTGACGATCAGCGCGTTCTTCCTGTTGATCGAGCTCGTGGAGCGTGGCCAGGATGCCGGCGCCAACGTGCTTGCGGTGACGATGGAAGCCTATGGTGACGCGGACGAGCAGGTTCTGGACCTGGAAGAGGGCGTGACCATGCCGCGGACGATGGCCGTTCTCGGAATCTGCTTTGCCGCCTGCGGTGTCCTGCTGTCGGGCCTGCCCCCGCTTTCCGGCTTCATTGCCAAGTTCGCGATGCTGTCGGCGATGATGGGCACGGGTGCGATCGGCGTCCCACCGACGGCTGCCGTCTGGATGCTGATCGTGCTGATGATTCTATCCGGTATTGCCGCGTTGGTTTCGATGACCCGCGCAGGAATCCGCACCTTCTGGAGCTCGATCGAGGGGACGGTGCCGCGCGTTCTTGTCATCGAGATCGTCCCGGTCCTGTTTCTGCTGAGCCTGACGCTCGCGCTGACGATCCAGGCCGGTCCGGCAATGCAGTACATGGATACCACCATTCGCACGCTCAGCAAGCCGTCCAACTACATCAACGCGGTCCGTGATGCGGTGCGCGTACCGGGTTACAAGACGGCACCTGCCAATAGCGCGGAGGGCATGTGATGCTGCCCTATCCAATTCTAACGTTCTCACTGGTTCTGATGTGGCTGCTGCTCAACAGCTTCACCTTTGGGCATGTCATTCTAGGCTCCGTGGTCGCCGTGTTTGCCGGCTGGGCAATGGCCTCCTTGCGACCGGAAAAGCCGCGACTGGGGAAATGGTATCTCTTGCCCAAGCTGTTTATGGTGGTTTTCGTCGATATCGTGAAGTCGAACATCGCGGTCGCCGGCATCATTCTTAGAAGCGGTGCGCGGCGCCACAATCCAGGCTTCATCACCGTCCATCTGGACATAAGGAGCCAGTTTGCACTTGCCGTGCTCGCCGTGATCCTGACGAGCACACCCGGATCGGCTTGGCTTGAATATGATTCCAACGACAACACCGTGCTTCTTCACGTCCTCGACATTCAGAACGAGGCAGTGTGGCGTGAGACGATCAAGAACCGCTATGAAAAACTGCTGATAGAGATTTTCGTATGAGCGCAATCATCATCCTCAGCGCGGTCTCGATTGCCCAGTTGATGCTGGTGGCGGCGATGGCGATCGTGTCTGTGCGCATGTTCGTGGGCCCACGCGCCCAGGACCGGATCATCGGGCTCGACACGTTTTACATCAACGCCATGTTGCTGTTGGTAACCTTCGGGATCGGCACCGGCCGCGTGATCTACTTCGAGGCAGCACTTGTCATCGGCATGCTGGGCTTCGTCGCCTCGTTGGCGCTTGCGAAGTTTCTGATGCGCGGCGAGGTGATCGAATGATCTACTCCGCCATCGACATTCCGCTGTGGGCCGCCATCTGCATCGCCTTCTTCCTGCTGGTCGGCGCAGGGCTGGCGCTGATAGGTGCGATTGGTTTCCTCCGCCTGCCGTCCTTTTACGAGCGGATCCATGCGCCGACTTTGGGGACGAGCTGGGGGATCGGCGGCATTATGGCCGCCTCTATGCTTTTCTTCTCGCTCGGCTCGTCGCGCCTGGCGATCCATGAACTCTTGATTGGTCTTCTCGTAACAGTCACAACGCCCGTAACGTTGATGCTTCTTGCGCGCGCCACGCTTCACCGCGATCGCGTCGAAAACAACAACCAAGCGCCTGATAAAAAATCGACTCGAAACGAATAGAAGAACACCGCCCGAACCAGCATCCGCTAGCCAGCGGCACCGGGTTTCCCTGACCGCAGGCTATTCAAGGTACCTCAACCGGCTGGCAGCCACACGCACCACGTCGCGCCGATCAAAAGGCCGGTTGACGACGACGTCATCGCAAGGGCTGCGTCCACCAATCGGTCGAGATCATCCGCAAGGACGACCACCCTTGCTTTTGCAGCCGCCACCGATTGATCAGAGGGTTGTCTTCAGAAGAACCGCAATGTTTTGCCTGTCGCTGCATCGAAAATATGCACTTTCGCAATATCGGGAACAATCGAAATTGGGTTGCCCGATTGCAGTGCAAGGCGATCGCGAACCGTCGCGATAACCTGTGCGGTTCCCAAGGTGGCCGTTATCTGTGTCTCCGCACCAGTCGGCTCGATGAGCGTGACACGCGCTGAGGAACCATGCGGCGTGACGACCAAATGTTCAGGACGGATACCGTAGATGGCATCTTGGCCCCGCTCGAGTGAAACGTCATCAGGCAGCGGAAGCCTTACGCCACCGTCGACCTCGAATTCCAGCGGTCCGTCGCTGCTCACCTTTCCCTTGATGAAATTCATGCCCGGCGATCCGATGAAACCGGCGACAAACAGGTTGGCAGGCCGATCGTAGAGATCGAGCGGGGTTCCGATCTGCTCAACATATCCGTCGCGCATGACGACGATCCGGTCCGCCATCGTCATCGCTTCGATCTGATCGTGGGTAACATAGATGGTCGTCGTTTTCAGGCGCTGGTGTAGTTGCTTGATCTCGGAGCGCATTTGGACACGCAGCTTGGCATCAAGATTGGAAAGCGGCTCATCGAACAGAAATACCTGAGGCTGGCGAACGATGGCCCGACCCATCGCTACGCGTTGACGTTGGCCACCGGATAGATTTCGGGGATATCGGTCGAGAAGATGTTCCAGCCCGAGGATCTGCGCTGCCTCCTGGACGCGAGCCTTGATTTCTTCCTTGGGGGCTTTTGCTAGCCGCAAGGAAAACCCCATATTCGCCTCGACGGTCATGTGGGGATAAAGCGCGTAGGATTGGAACACCATCGCGATATCCCGCTTCTTCGGGGCTACATTGTTGACGACCCTTCCGCCAATCGAAATGTCTCCGCCGGACACTTCCTCCAAACCCGCTATCATCCGCAGCAATGTGGATTTCCCACATCCCGATGGGCCGACGAGGATGACGAACTCACCGTCCTGGATGTCGATGTCGACGCCGTGAAGGATTTCCAGGTGACCATAATTCTTACGTGCTTTCGCGACGCTGACTGACGCCATGACTCTCTCCGGCTGAAAACTGTGCAGTGGGTGGTCGATACGAAGTTGAATGACCACGTTCGAATGCTATGGACGCGGCGCCGTCGCGGCCGAATAAGGTGCGAGAGCTGTGTCGATTGCCGCTAGGCAAAGATCACGCGCGCGGGGTGCCACGCGGCCGGCCACCACATCAGGGTAGACACGGGCAAGATGCTGGCTGATCAGCGTTTCCGGGATCGTATCTGGCAGTGCTGCAATCAACGCCTCGACGGCGCCAGAGGCGCGTTTGTCCGGCCAATAGTAGCGGATCCGATCGCTATAGCTGAAGTGTCGCTGCAAACGCTGTTCGTCGGCCGAACCTCCATAGTGACCTGCCCAATGTTTCGGCTCGGCCAGCATGATCGCCTCCATATCGGCGTGGAGGCTCTCAGCCCTCTGTTCGCCAGCGAGCACGCTCCTTATGCTGTCCAAGCCATAAAGCGCCTCGCGCAGCGCGAAGGTCAATCCGGGGCCGACCTTCAGGATCGCGAACCCGTCATCGACCAGGGCGGACAGCTCGGAAGCGGTCTGGTAGTCGGTTGAATGGGCCTCGAAGAGAAGGCCGGGCATGCTGTGGAGCGCCAACGATAGCTCTTGGGCGCTGTCCGGCTTGTAGAGAACGACATTGGCGTTCCCGAATTCAACACCCGGCTGGACGACGATGCCGATGACGCGACCCAGTGCTGCCTCGGCGCCGGCTTGTGTGAATGCCGCGGCATGAATGTCGAGTGTCGCCAGCGCAGCGGTGGCGTCCGTCACCTCAAGCACCTCTATTGCATGGGTTGCGCCACCGGGAGGCGGAACCTCGGTTCCGATGATGTAGACTGGCGGACGCTGCCCGGTGCGCTGCGCGGTATCTTCCGCGACCTTCGCCAGACGCGCGGCCCGTTCTGCGGTCAACGCATCGGCCAGCGCCGGCGGCTCTCCGGCACAACCCATCGAGGTGTCGAGATGCAGCTTCTCGAAGCCGGCCTCGACGTAGGCCACGACCATTGCCTCGGCGCGTGCCATGGCCTCGGTTGCCGTCAGGCTTTTCCATGGATTGGGGCCAAGATGGTCGCCGCCTAGGATGATATCCTGTGTGGGGAAGCCGACCTGCGCGGCAATGCGCTCGATGAACCGCCGGAAATCCGCCGGCATCATCCCGGTATAGCCGCCTTCCTGGTTGACCTGATTGCAGGTCGCCTCGATCAGGACCACCTGATTGTCCCGCGCGGCGCGGCGCAAGGTCGCTTCGATGACGAGCGGATGGGCCGAGCAGACCGACGTGATGCCGCGCGGCAGCGGTTTTGTGCGCGCACCAAAGAGCTTGGAAAACGCGTGCTCGCGATTTCTGTCCAGAGCGGCGGTCATACGAGGGTAACTACCTTCGTCAGGTGACGCGGCGATACCGTGTCGATACCCCGCGACTGCGCCACGCGCTCACCGAGGATCTGCAGGGCAGGAAGAACGACAAGCGCCGAAACTGACATATCGGCGTCGACCGAAAGCTCGATATCGCCGGGGCCGCCAAGTCCGATGACGACGGCACCCTTTTCGCGCAGTTCCTCGACAAGCTTGGCCTCGGCATCCCGTTGATCCGTGCTGTAGAGCACCACAGCTGCGGTCTTCTCGTCGACGAGGCTGATCGGGCCATGGCGGTATTCGTAGGGATGAAACGGCTGGGTCAGCGTCTGGCTCATTTCCATGAGCTTCAGCGCGCCCTCCGAAGCGATGCCGAAGAGCGGGCCGCCGCCGAGGAAGACGAAATGGCTGCGATCCAGCACGGGTTTGCTGAGCGAGGCGTCAAGCGCTTCGGCGAGCTTTCTTGCCGAGGCGACGGCCGTCGCGGGGATCACTTGACCGATCATCTGCATGCCAAGCAGCAGCATGAGGCTGGCCGAGACGGTCATCACGATCCCTTCCTCGGCATGGGTCTGCGAGGCGACGACCTGATCGCTCTGCTTGGCAAGCGAGCTGTCGGCTTCCACGGTCAGAGCCGTGACGAAGGCGCCGTTCTCGCGGCTTTTCCGTGCAGCCGCAACCGTCTCGGTGGTCTCGCCACTGCGCGAGATCGCAACCACGTGGGTCTTTTTCCAGTCGGGCCAGAAGAAAGACGGGCGGTTGAGCCACTCCGCGCCGGGTACGGCTATCGCCTGGCGTCCGGTGTTGTTTGCGTAGGCGGCCAGCGACATCGCAAGATAGTAGGACGTGCCGCAACCGACGTAGACGAGCACCTCTTCGCGGGTCGTCGCGGTGTTCTTGCCGAGCGCCTTTTCCCAGAATGGAAATTGTTCGCGGATAACTTTTTCGGTGGTGTTCATATTGACTCCGATTACTTGACCGAGCCGGCCAGCAGTCCGCTGACGAGGTAACGGTTCAGAAAGATGACGACGAGGGCAGGGATGACGATCGCGATGGACCCGCTGGCCGTGATCAGCCCGTAGTCGATGAAGTTCTTCGTGACGAACTCGGGGATAAGAACCGTCAATGGCTTGGTTGCCTGTGGCGAGAAGATGAGGGGAACCAGGTATTGTCCCCATGCACCCAGGAAGGTCAGGATCGCGGCTGCGGTCAGGCCGGGACCGGCGAGCGGCAGTACGATCTTGAAGAAGATGAAGAGGCGGCCTGCGCCGTCGAGCTGTGCAGCTTCCTCAAGGGATAGCGGCAATGCGTCGAAAACGCTGCGCAGAAGCCAGAGCGAAAGCGGCAGATAGGCCGAGACGTAGATCAGGGCGACCCCGACATAGGTATCAACGAGATGCATCTTGATCATGATCTGATAGAGCGGGATCAACACGGCATAGGCGGGAATGGCCAGCGTTGCGACGACGAGACCGAACAGCGCGTTGCGACCGGGAAAGCGCATGCGGGTGAAGGCATAGGCACCCAAAGCGGAGATCGCGACACACAGCAGCGTTGCCGCCACCGATGTGATGACGCTGTTCAGGAGCGCAGCGCGAAACTGTCTCCACACTTCGACCCCGCCGATGCGGTCGACATTGATGCCGAGAAGGCGGGAGTAGTGATCGAACGTGAAATGCTGAGGGAAGAAATGGATCGGCCTAACGGAGAAGTCGTCCGACGGCGTCACAGAACTGGCAATCGTCCAATAGATGGGGCCGAGTGACCAGACCAGCAGCACGACGACGCCGATCCATATCTGCAGGCGATAGAGAAGGGTGGGTTTCATCAGTCGAACCGTGTGTTGCGATAGACCCGAAGGACGTAGACCAGCGAGACAAGAAGCGAGACGAAAGTGATGACGACCGAGAGCGCCATGCCGTAGGAGAACCTGAGGTTCTGGAACGTCTCGAGGTAGATCTGGACGAGGATTGGCCGCGTCTCGAGGCTCGAGCCCGCGAGCACCCAAGCCTCGTCGAAGAGATTGAAGGCGTTCACCGTGGCATTGGTCATCGCGACTGCGATGGCGCTGCGCACCAATGGGAGTGTCACCAGAGCAAACATCTGCGGACGCGTCGCGCCGTCAATGCGGGCAGCCTCATAGAGATGAGACGGGATGCCTTGCATGGCGGCGAGAACGATAACGATCGTCAGCGGCATCATTCGCCACACATGCACGACAGTGACGGCGATGATCGCGCTTGTCCGATCGTTGAACCAGACGTGATTTTCGAAGGGAAGGCCGAGCGACGACAGGATGCCGTTCAGCAATCCGGCGCCCGGCTGATAAATCCACAACCAGATGACGGAATTCACGACGCCCGGCAGCGCCCAGGGCAGGATGACTGCAGCCAGGACCCACTGCCGGCCAACCTTGAGCTGGTTGATCAACGAGGCCGCGAGCACGCCAAAAACGGTTTCCGCGAGCACCGCCAGAACAACGTAGATCAGGGTGTTTATCCACGTCGTGCCGAGCTGTCCGTCCGACAGCATGCGGGTATAATTTTCGAGCCCGACGAAGGGCGTGCCTGCCTGCATCGGGTTGACCCTGTGCAGGCTGTCCCAAAGCGTCCGCGCCATGGGGTAGAAGACGAGGGCCGACATGGTGATGAGGATTGGGGCAACCAGGAGCATGCCGAGGGTGGTGTCGGCGTTTAAGCCGACACCCTTCCTTGTTGCTGTCTCCTTGTAGGCGACAGCGGTCATTGTGCCATCGCCTGCTTGGCGGCGTAGGCAATGCTTTCGACGGCCTGATCAACCGTCATCTGCCCCTTGGCGGCGCTGTTGATTGCCGTGTTCACGCCGCTGGAAAACTGCGGATACCACGGAGGTGTCCCCTGCGGGAACAGCGCCTCGACCGTCTTCGACTGTGCGACGAGGGCATCACCGCTGTTCAGCTTTCCTTCCGAATTGAGCTCGGCAAGCGCCGATGTGCGGGTCGGCAGGAAGCCGTTTGCCATGTTCTTCTTCTGGAACTCGCGGCTGGTGAACCATTTTACGAAAGCGACGGCCGCGTCCTTGTTCGGAGAAACGTTCGGGATCGCCAAAGCCTCAGGCAGGCCGAAGCTGCGGGTTTCGCCGCTTTCGGTCGGGACCAAAATCGCTTCCACCTGACCCGCGACTTTCGACTGCTTGGGGTCGTTCATCTGGCCGAGGCGGCCGGGCTCGCCCGAGATCATGATGCTGGTCAGCCCTTGGGAGAACATGCCTTCGTTGATCTGGCTGTCCTTGAGACCGGTCGATGCGGGATCGACAAGGCCCTCCTTCAGGAGCATCAGTTCGAATGCGAGTGCCTTGTAGCCGGCCGAATCCGGCTTGGTGAACAGCGGATTGAAGTCCTTGTCGAACAGTTCGCCGCCGAACGCCTTGGTCAGAAGATACCAGCTCGTCGAGGCGCCCTCGGTCGCCGAGACGGGCAGGCCGATCGGATAAGTGGAAATGCCCTTCTCCTTGATCTGCTTGGCCGCTGCGACCAGCTTGTCGAGCGTCTTCGGCATCTCGGTGATGCCAGCATCGGCGAAATGCTTCTTGTTGACAAGCATGACGCGGAAGTCGTTCGTATACGGGATGCCTAAAAGCTTTCCGTCGACAGTGAAGATCTTGGCAACGCCGATATCGCTCACAGTATCCGCGTCGATCACGTCATTCAAAGGCATGTACCAATCGGCAGCCGCGAACTGACCCGTCCACGACCAGTCGAACTCGGTGACATCAGCCGGCGCGGTGCCAGCAACGAGCGCGGTCACCAGCTTCGGACGGATGTCGTCCCAAGAGAGCGTTTGGAGGTCGACATGGATGCCGGTCTCGGTTTCGAAGTCGGCCGCGATCGTCGCTCCCTGCGGCGATGGCATCAGGACTGTGATGGACTGGCCGGCCAGTGGCTTGGCGTCCTGTGCGACGGCCGGTAGAGCCACAGCCATCGCGGCTGAGGCAAGCAGTGACAAGATAGTTTTACGCATGTTCCCATCCTTCTTTGTTATCAAAGCTTTACGTTATTCTATTGCGCAAACGCCGCTCTTGCCGATGCGGCGACATGCCCGATCCAGCCGTCGTCTATTGGCCAGTCGAGAAGCTGGGCGGCCGCGAAAATCGCGCCGCCGATGGGTGATAGGGTTGGAGGCGTCGCTGCGCTGCCGATGCGGTGCTCCAGGGCCTTGAGCAGCACAGCGCTGCGAAACGTGCCGCCCGCGAATGTCCAGCCGGTTCCCGGCTCGCAATGGCCGGCAACCGCGCGATGATGCTTTGCAAGTTCTTCTGCAGCCTGCTCAAGCAATGCGATGGCAGCTTCATCGCCAGCCTCCGCGGTGCGGTCGACCACTGCGGCGAGGGCGGCGATGCTTGGCCGGGTCGCATCAGACGTCGCCCAGGCACCAAGGCTGTTCATCGGGTCAGTCGGATCCAATTGGAGGTGATCGAATAGCGCCTCGACGAGGGCCGTCTTTGGTCGCCGCCCGTCGATGCTTTGGCTCGCGAGATTGAGCGCCAGGCGCCCGATCCAGTAGCTGCTGCCCTCATCACCGATGATGTCGCCCCAACCGCCCGTCCGCGCCGAATTGCCATGGGCGTCCCTTGCCCAGGCCATCGAACCCGTTCCCGAGAGCACCAGGATGCCGGGCTTGCCGGCCAGCGCGCCGAGGTGGGCGGCATCGACGTCGTTCAGAACGCGTGTTTTCGCATTCGGAAAGGCGTGTTCTATCGTCTCTTCCAGCAGGTTTGAGAGGTGAGCAACTTCGCCATAGACAGGCAGGGCGGCAGCAACAGCGGTCAATCGCTTTTCGTTTTGGAACGGCTTGATGTGCCTTACCAGTTCCGTTCTCCAGCCTGGATTGTCCATGGCGTTGACACCGCCACCCAGTCCGGTTCGCAGGATACGCCCGCTCCGGTCGGCAAGCGCCACCATCATCTTGGTCCCACCGCCATCGATGCCGAGGATCAGGTCGTCGCTCACAGCTTCGCTCCCTGGTCGGCAAAGATGGTCTCCACCCCGAACTCCGTCAGTTCAGCGCGCCAATCCTTCGACAAATCGGTGTCCGTGATCAGTTTTGCACTGCTCAGCGGAGCCACCTTGTATGTGGCGGTCGTTCCGAATTTCGATGAGTCGGCGAGCACAAAGCGATGGGAGGAGCGGGTGAGCATTTTACGATTGAGGCTCGCTTCCGCGCTATCGACGCTGTAGATCGCGCCATCCCCGCTGACGGCGCTGGCGCCGAGAAAAAGCTGGTCGAACCATATCGTTTCAAGCATCGCTTCGGCCTGCGGTCCAACCAGTGAAGCGTTCTCGCTACGAAGCTGGCCGCCGAGAAGAACGACGTCGAGGTTCGGGACGTTCATGAACTCCTGCGCGACGATCAGACCGTTGGTGAAAACGCGCAGCGGCATCGCGTTCATGCGGATCAGCTTTGCGAGCTGGAGGACGGTGGTGCCCGCATCCAGGAAAATCGCGGTCCTTGGGGATATCCGTTCGTACGCGGCGTTCGCGATCGCGCGCTTCGCGGAAAGCTGGCGTTTTTCGCGCTCCTGAAATGCGAGCTCCACCGACGACCCTTCCGCGATGCGGGCGCCTCCATGCACACGATCAATCGCGCCGGCTTCCTGAAGGACCTGCAGATCACGTCGAACGGTCGCAAGCGATGCACCGACTGCGTCCGCAATGTCCTGGATGGTCGAGAAGCCGTTCGCATAAAGATGGCTGCGAATGAGATCCAGCCGATCCGTCTTGAGGCCGCCGCTTTGGTTCAAGGCTCGTTCCCTTATGTGCATTGTTAATTTAAGTCAGGTTTTCACTTAAAAAGATCAATGTCAATCACGATTATGATTTTTATTGAGCGTTTTTTTCTGCTGGCCAAAGCAAAAACGGCGCCTTCGAATGAAGGCGCCGCATTGCGGAAAGCTGGAAACGGTTCTATCGATACTTCGGCAACAGGTTCCCGTGCGCTTCGATAAGGTCATCGACCAAGTGCCAGATCTCGTCGGGCGACAGTTCCGCCGACGTGTGCGGATCCATCAGCGCGGCTTGGTAGATGCGTTCGCGCTTTCCCGTCAGGGCTGCCTCCACGGTCAGTTCTTGGACGGATGTGCTGAGCCGCATGACGGCGGCGAGCTGCGACGGAACCCTGCCGATCCGCGTCGGCTGGATCCCGTTCCGATCGACGTGGCAGGGCACTTCGACGATGCACTCCGGAGGAAGGTTTTCGATCAGTCCGTTGTTGGGAACGTTGCCATAGATCAGCGCCGGTTTTCCCGTGACGGCGGCGTGGATGATCCCGGCGGCGTATTCGTTGCTGCGGCAGACCTCAATCGGCCTGTCGCCTTCGAGCTCGCTGCGCAGAGCATGCCAGTCGGCGATCTGCACCTCGCATCGGCGGATGTACTCATCGAGTGGAATATTGAGCGCGTCCACGAGGTCCCGGCGCCGATCCTTGATGTACCACGACGTATATTCCGAGAAGTGCTCGCTGGACTCGGTCACGAAATGGCCGAGCCTCTTCAGCACGTCGAACCGGACGCGATCGTCTCCTGGTACCTTGCCTTCTGCGGCCAGGGCTTTCAGCTTGGGATAAAGGTCCTCGCGGCTGCCATCGGCATGAATTTTCTCGTACTTCAGGAAGAATGCGATGTGGTTGATGCCGGCCGAGATGTAGTTGATGTTGGCAACATCTTCGCCGAGGCAATTCGCCAGATGACCGGCGGTGTGCTGGACGCTGTGGCAGAGACCGACATTGCGGATGCTTGGCGCGATCTCCTTGATGGCCCAGCAGTTGATCGCCATCGGGTTGACGTACTGCATCAGCAGCGCGTTTGGGCACACCTCTTCCATGTCGCGGCAGATCGCTTCAAGCACGGGGATGGTACGAAGGCCGCGAAAGATGCCGCCGATGCCTAGCGTGTCCGCAATCGTCTGTCGCAGGCCGTATTTCTTGGGTATGTCGAAATCCGTGACGGTTGCCGGCTTGTAGCCGCCCACCTGCATCATCAGGATGACGAAGTCCGAGCCCTTCATGGCCTCGCGACGATCAAGCGTCGCCTCGATGTGGACTTTCTTCAGCGTCAGCGCATCGCAGATCCGTCGTGCGACGATCTCCGACGTCCTCAACCGCTCCGGGTCGATGTCGAACAGGCTGATGACGTAGTCCTGTTCGGACGGCGTGGATAGAACGTCGCCTAAGATGTTTTGGGCAAAAACGGTGCTGCCGGCTCCGACAAGGCAAATTTTCGGCATGTGGCTCTCCTCTGATTGGCGAACGTAGTCATGCCTATTCCAACCGCGATTTTCTTCCTGCTATAGATGAATTTATTCTCGGATCGGAGCGATCGTCTATGGAAGAGGAAACAAGCGTTTCGGGCAAGTGGGTTGCGTCGCCCCGAAGTTTTCTGATCGAACAGCATGTGGCAGACACGATGACGTCGGCGCATTGGCATGATCACATCGAAATCAATCTGCTTCTTGAGGGAGCAATGACCTACCTGTTCAATGGGAAGCAGGAGCACGTAGGGACTGGCCGACTCGTGCTGTTTTGGGCCGCAATCCCACATCAGACGATCCTTGTGACACCGGATTCTCCCTTGATTTGCGTTTACCTGCCGTTGGTCGATTTCCTCGCCTTGCCCATCGACGTCACTGCACGGCAGGATGTCTTGCAAGGAGCATTCGTTCACCAAGCGGGACCGTCCGAAGGCATTTCCGCTTCCGGTGCGCGGTGGGTCCGCGAATGGAGCGGCGGCGATCCGGCGCGTCGGCAGTTGGTTATCGATGAGGTGGCGCTTGGCGTGCGGCGGCTGATTCTCGATCATGCCGATGGTGAAGCCCGCCGCAGTGTTGCGACGGCTTCGACGAGTCCGAGCATCCGGCATGCTCAGGCGCTTACCGAACTGATTGGCAGACAGTATTGCGAAGCATTAACGCTGCACTCGATCGCGAAACTTGCGCGCATTCATCCCACGACGGCAAACAGGGCCTTCCGAGACGTGTTCGGTATTTCGGTGATGGAATATCTTACCCGCTTCCGACTTTCCCGATCGATGCAGCGGCTGGCTGAAACAGACGATCCGATCGTGCAGATCGCGCATGGCAGCGGTTTTGGCTCTACCGCACGTTTCTACCATGTATTCAGGGAACGTACCGGCAGTACGCCACGGCAGTTCCGCATGGCGGCGCGGATAAGGTAGCTGGAAAGCGCCATTGCCTACTCTATTCCAACAGAGTTGGCTCGGGAATCTGCACAGCGAGGATAAGTGGATTTTCTGCCTGACTTCGGCTTAGATGCCGGGGACAGTAGATACAATGACGAGAGGACCGCGCCGGAACCACGGCCGCTTTCTAGGCAAAAGTGGCGCTCGCCGCCATCCGCGGCGAACAGACGCTGGTGGAATTGTCCCAGCAGTTCGATGTGCATGCCAACCAGATCAAACAGTGGAAAGACCAGCTCCTTGAGGGAGCGACAGGCGTTTTCGGTGATGAAGCGAATCACCACAACGGTAGCCGTTAACCTACGCACTCCTGCGGCAAGCATGATGCTCACGAGCGCGATAAGACTGCCAAGGCACGGTCCGTGGTGGTCATATGCCAATCCAAATCCGGATAGGCTGATCGCGGTGGCAATCATCGTCAGGGGAGAGTTGGCGACGGATGCTGTCGTCTCACCATCGAAGATAGGCAATGTCCGGCGCCAGCTGAAAGCAGTCGCCAGCGTCAGAAGAAACGGCCCGATGACATCAATTTGCATGGGCGAGCCTTCCGGAAACCTTGCTGTTACCGGCCGCGCTGATCGTGTTTTGCCGCCTGCCCGAGAATACACTTCCGACCGCGATCAGAACCGGACTATCGTGTCCAATCGCTGCGATGCCAACGGGCATGTCGCCTAGCGTCCCATGCCAACATGCCTGCGTCGAGCGACTGACGTCGGTTGTCACAACAACGGGCGTCGATGACGGCAAACCTTCCGCCATCAGCCTGTCTGCGATTAGCGTCGCGGTCCTGCCGCCCATATAGAACACCGTCGTGGTTTGCGGATCTGCAACCGTTGCCCAGTTGATATCGATGGGCAGCCCGCCGTGACGGGAGTGTCCGGTGATGAAGCGGACAGATTGTGCGTGGTCGCGGTGAGTTAGCGAAATCCCCAGTTGCGATGCCATTGCGCAGGCGGCAGTGATGCCGGGGATCACATCGACCGGGATATTCAGGCGATCGAGATGAGCGATTTCCTCGCCGGCGCGACCGAAAATCATTGGATCGCCGGATTTCAGCCGGACGACGCGCTTGCCCGATTTGGCAAGCTTTACCATCAGGTCGTTGATATCTTCCTGCCGGCAGCTGGTGCGGCCGCCACGCTTGCCGACCAGCATGCGTTTGGCCTCGCGCCGGGCAAGCTCCAATACATCAGATGAAACAAGATCGTCGAACAGGATGACGTCGGCGGCCTGCAGGGCACGGACGGCCTTCAGCGTCAAAAGCTCGGCATCGCCCGGGCCGGCGCCGACCAATGTTACACGCGCGCCACCGGCGGAGTGGGCGGGCGCGCCTCGAAGCCGTTCGGCTTCTTCCAGAAGCTGCCCGCCGACGCCCTCCTCCGGCGTATCGGAACTCGAAAAGGCGCGGTCGACAAAACCTTCCCAGAAGGCGCGACGCAGCGGGCCGGGGGCTAGACGGCGATTGACAGTCTCGCGCAACGACTGTGCAAGCTCCGCCCAGCCTTTCAGCGCCCGCGGCAGCAGGGTCTCGATCCGCCGACGGATTGCCTGCGCCAGGATCGGAGCCGCGCCATCCGTCGATATTGCCACCACGACGGGTGAGCGATTGACGATCGAGCCGAATTGGAACTGGCAGAAGGCGGGCTTGTCGATGACATTGACGGGCACGCCAACCGCACGGGCCGCGTCAAAGAAAGCATGCGCCTCGTCGTCCTGCTCGCAATCGGCGATCGCGAGCGCTGCCCCGGCAAGGACGGTGGCGTCCCATGACCTGGCATGATGGACGAAGCGGCCTTTTGGATGGTTGGCGCCGTCCAGCACCAGCGCTTCGAACGTATCGCTCAGCCTCTCGGCATAAATGTGTACCTCCGCCCCGCAGGCGGCGAGAAGCTCCGCCTTCCAGGCTGCGGCATCGGAGCGGCCGGCGATCACGACGCGATTGCCTTCCAGCGTCCAGAAGACCGGAAGCTTGGCGAGTGGCTCAATGCGGACCCGATGTTCATTCCGCGGCTGCTGCAAGACATCCATCGATAATCCCCCTGATCTCGGCGCGGCACGAGCCGCAGTTGGTTCCGGCGTTGGTTTGTTTGCCGACCGCCTCGACGCTGTCGCAGCCGCCGCGAACGGCGGCGACGATCTGGTTGACCCCGACGCTGAAGCACGAGCAGACGGTGGCGCCGGGATCCGGCTTGTCGGCGCCCGGGCGGCCGGCGACGAGCGCGAAGCGCTTGCGCAGATCGTCATGGCTGGCAGCGAGCTGCGAGATCGCCCAGTTGCGCGCAACCGCGACCGGCTGGCGTGCCAGAAACAGTGCTGCCAGCAGGCGCATGCCGTCGAAAAAAGCCAGCCGGAGATCCCCGGACTGCGCGTCCGCGTAGCCGAGCGGTTCGACGGCTTCGGGGATGGCGAAGGTCTTGCGGCACCAACTGACCCAGTCGTCCGTCGCCCGGTCGAAACCGAGTTCCAGCCGCCAGCCGCCATCGGCCTTCGCCAGCGCCCAGTAGGCGGCATCCAGATTTTCCGGTTTGGTGGCGCAGACCGCGAAGCCGTATCGCGCTGTCTTGCAACGCCGCACGGAGACGGCGACATTCTTGGAGGCCGGCTGGCCGGAAAGCGGATCGGTAACGGGGGCAACGACGGCGTCGATGCGCGCTTTCGCGGAAAACTGGTCGTTCCAGTGCATCGGCACGAAGACGTTTCCACGGGCCTGTCGCTCGGTGATCAGGGCGCGGACGATTAACTTGCCGTGAGGGCTTTCGATCTCAACGAGTGCGGCATTGCCGACGCCGAGTTCGATGGCGTCGCGCGGATGAAGCTCTGCGAAGGGCTCGGCGATGTGAGATGACAGCCGGGCGCTTTTGCCGGTTCGCGTCATGGTGTGCCACTGGTCGCGGATGCGGCCGGTGTTGAGCGTGAAGGGGTAGTCGGGATTGGTGCGGTCGGATGCGGCGGGTTCGACCGCGATAAAGCGTGCCTTGCCGTCTTCGTGGTAGAAGCCTCCACGCGCGAAGAAGCGGGTCTCCGACGGCGCACTGCCTGATGGCTGCGGCCATTGGAAGGAAGGCATGGTGGCGTAGTCGGCTTCGTCGAGCTCGGCATAGGCGCCGATGTCGAAATCGCGACTGCCGTTGTTTTCGAACCGGGAAAGGCCGGCATGCTCCGCGAAGATGGCGGATGGCGCGCGGAAGGCGAATGCGTGCTCGAAGCCCATGCGCCGTGCGACCTCACTTAGCTGCCACCAGTCCGCGCGCGCTTGTCCGGGCGCGGCGAGGAAGCTGCGCTGACGGGAGATGCGGCGTTCGGAGTTGGTGACTGTACCGCTCTTTTCGCCCCAGCCTAGGGAAGGGAGGAGCACATGGGCGTGCCGTGTGGTGTCGGTGTCCTTGAGGACATCCGAGACGACGACGAACGGGCAGGCCTTGATCGCCGCCTCGACCGCGTCGGCATCGGGCATCGAGACGACCGGATTGGTGGCCATGATCCAAAGCGCCCTGATGCGTCCATTGGCGACTGCCTGGAACATATCGACAGCCTTGAGCCCGGGTTTTGTCGCGATGGCAGGCGACTTCCAGAAGCGTTGCACGCGGTCGCGGTCATCAGCGCTTTCGATAGCCATGTGGGCGGCGAGCATGTTGGCCAGTCCGCCGACCTCGCGGCCGCCCATGGCATTCGGTTGACCGGTCAGCGAGAAAGGGCCCATGCCGGGACGGCCGATGCGGCCCGTGGCGAGGTGACAGTTGATGATCGCATTGACCTTGTCGGTGCCCGACGAGGACTGGTTGACACCCTGGCTGTAGCAGGTGACGACCTTCTCAGTGCTTGCGAACAGGCGGTAGAACTCGCGCAGTTGCATGGCCGGCAGGCCGGTGCGTTCCAGAACCTCGTTGAAGGAGACGGCGGAGGCTGCCGTGAAGGCATCCGCGAAGCCGTTGGTGTATTCCGCCACATAATTCTGATCGATGGCGTTGCTTGTGATCAGGTGCGAGAACAGGCCGATGAACAGTGCGACGTCGCTGTCGGGCCGGATGGCCAGATACAGGTCGGCAATATCCGCCGTCATCGTCCGGCGCGGATCGATCACCACGACCTTCATGCCGGGGCGGGCAGCCTTGGCCGCCGCCAGCCGCTGGTAGATGACAGGATGACACCAGGCGAGGTTGGAGCCCGTCAGGATCACAAGGTCGGCGAGCTCTATATCCTTGTAGATGCCGGGTACTGTGTCGGCGCCGAAGGCGCGACGATGGCCGGCAACCGAGGATGACATGCACAGGCGTGAGTTGGTGTCGATGTTGCCGGAGCCGATGAAACCCTTCATCAGCTTGTTGGCGACGTAATAGTCTTCGGTCAGCAACTGACCCGAGACATAGAAGGCGACGGAATCGGGGCCATGTTCGGCGATCGTCCGCGAGAAGGTGGTGGCAACGAGATCGAGCGCTTCGTCCCATTCGGCGGGCTTTCCCGCGATTTCAGGGAGCAGGATGCGCCCCTCGAGATCGATGGTTTCGGCAAGAGCCGAGCCCTTGGAGCAGAGGCGCCCTAAGTTGGCCGGATGATCTGGATCGCCTTTGACGGAGACCACGCCGTTGTCGGCGACGGTGGCGATCACGCCGCAGCCGACGCCGCAGTAGGGACAGGTGGTCCTGGTTTCAGTGGGCATGGGAATGCCCGCCTGTCAGCCATCGAGTGCCGCCGCCCCCCTCTGCCCTGCCGGGCATCTCCCCCACAGGTGGGGAGATCAGCTGGGAGCAGCCGCTCGCTCCTAGAGTCACTGTTTGCTGGGGTGCGAGCCACGAGTCGATCTCCCCCCTTGAGGGGGAGATGTCCGGCAGGACAGAGGGGGGTAGCCCTGTTCGCATCATTCCCTACTCCGCCGCCATCATCAGGCTCTCCAGCGCAATGAGAAGGGCGCCGTCGTCATTGCGGATTGCGATCGTGCGAACCTCGCCTTCATCCGCCCCCAGCGCCTTGCCGGTCTCAAGCGAGATCACCCAGTTATGGAGCGGGCAAGTGACGGCTCTGGCGTGAACGATGCCCTGGCTCAAGGGCCCGCCCTTGTGCGGGCAGTGGTCCTCGATGGCGAAGACCTCGTTCTCCGCCGTCCGGAACACGGCGATCTTGCCCTGGGGCGTCTTCACGCAGCGCGCGCCACGCAGCGGGATGTCGGATATGTCTCCGATCGGATGCCAGTTCATATCCATCTCCTTACTCCGCCGCCTGCGGGTAGCCGATCGTCGCCATCGGCTTGAACTCGTGCTTGTCCTTGCCGGAGACGCGTTCCGACCAGGGATCGACCTGGGCAACGGTCTGGCTGAAGACGAAGCGCTGGTAATAGGCCTGGCGCTTCTCGGCATCGCCCATGATCTGCCGGCGGATTTCTTCGAGGCCGATGCGCTTGGCCCATTTGTAGATGCGCTCGAGATAGCGGGCCTGCTCGCGGTACATCTGCGTCAGGGCGACGATATGCTCCAGGGCTTCATCCTCGGTCTTGACGAGGCCGAGAACCTCGGTGCCCTTGATGTCGAGACCGGCCGCGCCGGCGAAATGAATCTCGAAGCCTGAATCGACGCAGATGACGCCGATGTCCTTGCAGGTGGCTTCGGCGCAGTTGCGCGGGCAGCCGGAGACGGCAAGCTTGAGCTTGGCCGGTGTCCACGAGCCCCACATGAATTTCTCGATGCGGATGCCGAGGCCGGTCGAATCCTGCGTACCGAAGCGGCACCAGTCGGAGCCGACGCAAGTCTTCACGGTCCTGAGCCCCTTGGCATAGGCCTGTCCGGAGATGAACCCCGCCTTGCCGAGATCCGCCCAGACCGCCGGCAAGTCTTCCTTCTCGATGCCGAGCAGGTCGATGCGCTGGCCACCTGTCACCTTCACCATAGGGATCTCGAACTTGTCGACCACATCGGCAATGGCGCGCAACTCGTTGGAATTGGTGACGCCGCCCCACATGCGAGGCACCACGGAATAGGTGCCGTCCTTCTGGATGTTGGCGTGGACGCGCTCGTTGATGTAGCGGGACTGGTAGTCGTCGGCATATTCATCCGGCCAGTCGCAGACGAGGTAGTAGTTGAGAGCCGGGCGACACTTGGCGCAGCCGCAGGAGGTCTTCCATTCCAGCTCCTGCATCACGGCCGGAATGGTCTTCAGGCCCTTGGCCTTGATCAGGCGGCGGACCTCGTCATGGCCGAGTTCGGTGCAGGTGCACATCGGCGTGACGGCGGACGGACTGTAGCCGTCGCCCAGCGTCAGCGCCATCAGTTGCTCGACAAGGCCGGTGCAGGAGCCGCACGAGGCGGATGCCTTGGTGTGGGCGCGGACATCGTCCAGCGACGTCAGGCCCTTGGCGGTGATCGTTCCGGTGATCTTGCCCTTGCATACGCCGTTGCAGCCGCAGATTTCCGAATCATCCGGCAAGGCTGCAACGGCCGCCATAGGGTCCAGCGGCGACCCTCCCTGGTAGGCCTGCCCGAAGATCAGCGTTTCGCGCATCTCCGAGATATCGGTCTGCTTCTTCTTGAGATCGTTGAACCACGCACCGTCGGCCGTTTCGCCGTAGAGAACGGTGCCGATGATCCTGTTGTCCTTCAGCACCAGCCGTTTGTATACGCCGGCCGTGGCATCGCGCAGCACGATTTCCTGGCGATCGTCTCCATCGGCAAAGTCGCCGAGCGAATAGAGCTCGATGCCGGTTACCTTGAGTTTGGTGGGTGTATCGGAGTGCACGAAGGCCGGCGCGGTGTCGCCGGACAGATGCGACGCGGCCACGCGGGCCATCTCGTAAAGCGGCGCAACGAGGCCGTAGACCATGCCGCCGACCTCGGCACATTCGCCAAGCGACAGGATGTTGCCATCCGATGTCCGCATGCCGTCGTCAACGACGATGCCACGGTTGACGGCTAGGCCGGCTTCCTTCGCGAGGCCGATATTCGGGCGGATGCCGACGGCCATGACCACAAGGCTTGCAGGGATGATGCGGCCGTCGTCGAGCTCGATCCCCTCGACCTTGCCGTTGCCGACAATGGCCCTGGTGTTGGCCTTGGTGATGACCTTGATGCCACGCTCCTCGATCGCCTTCTGCAGCAGATAGCCGGCTGCGGGGTCGAGCTGGCGCTCCATCAAGGTCGGGTTGACGTGCAGCACGGTTACATCCATGCCGCGCAGGCTGAGACCAGCGGCCGCTTCCAGCCCGAGCAGGCCGCCGCCGATGACGATCGCCTTTTCCCGCGACTGGGCGGCGAGCAGCATAGCCTGCACGTCGTCGAGATCACGATAGGTGATAACGCCGGGCAGGTCCTTGCCGGGGACGGGGATGATGAACGGCACGGAGCCGGTGGCGATCACCAGCTTGTCGTAGCTTTCGGTGGCGCCGTGGTCCGATGTGACGGTCCTGGCGTGGCGGTCGATCGCGACGATCTTGTGGCCCTTGTAGAGGGTGATGCCGTTTTCGATGTACCAGCCATCGCCATGGATGACGATCTGGTCGTAGCTTTTCTCACCCGACAGCACCGGCGACAGCATGATGCGGTCATAGTTGACGCGCGGCTCGGCGTTGAAGATTGTCACCTGGTAGCGGCCAGGCGCCTTTTCGAACAGGTGTTCCAGCATCCGCCCCGGCGCCATGCCGTTGCCGATGATGACGAGCTTTTCGGTCTGCGTTTCGCTCATGGTGTTACTCCGCGGCTTCGACGAAGCGGTGGCGTTCGTAGAGGAACTTCAACACGGCTTCGCGGCATTTGAGGTAGGTTCGGTCGGAGGCAAGCTCGATGCGGTTACGCGGACGCGGGATCGGCACATCAAGCACGTCGCCGATCCTGGCGGCCGGGCCATTGGTCATCATCACGATCCGGTCGGACAGAAGCACGGCCTCGTCGACGTCATGGGTGATCATCACCATCGTGTTTCCGAGCCGGGCATGGATCTCCATCACCGCATCCTGCAGATGGGCACGGGTCAGGGCGTCGAGCGCGCCGAACGGTTCGTCCAGCAGCAGGATCTTCGGTTCCATAGAGAGCGCCCGGGCAATGCCGACACGCTGCTTCATGCCGCCCGAGATTTCAGATGGGCGCTTATCTTTCGCATGCGCCATCTGCACGAGGTCGAGATTGGCCATCACCCAGTCATGGCGTTCCGCCTTGCTCTTCGAGCCGCTGAACACCTTGGAGACGGCAAGATTGACGTTCTCGTAGACGGTCAGCCACGGCAGCAGGCTGTGGTTCTGGAAGACGACGGCGCGCTCGGGACCGGGTGCGTTGACTTCGCGGTTTTCCAGCAGCACGGCGCCAGCCGACACCGGCGTCAATCCGGCGATCAGGTTGAGCAGCGTGGACTTGCCACAGCCGGAATGGCCGATGATCGAGACGAATTCGCCCTTCGAGATCGTCAGGTTGATGCCCCTCAGCACCTCGGCGCGTGTGCCTGCCCGGTCGAAGTATTTGTCGATGTGGTCGAGCTTGAGATAAGCGGTCATGGTCATTCCCCTCAATTGGCCGAAGCGCCGCGGGTGATCAGCTTGCCGGCGGCGGCCACCAGCTTGTCGAGCGCGAAGCCGACGACGCCGATGTAGGCAAGGGCGACGATGATGTCGGGCAGGCGCGACGAGTTCCACGCATCCCAGATGAAGAAGCCGATGCCGACACCGCCGGTGAGCATCTCGGCTGCGACGATCGCCAGCCAGGAGAGGCCGACGCCGATGCGCAGACCGGTGAAGATGTAGGGGGCGGCCGACGGCAGCATGATCTTGAAGAAGAATTCAATCTGGTTCAGCCGCAGCACCTTGGCGACATTGCGATAGTCCTGCGGAATGTTGCGCACGCCGACGGCGGTGTTGATGATCACGGGCCAGATCGAGGTGATGAAGATCACGAAGATCGCCGAGGGATTGCTGTCCTGGAAGGCGGCGAGCGACAGCGGTAGCCAGGCGAGCGGCGGCACGGTACGCAACACCTGGAAGATCGGGTCGAGGCCGCGCATCGCCCAGACCGACTGGCCGATGATGGCGCCGACGATGACACCTGCAATTGCCGCGAGGCCAAAGCCGTTGGCGACGCGCTGTAGCGAGATCAGCACCCGCCAGCCGAGGCCGATATCCTGCGAGCCGTAGTTGAAGAAGGGGTAGGCAATCAGGTCATAGCTTTCCTGCCAGACCTTGTGCGGCGAGGGCAGGGAGGCTGTGGGTGAGGAACAGAGCACCTGCCAGACGGCAAGCAGGATTGCGAGGACGACCAGCGGGGGCACGACATTGCGTATGACCGTCGCCACCATCTTGGCGATGTCGAACTTGATGGCGGGCCGTTTCGATAGCGGCAGGATTGTTGCGGTGCTGGGCGCGGTTGCTGATGTCGCGATCGTTTGTTTCTTGGCCAAAGCGGGCATTCTACGCTCCTCTTGAACTTGGGAAGAACCGGCGCGACGTCCGCGCGCCGGCGGCGGGTCAGGAGGCGGCCTTGATCGCCAGGCTGTCGAGATAGGCGGAAGGGTTCTCCGGATCGAAGACCTTGCCGTCGAAGAAGGTTTCCTTGCCGCGCGACGTCGATGCCGGAATGTCGGTCGCGGCGACGCCGAGATCCTTGGCGGCTGCGCGCCAGATGTCTTCGCGGTTCACCTTGTCGACCAGAGCCTTAATGTCGGTATCCGGCGCGAACTTGCCCCAGCGGATGTTCTCGGCGAGGAACCAGGTGTCATGGCTCTTGAAGGGATAGGAAACACCGCCGGCCCAGAACTTCATGTAGAGGTCGGTGCCATGGGCGATCCGGCTGTTGCCGTAGTTGATGTCGCCCTTCAGGCGGCCGAGCACGTCCTTCGGCGGCACGTTGAACCATTGGCGCTTGCCCAGGATGATCGACATCTCCTCCTTGTTGTCCATGCTGTCGCACCATTGCTGGGCTTCCATGACTGCCATCAGCAGCGCCTTGGCGGCATTCGGGTTCTTCTCGACCCAGTCGGTGCGCATACCGAGCGCCTTTTCCGGGTGTCCCTTCCAGAGCTCGCCCGTCGTTGCCGCCGTGAAGCCGATCCCCTGGTTGACCAGCTGCTCGTTCCACGGTTCACCAACACAGAAGACGTCCATGTTGCCGACCTTCATGTTTGCTACCATCTGCGGCGGCGGCACGACGATGGTCGAGATATCCTTGTCGGGATCGATGCCGCCGGCGGCGAGCCAATAGCGAATCCAGAGATCATGGGTGCCGCCCGGAAAGGTCATGGCCGCCTTGATCTCCTTGCCCTCGGCCTTCTTCCTCTCAAAGGCGGCCTTGAGTTTGGAAGAGTCGAGCTGCACGCCGGTATCGGCATATTCCTTGGCGACCGAAATCCCCTGGCTGTCGTAGTTCAACCGCGCGAGGATGGTCATCGGCACCGGCTGGTTGTTCTGCGTCACCTTGCCGGCCTGCATCAGGTAGGGCAGCGGCGAGAGGATGTGGGCGCCGTCGATACCGTTCGACGCGCCGCCGAGCACCAGGTTGTCGCGCGTGGCACCCCACGACGCCTGCTTGGCGACCTCGACATCGGGAAGGCCGTGCTTTGCGAAGAGGCCCTTTTCCTGCGCAACGATCAGAGGTGCGGCGTCGGTGAGCGCGATGAAGCCGAGCTTGGCGCCGGTGACCTCGGGGCCTGCTGGCGCAGCGAACGCGCCGGATGGGAAGGCGCCGCGGACGGCGGTGATCAATGCTGCCGTCGCCGTCGTCTTCAGGATGCTTCGACGGGTGATGCCGGTCGTGACTGTCTTGTTCATGCGGAGGTTCCCTCTGCTGTGCTGGCCGGAATTTTGGGAATAAAAAACGCCGCTCGGTAGATGCGTCATCGGGAGGGAGAGTCCCGGACAGCAAAAACCTTGCGACGTCGATGTCTTTTGTGAACGCCTATCGCGCGCTCATCTCGCGCCGGTCGCCGTTGACCGGTTCGGTTTTAACAACGCAAGCAACGTGCCACTTTGGAATGAATCTACTAATGTGATGAAATTCAATGTGAAATCGGCTATTTGATCTGGCTGCCTATTTCTGCGCCGTGGTTCCATCGTGCCGCATGTTTGTGCGATTGCCCTTACGGCGCCATTCGCGTGTGCAACCAATTTGTGCATGGTAACATGGCAATCAGACGTCGTCGGCGCCAGGATGAGCCAGTTTATCGCTGCGAACCGCAAAGCCGGAAACGTATTCCATGAAATGGCCGGGGTCGAAGACGTGGCCATCCATGAAGCGGTCGCCATCCTCGTTGCCTTCGATCCTGATATCGGCATCGTCAGGCGTGTTTTCCGGTCCGAGTGCAGCACGGTAGAGGTCGGGCCGATAGGCGGATGCCGCGGCCCTGGCATTGTTGAGCGATGGCTCCGCCTGTCCCCAGCGCACCATCTGGCTGTAGATCCAGAGCGCGTGACTCGGGCGCGGATAGTTGGCAAACCGGCCATGGAACAGGAAATAGTCGTCGATCACGCGCCGGTTGCCCCTGGCGTCGAGGCTGAACTCGCCGGCAAGGACATGCCGGATGATCTGGACCGGCGCTGCGATGTATCGAGTATCGGCCAAGGCATCGGCAAGCGCATCATGATTGTCGACCCGGTCGCACCAGCGCGCGGCGGCATCGAGCGCCACGATCAGTCGGGAAACCGTCTCCGGATGGCTCTCGGCCCAGTCCGGACGCATGCCGATCACCTTTTCCGGCGCGGATGGCCAGATGTCCTGCTTCGCGGCGACAATACGGCCCACGCCGCGCTCGGACGCAACCATATTCCAGGGCGCCCCGACACAGAAGCCGTCGATCGCGCCGGCTGCGAGCGCATCCGACGTCAGGGGCGGCGGCACCACGACGAGTTTCACGTCGCTATCCGGATCGATGCCACCGGCGGCGAGCCAGTAACGGAATTCGTAATTATGCGACGAGAACGGATAGGTCATGGCGAGCGTCGGTAACGGCTCGCCGCGCGTCTTCATGTCGCGCAGCACCGTGGCGAGCGCTTGAGCGCTTTCCAGAGCGTCTGCGGTTTCGGTCAACCCGACCGTATCGCGCATCCTGTCGAACAAGCGCGTCGACAGGGTGATGGCATTGCCGCCGCGGCCGAGCGAGAAGGGCGTGACCGTTGGCGACGGATTGGAGCCAAGGCCGAGCATCGAGGCTACGGGCATGGGCGACAGCATGTGGGCGATGTCGAACTGCCGGAAGGCGAGGCGGTCGCGGACGTTGGCCCAGGACACGTCCTTGACGAGATCGAGAGTCAGGCCTTCCTTCGCGGCAAAGCCAAATTCCGCCGCGGCGATGAGAACGGAGGCGTCGACGAGTGGAATGAAGCCTGCGCGCAAGGTCTTCGAACCTTCGCTAAGGGCGCGTGCGGGGGCGGCTAGCCTATTCGTGGCGTTCTCGATCATGTTTTTATCCACTCCGGCTTCCTCCGGATATTGAGCCGATGTCGCGCGGACGACATCACATCAGCAATCCCGCAGCGGTCACGACACTCTGCGCGATCTCGGCGATTTTCTTTTTCTCGTTCATCGCCGTCTGCCGCAGGAGAGTGAAGGCTTCCTCTTCCGACACGCCGCGCATCTTCATAAGGATTCCCTTTGCGCGGTCGATGATCTTGCGCTCTTCCAGCGCTGATTTGGCGTCGGCCAGCTCGCGCTGCAAGCGGCTGAAGGCATTGAAGCGGCTGACCGCCATCTCCAGGATCGGCTTGACGCGTTCCTTCTTAAGCCCATCGACAATGTAAGCGGAAACACCGGCGTCGACGGCAGCGATGATTGAAGCTTCGTCCGACTTGTCGACGAACATCGCGATCGGCCGTTTTACCGCCCGCGAAATCTGGAAGATGCTCTCCAGCATGTCGCGGTTCGGGTTTTCAAGATCGATGACGATGACATCGGGATTGAGTTCCTCAATGCGGCGCGCCAGTCCAGTCATGTTATTGACGACAGTCACGCGATCGTAGCCAGCATCCCTCAGCCCTACCTCAATGATCGAGGCGCGGATGCTGTTCTCGTCGATGACCAGCACATTCAGGCTGGCCTTAGCAGGGGGGGATGTTGCCACTGGCAGACAGCATTTCGTTTCGAAGCTCTATAAGATCTGGTCAACTGGATGCGGGAGATCAGCTCAAAAATCAAGCAAATATTTTTAGTGCTGAAGAAACGGGCGCGGGCCAACTCTGTCTGGCGCGCGTGAAATCGTTTAGTCCATTGCCGATGTGGCCTACGGAGGCTACAGGCTAGCGTCGTGCCGCCCATTCGAGGCCTCGACGAAGAATGAGCCGCATCTGGGGATGATCGAATTCCGCTGCGGCATGGCCAAGCGCGGAGTAAAACACGCGGCCGGCACCAAAATGGCGCTTGAAGACAACAGGCATCGTGATGTTTCGCGAAACTGGATCATATTCGCCGGTGAAGGTTGTGGTCGCGAGTATCTCGACCGACGGGTCATAGTGGAGATAATACTGTTCCGAGCGATAATCGAAATCTGGGATACCCTGCATCAGTGGGTCGTCCTGGCGAATGATTGAGACGCGAAAATCGATGATATTGCCGGGATGGGCAACCCAGGTCACGCCCGCGACGTAGCGGAAATCAGCGCTTTCCTTGAAAGAGGTTGCAAGCGCGCCATGCGCGCCCGCAAGGCCGAGACCCCCTCGGACAGCTTCGATGAGCGTGTTCGCATGCCCCCTCTCCAATGTTTCACCCGTGATAATGGGCACCAACAAATCTGCCGTGGCCAGCGTAGGGGATCCGAACACGCCAAGATCGTTGGTCACTTCGGTTCGGAATCCATCCTCCGCCAGGATATCGCTGACAATGCCTGCGCATTGCTCCGGCTCATGACCTTCCCAGCCGCCCCAAACGATGATCGCCCTGCGCATAATTTCTCCGTCGTCGGCACCGCACGCTCTCGTTGTCTGATCGCGCAAGTGCCGCTTGTCTTCGTTAATGCCGCCGTGCCAAGCGGATCAATTGTGCGGCCGGGCTGACGAATTAGGCGTCAGCTGCGGATCATGGCCTTACCTTCATTAACCAGCCGGGTCGCGGCTTCCGCCGGCGTCGTCTTTTCGAAGGCCAGCTCATCAGCAAGCCGCCGGAAGAGATTCTGGTCGAACTCCGTTGAGCCGAGCGGCGCTGGGGCCGGATAGTCGCCGACCTGCTCCTTGAGCAGGTTTACGTATTTGACCGTAGCCTGCTCTGTCGGGTTGAGGTTTGGTAAGATCGCTTCACGCACCGTCGGCGACATCGGAACGCCGCGTTCTACACCAAGGATTTTACCTGCCTCGGTATCATTAACGAAGAAGTCGATGAATTTGGCAGCAGCCTCGGCGTTCTTTGTCGTTGCTCCGACGCTCCAGATAAGTGCTGGACGATAATAATGGCCCGACGGACCGCCCTTCTTCTCACGCGGCAACATGGTGATCGCGAGCTTGTTCTTGGAAATTAGCTGGTACCCGACCAACTGGTTGGAGTAGGCCATGCCCATCGCCGATGTTCCAAGCGCAAGGCAATTGGTGTCAATGGTGTTCTGATCCAGCGTCTGAACATCCGCTGTCACGGTTCCGCCCTTCTTGCGTAGATCCTCCCAGAAATTGTACCAAGCCTCGGCATCCTCAACGTCGAAGCCGAGCGCGCCATCCTTATACAGGCTCTTTCCACGCTGCCGCAGCCATGCGTCAAACACATAAGTGTAGCGGGCGCCATAGGGTCCGCCGGCAAAATTGCTCTTGCCGCCCGCCTTGGTAAGCTCGATTGCGAGTTTGGCATACTCGTCCCAGGTCAAATCCTGCGTCGGCACTGGAATGCCCGCTTTCTCAAACGTGGCCTCATCGAAAAATAGAGCAAAGGAATTGAGGCCAAGGCCAATACCATAAAGCTTCTGATCAACGGTCGTCAGTTTCAGCACATCTTTGCCGAAAGCATCCACCTTCAGTGTCGATGGCACAAACTCGTCGAGCGGCAAGCAGGCTCCGCGCTTGGAGTAGTCAGAGATTGTCCCAGGCTCAAGTTGGAACACGTCGGCAATCGATCGACCCGCCATCTGTGTTGCGAGCTTCGTCCAATAGCCATCACCACTGAGGGATTCACCGACGATCGTCACACCCGGTGTCCTGCCTTGGTAAAGCTTGGTGACCTCAATTGTACGCTTGGCGCGATCGTTGGATCCCCACCACATGGCACGCAGCTGTGCTGTGTCGGCAAGAGCGGACGTGGTGCTGCCGGCGCCGAAAGCTAAGCCTGCGCCGATTCCGGCTGAACCAATAAGAAATGAACGACGGTTGATCTGCACGCGGAGCCTCCTTTTGATTGCCCTTGACGTCCTCCCACGTTGTCAGGCCTCCGCTGCAGAGCTTACGCAATAAATTATATTTTGCAATATTTTATCTTTGTCTTGCAAATTTGCATTATTTGCATGACTGTGGGCCATGAACGAAAGTAAGCCAAAACGGCCTCGCCAAGCCGATATCGCAGCCTCTGCAGGTGTCTCGATAGCCACGGTGTCGCGTGTTCTTGCCAACGAGCCGGGCATCAGTGACAGTGTCCGGGAGCATATTCTGCGGGTGGCGGCCGAGTACGGCTACGAGACCAAGGGAGCCGCTGCAGCAAAGCCGGGCACGCTTGCATTGATCGCCAGTGATGGCGTGACGGGCGGTCTCAGTGTGTTTTACGAGTCGATATTGGATGGTCTGCGGACTGGAACCACGGAAGCGGCAATGCCTTTCGAGGTCAGGCTGATCCGCGAAGATCGTGCTACACCAGAGGTGATTGCCAATTGCATGAAAATGGCCAGCGCCGAGGGATTGTTTCTTGTTGGCATCGATCCCAGCCTGCAGTTGCGACAATGGATCGACGCGGAGGGAATCTCTGTGGTTTTGGTCAATGGTACGGACCCGCAACTGCGTCTGGATGGCGTGTCTCCCGCAAATTTCTTCGGCGCCTACCAGGCTGCTGACCGCTTGACTGCGGCGGGCCACCGCAAGATCCTGTATTTCACCGGCATCCATCGCCATACCATTCGCGAACGCATCCGTGGGTTTGATGCCGCTGTCGCTTCCATCAAAGGTGCCAGTAGCCGGATCGTTCCGATGAGTTTTCACGGCAGCGCGAGTCGCGAGGCCCGTGAACTCATGACCAAAATCCTTGCCGAGAACGCCGGATTTACTGCCGCCTTCTGCATGAATGACTTTATCGCTGTCGGCGTGCTCGAGGCGGTAACCGAGGCAGGACTGCGGGTGCCGGAAGACTTTGCGATCGTCGGTTTCGACGACTTGCCGTGCGCCACCATGACCAACCCACCGCTATCGACCATGCGGGTCGACCGCGTAGCGCTCGGCCGCGAGGCAGTCGACCTCATGGTCGCCCGCTTTCGGAACCGCTCGGCGCCTGCCCGTCACGTTTGCCATTCCGTCGTCCCTGTTGCGGGCGGAACGGTGACACTGCCCGAAAACGATGAGCGATACACATGACTTATGATCCGGCCACCGCCAATCCGTTAGCAGGCAACCCACTAAAGACACGCGAGGACATGAGCCGGGGCCTTCATGACCTGTTCGATCCGCTGCTTGCATATTTCTCCGAAGGCAACGCCCGTGTCCGTCTTGACGGCGCAGGCGCCCATTTTGACCGCGCAGCTGCCGACCTTGAAGGGTTTGCCCGCCCACTCTGGGGTCTTGCGCCATTAGGCGCGGGCAAGGGTGATTTTGCGCATTGGCAAAAGTATGCTGATGGTCTTGCTAACGGCACGGACCCGCAGCATCCAGAATATTGGGGCACCGTCAATGGACGCGATCAACGCATGGTCGAACTTGCTGCGCTCGGTTTCGCGCTTGCGCTTGTTCCGGACAAAATCTGGGATCCGCTTACCGATAAGCAGCGGAGCAATGTCATTGCCTATCTCAAGCACGCCCGGCAGTTCGACTACGCCGACAACAATTGGAAATTCTTTCGCATTTTTGTCGATATCGCACTCGATCGCGTTGGTGCGGATTTCGACCGCAACCTAACGAAACAGTATCTCGACGAACTCGAGACTTTCTACATCGGCGACGGATGGTATCGTGATGGCAATGTGCGACGGATCGACCATTACATTCCCTTCGCCATGCATTTCTACGGGCTGATCTACTCGAAGCTCGTCGATGATGAATATGCCTCACGATACCGCGAGCGCGCCGTCCTCTTTGCCCGCGACTTCCGCACATGGTTTGCTGTCGATGGCGCTACCATTCCTTTCGGTCGTAGTCTGACCTACCGTTTCGCTTGCGCCGGATTCTGGTCGGCACTTGCCTTTGCGGATGTAGAGGCACTGCCCTGGGGAGAGGTCAAGCATCTTTGCCTGCAGCATCTGCGCTGGTGGCGGGACAAACCGATCGCCAACCGGGACGGCGTCTTGTCTATCGGCTTCGGCTATCCAAACCTGTTGATGTCGGAGAGCTACAATTCGGCCGGCTCGCCCTACTGGGCGTTTAAGGCGTTCCTGCCGCTGGCAGTTCCTGCCGACCATCCGTTCTGGAGCGCAGTCGAAATGACGCCTGCGCCGCCCGAAACCGTTGCACCACAACGCCATCCTGGAATGGTGTTGATGCAGGCAGGAGGCGATGTCGTGGCGCTCTCGTCGGGACAGGAAAATCTCCAGATGCGCTTCGGATCGGAGAAATACGCGAAGTTCGCCTACTCGACGCGCTATGGGTTCAGTGTCGAGGCTGATGAGCGGGGTTTTTCCGGCGGCGCGTTCGATTCGGCGCTCGCCTTCAGCGAAGACGGCGTGCACTACCGGGTTCGAGAGACGAACATGGAGGCAAAGCTTGCCGGCGATATGCTTTATTCCAGATGGTCGCCTTTCGAGGATGTCTCTGTCGAAACATGGCTGGTGCCGATGGCACCTTGGCATATCCGGGTCCACCGGATTAACACGCCGCGTGCCTTGCACACCGCCGAGGGTGGCTTTGCAATTGCCAGGAGAGATTTCGATCTGGATACTGTCGCAGCCGAGGAGCGCGGCGCTTACGTCATCGGCGAAGCAGATTTTTCCGGCATTGCCGATCTCGGTTCAAGCGTCAGACGCATCGGCGTGGGGCAGAAGGCGATGCCGAACACCAACATGATTGTCGCCAAGACGCTGGTTCCGCAACTGCGCGGCAAAATCCCGGCCGGAGAAACACTGCTACTGACTGCGGTGCTTGCTCTTGATAATCCCGCAGCTGTTTCCGATACGTGGACGAGATGGCCGACAGCGCCTGCGATTGCCGAACTCGAAGCCACGGTCGCAAGGGAGGGTATCACAGTCAGCGCAATCGAAGCGCCGGGGCAAATGTCATGAGACGACCCGGAATCCTGCTTGCCATGCAACCGGATCGCACTGAGCATGTTCTGCCCGACCGCCAACTCGATCGTCTCGAAACACTTGGCAGGCTGCTTGATCGCGCGCCGCTCCAGACTTTCGAGGATGAGCGCGCCCGGCGGCTTCTTCCTGAGGCAGAAATCCTGATCACCGGCTGGGGAGCGCCGCCGATCGGCCAAGATGTACTTGCAGCAGCACCAGACCTAAGGATGATCGCACATGCCGCTGGGACGGTGAAGGGTCTGATTGGCCAAGAGGTGTTTGAGGCTGGAGTCACTGTAAGCCACGCGGCTGAGGCCAATTCCATTCCGGTTGCCGAATTCACGCTCGCTGCAATTCTTTTCGCCGGCAAGCAGGTCTTCCGCTTTCGTGATCTGTATTTTGCCGACCGCGACCGCCGCCGTACGCATCCAATGCAGAGACTTGTGATCGGAAACTATGGGCGCACGATCGGCATTATTGGTGCATCCCGTATCGGCCGCCGTGTCATCGAGTTGCTCAGGCCGTTCAACTTCGAGGTTGTCCTGTGTGACCCGACTTTGAGCGTAGAGGAGTGTTCATCGCTCGGCGTGGAAAAGGTCGGCCTTGCAGCGCTCATGCAGCGTGCCGACATTGTCTCCTTGCACGCACCATCACTGCCATCAACGCATCACATGATCGATGCTGCCCATCTTGAATTGCTGAAAAACGGCGCCACGCTGATCAATACGGCGCGAGGCGCGCTCATAGACGAGGCAGCGCTGATTTCGACGCTATCGACCGGTCGGATCGACGCGATCATCGATGTGACGGAACCCGAGATACCGAACTCGTCATCCGCCTTGTACGATCTGCCGAACGTCTTCCTGACACCGCATATCGCCGGTGCAGTCGGGCTCGAGCGCACCCGGCTCGGTGAGATGGCGATCGATGAGATCGAGCGTTTCCTCGGCGGCAGGCCTATCCAGTACGGCGTCACGCTCGGCGACCTTGAGACCATCGCGTGATGCCGGCCGGGCGGCTTGCTGAATAGAATGCGCTCTCTCGTGAAGGCTTTCGTTATCTTCCCGACTTGCGTTGTTCGGCGAGCGCGCTGGCTGTCCAGATGCAATCGGCTACGAGTTGTGATGTCAGGTTCAGCGGCACTGAGTGGATGACGTTGCTTGGCAGCATGGCGAGGTCGCCAACCCTGGCGAGATCTTCGGCCGACACGTCTTTCAGGCCGAGATCGGACAATGTCGTCGGCAGGCCGAGATCGATGCAGAAGTCGATGGCCTCGTTCAACTCGGCCGGGCCTCGGTTCTCCAGCACCAAGAGGCAGATGACGCCAAAGGCAACCTTCTCGCCGTGGAAGAAATGATGCGTCGGCTCGAGCGCGGTCAGCGCATCATGGATGCCGTGAGCAGCCGAGACGCCACAGTTCTCGAAGCCGAGACCGCTCAGAAGCGTATTGGCCTCGATAATGTTCTCCACGGCCTGGGTCAGCTTGCCGCCCTTGGCTGCGGCGTAGGCCGCGCGCCCGTCCCGCATCAGGACCTCGTGGCAGGCCCGCGCGATCTGCGCGCCAGCGATCGTCGCGGCATAGCCGTCGCCAATGTAATTGTTCGACCGGGATTCGAGGTTGGATCGGGCCTCGTACCAGGTGGAAAGCGCGTCGCCGATACCGGAGACGAGGAAACGGACGGGAGCACGGATGATCAAGGCGCTATCGACCAGCGTGATATCCGGGTTGCGGCCGCAGCGCACGACGCGATCATAGACGCCTTCGGCCGAGTAGATGACGCCGATCGAACTGGTCGGCGAATCCGTCGAGGCGATCGTCGGGACGGTCGCGATCCTGGCGCCGATGTTGAAGGCGGTGATCTTGGCGGTGTCGAGCGCTTTCCCGCCGCCGACGCCGATGACGACGCCCGCCTCCGCGGCCCGGCCTTCCGCCACGCACCGCGCGACCTCGGCATCGGTGGATTCACCGCCGAAGCGCACGAAGCGGCTGGTGACGCCGCGCTCAGCGAGGCTTTTCTCGATCCGCGGCGTCAGCGTATCCCAGAAGAAGCCGTCGATGATGATGAGAGCCGACCTTGCCAACGGTTCGACATAGATGCCGAGCTCGGCGAGCACGCCAGGGCCCTGGACGTAGCGGAGCGGCCCGCCGTAACCACGTTGTGTCATGTATCTGATCCTGTCTTTTCGGTGCTGCGGTTCGGCTCAGCGCAGTGTGAGGCCGCCGTCGATGGTGAGGATTTCGCCTGTCGTGAAGCTCGCCGCATCGCCGGCGAGGTAGACCGTGGCACCCGCCAGTTCCTCGACGCCGCCGATACGGTTCTGCACGGCGCCCTTGGCCCAGTGTTCGCTGACAACTGTCGGGTGCTCCCGCAGCACTTCGTCGGTCAATTCGGTCATGATGTAGCCCGGAGCGATGGCGTTGACGCGAATGTTGTGCTCGGCCCATTCCGTCGCCAGGCATTTGGTCAGCATGTGCACGCCCGCCTTGGATACGTTGTAGGCGGCATGGCGGAACGGCCAGTTGACGATCCGGCCCGACATGGAGCCGATGTTGATGATCGAGCCGCTCTTCTGCGCGATCATCTGACGTCCCACAGCTTTGGACACCAGAAACACGCCGTCTAGATTGACGGCCATCGTCTGTCGCCAGGTGTCGAGCGCGCAGTCTTCCGCATGCGCCGGCAGCACGATCCCCGCATTGTTGACGAGGATATCGATGCGGCCCCAGCGCTCGACGACGGCCGTGGTCATCCGCTCGACATCGTCTTCGACCGACACGTCGGCCTGCAGCGCAAAACTGTCGACGCCGCCGGCCTTCAGCTCCTCCGCCACCGATTGCGCGAGCTCGAGCGAAGAGCGAACGACGATGGCGACATCGGCACCGTTGGCCGCGAGCGCTTCGGCGAGCGCCTTGCCAATGCCGCGCGAACCGCCGGTGACGATGGCCTTGCGGCCCTTGAGGCTGAACATATTGCGATAGTCATTCTTGCCGGACATCGGCGTCTCCTCCCGGGATATCAGTATTTCGTTCGAGGCCTGAAACGTCAGGCCGCGGTGTGTGAGGTCTGCGGCGCCACGGTCGTTTCGCCCCATTGCTTGAGCAGGTGCTCGCCGGTGCGCTGCGCCTGCGCGACGATCGTCAGCGACGGATTGAGCGCCGTCGATGACGGCAGGAACGAGGCGTCGACGACATAGAGATTGTCGACGTCCCAGACCTTGCAGTTCGGGTCGAGCACCGAGGTCGCCGGATCGTTGCCGAACCGGGCGGTGCCACACTGGTGCATGGATACCTTGATATCCATCTTGTTGGTGATGATCAGCGGATAGCCGAGCGAGCGCATGTGCCGCGACCAGACTTTCACCAGCTCGTTATGGGACTTCAGGTTGTTGGCGGTGTAGCTCAGGCGGATCTTGCCGTCGGGATCGAGCGAGACGCGGTTGTTCGGATCGGGCAGATCCTCCGACATGATCCACCAGTCGACGCTCCGGTCGGCGAAGGCCGACATCAGCCACTCCGGCGCCCAGGTCGCATTGGCGGTCAGCATGCCGCCCTGCAGCTTACCCAGCCCCTGGACGTTGCCGAGCGGGTAGGGCTTCTCGCTGTTGGCGAGATAGTAGTCGTTGATCGCCATCGACTTCTGGAAGACGACACGGTTCTTCCTGAACGGCGAGATCGCCATCATCGCCGTGTTGTTGTGGGCCATGTAGTTGCGGCCGAGCTGGTCGGACATGTTGTTGCCGAGACCGCGCTTGTGCGCGTCATTGGCGGAGCGCAGCAGCAGGGCGGCGGAGTTGATGGCGCCGGCGCTGCTGATGAAGGTGTCGGCCGAGATCGTGCGAGTCTCGCCGCCGTGGGTCAGTTCGACACCGGTGACACGCTTGCCCGTGGGGTCGGTGATGAGACGGTGGACGAAAGCCTCGGTCACGAGATCGATGCCGCCCTTGGCAATCGCGGGGTCGATCAGCCGCACCTCGGCATCGCCCTTCGCCCCGATCTTGCAGGCGAAACCGTCGCAGGTGCGACAGCGGATACAGCTGCCGCCGTCGTGGTAGTCGATGGCTATCGGCAGCGGGAAGGGACGCAGGCCCTTTTCGCGCAGCTTCTTGTCGAAGACGGCGATCTCGGGCTCGTGGCCGATTGCAGTGTAGGGCATCGGGCCGGAGCGCGGCGGTTCCGTCGGATCCATACCGGCGGTGCCATGCGTGCCCATCAGCCGCTCGGCGACGTCGTAATGAGGGGCGAATTCGGAGTAGGACACGGGCCATGCCGGCGCTACTCCGTCCTCGTGCTGCAGGTCCTCGAAGTCTTCGGCCCGGAAGCGAAGGGTGGCGGCGCCGAAGAACTTGCTGTTGCCGCCGACGTAGTAATAGGTGCTCGGATTGAAGGCGACGCCGTCCTTGTCGCGCCAGGTTTCCTTGGTCGCGTATTTCTTGGTGTGGAACACCGCGTCGACGCTCCAGTTGTCGGCCTCGCGCGGTAGGCGCGGTCCGCGCTCGATCATCAATATGCTGCGGCCAGTTCCGGCCAGCTTGTTGGCCAGCGCGCCGCCGCCGACGCCCGCGCCAATGATGATGACCTCGTAGAAATTCTTGATCTCGTTCATTGCATTCCTCCCGATGGCCTCCCGGCGTCCGCCGTCCGCCATACGTCTCCAGTTACATGACGGCCCCGACCTGCCAGGGCACGAATTCGTTGTCGCCGTAATTGTACAATTCGCTCGCGGTCTTGCGGCCGGAGGCCGCGTCGAGGATCGTCTGGAAGATCCGCTCGCCCACCTGCTCGACGGTCTCGTCGCCGGTGACGATCGTGCCGCAGTTGATGTCCATGTCTTCCTGCATGCGCTCGTACATGGGCGTGTTGGTGGCGAGCTTCAGCGATGGCGCCGGCTTAAAGCCGGAGACCGAGCCGCGTCCCGTGGTGAAACAGATCATGTTGCAGCCGCCAGCCACCTGGCCTGTCACCGCCACCGGATCGTAGCCCGGTGTGTCCATGAAGACGAAGCCGCTTTCATCGATCTTCTCGGCGTATTCGTAGACCGCATTGAGGCGCGACATGCCGCCCTTGGCGACGGCGCCGAGCGACTTTTCGAGAATCGTCGTGAGACCGCCGGCCTTGTTCCCGTGCGACGGGTTGTTGTTGAGCTCGGCCTTGCCGCGTTCGGCATAGTCCCGCCACCACTCGATGCGCTCCAACAGCTTCCTGGCGACCTCAGGCGAGGCGGCCCGCCGTGTGAGCAGGTGTTCGGCACCGTAGATCTCAGGCGTTTCGGCGAGACACGCCGTGCCGCCATGGCGAACCAGGAGGTCGGAGGCATAGCCGAGCGCCGGGTTGGCGGAGATGCCGGAATAGCCATCGGAGCCGCCGCATTCGAGCGCCAGCTTCAGAAGCGACGCAGGCTGCGGCGTCCGCTGGGCGGCGTTGACGATGGGCAGCATCGATTCGATGGCGGAGATTGCCTCCTCGATGGTGCGGCGCGTGCCGCCCGTCGCCTGGATCGTCATGGCCCGGAAGGTGTCGCCTTCCGTAAGGCCATGTGCCGACAGGATCGCGGGGATCTGGTTGGTCTCGCAGCCAAGGCCGATCATGACGACGCCGCCGACATTCGGATGCGTGGCATAGCCGGCGAGTGTCCGCGTCAGGTAGCGATAGCCTTCCTCGAGCGTGTTGATCGCGCAGCCGCCGGCATGGGTCAGCGCAATGATGCCGTCGACGTTCGGGTAATCATCGAGACGTCCCGGCGCCGCGAAGTGGGCGGCGACGGCCTTCGAGACGGTGGCCGAACAGTTTACCGATGAGACGATGGCAATGTAGTTGCGGGTTCCGGCCAGGCCGCTCGGGCGGGCATAGCCGAGGAAGGTCGCGCGTTGCGCCGCAGGTACGAAATCAGGTTCGCGGGCATCGACACAGAATTCGTGCGACAACTCGACGTCGCCCATCGCCATGTTGTGCGTATGCACATGTTCGCCGACGGCGATGTCGCGGTTGGCGAAGCCGATCACCTGGCCGTACTTGATGACGGGCGCGCCGGCCTTCAGCGCTTCCACGGCCACCTTGTGGCCCTGGGTGATGCGGTCGGAAAGCCGTGCTCCGCCAAGCTCCGGGTAGGGCGCCGGATCAAGCGATACCCGGGCGATGGCGACATTGTCGCGCGCGTTGAGCAACAGCAGAGGCGACGTGGTGGTGAAAGCCGTCATGTCAGCTGTCCTTCTTTTCAAACAGGGAAATCTTGTCTTCGTACATGTTCGACATGACCGCGAAGGACGAATCGAGGTGGATGCGCATGGCGAGTTCCGCCTGGTCCGCGCTTCTATTTTGCAACGCCCGGACGATCGCTTCGTGTTGCTCCGTCACCATCGCGAGATGGCCGGGAACGGGCGCGCTCAGCTGGCGCATGCGGTCGAGATGAACCTTGGCCAGCGTGATGAACTTCCAGATGCGCGGAAACTTGCTGATGCCGGCGATGGTGCTGTGCAAGGCATCGTCGGCATCGAGATAGAGCTCCAGCGTGTTGCGCTCGAGAAGCAGGCGCATGTCCTTGATGATAACGTTCAGCGCCTCGACATCACGATCATTAATCAGCGTCGCTGCCTTGCGCACGCTTTCGATCTCGAGCGCGCGACGGATGACAAAGCCTTCTTCCGCCACGGCGTAGGAGATGCGGCTGACATAGGTTCCCGAATGCGGGAAGATATCGACGAGGCCTTCGTCGGCCAGTCGCTGCAGTGCTTCGCGCACCGGCGTCCTCGACACGCCGAACTCGCTGCACAGGTCCTTTTCCGAGATTACAGCACCCGGTTGCATTTGCAGGTGGACGATCGCTTGTCGCAACATCCCATATATCTGTTCGGCCTTCGGAATCGGTCTCATTTCAGCTCAGCTCTGCTCTAAAGTGCGAAAAACTATCGCAAATGTTGAATTTAGGCAATCTGCAGATTTGTCGTTGACAGGCGGTTCATCATCTGCCTTTTATAACTCATATATTAGTTGGCGACGCAAGAGAAAAATTTGCGGCAGGCCAACGGAGGAGGAACTCACCCCGTCAAGCCGGGTGGCTTTCAAAAACGTAGGCATATGGGCGGCGCGATGCAGGGCCCTGCGAACACGGTTGAAGCCGGTGCGGCATTGCTGCGCCGTCTTGCCGCGCAGGTCTGTCTCGGCCTCCCGAAACCAGGATAACGGCAGTCGAAATGGTAACGATCAACTATCTCACCCGCATCGAATTCGACGAAGGCGCGATCGCCCGTCTGCCGGCTTTATTGGCCGAACTCGGCGCCAAGCGCCCGCTGATCGCCACCGATCGCGGCTTGGTCGCAACCGGTCTCGTCGAGCGCGTCGTCGGCCTGTTTTCGGAGCCGCCGGTGGTGTTCGACGGTACGCCCGCCAATCCGACCGAGGATGCGGTCAGCGCCGCCTATGCTCTCTACGTCGAGAAGGGCTGCGACAGCATCGTCGGGCTCGGCGGCGGCTCCTCGCTAGATCTTGCCAAGGCTGTCCGGTTGCTCTCCGGCCATGAAGGACCGCTGGCGCAATATACTGCCGTCGAAGGCGGCGCCGCTCGCATTCATGGCCGCATTTGTCCGATGATCGCCGTTCCCACCACATCGGGCACGGGTTCGGAAGTCGGCCGCGCCGCCGTCATCATCACGGCGGAAGGGCGCAAGCTCGGCATTCTCAGCGGCCACATGCTGCCGTCGGTCGCGCTTTGCGATCCCGAACTGACCTACGGCCTGCCGCCGTTCCTGACGGCCGCAACCGGCATGGATGCGCTCTCCCATTGTCTCGAAACCTACATGGCGCCGTCGATCAATCCGCCCGCGGAAGCGATCGCGCTCGATGGCCTGAAGCGCGGCCTGCCGGCCATTCGCGCCGCCGTTGCCAACGGCAAGGATCGCGCCGCCCGCTGGGACATGATGATGGCCGCGCTCGAAGGCGCGATGGCTTTCCAGAAGGGTCTCGGCGCCGTTCACGCCCTGACGCATCCGCTGGGCGCGATCCGCGAACTCAATCTGCATCACGGCACGCTGAACGCCGTGCTGATGCCGGCTGTCCTGAGGTTCAACCGCGAGGTCATCGGCGCCAAGTGGGACGTGCTGACCGAGATGCTCGGCGGCGTTCCGGATAAAGCGATCGCCGCGCTCAACCGCGATATCGGCATGCCGAGCGGCCTGGAGGCGATGGGCGTGACCGAGGCGATGATCGAGAAGGTGTCGCACGAGGCGCTCAAGGACCATTGCCACGCGACCAATCCGCGTCGTGCGACGCAGGAAGAATATCTGCAGCTGCTTCGCGACTCGCGCTGAGCGCGATCGCGACTAAGAAATGTCCGGGCGGTTCCGGCCATACACATGGGAGGTGTCTAATGTCTGATATTGAAACGGTTTCGAAGGACCAGGAGTCCTTTCTCTCCGGAATGAAACTGACGCGGCGCGGCGTTCTCAGCGCCGGTGCTGCGATGACCGTGGCGGCGGCTTTGAGCCGTCCGAAATTCGCCTATGCGCAGGACCTGCAGTTCTGTGCGTCGCTGGGCTGGACCGTGTGGGAATCGGGCCGTCACATCGTCAACGGCTACAAGGACGCGGTCGAGCGTCTGGGCGGTACGCTGACGATCGCCGACGCCAACTACGACATCAAGAAGCAAGCCGACCAGATCGCCGCATTCGTGGCATCGAAGCCGGCCGCCATCTTCATCACCCCGGCAGACGCCGCCGCGATCTCGCCCGCGGTTCAGGCCGCTGTCGCTTCCGGCATTCCGATCTTCTGTGGTGACAGCTACGTTCCGAACACGACGGTCACCTCGACCGCCATGTCCAACAACTTCGGTCTCGGTGCCGCCGGCGCCGAATACATTGCCAAGCGCCTGAACGGCAAGGGCAACGTCGCCATCGTCAGCCTTCCCTCGAACGAATCCTGGGACCAGCGCACGCTCGGCGCCAAGTCGGTCTTCGTTCGCTTCCCCGATATCAAGGTGGTCTCGGAGATCGCGTTTGCGCTCGGCGGCACCACCACGCCGCGCCAGGTGGTCGACAACATCCTGACGGCCAATCCCGAGCTCGACGCGATCTGGTGCGCCTGGGATGGTGCCGCCTCCGAGGGAACGCTCGCCATCCGCGCGGCGGGTCGAAAGACCTTCATCACCGGCATCGACGGCGGCAAGCAGTCCTTCGAATACATCAAGGCCGGCTCGCCGTTTGCGTTGACCATGGCGCAGAGCTTCTACGAGATGGCCTACATGAATGCGTTCTATGCGCATGAAGTAGTGGCCGGTCGCAAGGCGCCGCGCTTCGTGGTCACGCCGTCCTACGCCGTCACCCAGGACAGCCTGAAGGATCTGGCCGAGATCCCTGATACCTACGACAAGCCTGGCGAAGCCGCGAAGCTCGGCTGGTCACGCGCACTCTGATCGCTGTTTCGTCAGACGGGCCGGTTCGGATACCGGCCCGTCATGATCACAATCTGGCGGCCTGTCGACATCAGGGCAGCCGCCAAGGGATTTGAGAAAAACAATGGCAACCGTGCTGAGCATGCGGCAGATCGAAAAGCGTTTCGGTGTCGTCAAGGCGCTCGACAGCGTCAATTTCGAGCTCGAGAAGGGCGAAATCCACGCGCTCCTCGGCGTCAATGGCGCCGGCAAGTCGACGCTGATCAAGATTCTCTCCGGCGTCTACACCAAGGATTCCGGCACGATCGAGATCGACGGACGCTCGGTCGAGATCGGTACGCCGGCCGCGGCGATCGACTGTGGCATCGCTTCGGTGCAGCAGCATCCGGAGCTGGTCAACGACTTCACGGGCGTCGAGAATATCTTCCTCGGCCAGGAAGCCGGCGAGACCGGTCTTGCCGGCCGCGTCAACCGCAGGTCTATGCGACTTGCGGCGCAGGCGCTGCTCAAGCGCTTTCCGATCGAGATCGATCTCGATGTCCGCGTCGGCGAGATGCCGGCGGTCGATCGCGAGATCGTCGCGGTCCTGCACGCGCTGCGCCGCGACGACATCCGCATCCTGATCCTCGACGAGCCGACGTCGACGCTGACCGAGCGTGAGAAGGCTTCGCTGTTCCAGCTGATGCGCACGCTGAAGGCGGCAGGCATCGCGATCATCTATATTACCCATCGCCTCGAAGAGGTCTTCGAGATCGCCGACCGGTTCACGGTTTTCCGCGGCGGCCGCAACGTGGCGACGCTCACCGCGCGTGAAGCGCGCGAACAGAACATTTCTATTCCCGAACTGATGCTGGACGAAAAGACCGGCGATATCTTCCCTCCCAGGGTAGACCAGGCGGGCGGCGAAGTGATGATGCAGGTATCAGGCCTCGAAAAGCGAGGCTTGTTTTCCGGTGTCAGCTTCACGCTCCGCCGCGGCGAAATCCTTGGGATATTCGGCCTCGTCGGATCCGGCGTCGACGAGCTGTCGAAGGCGCTGTTCGGCGTCATCCGGCCGGATGGCGGAACGATCAGCATCAAGGGCAAGGACGTGATCCTCAGGGATCCGCACGATGCGCTGAAGCGCGGCATCTTTCTTGTGCCCGGCGATCGTCGCACCGAGGGCCTGACCTTGACCAAGGATGTCGTGTTCAACACGACGCTGGCGCATCTCGGCAAGGCCTCCTGGCTTGGCGGGCTGCTGAAGTTCGGCAAGAACCGAAAGGTGGCCGAGGATCTGGCCAAGCGGGTGGCGTTGCAGCCGCCGAAGCTCGACCGGCCGGCCAGCGCCTTTTCGGGTGGCAACCAGCAGAAGATCGTCATCGCCAAGGGTCTCTACCGGGATTCTGAAATCTACATCTTCGTCGAGCCGACCGTCGGCGTCGACATCGGCGCGCGGGCAACGCTTTACGCCCTGATGCGCGAGCTATCGCAGAAGGCCGGCGTGCTTGTGATCTCGTCTGACTGCGACGAGGTCCACGGCATCGCCGACCGCACCATCGCGCTCTACAAGGGCCGGCCGATGACGGCGCCGGACATGGCCCCGACCCGCGACCAGCTTCTTGCCGCCGGAATTATGGGAGTAAGACCATGACGGACGCGCTCAAGCTGCCACCGATCATCCTCAGGCTCTGTGCCTTCATCGGACTGCTGGCCGTCATCGCGGCCGTGTTCCAGTTCTTCGCGCCGGCCTATCTCAGCAATGCCAATCTTCACGCGCTGCTGCGCCACATGTCGGTCAATGGGCTGGCGGCGATCGGCCTGACCTTCGTGATCGTCGTCCGGCATTTCGACCTATCCTTCCCAGGCGTCGCCTCGCTCGGCGCCATGACGCTCGGCTGGCTGCTGGCGATGGGTCATGGCCTCGGCGTCTCGATATCAGGCGGTATTGCCGTCGGCGTGCTGGCCGGCGTGATCAACGGCACGGCGGTCGCCTATTTCAAGCTCCCCGACATCGTCACGACCATCGCCACCGGCGGTGTCGCCGTTGGTCTCTCCTATTTCTACAGCAACGGCACGTCGATCTCCGAAAACTTCTTCATGTCCGGCATTCTCGATCTCAACGACGCGAAGGTGCTGACGCTCGATATGCCGGTGGTCATCCTGCTCTGTTCCGCCTTGGTTGCATTCATCATCCTGCATGCCTCCCGCTATGGCCGTTCGTTCTATGCAACGGGTGAAAACAAGCTGTCGGCGATCTTCTCCGGCGTCCGCGTCAAGGCATACATCCTGGCAGCCTTCGCGCTCTGCGGCGCCTCAGCCTGTCTCGCCATCACGCTGCTGGTGGCCTCCTCCGGCGCCGCCAATGTCACGGCGGGCAGCCAACTGCTGATGCCGGCCTTTGCCGCGGTCTATCTCGGGGCTGCCCTGTTCGGCTCGCCGTCGATCCCGGCCACGCTGGCGGGTACGCTGCTGATGTCGGCGATGCTCAACGGCTTCACGCTGCTGGCGATCCCCTACTACTACAGCGATGCCATCGTCAGCACCGTGCTGATCGGCGCCATCGCAATATTCGACCCCAAATTGACGGCGATGCTGACAGGTATGTTCAGCGGCCGGACCACCGCACGCTGAGGGAGACCAAGAGGATGACCGTTTTGACAGATAACGTCCGGGACCATCGCCAGCGCTTCGATTTGCAGACCTTCATGGTCCGCTACGGCCTGTTCTTCCTGCTCGCCGCCACGCTGATCCTGTTTGCCTTGCTAAGGCCGACCTTCATCAGCGCCGGCAACATCAACGACATGATGCGCTCCGCCTCTATCGCCGGCATCATGTTCCTCGGCCTGACCTGGATCGTCGCCGCCGGCGAGATCGACGTCAGCTTCATGTCGGTGGCCGCACTTGCCAACATGCTGGTCGCCGGCCTGGTGCAGGCCGGCTACGGCTGGCCGGTCGCCAGCCTGGGCGGACTTGCGGTGGGCGTCGTCTTCGGCCTCGTCAATGGCGGACTGGTGGCGATCTTCCGGCTGCCGGCGCTTGTCATCACCATCGCCACCGGCGGTCTTGCCGGATCGATCGCCGCTGCCATCGGGCTCGGCACATCGATCTCGCTGTCGTCCACCGGCTTCGTCGGCGCTGCGCTGTCGACCAATATCGGCATCATCCCGCTCGTCGCCCTCGTCGTCGTCGTGCTCTATGCCGCCGCCTACTTCATTCAGGAGCACCTGACCTTCGGCCACTATCTCTATGCCATGGAGCAGAACCGCGCCGCGGTCGTGGAAGCCGGTATTCCCGTCAACCGGATCCTCTTCCTGCTTTACATCCTCTCCGGCGTCGCTTCCGCCGTTGCCGGCATCCTTTTGACCGCCGATCTCTCGTCCGGTCAGCCCTATATCGGCGGCTCCTACTTCATCGACGGCCTCACATCGGTGCTGCTGGGCGGCATGGCGCTGAAGTACGGCAAGCCTAACGTCATCGGCACCATCGCGGCGGTGCTTCTGCTGGCGGCACTGCTCAGCGGCGCGGCGTTGCTCGGCTGGACGGATTCACAGCGGCAGATCGTTCGCGGCATGCTTCTCTTGTTCGGCGTCGCCTTCGTCGTCTGGGCCCGCCGCAAGAACCGCGCGTATATCTGATCAATCAGGAAGACAACAGCATGAACATCAAGGTGAACACGGTCAGACCCGTCGGCAAGACCGGCGCAACGGTAACGGCGCTCGGCATCGGCAGCGCGCCGCTCGGCGGGCTCTACGCCAAGGTTGCGACGAGCGATGCGCTCGACATGCTCGAGGCGGCCTGGGATGCGGGCATCCGCTATTTCGATACGGCGCCGATGTATGGCAACGGCCGTTCCGAGCATCTCGTCGGCCAGGTCCTGCGCGAGAAGGAAGACGCCTTCACGCTGAGCACCAAGGTCGGACGGCTGATGACGACGGCCCGACCCGGTCGCGAACTGCCGCCCGAACCGCCGAAGAACCCGCTCGATCCCGGCTGGTGGAACGGCCTGCCGTTCCGCGAGGTATTCGACTACTCCTACGACGGCATCATGCGCAGCTTCGACGACAGCCAGCAGCGGCTGGGGCTGATCGCACCCGACATTCTCTATGTCCACGACATCGGCCGCGTCACGCACGCAGACCTGCATGATCACCATTGGGGCGCGCTGACCAGGGGCGGCGGTTTCAAGGCACTGATGGAGCTGCGGGCTGCCGGAAACATCAAGGGCTTCGGCCTCGGCGTCAACGAGTGGCAGATCATTCGCGATGCGCTTGAGGAAGCCGATCTCGACTGCAGCATGCTGGCCGGCCGCTATACGCTGCTCGATCAGGACGCCGAGCGCGATTTCCTGCCGATCGCCGAGAAGCGCGGCATGGCACTGGTCGTGGCCGGTGTCTACAACTCGGGCATCCTCGCCTCGACCACCGGTCGCAACAAGTTCAACTACGCAGATGCGCCCGCCGATGTCATCGCCCGTGCCGACCGCCTGCGCGCCGTCTGCGAGCGCTTCGACACACCGCTGCCGGCCGCCGCGATCCAGTTCCCGATGCGCCACACGGCGACGACCTGCGTGGTCATCGGCGCGAAGACGTCAGCGCAGCTGCGGACCAACGTCGAGTGGTTCGAGCGCGACATTCCGGCCGAGCTTTGGACCACGCTTCAGTACGAAGGCCTCATCGGCGCCTGACACGCCCATTCATTCCAATAGAATTGAGAGACAAGACCATGCTGAAGAACATCCACCCGCTGCTGACCAGCGAACTTCTGGCCGTGCTGGATGACATGGGCCACGGCAACGAGATCGCCATCGTCGATGCCAACTTTCCGGCTGCCGCCAATGCAGAACGCCTGATCGAGATCCCCGGCATCAGCGCGACGGACATTCTCGACGCGGTCCTGACAGTATTCCCCCTTGACGATTTCGTCGAGCAGCCGGTGGCCTACATGCGGGCACCGGGCGAGGCGCTGCCTATTTATGCCGAGTTCGAAGCCTCGGTCGAAAAGGGCGAGGGCCGCAAGCTGGTACTCGACGGCATCCAGCCTGCGGAATTTTCCGAGCGGGCGGCGAGTGCCTATGCCATCATCTCCTCGGGAGAGCGCAGGCTGTATGGCAACATACTGCTGCGCAAGGGTATCGTCCGCAGCTGAAGCTGCGGGCATCGAAGGGGAGGAATTCATGCTCGACAGCCATCAACACTTCTGGAAAATGGACCGCGGCGACTACGGCTGGCTTACGCCCGACGTCGGTTCGATCTACCGCGATTTCATGCCCGACGATCTCCGGCTCGAGATGCGCCGCGCAGGCGTTACGAGGACGATCGTTGTCCAGGCGGCGGAAACCGAGGCCGAGACCGACTTCCTTCTGGGCGTGGCGGCCGAGACGGATTTCGTTGCCGGCGTCGTCGGCTGGCTCGACCTTGATTCCGAAGGCTTTGCCGAGCGTCTTGCGCATTACCGGCGCAATCCCCTGTTCGTCGGCATCCGGCCGATGCTGCAGGGCCTTGCGGACGACGATTACATCGTCCGCCCGCAGGTGTTGAAAAGCCTGAAGGCGATTGCCGCATCCGGTTTGCCCTTCGACATCCTGACCTTCACGCGGCATCTGCAGTTCGTCGCACGCGCGCTTCGCGAAACGCCCGGCCTGCGCGCGGTCGTCGATCATATCTCGAAGCCGGAGATTGCCGCCGGCACGCTTGATCCATGGCGCGAGCGGATCGCTGAGGTGGCGGCCTTCCCCGAGGTGTCCTGCAAGATCTCAGGCATGGTCACCGAAGCATCGGCCGATTGGGCGGCCGAAGACTTCCGGCCTTATGTCGACCATGTCGTCTCCGCCTTCGGCGAGGACCGGCTGATGTTCGGCAGCGACTGGCCTGTCTGCACGCTGGCGGCCACGCATGCCGAGGTCTGCAATCTCGCCCGCACGCTGCTGGCGCCGCATCTCGGCCCTGCCGGCCTCGAAAAGGTCTTCGAAACCAACGCGGCCCGCTTCTACGGCGTGTAGGCCGGATGCTGGACGCACCACGAAAAATTGGAAACGCAATGTCACTGCATCAGAACCTGATCGCCGGAGAATGGGTCGGAAACGATCCCTCCGCCAACGTCAACCCATCCGATACCAACGACGTCGTCGGCGCATACGCACGCGGCTCGGCGCAGGATATGGCGGATGCCATCGCTGCCGCCAAGGCGGCATTCCCGGCCTGGTCGCGCTCCGGCATATGGGAGCGCCACGTCATCCTGAAGAAGGCCGGCGACGAGATCATGGCCCGCAAGGACGAGCTCGGCGCGCTGTTGGCTCGCGAGGAAGGCAAGACGCTGCCGGAAGCCATCGGCGAAACCATCCGCGCTTCGCAGATTTTCGAATTCTTCGCGGGCGAAGTGCTGCGTCTGGCCGGCGAGCTGATCCCGTCCGTTCGCCCCAACATCGGCGTCGAGATCACCCGAGACCCGCTCGGCGTCATAGGCATCATCACGCCTTGGAATTTCCCGATCGCCATCCCCGCCTGGAAGATCGCGCCGGCGCTGTGCTACGGCAACACCGTCGTCTTCAAGCCGGCCGACCTCGTGCCCGGCAGTGCCTGGGCGATCGTCGACATTCTCCACCGCGCCGGCCTGCCGAAGGGTGTGCTCAACCTCGTCATGGGCAAGGGCTCGGTCGTCGGGCAAGTCCTGCTCGACAGCCCTGATCTCGCCGGATTGAGCTTCACCGGATCGACGGGAACAGGCCGCCGTGTGGCGGTGTCGTCGCTCGAGCATAACCGCAAGTTCCAGCTGGAGATGGGCGGCAAGAACCCGATGGTGGTTCTGGACGATGCCGACCTCACCGTTGCTATCGAAGCGGCGGCCAATTCCGGCTTCTTCTCCACCGGCCAGCGTTGCACGGCCTCGTCGCGCCTGATCGTCACCGAAGGCATTCACGACAAGTTCGTGGCGGCGCTGACCGCCAAGCTGGAGACGCTCGTCGTCGACAATGCTCTGAAGTCAGGCACGCATATCGGCCCCGTGGTCGACGAGAAGCAGCTGAAGACCGACACCGACTATATCGAGATCGGCAGACAAGAGGGCGCAAGGCTGGCGTTCGGCGGCGAGCTGATCAAGCGCGACACGCCCGGTTTCTATCTGCAGCCGACACTATTTACCGAAGCCACGAACCAGATGCGTATCAGTCGCGAGGAAATCTTCGGGCCTGTCGTCTCGGTCATTCGCGTCAAGGATTACGAGGAGGCGCTGGCGACTGCCAACGACACGCCGTTCGGCCTGTCTTCCGGTATCGCGACAACAAGCCTCAAGCACTCGACGCATTTCAAGCGTAATGCCGAGGCGGGGATGGTGATGGTCAACCTGCCGACGGCGGGCGTCGATTTCCACGTGCCGTTCGGCGGCCGCAAGGGCTCGTCGTACGGGCCGCGCGAGCAGGGGAAATACGCCGCGGAATTCTTCACCACGGTCAAGACCGCTTACACGCTGGCCTGAGCGCCTGTGTCTTTTATCGCCTGGGAGGGGAAGAAAACATGACGTCGGCAATGGGATCGGGACCTCCCGGCAATGCTGTTCTGGCACTGCGAGATATCGAGAAGTCCTTCGGGCCGATCTCGGTGCTGCGCGGCGTGGATTTCGACGTGCGGGCCGGGGAGGTTCATGCGCTGATGGGTGAAAACGGCGCCGGCAAGTCGACGATGATCCGCATCATGTCGGGCGCCCATCAGCCGAGCAGCGGCGATGTCGTGCTTGACGGCGATACCGTTCGCTTCGGCCAGCCGCGGGCCGCGCAGGCGGCCGGCATATCGGTCGTCCATCAGGAGCTTCTGCTCTTTCCGGCGCTGACGGTTGCCGAAAACATCTTCCTCGGCCATGCACCCAGGACCTCGATCGGGCTGCTCGACCGGCGTGCCATGCGCGAACAGGCGCGTGCGCTGCTGGCCCGGCTCGACTGTCCCGAACTGGATGTCGACGCGCGGGTGGAGAGCCTGTCGGTGGCCAACCGCCAGCGCATCGAGATCGCCCGGGCGCTCTCCCGCAACGCGCGTGTGCTGATCATGGACGAGCCGACGGCCGCGCTCGCCGAGGCCGATGTCGTCAGGCTGCTCGATGTCATCAGGGCGCTGAGGAACGACGGTGTCGGCATCGTCTATGTCAGCCACCGCATGGACGAGGTGTTTCTCATCTCCGACCGGGTGACGGTGCTGCGCGACGGCAAGACCGTGGCCTCCAAGGCGATCGGCGACGTTACGGAGGCGAGCCTCGTCTCGATGATGGTCGGTCGCGAGATCAGCCAGCTGTTTCCCAAGGAGACCGTGCCTCTCGGCGCGGCCGTTCTCGAACTCGATGGTCTGTCCTGCGCGGGCCGTGTCGAGAATGTCAGCCTCACGGTCCATGCCGGCGAAATCCTCGGCATTGCCGGGCTGGTCGGTTCGGGTCGGACGGAACTGGCAGAGACGGTGTTCGGCATTTCGCCCGCGTCCTCCGGCTCCATCCGCATCAACGGCAAGGCGGTGACTGTAGGTGACGTCCGGCAGGCCGTCGATCACGGCATCGCCTATGTGCCGGAAGACCGCGCCCAGCATGGGCTGGTGAAGAAGCAGACCATTCGCGACAACGTCGCCATTACCGTGATCGACAAGCTGACCAACGGCTGGCTCGTCGACAAGCGCAGGGAACAGTCGCTTGCCAGCGACGCCATCGCCCGTTTTGCCGTGCGCACGCGCGGACCGTCGCAGATCGTCGGCGAACTCTCCGGCGGCAATCAGCAGAAAGTCGTCATCGCCAAGTGGCTGGCGAGTGAGCCGAAGGTTCTCATTCTCGACGAGCCGACGCGCGGCGTCGATGTCGGCGCGAAATCCGAAATTCACAAGCTGATGGTCCAGCTCGCCCGCGAGGGCATGGCGATCATCATGATCTCGAGCGAACTCCCCGAAGTGCTTGGCATGAGCGACAGGATTGCCGTGATGAACGATCACCGCATGGTCGCCATCCTCGATCGCAGCGAGGCAACCCCTGAGACAATTGGCGCCGCGATGATGAGAGGGCATGCCGCATGAGCCGGCTTTCGTTTGGAAAAATCCTGAGCCAGGAAGTGCTGCTGGCCGTCGCCATCGTCGTCCTGCTCGTGGTTGTCGGGATCTACAACCCGCGCTTCATGTCGAGCAACAATCTGTCGTCGATCTTCGTCGGCAATGCGTATATCGCTGTCGCTGCCATCGGTATGTCGCTGGTGATCATTTCAGGACATATCGACGTCTCGATCGGCGCCCTGATCGGCGTGCTTGCCACCGTCTCCGGTCTGCTCGTCACCAATGGTTATCCGGTGTGGTTCTCGTGGCTGGCGCCGATCGCCGCCGGATGCGCGATCAATGTCGTCGTCGGCGTTCTCGTTGCTTACCTCAGGGTTCCCTCGATCATCGCGACGCTCGCCATGCTGTCGATCCTGCGCGGCCTGCTGATCACATTGACCGGGGGCGCGTGGATTTCGGGCCTGCCGCCGGAATTCCAGCTTGCCCAGTTCAAGTTCTTCGGCATCCCGTCGCCGATCGTCTTCATGGTAGTGCTCACGCTGCTCGCCGCCTTCGTCATGCGCAACACCGCATTCGGCCGGGCGATCTACGCGGTCGGCGGCGACCCGGACGCGGCGGAAGCCGTGGGCATCTCGCACCGGGCGATGACGGTCAAGGTCTTCGCCATTCACGGCCTGTTTGCCGGGCTGGCCGCGATCCTGTTCGCAACCCAACTGCAGGTCATCCAGTCGACCGTCCCGAACGGGCTGGAACTGGTGATCATATCGGCGGCGGTGGTCGGCGGTGTCTCCATTCTCGGCGGCATCGGCACGGTCACTGGGTCGACGCTCGCGGCGATCCTTTTTGCCACGATCGGCTCGTCGCTGATCTTCCTGAACGTTTCCGCCTATTGGCTCCGCGCCGTTCAGGGAACGCTCATTCTGGTCACTGTCCTTGCCGACGTCGCACGTCGCCAGCGCGTGCGTTGATGGAGAAGACGATGAACCTCAAGCTTCTCTATCGCCACGAGACGATCCTGTTTCTGATCCTCGTCTGCGTCATGGGCACGCTCGCCGTCTACAACGACCGCTTCCTGACCAGCGCCAATCTGCTCAACCAGGGCCGGTTGATGACCGAGGTCGGGCTGATCGTCATCGCCATGACCTTCGTCATTATTACCGGCGGCATCGATCTCTCGGTCGGCTCCACGGTCGGTCTTTCGGCGATCCTGGTCGGGGTCTTCTGGAAACTCGGGCTGCCGCTGCCGCTGGCGGCGTTCCTGGCGATCGTCGTCGGCACGGTGGGCGGCTTCCTGAACGGGCTGATCATCACCCGCTTTCGCGTGCCGCCGCTGATCGCGACACTGGCCACGCTGGCGCTCTATCGCGGCCTGGCGGAAGGCATCAGCCAGGCGCAGTCGGTGCGGGGATATCCGGCCTGGTTCCTGTCGATCGGGCAGGGCAACCTGTTCGGCGTGCCCACGCAGCTCTGGCTTCTTGGGGTGGTGGCGATATCGGGAATCTTCATCCTGCGCTTCACGCCTGTCGGCCGGAAGATCTACGCCATCGGCAACAACGAGGCGGCGGCGCGCTATTCCGGCGTCGACGTGGCAAGGATCAAGCTGTGGATCTATGCCGGTTCGGGCCTGCTCGCCAGCATCGCCGCGGTCGTCTTCGTCAGCCGTGTCTCGACCACCCGCTCGGACATGGGCACCGGTCTCGAGCTCGATGCGATCACCGCCGTGGTGCTGGGAGGCACGTCGATCTTCGGCGGGCGCGGCTCGATCGTCGGCTCGCTGCTCGGGCTGGTGCTGATCCAGGCACTGAAGAACGGTCTCTCGCTTTCCGGCGTCAAGGGCGACGGCACGATCGTGGTGATCGGCGCCGTGCTGATCCTGGCCGTTCTCATTTCGAACTTGGTCAATCGCTTCTCGAGCGAATGACCCACCAAGGTACGACCCCATCCGGGGGTACACGCGATCCGAAACAGGAGGAGTTTTCATGCGATCGATCATCACATCACTTCAGGCAAGCGTTTTCTGCGTCACCAGCCTGCTGCCGCTGGCAGCCCATGCGCAGGCCGACTGGACCGGCGGCGACGGCCAGCCCACCAACCCTCTCGCCTGCGACGCTTCGGCGGCCGCGGTGGACCCCGGCGAATATAACGGCGCTGCCGTCGCCAATGCACCCGATCGCAACGGCAAGCCGATCAAGGTCGTCGACGTGCCGAAGCTGGTCGGCATCGGCTACTTCATGTCGAGCGCAGCCGGCGCACAGGTCGCCGCCAAGGAGCTGGGCAGCGTTGCAGTCACGACCGATGGACCGACCAAGGCCAATATCGACGAGCAGATCACCTTCATCGACAACTACATCACCAGCGGCGTCGACGGGATCATGCTGTCGGCAAACGACCCGGTCGCCGTGGCGCCGGTGCTGAAGAAGGCGCTGGAGGCCGGCATCAATGTCGTCACGTACGACGCCGATGCCGAGGCTGATGCACGCCAGTGGTTCATCAATCCGGCGACCGCCAACGGTGTCGCCAAGACGCTGATCGACCAGCTGGCCGAGCAGATCGGCGAGGACGGTCATTTCGCGATCGTCACCTCGACCTTCACGACGCCGAACCAGGCGCGCTGGATCAGCGAGATGGCGGCCTATGCCGCCAAGTGCCACCCGAAGATCCAGTTCCTCGAAACCGTCGAAGCGCAGGAAGACAACATCCTGTCGTTCAACCAGGCGCAGACGCTGATCAACAAGTATGGTGACGAGCTGAAGGGCATCGTCGGCATGACCAGCGTTGCCACGCCGGCCGCTTCCGAAGCAGTCCAGCAGGGCAATCTGTGCGGCAAGGTCTCCGTCGTCGGCCTGGCGCTGCCGAACGCCATGAAGCCCTATGTCAACAGCGGCTGCGTCAAGTCGGCGGTTCTGTGGAGCACCGAGGACATGGGCTACGCCGCGGCCACGGCGCTTCGGGCGCTGGCAGATGGAACGCTGAAGCCGGGCGACAAGACCTTTAAGGCCGGCAAGCTCGGCGACCTGCAGATCGCCAACAAGAGCGAGATCCTGCTCGGCGCTCCGAAGGTCTTCACCAAGGAAAACATCGGAACGTTCAACTTCTAGAGTTGCAAAGCTGAATGGAATGGTAGGCCCGGCATATGTCGGGCCTATAGCCTGACAACTCGCCAAGTTCTGTTGCAGAAAGGATTGATAGAAATGTCACAACCCATACCAGGCGTGGCTATCTTTGTCGCCAGACCCGGCGCAGAGGCAAAGGTTGAAAGGGCGCTGCGAACACTGGTCGCACCCAGCAGAGCCGAGGCAGGCGCGTTACACTATACGCTGCATAAAGACAGAGAAAATCCGCGGCGCTTCGTGTTCACCGAGGAATGGAAGGATCAAGCTGCTTTTGATCGCCACGTCGCATCTGACCACGTGTTGGCGGTGTTTCCACAAATAGACGATCTTCTCGAAAGTTCGCTGGTGTTGTTGCTTTCGGAAGTCGAAGTTTAGCGCAATCCGCATCTCGAGTAAGTCTAGAGCGCTATGAGTCGCGTGCATTCGTACCGGTCTAACTTCCATACTGTTCAACGGGGCAGGAGTATGGATTCGAAGCCATCGGTCGAGATGCGAGTTTTTATCGCGCAGGTTCGTTTCGGTTAGCGAAAATCGCCGCGTCAGGTCGTACCGCGTGCGGACCCGATTCTCTCGTGCGGCGCTCGGCCGTGCAAGTAATGCTTGTCTACGCTCAAGCTGGAAACGCGCTGCATCCCATCGTTCATTCGAACAAATCGGGGTGATCCGCTTCGATCTGCGGCAGGTCCGACAAAATGCCATTCAGGTGCGTGCGCATGGCCGACGCCGCGGCTTCGGCGTCGCGGCTGTCGATGGCCGTGATGATGGCCTCATGCTCGGTGATCAGCCGCATCATGGAATCGGGGTGTCGAAGCTGCAGATTGCAGACGCGGTCCATATGCGCCTTGATGTCGGCAATGGCGTTCCAGGCAAGACTGCAGCCGGCGCCTTCGGCGATCGCGATGTGAAACTGTTCGTCCTCGCGGCGGAACGCATTGTGGTCGTGCGCCTCCATTGCGGCCCGCTGCCGGCTGACGATGGTGTCGATCCGGCGACGCGTCCAGCTGTCGAAGCTTTCGCTGGCGCGGCGCGCAACCGCGGTCTCCAGCGCCTCCCGGACAAAGCGCGCCTCCATCATCTGCCGGGCCGAGATCCTGACGACCACGGTCCCTCTGTTGGGACGCACATCGACCAGCTTTGATTTTCCGAGCGCGATGAGCGCTTCGCGAACGGGCTGGCGTGACACCCCCATTCGCGTTGCGATGTCCTGTTCGGACAGCCTCGTGCCCGGTGCCAGCTCGAGCTTGATGATCTGTTCGCGCAAGTCCCGCTCGACCTGCGCGGCAGCCGTTTCGCCGCTCTCAATCTTCAGTGATTCCAGGTTCATGTCTTTCGTCGCCATCATGCGTTGACATCCAATTTAAACCACCATACAGTACCATACAATTCAAACGCAACATAAATCCGGTGGTTTAGCCCCGGATAAATAGGGAGGGCCGGCACCGGGTGCTGGCTTGTTGGGTAACGTGCTGTCCAATTTCATTGCGCCTGATTCCGGTAATCCCAGGCTGAACATTAAATCCCGCTACCAGATGCTTGTCGATGGCAAGTCGGTGGATGCCGCGTCGGGCCGCACGATTGACCGTGTCAGCCCCGGTCACGCCGGTGTCGTCGTCGGCACCTGGCCGGAAGCCTCGGCGGACGATGTGCGTCTGGCGATCGCCGCGGCGCGGCGCGCGTTCGATACCGGCCCGTGGCCGCGCATGTCGGGCGCGGAGCGCTCGCGCCTGATGTTCAAGGTGGCGGACCTGATACTGAAGCGCCAGGAAGAGCTCGCCGTGGCCGAGAGCCTGGAGGTCGGCAAGCCGATCGCGCAGGCGCGCGGCGAGATCGGTTTCTGCGCCGATCTGTGGTCCTATGCCGCCGGTCAGGCGCGTGCACTCGAGGGACAGGCGCACAACAACATCGGCGACGATCGCCTGGGCCTGGTGTTGCGCGAGGCGGTCGGCGTCGTCGGCATCATCACGCCCTGGAATTTCCCCTTCATCATCGCTTCCGAGCGCGTGCCGTGGGCGATCGGGGCGGGCTGCACCGTAGTCCTCAAGCCGTCCGAATTCACTTCCGGAACGTCGATCCGCATGGCGGAACTGGCACGCGAGGCCGGCATTCCAGATGGTGTCTTCAACGTCGTCACCGGCTACGGCGATCCGGCCGGCCAGGTGCTTGCCGAGGATCCTGGCGTCGACATGGTGGCTTTCACGGGCTCGGTGCGCGTCGGCACAAAGCTTGGCGAGATCGCAGCGCGCAGCGTCAAGCGCGTCGGCCTCGAGCTTGGCGGCAAGGGGCCGCAGATCGTATTTGCCGACGCGGACCTCGAAGCGGCGGCCGATGGCATCGCTTACGGCGTGTATCACAATGCCGGCCAGTGCTGCATATCAGGTAGCCGGCTCCTGGTTCAGGAAGGGATCCGCGATGCATTGATGGAGCGCCTGCTTGATATCTCACGCAAGGTGACGTTCGGCGATCCTTTGAACGATCGCACCAAGATCGGAGCGATGATCTCCGAAGCGCATATCGCCAAAGTTCATTCCTACGTGGAGGCCGGTATCGCATCGGGTGCCGAGCTGTTGCTCGGTGGTCAACGCGTCGGCAAGGACGCCGGCATTTATTACGCGCCGACCGTGTTTGCGAGCGTGACGCCCGACATGTCGATCGCGCGCGAGGAAATCTTCGGGCCAGTGCTCTCCACAATGACCTTCAAGAGCGCCGACGAGGCCGTCGCGCTTGCCAACGCCAGCGAGTTCGGCCTTTCCGCGTCGGTCTGGTCGACCAATCTCGAAAACGCACTGCAGAGTATCCGCCGCATTCGCGCCGGCCGCTGCTGGATCAACAGCGTAATCGACGGCACGCCGGAACTGCCGATTGGCGGTTACAAGAAGAGCGGTCTCGGCCGCGAGCTCGGCCGCTACGGCTTTGATGAATATTCCCAGTTCAAGGGCGTGCACGTGACATTCGGCCGCCCGGCGCCGTGGTTCGGCTAGCAGGAGAATAAAGGGATAGGGCGTTTCCGCTTTTGGGAGAAGGTGGGGCGCCTGGGAGGAAAATCTCGGCCGGCGTGATCTTTGGTCGGAGCCCGCCAGCCGAGACTTGGGTCTTTCGACCCGCATTGCACATCCAAAGGGAGGATACGCAAATGAAATTGACCAGGTTGAAAACCGCAGCGCTTGCCGCGGGTATCGCCACCATGATGACATCTACGGCATTGGCCGCGGACGTCAAGGCAACGATGATCATCTATCTCGATCCGAGTGTCCAGTTCTTCAACCCCGTTGTGAAGGGCGCCAAGGATGCGGCAGCGCAATTCGGCGTCGATCTCGACGTGCAATATGCCAACAACGATCCGGTTCGCCAGAACGACCTGATCGAGAGCGCGACGGCAGCAGGCGTCGATGGCATCGCCGTCGCCATCTCCTCGTCGGATGCTTTCGACGACAGCATCTGCGCTGCGGTCAAGGCAGGGATCGTCGTCATCGGCTTCAACAATGACGATCTGGAAGGCGCCAAGGGCAATTGCCGTCAGGCCTACGTCGGCATGGACGAGTTCGCTTCGGGCTACGAGCTCGGCAACCGGATGATCAAGGAGTTCGGCCTGAAGTCCGGCGATGTCGTCTTCAATCCGCGCGAGATTCCCGAGGCGAGCTTCGCGGTCGCCCGCGGCGGCGGCATCGAAAAGGCGATGAAGGAGGCAGGTATCAAGGTCGAGACGGTTCGCGCCGGTCTCGATCCGGCCGAGGCGCAGAACATCATGGCGCAATTCCTGATCGCCAATCCCGGCGTCAAGGCGCTGTTCGGCACGGGCTCCGTCACCTCGACCGTCGGCGCCGGCGCGATCAAGGATGCGAACGTGAAGATCCCGTTCGGCGGCTTCGACCTGGCGGTCGAGATCGTCAACGCGGTTGAGTCAGGCGCGATGTTCGCGACCATGGACCAGCAGCCCTATCTGCAGGGCTACTATCCGATCGCCCAGATCGCACTCTCAAAGAAGTACGGGCTGACCCCGACCGACGTCGATACGGGGCAGGGCGCCTTCCTCGACAAGTCGCGCATCAGCTCGGTCAAGCCGCTGATCGGCAGCTTCCGCTAACCGCGTTTCGTGGGAGCCTGCCGGCGATGCCGGCGGGTTCTCCGTCTCCAATCGATCGAGTATCAGACCGTGACACCAATCCTCGCAGACAGTGCCGCGCCCCGGTCGCGGACGCAGAAACAACCGATCCTCAAGCAGATCATGGCGATGCCGGCAGGCGCGATCTTCCTCGTCTTCATGACGCTGCAGATCGTCTGCATCGCAGGCGCGCTTCTTTATCCCGATCAGTTTCGCTATCTCTCGCCGCAGAACCTGACAATCCTGATGAAGGCGGTCCCCGTGCTCGGCTGCCTGGCGCTCGGCGCCGGCGTGCTGATGATCGCTGGCGAATTCGACCTCTCCATCGGTTCCGTCTACACCTTCACCGCGATTCTGATGGCAAGCCTCGTCGGTGCCGGGTTGAGCGCCTTCGTCGCCGCACCCATCGGTATCCTCGCCGGCATCATGATTGGCTTGCTCAACGGCCACATCACGCTCCGTTTCGGGTTGCCGTCCTTCATCGTCACCCTGGGTGGCCTGCTGTTCTGGCGCGGCGCCGTGCTCCTCTATAACGGCGCAGTCCAGGTGCGCTTCGACCCGGAGCCGGTCTTCACCAGCCTGTTTTCCGGCACGCTTCTCGGGATCAATGCCGCCTTCATTTGGATCGTTCTCTTCGTCGTCGGTTTTCACTACCTCGTCCATCGTCACCGCTTCGGCAACCATGTGTTCGCCACCGGCGGCAACCGGGGCGCCGCTGAGGCGATCGGCATCAACACAAACCGCGTCAAGCTCGTGGCATTCGCCATCGCCGGCGGCATGGCGGCGGTGGCCGGCATCATCGCGACGGCGCGTGTCGGCAGCGTGCAGCCCGGGCAGGGGGCCGGTCTGGAACTCCAGGCGATCGCCGCCTGCGTCATCGGTGGGCTATCGCTACGCGGCGGTCGCGGTTCGATCGTCGGCATCTTCCTCGGCGTGCTGCTCATCCATACCATCACCGACGTGCTTCTGTTGTTGCGCGCACCCGGCTTCTATCTCGACATGTTCATCGCGACGCTGATCGTGCTGGCCGCCATCTTCAACAATCTTATCGAGCGGCGAGGTCTTGCGTGATGTCGGCCCCCAATCTTCTTGAACTGCACAACATCTCCAAAAGCTTCGGCGCGCTGACCGCGCTGCGTAATCTGAGCTTCCATATCGGCGAAGGCGAAGTGGTTGGGCTGCTCGGCGACAACGGCGCGGGCAAGTCGACCACCGTCAACCTGATCTCGGGCATTCACAAGCCGACGGAAGGCTATCTCAGCGTCGATGGCAAGAAGACCGCCTTCAGTTGCCGATCGGACTCGGCCGACGCCGGGATTGAAACCATCTACCAGCACACCGCGCTGGTGGATTCCCTGTCGATCACCCGCAACATCTTTATGGGCCGCGAACTTACGGATCGCTTCGGTTTCCTGAGACAGCGCGACATGCGAGAGATCGCCATGGATGTGCTGGAGAATGCGGTCCACATCGCCGGTATCGATTCTCCCGACACATTGGTTGGCAATCTCTCGGGCGGCCAGAAGCAGGCGGTCGCCATTGCGCGCGCCGTCTATTTCAAGAAGCGGGTCCTGCTCCTCGATGAGCCGACCTCGGCGCTCTCGGTGCGCGAGACGGAGGCACTCTTGAACCAGGTGCTGAAGCTCAAGGCGGAGAACGTCTCCAGCGTGCTCGTGACCCACAACATCTACCACGCCTATCAGGTCTGCGACCGCTTCGTGATCATGAGCCACGGCACCAAGGTGTTCGATGTCGACAAGGCGGACACGACGATCAACCAGCTGACCGAATACGTCGTGCTCACCTGATCCCACCCAACAGACAGAAGGGGCATAGCCCGTGACCATTTCAGTATCAGTACGCCAGGTCGTCGGACCGCAGGATGCCGCAAGGCGAGACACGCAGGGCCTGCGCGATGGATTCGTGATCGAAAAGCTGTTCCGTCCAGGGGAAGCCAATCTCACCTACAGCCATCTCGATCGGATGATCGTCGGCGGTGTGATGCCCGGTGCCGCACACCTGGAAATCGCCGCCATCGCGCAAACCGGTACGGAGCGCTTTCTCGATCGGCGCGAGGCCGCGATCGTCAATATCGGCGGGGCTGGTACGATCGACATCGCCGGACGGCGTTACGATCTCGGCTTCCAGGAAGCGCTCTACATCGGGATGGGCGAGGGCGCCCTGACCTTTGCCAGCGTTGATACGGCCGAGCCGGCGCTCTTCTATTTGCTGAGCGCACCCGCGCATCGTGCTTATCCAACGGTTCACATCACGCGTGAGATGGCAAAAAAGGTGGTTGTAGGTTCCGCGGAAGAATCCAACGCCCGCACCATCAACCAGTATGTTCACCCGGACGTCTGCGAGAGCTGCCAATTGCTCGTGGGCCTGACGATGTTCGAGCCGGGCTCGGTCTGGAACACGATGCCGGCGCATGTTCACGATCGAAGGATGGAGGTCTATCTCTACTTCGGCATGCAGGAAACGACGCGCATCTTCCACTTCATGGGGGAACCCGGCGAGACCCGGCATGTCGTCCTGAAGAACCATGATGCGGTGTTGTCGCCCGGCTGGTCCATCCACTCCGGCGCCGGCACCGGCCGCTATGCCTTCATCTGGGCGATGGCCGGCGACAATATGAGCTTCACCGACATGGACAAGGTGCCGATGGACGCGCTGCGATGAGCCTCTTCGATCTTACTGGTCGCTGGGCGATTGTCACCGGCGCCAATACCGGCATCGGCCAGGCCATCGCCGTGGGGATGGCAACTGCTGGCGCCGACATCGTGGGCGTCGGACGGTCGGCCATGGACGACACCGCCAACGCGGTCACATCGACGGGGCGCCGGTTCGTATCGCTCAATGCGGACCTGGCCGATACGAAGGAGGCGAGGGCTGTCGTCGAACGTGCCCTTGCCGCCGGCGCCTCGCCGGATATCCTGGTCAACAATGCCGGTATCATCCGCCGCGCCGATGCGCTGGAGTTTACGGAAGAAGATTGGGATGCGGTGCTGGACACCAACCTGAAATCGGTGTTCTTCCTCTGTCAGGCGTTCGCGAAGGCCGCGCTCGTCGGTCAGAAGCCTGCGAAAATCATCAACATCGCCTCGCTGCTGTCGTTTCAGGGTGGCATCCGCATTCTGTCTTATACGGCGTCGAAGAGCGGGCTCGCCGGCATCACCAGGCTGATGGCCAATGAATGGGCGTCGAAGGGCATCAATGTGAACGCGATCGCGCCCGGCTATGTCGAGACCAACAATACGCAGGCTCTGCGTGCGGATGTGGAACGAAGCGCCGATATCCTGAAGCGTATCCCCGCTGCCCGTTGGGCTAAGGCGGAGGATATGGTGGGCGCGGCGGTTTATCTCGCTTCGCATGCTTCGGATTATGTTCATGGGGTAGTGCTGCCGGTCGACGGTGGCTGGCTCGCCCGATAGGAGATTATAATGGCTGATCATTACATGCTTCCCGATGATGTCACCTGGACCGAAGTCGCGCCCGGCAACCGACGCGCTGTGCTGTCGCACCGTCCGGAAATGATGCTCGTCGCCTTCAGCTTCGATCCCGGCGCCATCGGCGCGCTGCATTCGCATCCGCACACGCAGGTGAGTTATGTCGCCGAGGGCGCCTTTGACGTTACCGTTGATGGTGTGACCACACGGCTGAATGCCGGCTCCAGCTTCATCGTCGCCCCCAATCTCATCCATGGCGTTGTCGCCCTCGAAAAGGGGATGCTGATCGACACCTTCACGCCACGGCGCGACGATTTCCTTTAGGAAGCGACTGATTTGGTGGTGATACATCGTTGCGCGGGCTTCGAGACAATGCCTGCACGCGCGAATATCGGTCGGCGCGGCCCAACGCTGTAGGAGCTTTTTACGTCGCCGAAGTGCCCGTGCTTTTTCAGTGCATCGGTGATTTCCACACCTTGCGGCCCCGATCAGCGTTTCATCGCCTTTTCTGGCCGTTGCGGGGCACGCATGCGGATGGCATACAGAACCGTCCTGATGCTTTTGGACGGCTTGTCTGTGCGGCTGGCTGACACAGTTTGCCGAGGTGAAGGTTAGCAAGTGGGGCCTGGCTGCAAATCGCGGGAGATTATGGTCACGACGAAATCGAGATAGTCAGGAGAACTATACTCAGAAAGGCACATCACAAAACCGAATAAGAGAAGCTAAACATTCGTTTTTATTTTAGACAATTGAAGTATATGGACATATACTTGTTTCCATTATATGACGGACATCTGAAGTGGGGGAGCTTCTATGGTGTCTATATCGTTGGCTTTAGCGGACGATCATCCTTTAATGCTGGCAGGCCTCGTTGAGTTCTTCAGGCCGCATGATGGGTTTTCGGTTATCGCAACCGGAGCAACTGCAGAGGACGCCTTCGACATAGGTGTTCGCCAAAAGCCGGACATTCTCATTGTTGATCTGATGATGCCCGGAAACGTATTCGAGACGATCGGGAAGCTGGTTCAGCGCGCTGTGAAAACACGTATTCTGGTCTTCACGGCAATGACGCGAACGGACTTGGTCATCAAGACGCTGGATGCGGGAGCGAGCGGCTACGTTCTCAAGGGCAGCAATCCGCAGGAGCTTATCCAGGGCCTGAACGCCGTTTACAACGGTGAGATTTTCATCACTTCAAGTCTCGCCTGCAAATTGGTCGAAGAGCAGCGAATTGCCAGCTATCGGAAAGCAAGAGGCACCGAGATCAAGCTCAGCATTCGTGAGGCACAGATCACGGCAATGCTCGCTCGTGGCTGGACCAACAGACAGATCGCCAGTGAATTGAAGCTGGGCGAGAAGACTGTCAAGAACTACATGACCATTCTAATGCACAAGCTAAATGCCCGGAATAGATTGGAGGTCCTGCTTGCTGCCCAAAAGCTTGGCGGCGATGTCGAGCCTATCGTGCGGCATTAGCCGCCATTTTCAGTGAGTGGAACAGTTACGATGAGTTCTGTGCCCTGATCAGAGCGTTCTCTCATTTCAACAGTCCCGTCAAATGATAGCACCCTGTTTTGAAGGCCGATCAATCCCAGCGTAGGGCCCCGGCGAGGTGAAGTGATCTTTGATACGCCAGGACCACGATCACTGACGACGATTGTGATGACATTTTCCTGAGCGCGAGCGGTTACCTTCTGATCAATCCCTGCGGCATGACGGAACGCGTTGTTCAGCCCCTCCTGAACCACGCGATAGAGGCAGATCTTTAGCGCTTGCGGCACTTCGAGAGGCAGGCCGACATATTCCGTCTCGGCAATCGTTCCAGTCGTGAACTGATGCCTGTCTACTGCTAGCTGCAATGCTCTCTCCAACGAAAGCTGCGCGATCTCCGGCATTACAAGTCCGGTTGAAAGGTCCCGCAACTCGTTGAACACCTGCGTGGCGATGGCCGAAGACGACAGATTGTTCACGGCATCAGCGACTGCTTTTCGCTCGCCGGCGTGGGGTGGTCTGTCCATACCGAGACGCAGGATCAGAACCCCGAGAAGTTGGATCGGACCGTCGTGCAGATCGGATCCCAAGCGATTGAGAAATGTCTCGTTCGAAGCGGTAGCTTCCCGACGAGCCGTGTCCGCCGCCTTCCGCAACTCTTCGTTCTGTTGCGCTAGTGCGCGTGCTTCAGCGAGCTTCGTTCGCAGGCTCGATCTTTGGCTCACGATCGTCTTGTCTGCGCGATGCACGATGATGAAGAGCGGCCCCAGGATGCCAAGTGTCGTGCCAATGACCAGAAGCCAAGTTTGTCGCTGCACGCTGTTGCGTTCCTCGATGAAATCGAGTGCTGATTCGTACACCTCACCAACGGCGATTATGTCTTTGGTGCCAGGCCTATAAATCGGACCGTAAATTTCGATCAACGGCTCGGTAGACGCTGACATTCGCTGGCCTTCGTCGTCGTGTCCGTACTCCAGGTGAACCACGACGTCGCCAGCGAACGCCCGTTCAAGATCGGCCGATGGGTAGGACTTCCCGATAAGCGACTTGTCCGTGCTGTAAAGGATCTCACCATCTCGCCGCCAGACCCGAAGGCTTTCGATGCGCCGGGCCAGATCAGCATTGGTCAAAAGGTTATCAAGCTCCTCACGTCGTTCTTGAGATACAAGAGGCCCTTTTGGCGACAATTCCACATGGCGCGCCAGGAATCCTTCCATGTATAAAGCCGCCGATTCAGCGCGGCTTCGAAGCTGATTATCGGCGATCCGCGCACTCAACCACTCTCCCAATATTGCCATAGCGCCAACGACGATCACAGCCGACAAAACACCGAACTGAGCAGTAAAGCTAAGACGCTGCCAGAACCAACAGTGTTCGCGCTCCTCCGAAGCAAGCTCATTTTCGCGGGGGACTAAAGTCCCATCATCCTCCATGCCCAAAGTCCTCCGTCCCAAGGCAAAAAGTCCCGGAATATCGCAGGACTTCAGCAACTGTCGTGCGTCACTCCCAGTAATATTATTGCAGCAAGAAGACTTAACGAAATTTCTAGTCGTGTCTACGTGACCCGAACATGATCGGGGTGCGTGGATTCCTGGCAGTTACTTTGCTTGAAACCGAAAAACGCTGCGTAGCGGCCGATATCAATGGGTGGAGATAGAAATGGTTACCTACATTCGTTCCGACCTCGACTTCATACTGAAGCAGATCAAAATCGCGGAGGCTGATGCTGCGTTCCGTCAAGGCGTATCGACGGGCGATCCGAACAATGTGGCGAAGCCGCTCTTCGGGGAAGGAGGATCTATCCCAACCTACAATCTGTCCTGGGGGCTTCGGACCGTCGACGGCACCTACAATAACCCCTTGCATCCAGAGTGGGGCGCCGCCGATAACGAATTCCCCGAACCTCTCGGCACTCAGTTTAAAACGATCATGGTACCCGCCGGCCCAGGTGGTGCTCTTGTCCCGGTCTCCTACAATCCGACCGTGGATAATGATGGGCCCGGACCGTCCGGCCCAGGCGATGTGTTCGATCCCTATGTCCGAACAATATCGAACCTTATCGTTGATCAGACGCTCGGCAATCCGTCAGCGATCCTTACCGCCCTTCAGCGCGCTGGCGTCGTTCCCGCCGCTCAGCAGATGACTGTGACTGCACAGATTACCGCCGCATACGAACCCTTAAAGCCGCTCTTCAACGCTCTCGGCGTGGCCGAGCGTCTGAACGCCGAGGCACAGGCTGCCGCGTCTGCAAGCCCGAACAACCAGGTCTTGCAGGATGCTGCAGCGGCGACGGCGGCCAGTCTCGCGGCAGCGGAGGCGGCACTTGCGCTTGCCGACGATGATCTCATGGTCTTGCTGGAGGCAAACGGTGTCGAGCTTGATGGCGTCAACATCGTTATCACCAATGCTGCTCCCGACGAGGGGCTGTCTGCGCCTTTCAATTCCTGGTTCACGCTTTTCGGTCAGTTCTTCGATCACGGCCTCGACCTCGTCGCCAAGGGTGGAAACGGCACCGTGTTCATCCCGCTTATGCCCGACGACCCGCTATATGTGCCCGGCGGCTCGACCAATTTCATGGTGCTAACCCGTGCCACTCTGGCAGGGCCCGGAGCGGATGGCATCTTGGTCGATAACCCCGCTACAGCGGTCAACGAAGCAGCGGATAACACCGACCGCCCCGTCAACACGACAACGTCTTTCGTCGATCAGAACCAGACCTATACTTCTCACCCGTCGCATCAGGTGTTTTTGCGGGCTTATGTCCTGAACGCGGCAGGGGATCCCGTCTCCACCGGGAAGCTCATCGAGGGCGGCAACGGCGGCATGGCCACATGGGCTGATCTCAAGGCGCAAGCCGCTGGCCTGTTGGGGATACAGCTCGTAGACGCCAATGTCGGCAACGTACCACTGCTCGCCACCGATCCGTATGGCGAGTTCATTCGCGGCCCCAATGGCTACCCGCAGATGGTAACGGCGACGGGTCTGGTCGAGGGAAATCCTGCGGCAAATGGTGGACTAGGCGTTCTCGTTCCCTCGAACGCACTGCTCACAGGACATGCTTTCCTCGCCGACATCGCCCACAACGCGGTGCCGGACGGGTTGGCCGACGGCGATATCGAGATTGGTCTCGGTAATCCCGACCAGTCGCCCACCGATGGGCAGTACGACAACGAGCTCCTGGACGCCCACTACGTCGCTGGCGATGGTCGTGCCAACGAGAACATCGGCCTGACTGCCGTCCACCACGTCTTCCATTCCGAACATAATCGATTGGTGGAGCACACCAAAGAAACGGTATTCCTGGATGCCGTCGCGATGCTTGACGGCGGCTCGTCCCAGGCCGAGGCCGTGGCTTTCCTCAACGAGTGGCTCATCAATGACGTCGCCGCGGTTCCAGCGAATGCGACTGGGCTCGTATGGGACGGAGAGCGCCTGTTTCAGGCCGCGAAATTCGGCACGGAGATGCAGTATCAGCATCTGGTCTTCGAGGAATTCGCTCGGAAGATACAGCCCAACATCAACGTGTTCCTGGTGCCAGATGGCTTCGACGTCACGATCGATCCGTCCATCGTCGCCGAGTTTGCGCATGTGGTCTACCGCTTCGGCCACTCCATGTTGACTGAATCGATCGATCGCTTCGATCCGACCTTCAACGCCGATCACATCGGGCTCATTGAAGGCTTCCTCAATCCCCTCCAGTTTGAAAACAATGGAGGCTCAACGACGGTCGACGCCGACATCTCGGCCGGGGCGATCGTCCGTGGCATGACACGCCAGGCCGGCAACGAGATCGACGAATTCGTCACCAGCGCCTTGCGCAACAACCTGTTGGGTCTCCCGCTTGACCTTGCCACCATCAACCTGGCGCGTGGTCGCGATACCGGCGTGCCGTCGCTGAACGAAGCGCGCTCACAGTTCTTCAACGCCACCAACCAGGACATACTACTGAAGCCGTACGATAGTTGGGTCGATTTTGCCGGACATCTCAAGCATGAAGCGTCCATCATCAACTTCATCGCGGCCTATGGCACCCACACGCTGATCACAGGTCAAGCGACACTCGAAGGCAAGCGAGACGCCGCGCTCACGATCATCTCGGGCGTCTCGGTTGGCGGGATCGCTGTGCCCGCGGACCGGCTCGATTTCCTGAATGCAAGCGGGCTGTACGCTGGCGGGTCGCTTGGCGGTTTAAACAATGTCGATCTCTGGATTGGCGGCCTGGCGGAAGAGATCATGCCGTTCGGCGGCATGCTCGGCTCCACGTTCAATTTCGTCTTCGAGATGCAGATGGAAAAGCTGCAGAACGGCGACCGCTTCTATTATCTGCAGCGCCTGGACGGCCTGCACCTGTTCGGTGAAATGGAGAATAACTCGTTCGCCGCGATGATCATGCGAAACACCGATGCGACGCATCTGCCTTCAGACGTCTTCTCGACCCCCGGTCTCATTCTTGAGGTCGACGCCGCGCGGCAGTTCAACGACCTGGATGGCGACGGAGTGCTTGAAAGTACCGACCCGGTCGGCGACGGCATTCTCACGCAACTTGTCATCCGCAACAACCCCGCAACTCCAGGCGCGGATGCCAACTACCTGCGTTACACGGGCGGCGATCACGTCGTGATGGGCGGCACCGACGGCAACGATATCATCATCGCCGGCATTGGAGACGATACGCTCTTTGGTGACGCCGGCAATGACCGGCTTGAAGGCGGCTTCGGCAACGATATCATCAATGCCGGCGACGGGGACGATATCATCGTCGACAGCGGCGGTGACGACAACATCAAGGCTGGCAAGGGCAACGACGTTGTCCACGCCGGTCCCGGCCTTGATCTGGTGATGGGCAATGACGGCCAGGACTTTATCTTCCTGGGCACCGACATGGGGTCGGAAGTGTTCGCCGGTACAGGCAACGACTTTATCTACGGCAACAAGAACGCCGAGCGCATCCTCGGGAACGAAGGCAATGACTGGATCGAGACGGGAACCTTCGACGGCGCTCCCGGCGACAACTTCGATGAAGTGTTCTCGCATGACGAAATCAACGGCCACGACGTCTTTCTCGGAGACGGTGGGTTCGACGAATTCATCGGCGAGGGTGGTAACGAGATTTTTGTAGGAAGTGCCGGCCGCGGCAAGATGGTCGGCATGTCCGGCTTTGACTGGGCAACCTATAAGGATAACCCAAACTTCGTGAATGCCGACCTGTCGATACCGATCGTGTTCGATGAAGCGCCGACGCTGCCTCAGAACGCGGCGCTGGATGAGTACGAGTCCGTCGAGGGTCTGTCGGGTACGCGGTTCAACGACATTTTGACGGGAACCAACGTGCTTGCGGCAGAGCGTCTTCCCGCGTCGCAAGGTGGCACCGAGGGATATCAAGGCAGTGCGCTTGACGCCGAAGGCATCGCGCTCATTGCTGGCCTTCAGGAAATCCTGGGTGCTGGCGTGACTGAGTATAGTGCCGGTGACATCATTCTTGGAGGTGACGGTAGCGACCGTATGACCGGCCAGGCGGGCGATGATATCATCGACGGTGACAAATGGCTCGACGTCCAGATCGGAGTGTTCGCTCCGGGGGACACCGAGCACGTCGGTCCTCCGATTGCGCTGCATAATTCCATGACCACTCTGGCCGCGAGCATGTTCAACGGGTCGATCAATCCGGGCCAGTTGTCGATCGTTCGCACGATCAGAAACAGCAACGATCAGGTCGATAGCGACGGCGTGGCGGACATCGATACTGCGATATTCTCTGGTGCACGAGCCGAATACGATATCTCATTCAACCCCGACGGTACGGTGATTGTGGCTCATACAGGGGGGCTGGCGATCGATGGGACTGACACGATACGCAATGTGGAGCGTCTCCAGTTCACGGACCAGACTATCTCGCTACAGGCGCCGACACTGGACCTCAATGCCGATGTGACGACGACGATTACCACGACGGTCGCGCAGGCCTATCGTGACGAATTCACAGCCGCGTCGCATAGCAATAGCAACGGCACAGTGGCTTGGGCTACGAGACCTTGGGTCGAGACCAACGACTTGACGACTGGTAACGTGGTCACCGGTGGTCAGATTCAACTCGATGCTGGTGGCTTTGGCGGAAGCAACCAGTTGCGGTTCCTCACCGGCGACGGGGCAACGATAACGCGCGCTCTCGATCTCACCGGACGCACCGGCGCTACTGTTAGCTTTACATACGACATGACTGACCTCGAAGCGGGAAAAAATCTCGTCGTCGAGGCGTTTAATACGGTGACTTCGACCTGGCAGACGCTGGGCACATTGCTTGGCTCGAACACGGGCGGCGGGAACAACACCAACGGCACATTCTCACTGGCACTTTCGCCTGCTCAGATAGGAGCGACGTCGGCGATCCGCCTTACGGCGGTCGGCAATTGGAACGAGGAAAACGACAGTTTGTTCATCGACAACGTCAACATCGCTACGACGACCACCACGACAACCACCACGCCCGGCACGCCAGGCAACAACTTCGAGGCAAACTTCGCCGAAAATGGCCCGGCGGTTGCCATCGCCGCCAATGCTCGCATCACCGATGACGGCACAACAATGGCGTCGGCCCGCGTCGTCCTTACCAATGCCAGCGCCGGCGACGCACTGTCGGTGGTCGGTGGCTTGCCCGGAGGTATCACGTCCTCGGTTGACACCAGCGTGCCCGGGCAGGTCGTTCTGACGCTAACTGGTAGTACAACGATGGCCAATTATCAGACGGCAATTGGCCAGATCCGATTTGTGAATACCTCGGACAACCCGGCAACGACCGATCGTCTTCTTCAAGTTACGGTCAATGACGGCTTGCTGAACAGTCCGGTCGCGACAACGACGATTCATGTGACCGCGACCAATGACGCGCCTGCGGCAAACAACGACACGGTGATCACCAACGTGGCCGCGAACACCGCGTTTGCAATCTCACAAGCGGCGTTGCTTGCTAACGATGTGGATCCGGAAGGCTCTCCGGTCACCATGACCGCAGCGGGCGGTGCCACAGGTCTCGCAACGGGACCAGCCTTGGGAGCAGGGATTGTCACGGTCTCGGATAATGCGACGGCAGGTGGGTCGTTTACTTACACCGGCAGCGACGGCGCTCTGACCGATCCTGCCACGGTGACGATCAACCGCGTGACAACCGCAGGCATAACCGGCACGGCTGCAAACGACATCATCGTCGGCAACACGGGAGCAAATGCGATCAATGGTGCTGCTGGAAACGATCACATCAGCGCCGGCGACGGAGGCGACACCATCAGTGGCGGCGTCGGCAACGACATCATCCTTGCGGGGACAGGCAATGATACCATCACCTGGAACGCGAATGCTGCCGGTGACACCGACGGTTTCGATATGGTCAATGGCGAAGCAGGCGGAACCGACACATTTGTCGTGAACGGGCGCGCAGGCACTGCCGAGACGTTCATCATTTATGCCAGAGCAGCGGCGATCACCGCAGGCATCCAAGTGATCGGCGCGGATACCGAAATTGTCATCACCCGCACAGTCGCGGGTACGACATCAGTGATCGCCGAGCTCGACAATATCGAGGAGATCACTGTCAATACCCTCAATACGACAGCCAATAACGGCAACAACCCCAACACACCGGACGGCGGATCGAGCAGTGGCGATACAATTCAAGTCATCGGAAATTTCAATGCGCCTGCGACGAGCCTGAACTTCAACACGATCACCATCGACGGAAATGCCGGCGACGACACTGTCGACATCAGTTCGCTCGGTTCGGCCCATCGCATCGTGTTCCGCTCCAACGGAGGAAAGGACACGATCATCGGTCAGCTCCGTCCGCAGGATATCATCGAGCTGCCTTCCGGTGCGGTGCTGTCTGACTACGAGACAACCGAAGCGAATGGGAGCGTCACCATCAGCAACGGCGCGGATTCGGTAACTTACACTGCCCAAGCCGGTGGGACACCTCAGATCGTCGGTGCAGATGACGCTGAAGGTCCAGATGATGGCGATGACACGCCGACAGTTCCGGTCACCCCTGTCCCGGCTGCAGGTACGCCGATCGCCGGTACGGCAGCCGCAAACGTGCTGATCGGCACGGCAAACGGAGAAACGATCGTAGCCCTAGCGGGCAACGATACCGTCATCGGAGATGGCGGCGCGGATGTGGTTCGCGCTGATGAAGGCGACGACTTTGTTTCCGCTGGAGGCGGCAACGACATGGTCTTCGGCGGAGATGGCAATGACGACCTGTTCGGCGGCGAGGGTAACGACATGCTCTACGGAGATGGCGGTGCGGATCGCATCTTCGGCGATGCTGGCAATGACATGATCCACGCTGGTGCCGGTAATGACATCGCATATGGCGGAAGCGGAAACGATCTGTTCGTCGCAGGCGTCAATGATGGGGACGATATCTACTACGGCGATGCCGATATCGATACGCTCGACATGTCGTCCATCACCGCGAATCTCACTGTCGATATTGGCAGTGGCTTCATGGGGCAAGGCAGCGCGTCGAGCAGTCAGTCGGGCCACGATACGCTGTGGGGCTTTGAGAATGTCGTGACCGGCTCCGGCAACGACACGATTACAGCAAACTCGGCTGTGAACATCATCGAAGGTGGTGCTGGCAACGATACCTTCCGGTTCGTGTCGGAAGCGGCCGCGAACGGCGATACAATCACCAGCTTCCAGACAGGCGACAAGATCGACCTGAGCGGAACCGACGCCAACAATGGTGTGGCTGGAAATCAGGCGTTCACGCTGATCGCGGGATCGACACTCAGCGGAGCTGCCCAAATCGCGATCACCCACGAAACCAGGGACGATGGCGACTACACCGTCGTTTCCGGCAGCGTCGATGGTGATGCGACCGCAGAGTTCCGTCTGAACATCAAGGGCAATCATAATCTGACGACGACGGACTTCAACCTCTAGCCACAAGCGTCCTGCGCGATCCTGAAAGACCGCGCAGGACCTGTCTGTAACAGCCAGGAACTGGTGACATGATGCGTCCGAAGACTCCTTTGACCGGCACGAAACGAAGAAATGTCGAAAAGCTGACGCAACGATTCAGGGGGATTTTCTTCTTCCTCTTTCTTGCCTCGGGGATCATCAACATTCTGGCCCTTACCGGGTCTTTCTACATGCTGCAGATCTACGATCGCGCTCTGACCAGTGGTAGTGTGCCGACATTGCTTGGTCTTTCCGCCCTGGCGATCGGTCTTTATCTGTTCCAGGGTTTCTTTGACGTCATTCGCTCGCAGGTGCTGGTGCGAGTGGGCGCGCGTCTTGACGCAAAAATCGCACCGATGGCACATCAGGTCGCCATCGATATGCCGCGCTTCGGTTTCTCGACCGCCGAGGCGCTCGAGCGGGGTAGGGATGTAGACACGGTCAGAGGGTTCCTGGGTAGCCAAGGCCCGTTGGCCTTCTTCGATTTGCCCTGGATGCCGCTTTACGTCGTCTTCGTCTACATGTTGCATCCCTATCTCGGGGCGCTGACCTTCGGCGGGGCTTTCGTTCTATCAATCCTGACCATCGTAACGGAATTGATGACACGTAGGTGGGCCGCGGCAACGCATAAGTCCGGCATTGATCGCAATGCCATCGCGGAATCCAACACGCGTAATGCCGAAGTGCTGAAGGCCATGGGGTTCGCCGATCGCGCGGTAAAGCGTTTCAATCGTGCGAACCAGGAGCATCTTGCCCTGCAGACTCGTACGAACGACATCAGTGGCACCTTCGGTGCGGTGTCTCGCGTCCTCCGTATGATCTTGCAGTCCGCGGTCCTGGGGCTCGGGGCTTGGCTCACGATCATCGGAGAGCTTTCGGCAGGCGCCATCATCGCTGCCTCCGTTGCTTCGGCCCGCGCTCTTGCTCCTGTCGACCTTGCGGTGGGCAATTGGAAAAGCTTCGTGGCGGCCCGAACGGCGTTTGCGAGGCTGAAGGAAACCGTTGTCGCGCTCGCGGGTGCGGAGCCGCTAATGGGACTTCCGGCGCCAAAGAAGAGCCTGAAGGTAGAGAAGCTAACCGTGGCGGCGCCTGGTTCCGGACGTATTCTCCTCAGCGACGTCAGTTTCGAAATCGCTGCCGGGCAGGCGCTCGGGATCATCGGATCAAGCGGAGGAGGCAAGACGACGCTTGCCCGCGCCTTGACGGGTATCTGGCCCCCGCTGCGCGGTAGCGTTCGGTTGGACGACGCGGAGCTAACCCAGTGGGCGGATAGCATCATTGGGCAACACATTGGTTACTTGCCGCAGGACGTGGCGTTGCTCGACGCCTCGGTTGAAGAAAACATCTCAAGGCTCGAACAGCAAAGTGACGCCAGGGCTATCGTCGAGGCGGCGCAAACCACCGGAGTACACGAGATGATCGTCCGTTTGCCTGAAGGCTATAGGACGGCGCTCGGACCACAGGGTGCATCGCTATCTGCTGGCCAACGACAACGGATCGCGCTCGCCCGCGCGCTCTACCGGAACCCGTTTGTGGTTGTGATGGACGAGCCTAACTCGAACCTAGACGGCGAAGGAGAATCAGCTCTAACGGAGGCGATCCACGCAATAAAGGCGCGGCAAGGTATCGCGATCGTCATCGCTCATCGACCAAGTGCTCTAACCGCGGTCGATCTCATCGCTGTCGTACAAAACGGCAAGATGATCGCCTTTGGACCGAAGCATGAAATCCTGAAACCGGCCGCGGTTGGAGATGCCAATGGCAGATCCCCGGTAACTGCGCGCATGACATCAAGGGTGTCGGAATGATTGAGGCAAAGGGAACAAAGTCTGCCAAGGAAGACGATCCTCGGGCAAGATATATCCTCAAGAGCGAGGACGTTCGGTCGAAGGCGCCGGCATTGGTGACCGCGATGCTGACAGGTTTCGCGCTCTATCTGAAGAGCGCGTTGTCCAGCAGCGCGGCCGATGCGAGCCGGAACGAGCCGCCACCAGAGCAGGAGCCACCGAGCCCGCAGCACACATCCTCCACGCAAGGGACCAGTTCCTTCAGGTTGGTGGAGGGCGGACTTGAAGGACGTCCGCGAGAACGGACCTCCAGCGACAGGCAAGACCGCCACCGTTTCAACGACGACCCCGAGACCATCGACTGGCCGCCATTCATGTTTCAGCGGGTCGATCTGGGTACGCCGGTGTTGCAGCGGATACAAACCATGCGCGCGTTTTCCCTCCGCGCTTCCAATGACAACGGAACCTACAGCGCATCGGGAAATAGCTCGCGGCCCACCGTGCCACGAGACGATGTGGACAGTGATGAAATCGAAGCCGAAGACGTCGAGATCGACGAGGATGACGCCACCCCGCCCAATCGGGCACCGCGGGTATCTGGTCCTGTAACGCTCCTGGACGTGTCGGGCTGTGCCGCAGTTCTCATCGGTTTGTCGGATTTTCTGCGCGAAGCCTCGGATCCTGACGGTGACGTGTTGCAGGTTTCAAATGTCCTGGTGTCGTCAGGAACTATCGTCAAAATCGCTACAGGATGGCTGTTCGATTGGACCGAACTTGGCGCTGTGACGGTGAATTATACTATCTCAGACGGAGAGTTTTCGATCAATCAGACGGCACATTTCAACGTTGTCAAAGCGCCGCCGCTAGTCGGCACCGCTGCCGACGATGTTCTGTTGGGTACGGATTGCGGAGACACGATCGAAGCCATGCTTGGCGACGATAGCATCGATGCACGCGGCGGTGCGGATACTGTCCATGCTGGCGGAGGAAACGACAATATCGTGGCTGGCGCTGGTGACGATGTGATCTTCGCCGGTTTGGGGAACGATATCGTGTTCGGTGGCGCGGGAAACGATCAAATCTACGGCGGCGCCGGTCGTGATCGTATCTGGGGTGATGAGGGCAACGACATCGTATTCGGCGAAGAAGACGACGATTTCATCAGCGGTGGCGCGGGCAATGATCTGCTGTTCGGAAACGACGGTGACGATTTGATTGCCGGTGACGCGGGCGACGATGTGCTTGATGGCGGGGCAGGACGCGACGCTCTTTCCGGCGGAGAGGGCAATGACACCATAATGGGGCAGGAGGGTAGTGATACGCTTTCGGGCGACAGCGGAAATGATGTCCTTGCAGGCGGCGCGGGCACGGATATCGTTACGGGTGGCGCTGGCGCCGACATGGTGATTGGAGATCTGGACCGGTCTGACGACCGCTACGATGGCGGCGAAGGCGTCGATGAACTCGATTATTCCACGGCGCTGTTGTCAATCGTTGTGGACCTTGTCGAGTCCGTCGCCAGCGGCGACGAAATCGGCTCAGACACGGTTGCCGGCTTTGAGGTCGTCAGACTGGGGAGTGGTGACGACACGGTTATCGGCTCGGATGGCGGGGAGGCGATTCTTGTCGGCGCTGGCGACGACATCGTTCACGACGGGGATGGCGATGACATTGTTTTCTGCGGCGCCGGTGATGATGTCGTCATTGCTGCAAACGACCACGCAAATGATCGGTACGACGGGCAGTCTGGATTGGACACCGTTGATTACTCCCAGGCGGCACACGGCATATATGTGGACTTTTCGAGCGGCATAGCGACAGGCCTGGACATCGGTAGGGATGTTCTCGATAGCATTGAGCACGTCGTTGGCAGCGGGCAAGGAGATGTTTTCACCGTTGGCCTTTCGGCGACCGTGCTTCATGGCGGTGCTGGCGATGACATCTTCCAATTCACGTTGCCGATCGGTTCGTCCAGCAGCGAAATGGTCCATCATATTTTGGACTTCATGGTCGGAGACCGGATCGAGACCTCAAGCTATCGCATCTTCGAACAGATCGCCGATGATCTCGAGAGCCATTTCGAGGCCGTTTACGGGGATACGGGCGATGACGATGGCCTTCCGATCAGGGTGCGTCACGAAGGCACGCACGAACTCAGCCAGACGTTGATCGAAATCGATACTGACAACAACAATTCATATGAGATGACAATCAATCTGAGCGGACACCACATGCTTGTGGTCATCGACGCGGCAGCTTAACCCGGAGGCAATGCGCATGTCAGACCGACCGATCGCCGAGCCAAGGGACGAGGATGGAGATACGGCGTTCCCGGTGACCCTAAGGGTCATTGCCGGAGCTGTGCTTGGCGTATTGTTATTTGCGGGTGCTGGCGGGTGGGCAGCCACGACGCAGCTTACCGGCGCTATCATCGCCTCTGGGATGGTCAAAGTCGATCAGAACCTCAAGGCGATTCAGCACCGCGACGGTGGCATTGTCAGCGAGATTGCCGTGAGAGAGGGCGACTTCGTAAACGAAGGGCAGATCATGTTCCGACTTGATGATGCCGAGACGCGCGCTGAACTATCGATCGTGAAGCATCAGCTCGTCGAACTCCTGGCGCGGCAAAGTCGCCTCGTTGCAGAGCGCGACAACCTGTTGAAAATCGACTTTGGTTCCGGTCAGCGCGACCTTCTAAGTGCCAACCCTGCCGCATTCATCGGCGAGACGCGCCTCTTCGTTGGAAATCTTCAAAACAGGGAAAGCCAGAAGCAGCAGCTAAAACTTGGCATTGCACAGCTTGAGGAGGAGATAAATGGATTGTCTGCGCAACGTGATGCAAAACTGGATGAACTCGTTTTGGTCGAGTTTGAGCACAAGAAGATAAAGGGGCTCACCGATAAAAAGCTGATGGAGACGTCTCGCAAGTACGTCATCGATCGCGAGATGGCCAAGCTGAAGGGGGAGGGGAGCGAGATTTACGCAAGCATCGCACGAGCGAAAGCTCGGATGAGCGAGATCGGACTACAGATCATCGCAATTGATGAGGCGGCACGAACCGAGGCGCAACGCGAGTTAAGCACGGTCGACCCGAAAATCTCTGAGCTGAAAGAGAAGAAGGTAGCGATCGAAGATCGCCTGCGGAGAACCGACATCCGGGCGCCTCTTACCGGAACCATCAACGAACTTTTCATTCATACGATCGGCGGTGTCATCACGCCTGCGGAAAAGCTGGCAACGATTGTTCCTGCGCGAGCCGCGTTGAAGATACAAGCGAAGCTGTCACCGACCGACATTGATCAGGTCTTCTACGGTCAACCAGCGCGTATGCGCTTCTCGGCATTCAATCAACGGACCACCCCCGAGCTTTTCGGGAAAATCGCATACGTGTCGCCTGCTACGAGCAGCGATCCGACGTCGGGCGATGTCTATTATTTAGCAGATGTGACTGTATCGGACGATGAGCTGGCAAAGCTGGGGGGGAACAGCCTTCTTCCGGGCATGCCGGTTGAGGTTTTTATCTCCACGGAGGAGAGAACGGCGTTTTCATTCTTGGCCAAGCCATTGGCCGATCAGTTCAGCCGCGCGTTCAAAGAGCAGTAGGCAGCGCCGACGAACCGACTTCTAAGGAGCGATCGCCTCAAATCATCGCTGTTGTTGATGAAACGTCACGCTGTTCTGTTTCCGTCGCGCGGGTCTTCCCGCTCCGTTGCCTTGCACGCAAAAGTTAGTAAAATTGAATAATGCCACTCGTATTGCGAACGGCGATGCGTTGAATGCGATATGGAAGTGGCGGAGGACCGCTGCCGGCGATCGTCGTAGCTATTATCGCAACTACAGTTTCAGCGTTGTATAGGACGGCGTTGCTGTTGCGCCTCCGACGGCGATAGACGCGGCTCTCACAGTATTGGCCATCAGCATGGCGATGGTCATCGGGCCGACCCCACCCGGAACCGGGGTGATGACGCTGGCAACTTCAGACGCTTCCGCAAAGGCGACATCGCCGACGAGGCGGGTCTTGCCTTCACCCTTTTCGGGGGCTGCGATGCGGTTGATGCCGACGTCGATAACCGTGGCGCCCGGCTTGACCCAATCGGCCTTGACCATCTCGGGACGACCGACAGCGGCGACCAGAAT